>Ga0209385_1000129_pt1 | contig 27274 bp, 21 predicted proteins | sample NGEPerB_FD_184506 | JGI IMG/M metagenome (GOLD analysis project Ga0209385, IMG submission 184506) | Arctic peat soil microbial communities from the Barrow Environmental Observatory site, Barrow, Alaska, USA - NGEE PermafrostAB12-B... | ecosystem: Environmental > Terrestrial > Soil > Wetlands >... | reverse complement strand
CCAGTGGCTCGAACTTCACCGGACTTACCGCCGGCACGTCCTACTACGTCACGGTCGTCGCCAACGCCTCGACGGGCTTCCTCGTGTCGCCGCCGACTGCGGCGGCGGGACCTCGGGCCGCCTCGTGACGTTGCGCACGGAACCCCTGAGACTGGTGACGTTCGTGCCGGACGGGATCGGCACCAGTGAGGCTTCAGTCGTGTCCGACACCGTTGACATCAACCTATTGGTCGGGCTCGGGGAGAACACGTCAACGGCGACCCGCGCCCCGGGGATCTAATGGTGCGACGAACGCTACGACAAACCGTCCAAGATCACAGGACCGGCCAAGGCAGGTCGGGTGCATGGAACGTCAAGGGATCTCTAAGATCCGAAAGTGGGCGTGGCGAGAGCGGTGCCGTTCTCATTCTTGCTCTCGCGTACATCCTTTCGGTGAGTTTCATCGTGATCGCGCTCTCGACTTGGGCGACGAATGATCTCAACAACACGACGCGGTTCGCGTCGGCGCGCTCGATGAACTACGCGGCGAGCAACGCGGTCCAGTTGGCGATTCAGAGTATTCGCTACAACATCTTGGTGGGACCTGGTCAGACGCTGAGCGCTAGTCCCCCTAGTTACTGTTGGGGGACGTCGGGTACTGCACCTTCGCACCTACTCACGAACGGCGTCGATATCAACGTCTTTTGCAGCACGGTGGAAAATCTAGCTTCGGCTCAGACCCGGACCGTGACCATCTCGGCCTGTCGGACCACGGTATCCGCTGGTACGTGCGCGACCAATCCGTTGCTGCAAGCGGTTGTTGTCTTCAATGACTACCCACCGGGCGGCAGTCCTCCGCTGACGACGAGTTGTTCGCAGTTCTGTGGGACCGGCGCGACCTTAGAGACGTGGAACTGGGGGACTACGTCAGGTTTCACGTCAGGACTCAACGCCAACTTGATCTCCGTCACCTCTTCGGCACCGAGCGCCCCTACGGTAGGTGGCGCCACCTACTCGCCGAGCGCGACGGCCACGTCGGGTGACCCGGTCGTGATCTCGTCCTCGACCCAGAGCGTGTGCTCCGTCGCGGGCGGTACGGTCACTTTCAACGCCAATGGCACATGCACTTTGAGCTTCAATGATACGGGCAACGCCAGCTACAACGCAGCGAACCAAGTGCAACAGACCTTCACAGTTGGCAAACTCGCCAACTTAATCACGGTCACCTCCACCGCGCCGGCCAACGCCACCGCGGGCGGCGCCCCCTACTTCCCCGGCGCCACTGCCACTTCGGGTGACACGATCACGATCACTTCGGCCACGACGAGCTTCTGTACCATCAGTGGCAGTACGGTCAGTTTCGTCGCCAACGGCACCTGCACATTGAACTTGAACGACGCGGGAAACTCAACGTACGCGGCGGCCGCGCAGGTCCAGCAGTCCTTCGCGGTCGGGGGTCCGGTAATGACGGCTACGGTCAAGGCTACGGGCACCGAAACCAACGACTCGAATACCATGACGAGCTCTGCCTTCACGGCACCGAGTGGGTCATTGGTGCTGGTCCTTGTTGCCTACGCGAACGGCGTTTCGCAGTCCTGCAACGCGACGGTCTCGGGTGGCGCGCTCACTTCATCGTCGCTCCTGACCAATCCCGCTGCCTGGGACACCACGGGACAGAGCTTCCGGATGTGCGCGTACTCCGCGACAGGTACCGGGAGTTCGGGGACGGCCACCGTGACGTTGGGTGGCAACGTTAACTACGGTGCGTTCCAGGTCGTCGCGATCACCGGTGACTCGAGCGCGAGCATTGGTTTGTTCAGTAACAATTCGTCGGGCTCCAGTAGCGCGCCGGTTTTCAATTTGGGAGCTACCCCGGGCTCGACGAGTCTCGAGGTTCTCTTTGGTGACCTGACCAATGGAAGTAGCGGCCCGCCTACGTGGTCGCCGTCAACGCCAGCCGGCTTCACGCAAGTGGGCACACAAACCGTCACTCAAGGGACCAATACGTTCAGCGCGGCCGCCTATTTTGGTCCGGCGCTGTCCTCAATTACTGGGGCGACTTCTTCGGCCGCTGCCTACGGGACCATTGGTATTGAGATCAAGCCCTAGCGGGCCTGGTTTCAGAGATTTTCGTAGTGTTATTTCGCTTTTGCACCCCCGGGCAGGTCGGGCCAGACGGTGTGCACCAGTAACGCGACCGTATTGGTCAGTGCGGGCAGTTCGATCACTATTCACGGCATCGGAGTCTCACTCGACTCAATATCGTGGACCGTGATGTACACGCAGCCGTAGGACAAGAGGCGGCAGATCGTTGTCCTCAAACACTCTCGTGGAGACTGAAGACTGCCCGTAGGGAGCACTGACCTGGGGGCCCCAGGGCGAACAGTTCTGGTGCCGCGGCGCAAGAGGGCCGCTGAGCCGCGTCCTTACGAATGGAGTTCGAACGTCTCCTTTCGCTGCTCCTGAGAGTCGACGTTGGCGCCATTGGGCACCCCTTGGCTCTCTTGCGCACAGTTCCAGGTTGAGACTGTCTGAGATGCTTGAGACCAACGAATTGCCTCCAAATACCATCAATGACCGAGATTCCTCACTTCTTCATCCCTGTCTTCTCCGTCAGCAAAGCCGTACGTTGGCCACGATCAGGTATTTTGACTTAGCGTAGTCATTTTCACGAGACTTAATCTTCTTGAATCTTTTGGCCTTGCATGGTAGTAATGAGGATTCTCACCGTCATTGTGACTGGGTGATTCCGAGTGTCGGCGCTCCGGGTGAGGAAGGGGAGACATCATGATTGCGACGTACCGGAGGTTGGAACGGCGACGGGCTGCTGGTGAGATCGACGGTTTTACCTTGATCGAAATGCTTATTGTGATTGTCGTCATCGGTACTTTGGCCGCGGTCGTCATCTTCGCCCTCGGCGGAATCATCGGAAAGAGCGCCGTGGCGGCCTGTCAGGCTGACGGAGGAACGGTTTCGACCGCCATTGCCACTTTTGAAACCCAGAACCCTGCTTACGGACCAAGCGGTACCGCGGTCACTCCCGCATTGCTGACCGGGACAACCCTTGGTGGACCGTACATCCAGGCGTGGCCCTCCAATTCGCCTCACTACGTATTCCAACTGACTTCTGGGAGCATTCTGGAGGTTTCGACGGGGGTTGTGTATTCAGCTGGCCCGCCCGTTACCTACACGCCCGGCGTCGCGGCAGGTAACGTTGGCTCAGACTCCGGCCAGGTTGCGCCAGGCGGAGGGACGACTCCTTGGATTACGTATGCCGGACCAACCTCCTGCACGGGTGTCGTGTAGAACTACCGTCTTCTAGTGAAGCGGAGTGCCCGACATTCGTGTCGGGCACTGTCACTTTGACACCGCTATTCGAAGAGGAGATTCATCGCCGTAGATCAATCACTAAGCGCCGACACGTGGCTGCAGATTCTTTTGGATCGCGGTGGATCAGACCTACTACTTTCTGGAGGGTCGTCACCACGAATTAGGATGGTCGGGTCACTCTTAACGAACGAGGTTGCGCTGATATCTTCACGGGACAAGACCTCGACGCGATAGCCACCGGACGGGACAGAAGTCTGGTTCTCTAGAATTCTGCGTCACAATTTCAGATAAACCCGTCGGGTCGTTTTCTGACCAATGGCTGGCGATTCTTGACTGGTTTGGCTTGGATTTGACCGTTTATCAGGACTTTCATCTTGATCAGAGTACGGAAATCGTCCTTGCGTGAAACTTGGCGCGAGATGTGGCTCTCAACGGGTCAACAATTCTCCGTCAGCCCTTCAGAAACCCTATTTTTAGTCATTTCATATGCAATAATGACCCTTGATTCATAACTATTCTGATGGGACTGAACGTCGGGCCGTCATTTTGAGAAAGGTAATGCAATGATTGCAACGTATCGGAGATTGGAGAAGCAACGGGCTGCTGGTGAGATCGACGGTTTTACCTTGATCGAACTACTCATCGTGATTGTCGTCCTCGGCATCTTGGCCGCGGTCGTCATCTTCGCCCTCGGTGGAATCACGGGAAAGAGCGCAGTCGCAGCCTGTCAGGCTGACGGGGCAACGATCTCAACCGCCCTTGCTGCCTTTGAAGCACAGAACCCTGCTTACGGCGGAACCGGCACGCTGGTTACTCCCACATTGCTGACCGGGACAACCCTTGGTGGACCGTACATCCAGTCATGGCCCGCTAATTTGCCGCATTACGCTTTTCAAATCGCTACTAATAGCGTTCTGCAAGTTTCGACGGGAAATGTGTACGCAGCTGGTCCGCCCGCTACTTACACGGCTGCTGCCGGCGTCGGCAACATTGGTCCATCGCCTGCAATTCCTGCTGGCACCAGCGGGACGGCCCCGTGGATTACGTACGCGGGACCATTGAGTTGCACGGGTGTTGCGTAGAGTTACCGTCTTATAGTGAAGTGGAGTGCCCGACATTCGTGTCGGGCACTCTCACTTTGATACCGTAATTCCAAGAGGAGATTCATGGCCGTAGATCAATCGCTGAGCATCGACACGTGGCTGCAGATTCTTTGGGATCGCGGTGGATCAGACCTACTTCTTTCTGGAGGATCGTCACCACGAATTCGGGTGGACGGGTCACTCTTGCCGATCGAGGGTGCGCCGATTCTGACTGGCGAGCAAGTTGATGAAATCGCAATGCCGCTCCTCACTCCGGTCCAGCGTGCGGTCTTTGACGAGCAACAGGACGTCGACTTTTCTTTCAGTTGGCTTGACCGAGCTCGCATTCGAGGTAGCGCCTTTACGCAGCGGGGCCAAACGGCACTCGCGCTTCGCCTGATCCCTTCGAATATTCCCACCTTTGAGCAACTTGGACTGCCGATGGTCGCCGATATGGTGGCCCGGCAGCCGCGAGGTTTCGTCCTGGTCACCGGTCCAACGGGATCCGGAAAGTCAACGACCCTGGCGTCGATCGTCGACCGAATCAACTCGACCCGACCGTGCCACATTCTCACCATCGAGGATCCGGTCGAGTACGTGCATAATCACAAGGTGGCGGCTGTCTCGCAGCGCGAGATCGGGCAGGATAGTCACTCGTTCGACCGGGCACTGCGTTCGGCCTTGCGTGAAGACCCTGACGTGCTGCTCATTGGCGAGATGCGCGACATCGACTCGATCCAAATCGCCCTCACAATGGCCGAGACCGGACACCTCGTCTTCGCCACGTTGCACACCAATGACGCCGCGCAGGCGATTGACCGCATCATCGACGTCTTTCCTGCTTGGCGCCAAGAACAGACGCGAATTCAGTTGGCCGCCTCGCTCTACGCCATCATCGCCCAACGGCTCATTCCCAAGATTGGCGGCGGGATGGTGGCCGCCTACGAGGTATTGATCGCGACGCATCCGGTGAGGAACCTCATTCGAGAGGGGCGATCGAACCAACTGCCCAACGTGATGTTCACCAATACCAAGGAGGGCATGCAGACCTTGGAGCATAGCCTCGCCAAACTCATCAATGAAGAAACGGTCACCTACGATGACGCGATGTCGGTCACCGCGCATCCGAAGGAGTTGATCCGTATCCTCGACCAGTTGGGTTACGTCAGCCCCACGAACTCATGATCTAAGTGAGCCCACAACGCGGACCGGATTTACCGTACTCGGTGGTCGTTGGAGTGACGCCGTGGAGGAGTCGCTGGGTTGCGGCGAGTGCCAAGATGGCCGCGGCGACGTTCGCGCCCGAGGAACCAAAGGTCTTCGATTCCTTTCGAGAGGTGCTCGACGAGCGTCCCTCGTACGTGGCGATCGTCGTGAACGCGCCCATTGGTTACATGGACCACCCGGGGATGGGCCCGCGACCCTGCGACAGCGACGCACGAGCGCTCTTGGGCCGTCGGGCGTTGACGATTCGTGACGCACCCTCAAGGGCCACGTTGACGGGAGAGGTCTCGTGGAGAGAGTCGCACCTCGACGCCGTGACGATCACGCTTCTTCCGCGCTACATCGAAGTGGCCTCGGAGATGTCGCCGTTTCGTCAGCGAGTCGTGTACTCGGGTAATCCGGAGTTGAGTTTCTACCTTCTCAATGACATGAAGCCCCTTCGATGGTCCAAGAAGCGCGAGGAGGGGCACGACGAACGTCGAACTGTCTTGATGGCCAAGATCCCGGGTATCAACCGCATCATCGATAACGAGGTCGACGTCGCTCCTCTCGCTCATCGTCTGGACGCGGCCGCTCTCTTGTGGACCGCGCGTCGCGCTTTTGGCCACGCCGCGAGGCGCTTCCCCGCCGATGGCGTCTGGGACTCCGAAGGACTTCGCACCGAAATGCTGATGTAGGAGACGTTCGAGGCCGCTGCGTGACGCCGTCGCTACTAGAAACGCTGAAATGGCGCGAGGATCTCAGGTCCGGCGTAGATCGCGAAGGCGGCGCCCAGCGCCAAGAAGATTCCGTAGGGAATTTGCTGGTCTCGGCGCATCCGCTTGGTGAGGATGAGGGTGACGCCAATAACGGCACCGATGAGATTGGCCGCGAAGAAACCAAGCACGACGTAGCGCAGACCGAGCCAGCCGAGCCCGAGGCCAATGACGGGAGCGAGACGAACGTCGCCGAATCCGAGGAGGCGCGGACTTGCGAAATTGAGAAGGAAGAAGACGACAAACCACGCGATCGCGCACAGGGCCGCGATGAACAGACGGTGCCAATCGCCGGTCATCACTGAGGCGAGCGTGAGAAATGCTGCCACGAAGACCAGTGTTGGATAGACGACGACCTTGGGCAGCAAGAGATGCTCCATGTCGATCAGGGATAGTGCGAGCAGGCCCGCGAGCAGTGCGAGAAACGCGGGAAGATCCCAGTTGAAGCCCAGGCGAGCCGCTGCACCGGCGAAGAGGCCCGAACAAGCCAGCTCGACCAGGGGGTACCGAGCGGAGATGGGCGCGTGACAGTCTCGGCAGTGTCCCCTCAGCACGATCCAAGAGATGACGGGGATATTGTCCCGGTTGCGTATTGGCGCCGCGCAGACCGGACAGGCCGAACGTGGCGACACGATCGATTCGTGGCGTGGCACGCGGTAGATGACGACGTTCAAGAAGGAGCCGATCTCGAGTCCGAAAATGGCGCACATCGCGATGAGGAGACCTAACACTGGGCGCCCTGAATCTGGCCCACGACCCGAACGACGATCAACGATTTCGCGACGTCGTGGCTCGAGGGCCCCAGGATTGCGGCACCTGAAGAAACTTCAGCGTTCGGCGCAAGATCCATGTTGCCGCTCTTGGCTGCTCTCCCCGTGCCTTTGAGGTTGGACCGGAGCGCTGTCTCAACCATCGCACCCTTTGGACTCGATGTCGAAGTTCCACCAATTTTGCACGTCAGAAAACTATAGTTCGGGGAGAACGAAGCGGAACCCCGGACTTGTGACCGGTGCGAGACTACCGAGTGGAAAGGTGCGATGTGGGTAACTCCGTTGGTCGTCGTTACCGTTACGGCGCGAGTTTCACCGATCAAGCCTCGGGGGTTCGATTCGAAGGACATCATCCTTTGGAACGGCCCGATCTCTGGACGCTCTACCTCAATGAAGCCGAAGGCAAGTATCGGGGTAGAGGTTTTGAGGGATCTCTCCATCGCCAGGACCTCGAGGACGGCCACGGCGTGTCACTCTTCTTCATCGGTTTCGCACCGGACGGACAGGCAGTCGCCGGCATGCGATTCCATGGTCCGCTGGAAGGCAGCTACCAGGCGGCAATTCTCGAGGAGATGTCGTCGTCGTCCGAGATCGACGATATAGCGCGGCTCATCGATCAAGAAGTGCGTCTGGGCGCCCTGGAGATCAAGGGGGCCTGGTCGAAGGGTGAAGCAACGACCGGTCACCGTCTCATCGCCGCGATTTCAAGGGCCGCGACGCACGGGATGAACTTTCTCGGCGCCGAGTTCGCTATCGCCGCGATCTCGGACACGCTGCTGCCCTTTGGCGTGGTCACCGGCGGTCGCATGGTGGGCACGACGTCCGTGCCGTACCCCGACGACCGGTACCGAACGATCGCCATTGAGTTTCACCGTTCGAAGAGCCTCGAACTAAGCACGCCGCCCTACCAACAGGCGTTGCGACTTGAGGCCGAACAGCTGTCGCGCGGTCCGGCATTGCAGGCGACCGGTCCGATCGAGCCAGCGTCGACTCGAACGCGGGCCGCTCGGCCCTTGGTACTTGACGTCACCGCCAGAAGTGAGCGCGAAGTGCTGCGCGTGCTGCGAGAGGACCCTTCGCTTCAGGTCATCGACCGCCTGGACGAACAGCGTGAGCAGCTCTCTCAGATCATTCCCAAACCGTCGAAAGCGCTCATGGAAGACGGTCAACGTTGGGTGTACTACCCCTGGCGTCGGGCGGTCGTGCGGCTACTCGCCCCACGGGCCTTTGCGACGTTGCGCCTCGACCGAAACCGCAACAAGATGACTCGCGAGGAACAGGCGCGTCAGCGGTCGTTGCGCGTCGGCGTGGTTGGTCTCAGTGCCGGTCATTCGATTGCCCACGTGCTCGCGATGGAGGGCCTCGCCGGTGAGATCCGGGTCGCCGACTTCGATACCCTCGATCTCTCCAATCTCAATCGCATCCCCGCCAGCGTCCTGGACCTCGGTGTTAACAAGGCTGTGGTCGCGGCGCGGCGCATCGCCGAGATCGATCCCTATCTTCGTGTCGTCGTCGTGCCCGAGGGCATCCGACCGGACAACCTCGGCGTCTTCCTGGAGGGCCTCGATCTGGTGATCGAGGAATGTGACTCGCTCGACGTGAAGTTCCTCGTTCGAGAAGCCGCCCGGGAGCGAAGGATTCCCGTCTTGATGGAGACGAGCGACCGCGGCGTGCTCGACGTCGAACGTTACGACCTCGAGCCGAATCGGCCGATCTTTCACGGTCTCCTGGGTGAGATGGATTCGTCGACCCTCGCGGGACTGTCGCTCGCGGAGAAGGGTCCCTACGTCGTTCGCCTCATCGGACCTCGCGACGCGTCCTCACGAGGAGCGGCGTCGCTGCTCGAAGTCGGCCAGACCATCACCGCGTGGCCACAGCTCGGCAGTGAAGTGACCCTCGGTGCCGCAACGGCCGCGGCGGCCGTTCGCCGCATCGGTCAGGCGGGCGACCTTCCTTCGGGTCGGGTTCGATTCGACGTGGAGGAGATCCTCGCCGGTCTTGCGCCCGTGGTCGTCGATAACGGGGCACAGGCCGATCTCCTGATGCCGCCGCCGCTGGACCCGCCGTTGGTGAGCGATGATCCGGTCGAACACATCGTGGACGCGGCGCGTCGCGCGCCCTCGGGCGGCAACGTGCAGCCGTGGCGATTCGAAGCGGGCGACGACGAGGTCCGATTCTTCGTCCTTCCCGAACGTACCTCGATCATGGACGTCGGACTTCGTGGCAGTTACGTCGCGGTCGGCGCCGCACTGTTCAACGCGCGCGTGGCCGCCGCGACGCTGAAGACGCTCGGGCCCGTGAAACTCTTTCCCGAGGGGCGACCGTCACATCACGTCGCCACGCTGAAACTCGGCACCGCCACCGACCTCGGCATCCTCCCGTTGAACGATCACCTGCACTCGCGCGTCGCCAATCGGCGGATGGGCAAGCCGTCACCGATCGAGGAACTCACGGTGCAGCGCCTGACCCAGGGCGTGGAGCGTGAAGGCGCGAAATTGCACTTCATCACTGACCGGGACCAGATCGACGTCTTGGCGAAGATGCTGGGTGATGCCGACCGGATGCGCTTTTTGCTGCCCGCGGTGCATCGCGAGATGCTGTCGGAGTTGCGCTGGCCCGGGCGCGATTCACTCGAAGAGGGACTGGACGTTCGTACCCTCGAGATGGACGCCGGTGGGTACGCGGCGATGGAACTGTTGAGCCGCCCCGACGTCATGGGACATCTGTCCGACTGGCGCGCCGGTCAGGCTCTCGGTCTGCGCACGCGCGCGACGGTCGGATCGAGTTCGGCGCTCGCGCTCATCACCGTCCCGCGGCCCGACCCGACCTGGTACGTGCGCGGTGGCGCTGCGATGGAGCGATTCTGGCTGAGCGCGGAACTGCACGGTCTGGCAATTCAGCCGGCCGCGCCCGTGTTCCTCTTCGCCGTTGGCGAGTCCGATCTCCTTCATCTCGCCGGCGAGCGCCACCTTGACGAGGTGTTTCGACTCTCGCAACAATTTGCCGAGTTCTGGAATCTCGGTGACGGTGAGACCGCGATCATGCTGCTTCGGGTGTCGCACGCCTCGCCTCCGTCGGTCCACAGCGTTCGCCTGCCCCTGGACCACGTGCTCAGCCGTGAGAGTGGTACTTCGACTGAGAGAGATTCTGAGCAGAACCGCGATATGCCGCGGGAATTGGCCGGCTGAGGCTTTCGCACCACCGTCCGTGGTGGTTTCTGTCGTCTTCAAGGGGTTGAACCACAACATGTAGTGGTTGACAATGCGCCCGGACCAGTGTTTTCAGGGAAAAATTAGGGGTTTACCCGAAAGAAACCCTGTGTAATACTTGGTGACAGAAAAGGAATCCCTCTCACAAGAGCGGTTACACGACTGTTCTTTTGAATCAGGCCTTTTGTCGGCAAAGGTAGATATTTAAATGAGAGAACTCACGAACTCCTATCTCAATCGGGCGGGCGAAGAGACACGACTCGTCGTGGAGACCCTGCTCCAGGTGGTCCCCGGGACCGAGATCGTCGCCGTGGTCACCCATCTCGACCGGAGTGTTCCGGGCTTTGACCTCAAGCCGATGGTGGGGCCCGAGTCGATGGAGGCCTTCGAGAGCATCGTCGAGCGAGTCCGTGGTCAGTTGAACGGTGAGAGTCTCGTCGCGGCGTTCTCCTGCGTGGTCTCTGGTGTGGAATGGGGAGTCCTGGTCGATCCGATCAAGGTCCAGGAGGGCGACGTCGTCGGGGCCCTCATCGTGGCGCGCCACGGCCGCACCTGGTCGACACGAGAGCGCTCACTCACCAGGGCTTTTGGAAGTCTGCTCAGTCACGTCGCGACCTTGGCGACTCGTGAAGGCGTGCTCCTGCAACAGCGCCGACTCGATGAACTCGTAAGCCAGGTCGCCGAGCAGCTCATGTCCGCGTCCGCTGAGAACCATCAGGACGTCCTCAACTGGACCACGAGGTTGCTGGCCGAGTTCCTTGGCGCCGACGTCGCGTTCCTACGACGCCAGGACACCGCGCGCAACATGAGCATCCTCGAAGCCGAGTGGCCGCCGCGCGACGCGCCCGACCCCGACCCGCTGGGCGAGGTCGTCTTCGACGTTGACCCGGTGTTCCTGGCGATGAAGGACCTCAAATCCCCGTACCTGACGGGTGGACCGGACACGACCGAGGAGTACCTTGAGCGCGTCGAGAAGGGCTCGGGTGTCGCAGAAGTGAATGGCGCGGCCGTGCCGCTGCTGATCGGCGACTCGACGTGGGGAATCCTCGGATTCATCCACTTCAACAGCCACCCGTGGGTGACGGCCGAGATCAACGCCCTCCAGGCCGTCGCCTCGATGCTCGTTCAGCTCCAAGCGCGCATCGACGCCGAGGAACGTATCATTTTCAACGCGAATCACGACGAGTTGACGGGGTTGCCGAACCGACGCGCGTTGATCCACGAGCTCAAGACCCGCCTCGACGCGCGTCACAACACCGCCGTGATGGTCATCGACCTCGACCGCTTCAAGGTGATGAACGACTACCTCGGCCACGCCAACGGCGACCGGCTCCTGATCACCATGTCCGATCGAATTCGCACGAGCATCAGGACGAACGACTTCGCGGCCCGTTTGGGCGGCGACGAGTTCGTGTTCCTCGTCGACAAGGCCCGCAGCGAGATGGAAGTGCTCGCGACCGCCTACCGCATTCTTGACATCATCTCCGAGCCGGTCGACCTGGTCGGACAGCAGGTGAGTCACACCGCCAGCATCGGCATCGCCCTCGCCGAGGCCGGCTCGCAGAGCGGCCTCGAGCTCCTCGGTTGGGCCGACGTCGCGATGTACGAGGCCAAGGCCCGCGGCCGCAACCAGGCGGTCGTCTTTGACGCTCAGCTGCGCGAGGTCGTCAACGAGCGCTCTCGTACTGAATTGATGCTCCAAGAGGCCATTGAGGGTGACGGTCTACGACTGCACTTCCAGCCCGAGGTGAACATTCGCACGGGCGAACTGCTCGCCGTCGAGGCACTGGTGCGTTGGGAGCACCCGACGAGGGGCCTGCTCGCGGCGTCGGAGTTCATCAAAGTCGCCGAGGAGAGTGGTCTCGTGACCAACATCGGACGATGGGTGTTCGCCGAAGCGTGCCGCCAACTTGGCGAGTGGAGACGTGAGTACCCGGACCTCGAACTGGTGGTGCGGGTCAACATGTCGCCGGCCGACTTCAAGATCGGCGACCTGCTCGAGTTCGTCGAGGGTTGCCTGACCTCGAACGACGTCCCGGGCGAGCGCCTCTGCATCGAGATCACCGAGCACGCGGTGCTGGGCGATCATGCCAAGACCGACCGTCTCTTGAAGGGATTCCAGGCGCTCGGCGTGGAGATCGCGCTCGACGACTTCGGTACGGGCTTCGCGTCGATGACCGAACTGAAGAACCTGCCGGTGAACTTCCTCAAGTTGGACATGAGCTTCGTTCGCGGCATCACGACCGATCCCTACGACATGGCGATCGTCGAATCGATCATCCGCCTGGGCAAGGCGTTGCACCTCGGCGTGATCGCCGAGGGCATCGAGGATCGTGCTGTTACCGAGAAGTTGCTCGAATTGGGTTGTTTCCGCGGCCAGGGGTACCTCATCTCGCGTCCCGTCGCGGCGAAGGATCTGGCGCCGCTGTTGCGGGCTGGCGCGGTTTCCCCATCATTGCTACGGTCTGTGGACCTGGTAACTGATATGGCGGACATGCCCTTGTGAATACGATGAATGATTCGAGCGTTGACGCGCTCGAAGAAGAGAATGAGCTTCAACCAGATGAGCAGGTACCTGTGACTTCACCGAACGGCGCGACCCCCGAAAGCGTGACGCCGTCCGGGGAGCACTACGAGCCGTGGCTCTTTCAGACGATGCTCAACGAATTGTCCGAGAGTGAGCTCGGGATCGGATTCATCTACACGGTGCTCGAGCAGCTGGCGGCACGCTACGAACTGAGCGACGCCGTCGTGGTGCTCGCGCACGACTCATTCGGCACGCAGAGTTTTCGTTTGGGCGGCCAAACGGTCACGCCGGAGATCACGGACGTCATCGGCACCGAGCCCGGTGTCTACTGCGATCCCGATGTCGTCTCCGAGGTCGAGTGTGACGCCGTGCGCACCGCGTGTCAACTCTCGCTCTCGTTGCACCTGGCGAGGTTCAGCGCCACGCACGACGCGCTGACCAACATCGCGAACCGGCGCAACTTCGACTCGGCACTTCAGATCGCGTCGGCGCGCAGCGCCCGATACGGCTGGGCCTTCACCCTGATCATCATCGACCTCAATGACTTCAAGGAAGTCAATGACCGATTGGGCCACGACGCGGGCGATGACCTGCTGCGCCAGTTCGGCTTCGCTCTTCGACGTGCGGTGCGAAGCGGTGACACCGCCGCGCGCGTCGGCGGTGACGAGTTTGCCGTGATCTTGAGCAACGCCGAAGGTCACGAGTCATCGGGGTTCACCGAGCGGCTCCGCGCGTATCTCTCTGCGGCGGGCAACTCCGTCGAGTTCACCATCGGCACGGCCACGTCACCTCGCGATTCGACCGATCCGAGCGAGTTGAAACGAATCGCTGACACCCGACTCTACGAGAAGAAGGGCGTGAAACACCGATGATGTCGCGCACCGAAGAGGATTTTGAACTTGAGTTGCGCTCGCTGCCGGGCGTGATGAACGTTGGCATCAGCCATCGTGATAACGGAGACGTCGACGTCGTGACCCTCTTCGTGTCGGGACAGGATTCGACACAGACCCGCAACGCCGCTTCCCAGATCGGAACCCTCTACTACCCCGACGCCGTCGTGATCGTCGACGACGCGAAGACCGCGATGGCGCCACGCGAAGGCGAAGGGCCGCGCGTCGCGTTGGTGCGAGCCGATTTCAACGCCACCGACGGCGTCTGCGAAGTCCAGTTGAGTTACGCGGGGCGACCCGGTGTCGGTCGTGCGGGAAGCGGGCCGCTGATCGGCGGCGCCGAGGCGACGTTGGCAGCGTTGCGCGACCTCGGCTTCGCTGTTCCCTTCTCGTTGATGGCGGTCGTGAACGTCGCCACCGTCAACAATTGGCCGGTGATCGTGACGCTCAGGTCGTTGGCCGACGACGCCTATCGCTTTGGCATCGCCGAGTCGGACGAGGACCTCGTCTCGGCCGCCCGCGCGACCCTGGACGCACTGAACCGGTTCCTCTCGGGACTCGAAGACCACGGCTGATCCGTTCACGCTCCGGCCGATCGCCAACGAGTGCAGCAGTGAATCACTTGGACGCCGATAGCGTGGACGCGTGCAGCTAGACGTCTACCGGAGTTGTTCGCGCCTGGAGAAGCGAGAGGTTCTGAACACCTTCTGGCGTTCGTCGAGTCACGCGTCCTCGCGGATAAACGAGGTGGCTCTCCAGTACGGACCGTACGCCGCCGCGTGCCTGATCGTCATCGTCCTTGAAGTCGTGCCCCTACTGGCCGTGTCGATCCGCCGCGGCTACGCGTGGAGCTGGATTGCCGTCGCCCTCGAGGCCGGGACCGTCCTTTCACTGTGGTGGTCCGTCGTGCGCCTTCGGGCGCTCAAGTCCCTGTTGACGCACTGAACCGGGCCTCAATACCGTCGACTCGTCGAGTCGAGCGAGAGTAGTCGTGGCGCTTCGCCCGATCGACGCGTCGTCGCGAATGGACCAACGGCCCTAACTCGACGCCGGGGGCCTTCGATAGCATCTTCTTGATACCCCGATTTCGCCACGCGCCCGATGGTGACCCAAGGCCCGTGTGCGAAATGGGGTCCGCTTCAAGAAAGGTGTGTTGCAATCATGAGTGTCCCTAGTGCCTCGTATTCGGTGACGATGCGCGTAGCGCTCGACAGCGCCGCGGAGATCGGTTCTCTCGCTACCGCCGTCGGTGACGCCGGAGGACTGGTGACCGCGCTCGACGTGGTCGAACCCATCGGCGGCCGGATGGTCGTCGACCTCACGTGCAACGCGATCGACGAAGGTCACGCCGAGATCCTGCGGGCCAGCGTGGACGTACTTGACGGCGCGCACGTGCAGGCCATCAGTGACCGGACGTTCCTGCTGCACCTCGGCGGAACCATTTCGGTCGAGCCCAAGATTGCGCTCAAGACGCGTGACGACCTTTCGATGGCGTATACCCCGGGCGTGGCGCGGATCTCCATGGCCATCGCCAAGGATCCCTCCGCCGCGCGCAAGCTCACGATCAAGCGCAACACGGTCGCGGTCGTGACCGACGGTTCGGCGGTGCTCGGTCTCGGCAACATCGGACCGGCGGCCGCACTACCGGTCATGGAGGGCAAGGCACTGCTGTTCAAGCGCTTCGCCAACATCGACGCGTGGCCGGTGTGCCTCGACACCCAGGACGTCGACGAGATCGTCCGGATCGTCCAGTGCATCGCTCCGGTGTACGGCGGCATCAACCTGGAGGACATCTCCGCGCCGCGCTGTTTCGAGATCGAGTCGCGCTTGCGTGAACTGCTCGACATACCTGTCTTTCACGACGATCAGCACGGCACGGCAACCGTCGTCTACGCCGCGCTGTTCAACGCGTTGCGCGTCGTCGGAAAGCAGATGAAGGACATCCGCGTCGTCATGTTGGGGGTGGGCGCCGCGGGCGTGGCGATCAGCAAGCTCCTGCTCGCCGAAGGTGTCGGCGACATCATCGGGATCAATCGACACGGCATCATTTCGAAGGACGACGCGCGCCTTGACGACGCGCGTCGCTGGTTGGCGACGAACACCAACAAAGAGGGGCGTGTCGGGACCCTCGCCGACGCGATGGACGGCGCGGACGTGCTCATCGGGGTGTCGGGCTCGAACCTCGTCACCGAGGAGCACTTGAAGGTCATGGCGGCGAACTCGATCGTGTTCGCGTTGGCCAATCCGGACCCGGAAGTGGATCCGGTCGTCGCGCGCAAGTACGCGGCCATCGTCGCCACGGGAAGAAGCGACGAGCCGAACCAGATCAACAACGTGCTCGCGTTCCCCGGCATCTTCCGTGGCCTGCTCGACGTGCGCGCGACCAAGATCACCGAGGAGATCGAGATCGCCGCTGGTCGAGCGATCGCTGACGTGGTGAAGGAGACCGAGCTCTCGGCGAACTACATCGTGCCGACGGTCTTCAACCCCAACGTCGTCACGGCCGTCGCCGAGGCGGTCGAGAAGGTCGCCCGCGCGTCCATGGAGCTCTGATCGGCCGGACACTCGCTAACCCCGACGAATGGTGAGCGGGGATCGAATGCCGGCGCGTGATCTGACGTTGAGGGAGAGGCGAAGGGACTCGAATCGCGGCGTGCCACTACAATCCGAACACTAGGCAAAACGCCAGTAGTTGGTTCTCGTGCAGTGCTCACTTTGGGGGAAAACCTGATGGTCGGACTTGTTTTGGCAATAGTGGCAGCCGTCGTCGTTCTCTTGGTCCTGTCCGGTCTCTTGAAGGCGATTCGCATCGTGCAGCAGGGATTCGTGGGTGTCATCACGCGCTTTGGCGAGTTCAAGGACGTGAAGAACCCGGGACTCACGTTCATCATTCCGTTCATCGAGGTGATGAAGATCGTCGACGTCCGTGAGACGCCGCGCACCGGGGATCGTCAGCAAGTCATCACCCGCGACAACGTGGCGGTCATCGTCAACGCGACGATCTTCAGTCAGGTCGTCGACGTGCGACTGGCGCTCTTTACCAACTCGGACTACCTCGTGAGTGTCGACAACCTTGCGCGCACGTCGGTTCGTGCGGTCTTTGGCAGTATCACGCTCGACGACGCGTTCTCCCAGCGCGAGCAGATCAGCACACTGCTCCAGACCCAGATGGAAGAAGCGACCGACAAGTGGGGCGTGCGCATCAACCGGGTCGAGGTGCTCGAGATCACGCCACCCGAACAGATCCTTCAGGCCATGGCCCTGCAGAAGCAGGCCGACCAGGAGAAGCGGGCCCGGATCCTCGAATCAGAGGGTCAGCAGCAGTCGGCGGTGAACGTCGCCGACGGTCAACGACAGGCCGCGATCAAGGAGGCCGAAGGGGCCCAACAGGCGCAGATCCTGCGAGCCGAAGGTCAGCGTCAGGCGCTCATCCTCGAGGCCGAGGGACGTGCTCAAGCGATCGCGTCGGTGTACGCCGCGATCAAGCAGCAGGCACCCGACCCGACGTTGGTGGCGATCTTGCAACTCGACACGTTGGCCAAGTTCGCCGAGAGTCCCAACGCGAAACTGATCATTCCTGCGGAGAGCTCCGCGCTGCTGGGCGCCGCGCAGGCCATCAAGAGCGTCATGGACAGCGTGCCCGTGACGCCGGCCTGAGCAGCGACGCCGAACGTCGTCAGTCGGTCGCCCTCTTTTCCTGCACACCCCGCACCACTACGCGCTGACGTGACGACGCGCAACGGGTGAAAGGCTTCGTCGGGAACTGAACGTACTTCTGCGCCCGGTAGGGCCTACGCCGGTTCCACCCACAGCGTCGTGCCGTAGGCCATGCGGACCACGATCTGCGCCCCGTCCGGTATCGCTTCGGGCCAGTCGGTCACGGCCTTCCACGATTCGCCACGGATCTTGACTTTGCCGGGATGGCGCTCATCACCCACGGTCATCTCGACGACACCGCGCAGGTCCGTCATCGTGGTATGGGTCGGGCGCGACATGTCGATCTGGTACGCGTGGTGATGGAATCTTCGCATCGCGAAGGGGCGAAGGATCCAGATCGTGCCGCCCGAGAATGCCAGCCACGCCAGAGCCTGGAACGCGAAGGGCACACCGAGGAGGCTGAGGACGAACGACAAGGTGGCACCGAGTCCGATGAAGAGCCCGATGAACGCGTTGGTATGGACTTCAATGGCGATGCTCAAGGCGATGATCGCGCCCCAGAAGAGTAGTGTCACCATAATTCGCAGTATATGACTGGGTCTCGCCAGCCGGACGACGCGACGCCAACGGGCCCATCACGTCATAGATTGAGGGCCGGGACCGGTCTAGGCGATGTAGAACGTCTTGACGTTCGTGAACTCGCGAATACCCTGAGCCGAGAGTTCGCGTCCGTAACCAGAGCGCTTGATCCCGCCGAAGGGCAGCTCCGGCGTCGACGCCACAATCGCGTTGGCGAACACCATGCCCGCCTCCATGCCGGCGATCGCCTGGTCGATCTCACTTTGATCGGTGGCCCAGATCGACCCGCCCAGTCCCCACGGAGTCGCGTTAGCCAGTTTGATCGCTTCATCAAGGTTCTCTACGACCTCCACGATCGCCACCGGTCCGAAGAGCTCCTCGCATCCGGCACGAGAGTCTCGCGGCACGTTGGTGAGCACCGTGGGCGGATAGAAGAATCCCGTGCCCTCGATCTTCTTGCCACCGGTTCGAACGACGGCGCCCTTGGCGACCGCGTCCTGCACCTGAGCGTCGATCAGATCACGTTGCTCGGCGTTCACGAGCGGACCGACCACCGTCGCGGGATCCATGGGGTCGCCGACGACCGCCTCCGCCATGGCTGAAGTGAATCCCTCGATGAACTCATCGGCCCGTTCCTTCACGACGATGAATCGCTTCGCCGCGATGCAGCTCTGTCCGTTGTTTTGGAGTCGCCCGGTGACGGCCATTGGAATGGTCCGCTCCAGGTCGGCGGAGCCGGCGATGATGAACGCGTCGGAACCACCGAGTTCGAGAACGCATTTCTTCAGGTTCGCGCCCGCGAGTTGACCAATCGCCACACCGGCGCCTTCGGATCCGGTCAACGTGACGGCCGCAATGCGGTCATCGGCGATGATCGTGGACAGCTCGCGATGGCTGATGAAGAGACTCGCGAAGACTCCCTTGGGGAAGCCGGCTCGCAGGAAGAGGTCCTCGAGGAACGTCGCCGCACCGGGGACGTTGTGCGCGTGCTTCAAGATGCCGACATTTCCCGCCATGATCGAAGGCGCGATGAAACGAATGGCCTGCCACAACGCGTAGTTCCACGGCATCACGGCGAGAATGGTGCCGAGCGGTTCATAACGGATCCCGCTGCTCGATGCCGGCGACGCGATTGACTCGTCGGCCAGTAGCCCTGCGGCGTTCTCCGCGTAGTACCGCATCGTCATCGCGCACTTCGCGACCTCGCCCTTCGCCGCGGCGAACGTCTTACCCATTTCTGACGTCAGTAGCGCTGCGACGACGGGGGCCTCTCCTTCGAGCAACTCGGCCGCACGGATCATCAATTCGGCTCGCTTCTCGAACGGTGTCGTTCGCCACGTGGCGAAGGCCTTGGCTGATGCCGCGAGTGCCGCCTCCACCTCCTCGGGCGTCGACGCGGGATACTCCGCAATTACTTCTTCGGTGGTGGGGTTTATGGCGACAAATGACATAGGCCCATTATTACCGAATTGGCAACTCCTCGGTTCGGCCGACGACCGAACGATTTTCAACGTATCATTGGCGCCGTGGTCCCCGCCATTCACCGTGACGTGTGCCCCAAAATCGTGCGCGTTCGCTTCGTCGAGAGACCCGGTCGTGACGTCACTCGAGGCAACGCCCGCGTCGCGAACGTCCTGTGAAGCGGCGACGGTGTACCCGGACCCTCCACACTTTCGTTGGAGTGTCCGGTTACGTGGTAGTGACGGTCGGCCAACGGTCGGCCGTCGCTGGAGGCCTTTCTAGAAGTGCATGTACTCGGGCATGAAGTTGCCCAGCGGGTTCGGCGTGAAGCCGATCGAACTCTTGAGTGTCTTGATGACTTCGTTGACGCTCAACGGATTGGGCTGGTAGAGCACCGGTATCTGTTGGGCGGCGTACGCGGCGTACGCCGTGAGCTTCGCCGTGCCAAAGGTGGTCGCGTTGATGAGCGAGTTCATCTTCGGGTCGCTGTAACCACCGGGATTGAATCCCCCCTTGGTCGTCAGGAGGGTTTCGCCCGACGGGTAGTAGTCAGGTGCGTAGATCCATCCCGCGCCCCACGAACAGGCCTGGTAGTGCTGGGCGGCGCTGGTGCACTCGCCGATCAACCGGTCGAAGGGTGCAGTCGAGTGCGAAAACTGGATGCCGATGCTCGCCCAGTCGGCGATCTCCGCGCTGAAGGTGTCGTCAAGTGTCGGCGAACCGCTACCCCAGATGATGTCAAAGTTGAGCGTGTAGCCGTTCGCGATGCCCGCGCCGCACTGTGTGGCACCGGTGCCGGGCTTGGTGCAGGTCTGGACGCCGTTCTCGATTGACCAACCGTGGGCGCTGAGCAACGCCTTGGCGTTCTTCAGGCTGAAGGTGTAGGGATTGGCGACGGGGCCGCTGATCGACGCTGGCGTGTTGGGCGGCAGCGGACTCCACGTCGCGAGTCCGTAGCCCTTGTTGACGTTCTTGATGATGCCCGCTTGGTCGATTGATTCCTGAAGAGCCTGGCGAATGTAGAGCTGGTGGAGGGCCGCCGACTTGGGATTCGGGGCGCTGAAGTTGATCGGGGCATAGTTGAAGCTCCACGGTGTTCCGACGATGAGGTTGTACGTGTTCGCTATCGGGGACCAGTTTGGACCGGCCTTGCCCGCCGAGGGAGCTGGTGACTTCAAGGTCGTTGCGTCGAGATAGCCGATGTCGACCTTCCCGCCCTGGAGCTGGTTCTGTTCGGCCGCCGTCGTGGTGAACGCGACTTCCTTCACGAACTGGACCTGGGCCTTCTGGGGACCCGAGTACTTCGTGTTCGGTTCGAAGGTGGCGTTGCCGAGGTTGTCGAACTGGGTCAAGCGCCACGGGCCGTCCGCGCCACCTTGCCACAGGGCGTCGGTGTAGGTACTCGTCTGGGCTGACTGTCCCGCGAGGTAGGTCTCCACCTTCTTGCACGCGGCGTTGGTCGTCGCGGCGCCGTAGAGACCGGTCGCACAACTCGACGTCTGGGTGGTCGACACGCGGTCCCACGAGTCGGCGAATGGCGTGATCTCGGAGAGGTAGTTGTAGAGGATCCAGCCGGGGTTGACCGAGGTCGTGAAGTTGAGCGTCACGGTGTTGGCGTGACCGGTCGCACTCTTGACCTGGTCGGGAATGCCGAATCCGAGGTTGTACCCGGCGAACGAGGTGGGGTCGGCCTTGTACATGTTCAGAAAGAACATCACCGACTGCGCGTTGACGGTCTGACCGTCAGCGAACTTCCAGCCCTTCATGGTCATCGTGACCGTCTTGTTGTCGTTGGTAAAGACCGGCTGCTCGGCGAGCGACAGCGACGGCACGACCGTGACGGAACCGGCCAGCCCGAACCAGTACAGCGGTCGGAACATCTCGGACTGGAACTGATTGATGTTGTCAACGGAGAAGAACTGAGAGCCCATGTACGGGAAGATGTAGTTGGGATTGGCGCCGGCGCCCTCGGCCAAGACGATAGTCTGTGCCGACGTGTTGGGGCTCTTGGATGACGTGGAGATAAGTCCTATAGAGATTGCTCCAACAACCAAAATAATTGATATAAGTATCCACAAATTGCGCTTGAATTTCATAATAATATGCCTCTCATTTCAACCAAAGTTGCGGCAATTATTTTTGCTTTACGACAGTGATTGATTGGAAGTTATTTTACTCTTTTAGACGAAATATGTCTGAAAAGACACACAACCTTCAATTAATCGAGTCAGATTCTCAATCGATTCACAAGCGATTTCTTGTAGGTAATCGAGCCATCAACCCTCGTGCGGGCGCCATTCGACCCCGCCAGAGGGGCGACCTAGTGTCCGCGCTGGTTGGACCTGCCAAAGAGGGGTTGGATGAGCGCCTGGCTCCAATCGGTCCGCGGGCACGTGAAGAGTCCGTAGCACTCTTCGATGATGGCGTCGTAGTTGACACGCCACCCGACGAAATCGCTCCACGCCGCGTTGCGATCGTCCACGAGGGGAACTCCGGAGAGTTCGAGACGCTCGAGAACGATGTCGAAGTGAGCGCGCGAGATTGAGATCGGCATCGACCGGTCGACGACGACAGGGTAGGGAATCCGAAAGTAGTCAGCCACGCGTCGAAGTGTGAGCCATCCCGCTCGAATGCACATTCCCGCCGTCGGCGAGGGCTCGTAATCAACGACGGCGTTGAAGAGCGCCGCGGCGTCCAGGACCGTCGCCGCCGCTCCGATCCAGGTCTGGTCCGGCGTCGAAGACCGGTAGTAGTTGAGGATCGTCAGCGTCGTGTGGGTTTCGCCGACCTCGATGAACCACTGCTCCCACTCGCGCCAGAGCTCGTCGAGATATTGGTACGAGTCGACGCTTTGGGCTATCTCGAGCACGCCCCAGGGCGTCGACGGCGAACCGGATCGAACCGTCAGGCGCGAGACGGAGATCTCGCGACGCTGAAACGCGGCGTAGAGCGTCGGGATGAAGGAGATCAACAACGCGAGCAGCGTGAGTCCGACGCCCGCCTCGACGAAACCGAGCGCGACCTCGCCCGCGCCGCGTCCCGACGTCGTTCCAAGGGTGAGGAGCGATGATCCCGACGTCTCGAATGCGCGGGCGAAGGTGGGCACGCCGGCGGCGACAAAGCCGAGGGCGAACGCGAGGAGCGTGAGGATGAGCCATAGCGCTTGATACGTCAAGAGAACGACGGAGGCGTAGAGCGAGAGGATCTGGTCCTTGCCGCGGTAGGAACCTTTTGATTTTGCGATGAGCCGAAAGACCCAACCGACCGCCTTGGCGACCACTCGGCTCAATCGAACGCTGGCGACCCTGGGCAGGAGGAAGGTGCGGATGGCGGCGTCGAGCACGAGCAGTAACAACGACAGACCGACCAGGCCCGACACGACGCGCAGCCAGACCGCCATCTCAGTGCGCTCCACCAATCTTCAATGCGGACCAAGCGAGTCCGTCAGTTGAGGACGGACGGTCGAGGTGGGAACAGCGGAGTGTCAAGAAGGCGAAGTATAGGTGCGGGGGTTCTGCGCAACTAAGAACCCCGTAGCCGACGCGAGGCGCAGTGTTCGCCCATCACGAAGGTCGTACGGCGCGGATTGTCGTGTCGCGCCTTCGTTGGTGGCGATCGCAATCGATCGCACCCTCTCCATCGCCGAGTCGACGTGGAGTACTAGGAGCGAGCGCTCATTTCGAGGTTCGCTTCGACCGTGTCAAGATGCGCGGCCATCGCGTCGTGTGCCGCGCGACCATCGCGGTTGCGAAGCGCCATCGCGATCTCACGGTGTTGCGCGCAGTAGTGCAGGCGACGTTCGGTGGTGTCGCCGCGTCGCTTCAGGTTTCCCCAAAGCTCGCCCTGGCGTGCGACCTCGACGAGAAGGTACATGCGCAACAGAAGTGCGTTGTGCGCGGCCAGTATCAGACAACGGTGAAAGGCGAGATCCCACATCTCGAACTCGTCGTAATTCGACGTCTGCTCGCGACCCTCGAGGCAACGCTGCATCTCTTCGAAATCCTTCTCGGTCGCCTGGGACACCGCCAGGTACATCGCGGCGGGTTCAATCAGTTGGCGAACGGCCATCACGTCCGCGGGACCGACGTCCTTTAGGGCAGACGAGGGACTTACCAAGCGGAGCGTCGAGTTGTTCGTCTCGATATCGGGATCGAGACGCAGGTACGTTCCTCGTCCCACCTCGCGCGAAACAACACCGTCGGCTTCCAAGAGGGACATCGCGTTGCGTACGGTCGAACGGGTGAGGCGAAGCGCTTCGGCGAGGTCACGTTCTGTCGGAAGCCGACTTCCCGCCACGAGTCCGTTGTGAGCCGCGTCACTAAGGACAGCCTCAGCGACGCTGCGAATCCTGTCGAGGGAAGTACTTTGCACTTCGACCCTTTCCGTTAGAAACCTACGTCTGGAACATACGCGCCCAATCGTACCAATTGAAACAATATTAGTCGAAGAAATTTCAAGAATTTTTTGCCCCGTGCGATTGACTGTGTTTACTGGGTCGTCTAACATTCTCCCAATTCAATAAATCAGACCAATTCAACCATATTGGTCGTGGTGGGGGGTAATTGTAATGAGGTTTGCAACCATCAGGACGAGTCAGGGGCTTCGGCTCCACGTTCGCGCCACCAACGGCTACGTGGATCTGGCGGCAGCTACTGGCGACGAGTCACTGGTGAGCCTCGACGGATTGATTGCCGGTGGCCACGCGGCACTCGCGGCCGCGACGAGCGCAGCAGAAGGAAGTGGCACGGAGTTCAGCGGAAAGGATTTCGCTGCCTCGGCTCCGAACCCTCCTCGGATTCTCTGCCTGGGTGTGAACTACGCCGACCACGCCATCGAAGGTGGACGCGAAGTTCCGACTTGGCCCGAGTCGTTCGTCCGAGGTAGCGGCAGCGTCATTGGAGCGTACGACGACTTGGTGAAGCCCGCTCTGTCGGAGCGCTTCGACTACGAAGCCGAACTCGCCGTCATCATCGGCAAGGGCGGACGATACATCAAGGCCGCTGACGCGATGGACGCCATCTTCGGTTACAGCGTCATGAACGACGGGTCTGCACGTGAGTGGCAGCGCGCGTCGACGCAGTGGACACCCGGCAAGAACTTTGAGGGCACGATGCCCATCGGTCCCGACGTGGTCACGACAGACGAAGTCGACGTCACGAACTTGGCGATCTCCTCGACGCTCAACGGACAGATCATGCAGTCGGCGAGCACCGCGGACATGATCGTCAGCGTCGCGAGGGCCGTCGAGTATTTCTCATCGTTCACCACCTTGCGGCCCGGTGACGTCATCGCCACGGGTACGCCGGGCGGTGTTGGCTTCGCTCGGACACCACCGGTGTGGCTGTTGCCCGGTGACACGATTGAAGTCACGGTTGAAGGAATCGGCACGATCACGAATCACGTGGTCGCCGAAGAAGGAGCACCAGCGGCATGGCCTTGGATGCCATTGGGTGCCAAGACATCGACGTTTTAGTTCACTACAGTCTGCACTTTGCAGTAATTCATAACAACAAGTAATGGGGGGAATATATGAGGGATATAGCTCTGATACGGCGGGGAGACTCCGTCGTGGCTCGAACGAGGCTACGCCTGACGGTGTTGTTGGCCTTGATGGCGCTGGTGGCGATGACCATCGGTCTGCCCGGCTTGACGTCGAAAGCGGGTGCGTCGTCCAAGGGCAGCATCACGATCGCTGCGGTGGCTCCGTTTACCGGTGCGGACGCGGCTCTTGGGCCGAAGTACCAGACCGCGTGTTACGCGGCAGCGCAGAACATCAACTCGTCCGGCGGCGTCATGGGCAAGAAGGTGAACTGCAAGACGGTTGACACGCGTGGCGACCCCGCCGACGCCGTTCCGGCCGTGCGCCAGATGTACGCGACCACGCCGAACCTGGCCCTGGTCATTGGCTGCACTTCGGACGAGGCGTCAACAGTGGTGCCGGTGTTCGACGCCCACAAGACCGTCTCGTTCTGCATGACGGGTGAGTCCGAGTTCGACAGCATCCACTTCCCGTACTTCTTCCGGCTCGTCCCACCAGACGCCGCGGACTCCGTGGCCATGGTGAAGATCGCCGGGAACAGGGGATACAAGAACATCGCGCTGGCCTTCGGCAATGACGCCGGGTCGCAGACGTTCGTGGCCCCAGCTGAGTCCGCAATCAAGGCCGCCGGCATGACGGTGGTGTCGAACCAGACCCTCGACATCAACGCAACGACGTTCCAGACCGAGGCTCAGGCCATTGTCACGGCGAAGCCCGACGCCATCTTGATGGAGGCATTGGGTGCGGCAGGTGTCGCGTTGCTGACCGAGGTGTACCAATTGAACGGCAACAAGATGATCCCAGTGATCGGCACGTCGGCAATGATCGACCCGGTCTTCTTCTCTGGTGTCACTACTGGCCCGATCGGCGTACCGAACTTCATCAAGGCCTTCGACGCGGACAACCAGACCGTCAACTTCGGTGGACCGGCGTACCCGCTCTACAAGAAGCTGGTTCTGGCCCAGTCCGGCAAGGTCAAGGGCGTGCCGAACTTCCAGGGCCTGCTGACGGCCAACGGGACGGTCCACCTCTACGACGGGATCAACCTGGCGGCGCTCGCAATGGTCATGTCCAAGTCGACCACCGGCTCGAAGTACAAGGGTGACATCTTGAAGATCGCCCAAGGGGTGAAGGGCGCGGTGAACGTGTCCTCCTTCTCCGCTGGCGTCAAGGCCCTCAAGGCCGGCAAGAAGATCCACTACATCGGTGTCGGCGGTTCGTACCAGTTCGACAAGTTCCAGACGGCGTTCGGTCCCTTCGAGGACGACCAGTTCCTCGCGAACGGGACGACGGTTGCCGTCGGCGGGACGCTCGGCTACTGCAACCTGACGACCTGTAAGGCCAAGCCGTAACGAGTTGACGAAGTAACACGGCCTCGGTCGCGGACCTCGTCCGCGGCCGTGGCCGTGCCTCCCTCGTGGCTCGTAGCGCCACGATGATGTGAAGCCTCGCAAGGGGTGCCTCCCAGTAGAACCGTAAAGAAGGATTGCCAATCGTGAGTGTCTTTATGTCGTCGTTCGGGTTCGGCCTGATCACCGCGGCCGTTCTCGCCATCGCCACCGTGGGATTCACGATGCAGTTCGCGGTGACGAACGTGCTGAACCTGGCCTACGGATCGGTGATGATCAACAGCGCGTTCGTTTCGTATTACCTCAACGTCCACGGCCTGAACGCATGGGTCACGCTGATAGGCGCCGTCTTTACCGGCTCGGTCGTCTCCTGGGCCCTCAACCGCTTCATCTTCACTCCGTTCCAGCGGCGCAACCTCGCCCCAATAACCGTCGTCATCGTCGCCTTGGGCGTCGACCTGATCGGCACCTTCGGTCTGCAGGCCATCGTCGGAGGAAACTACGTCTCCTTTCGCCAGTCACCGGGAGCGGAGTATCACTTTCTCGGCATGATCCTGAGTGGCCTCCAGCTCATCATCCTCGTCATCTGCGCCGTAGTCTTGGCACTCGTCCACTGGGTGCTCAAGTACACCCGGCTCGGAAAGGCCATGCGCGCCACGTCGGCCAACCCGAACCTCGCGCGCAACAGCGGCGTAAAGGTGCAACGGGTCATTTCGACCACCTGGCTGATCTCGGGAGCGCTCTGCGGACTCGCGGGGGCCGTGTTCACGATGAATACCGGTGTCTTCGAGGCCACCAGCGCACAGTTGTACATCGTCCTGTTGCTCGCCGCGATGTTTCTCGGTGGTCCGGGCGAGCCCTACGGCGCGATGTTCGGCGCTCTCACGATTGGTCTCTCGACGGAGATCAGCGCGGCCTATATC
>Ga0209385_1000128_pt1 | contig 27432 bp, 27 predicted proteins | sample NGEPerB_FD_184506 | JGI IMG/M metagenome (GOLD analysis project Ga0209385, IMG submission 184506) | Arctic peat soil microbial communities from the Barrow Environmental Observatory site, Barrow, Alaska, USA - NGEE PermafrostAB12-B... | ecosystem: Environmental > Terrestrial > Soil > Wetlands >... | reverse complement strand
CAGTACACCCAGCTCATCGCGCGCAGGGTGCGCGAGTTGGGCGTTTTCAGCGAGATCCGGCGTGGCGACGCGCCGGCCCGGGACATCGCAGCGCTCGCCCCGATCGGGATCGTGCTCTCTGGCGGCCCCGCCTCGATCTACGAGGAGGGCGCCATCCGCCCCGACCCGGGCGTGTTCGCGCTCGGCGTCCCCGTGCTCGGGCTGTGCTACGGGCAGCAGGCGATGGCGCACCTGCTCGGCGGCCAGGTCGAGCCGGCGGGCAGCAGGGAGTACGGCGCCGCCGAGTTGGACGCGGACCTGGCGTGCCCGCTGTTCGCCGGCACCAGGGCGACGCAGCGGGTGTGGATGTCGCACGGCGACCGGGTCACGCGGCTGCCCGCCGGCTTTACGGCGGTCGGCAAGACGGACAACGCGCCGGCGGCGGCGATGGCCGACGAGGCGAGGCGTTTCTACGGGATCCAGTTCCACCCCGAGGTGAACCACACCGAACTCGGCCGCCGGATCCTCCTCAACTTCGTCAACATCTGCGGCGCCCGCCGCGACTGGACGCCGGCGGAGATCCGCCGCGACTCCGTGGCCCGGATCCGCGAGCAGGTCCGGGAGGGACGGATTATCGTCGCGCTGTCGGGGGGCGTGGACTCCTCCGTCACGGCCCTGCTGTGCCGCGAGGCGGTGGGGGAGCGGACCGCGCCGATCTTCGTCGACACCGGCCTCCTGCGCCTCGGCGAGGGCGACAAGGTGCAGTTGCGGTTCGCCGCCTTCGGGCTCGCGGTTGACCGGGTCAACGCCGCCGAACGGTTCTTCACCACCCTGGCCGGGGTCGAGGACCCGGAGGAGAAGCGGCGCCGGATCGGCCACGAGTTCATCGCGGTGTTCGAGGAGGAGGCGAAGCGCTTCCCGGACGCGAGGTTCCTCGCCCAGGGCACGCTCTACCCGGACGTGATCGAGTCCGCCTCGGTGCGCGGGCCGTCGGCAACGATCAAGACGCACCACAACGTCGGCGGGCTCCCGAAGCGGCTGGGCCTGGCGCTGGTGGAACCGCTGCGCGACCTGTTCAAGGACGAGGTCCGGCGGCTGGGCGAGGCGCTCGGGCTTCCCGAGGAGTTCGTCTGGCGGCACCCGTTCCCGGGCCCGGGGCTCGGCGTACGTGTCCTGGGCGAGGTCACGCCCGAGCGCGTGTCGCTGCTGCAGCGGGCGGACGCGATCTTCATGGACGAGATCCGCGCCGCGGGGCTCTACCGCGAGATCGCTCAGGCGCTCACCGTGCTGCTGCCGGTGCGCAGCGTCGGCGTGATGGGCGACCAGCGCACATACGAGAACGTCGCCTCGCTGCGAGCCGTGACCACCGAGGACTTCATGACCGCCGACTGGTACCGCTTTCCGCCCGAGGTGCTCGATCGGGTGGCGCGGCGGATCGTCAACGAGGTGCGGGGGATCAACCGGGTGGTGTACGACGTCACGTCCAAGCCCCCCGGCACGATCGAGTGGGAGTGAGAAACGGGGCTCGGGGCTCGGGGCCCGGGATTCGTTGTTCCCGAACCCCAAACCCCGAACCCCGAGATCCGAAATTTGCCGCCGGTTCAGCCTTACCCGGCGGAGCAGCTCGGTACGCCATACCGAGCCCCGGCGTTTTGGAGACGCCGGCACCTACAGGAGGTGGATATGGCGAAGCGTAAGGTCGTGATCATGGGAGCCGCCGGACGGGACTTCCACAACTTCAACTGCCTCTTCCGGGACAACCCGGAAGTGGAAGTGGTGGCGTTCACAGCCACCCAGATCCCCGACATCGAGGGTCGGGTGTACCCGCCGTCCCTTGCGGGCAAGCTGTACCCGAAGGGGATTCCGATCTTCCCGGAAAGCGATCTCGAGAAGCTGGTCAAGGAGAATGCGATCGACGACGTCTGGTTCTCCTACTCCGACGTTCCGCATCAGTACGTGATGGACAAGGGCAGCCACGTCATCGCGTGGGGCGCGAACTTCGGCGTCTGCTCGGTGCAGCGCACGATGATCGCGTCGACCAAGCCCGTGATCGCGATCTGCGCCGTGCGCACCGGCGTCGGCAAGTCGCAGACCACCCGCTACGTGTCGCGCATCCTCAAGGCGATGGGGAAGAAGGTCGTCGCGATCCGCCACCCGATGCCGTACGGCGACCTCGCGAAGCAGGCGTGCCAGCGCTTCGAGACGTACGCCGACCTCGACACGCACGAGTGCACGATCGAGGAGCGCGAGGAGTACGAGCCGCACATCGACAACGGCTTCATCGTCTACGCCGGCGTGGACTACGAGATGATCCTGCGCGAGGCGGAGAAGGAAGCCGACGTGATCCTCTGGGACGGCGGCAACAACGACACGTCGTTCTACAAGCCCAACCTCTTGATTACGCTCGTCGACCCGCACCGTCCCGGCCACGAGCTGACGTACTACCCGGGCGAGTCCAACTTCCTCATGGCCGACCTCCTGATCATCAACAAGGTCCAGACGGCCGACCCGGTCAAGGTCGAGGAGGTGCTGGAGAACTGCAAGCGACACAACCCGACGGCGCGCGTGATCAAGTGCGCCTCGAAGATCACCGTGGACAAGCCCGAGCTTATCAAGGGCAAGCGCGCGCTCGTGGTCGAGGACGGTCCGACGCTCACGCACGGCGGCATGACGTACGGTGCGGGTTGGTTCGCCGCGAAGAGCGCGGGCGCCTCCGAGATCGTGGACGCGAAGCCGTACGCGGTGGGGACGATCGCCGCAACCTACAAGAAGTACCCGAACTCCGGGGCGATCCTGCCGGCGATGGGCTACTCCGACCAGCAGATCGCGGACCTCGAGGCGACCATCAACGCGACCCCGTGCGATGTCGTGGTCGAGGGCACGCCGATCGACCTCACGCGCATCCTCAAGACCAACAAGCCGATCGCCGAGGTCACGTACGAGCTCGAGGAGATCGAGCCCGGCGTCATCGAGGAGCTGGTCCGCAAGGTGGTGACGTAGCGGCCGCCCGCTGGGCGGCCGGCCTCTCGGCCCGTCCAGCGGCGGTCGACAGTTCCAGTTCGAACGTGCCGTAGGAGCGGGGGCGGAGGTTCTCTCCGCCCCTTCCCTTTTGGATCGCCCGGGAGGTTAAGCCGAAGGCCGCGGTGTCAGCCGCAAAAGCCCGCCTTGCCGGCCGCACTTCCTGATGGCCGGCCACCTCGCGTACCACCTTGGGCTGCTGCGTGAGAGGCACGGCGTGACACCGGGCCGCGGTTGCTGATACGGTGGAGTATGGCTGAGACTCCGGCGACCGTCACGGTCCGCCCGGCGCGGGAGGAAGACCGGGCCGCTATCCTGTTCGCGGTTACGAGGCTTGCGGAGTTCGGGCCGCCGCCCTGGCGCACTGCGGCGGAGTTGGTCGCGGGCGAGACGCGGGCGGTGCAGGGGTACTTCGCAGCGCCGCCACCCGGCACGACGGTGCTCGTCGCGGCAGCCGAGAGCGGGGAGTCGCTCGGCTTCGTCTTCCTGGAACGGACCCGCGATTACTTCACCGGCGAGGAGCACGGCCACGTCGGAATCATCGCCGTCGCTGCACCTGCGGAGGGAAGGGGCGTGGCGAAGGCGCTCATGCGCGCCGCCGAGAGGTGGGGAAGGGACGCGGGCTACCGCAAGCTGACGTTGACGGTTTTCGATGGCAACCTGAGGGCGCGCGCCATCTACGAGCACCTCGGCTACCGGCCGGAAACGCTCCGGTACGTCAAGCTCCTGGAGCGGACGTAGCGCCGTGCGCGCGGTGAGAGTTGGCAGGACGGCGCAGGTGACGCACCACCCCGAGATCGCGGGCGAACTCGACGGTGGAAGAGGTGGCTGGCGGTCGCGCCCCCGGGCGGGCGACGGCCCCAGCCGAGGAGGCAGCACGTGAGTCGGGGCACGGTCGTCACCGCCGTCCTGGTGGTAGTACTTGCCGCGGGAACCGCCGGTGCGCAGGCTCTCGTCGAGTGGCAGGAGCTCGTGATACCGGGTGTCTGCAGCTTGCGGGTCGCGGTGCCGCAGGGGTGGACGGCGCGGCTCGAGAGGACGGCTGCTGGCGGGGCGGAGGTCAGGATAACGCCGGAGTCGGGGCCGCGGGCGGAGGTGAGCATGGAGTCGCTCGCTCCAGAGAGAGCGCTGGCGATGAAGAGCACCGGGGCGATCAAAGCCGCGGTCAGGACGATGGGCGAAGGGGCGTTGTCCACCGCGGTCGAGAAGAAGCTCGTGCTCGAGCGCGTGGACGGCACCGACGGCGCCGGGTTCTTCTACTCGCTGACCGACAACCGCCCGCAGCCGGGGGCGGCCGGGCCGCGGTACCTGACGCAGGGGATCATGGCGGTCGGCCAACTGCGTCTCGCCGTGACCGTGCTCGCCGGCGAGCCCGACTCAGCCGCGCGGGCGATGGCCCTCGACATGCTGCGCACCGCCGAGTGCGCGGCCGCCAAAGAGTCGCGGCAATAACCTCAAGGCAGCGCGGGTTCGCCATGCAAGAGGTGCCGCGTGGCAACGTTCTTCCCTACGGTGTTCGTCTCGCACGGCGCCCCGACGCTCTTCATCGAGGCCGGGCCGCCCGTCACCCGCCGGTGGCGGAAGTGATCACGGTCTGAGCCCGCGGCAGCACGGAGAACGTCATCCCGGGCGGCTCGATCGAGGAGGGGTTGCCGTCAAAGTGGCAGGGGATGGGAACGTCGGTCTCGAGGTCGAGGCGGGTGAAGCGGAGCTCGTGGGAACCCGGTTTGTGCGCGAGCGTGCCGCGCACCCCGGCGACGAGGCGCGAGAGACGCGCCGGCACCCCGGTCCCCTCCACGAGGCACGCATCGAGCGCGCCGTCGTCGGGGACCGCCGCCGGGGTGAGGGGAAAGCCGCCGCCGGCGGCCACGACGAGGGTCTCGCCGCGGCGGACGGCGTCGGCGGCGAGGGCGGTTGCATGCCCCGGCGCTTCGGTGAAGGCAAGAGGAGGGTCGAAGCCGGCAGCCTGGAGACGCCGGCGCAGGCGCGGCCAGTTGTTGCCCAGACGGCCGCCGGCGGCGGCCGGGTTCACGATCGCGATCATCGCGAGAGTATACGGGACGCAATCGTGCGCGGCCGTTTGCGAGCGAGACCAGCTCGCGACAGGATATGATGAGACCATGGCGGCCGAGTTCGACGCCGTAGTTGTGGGGTGTGGGCCGGCAGGCAACACCGCCGCGTACCGCCTGGCCAGCGCAGGCGCTCGCGTTCTGTTGCTCGAGAAGGAGGCACTGCCGCGGCACAAGGTGTGCGGCGGCGGCCTGTCGGCAAAGACGTTGCGCGAGGCGCCGTTCTCCCTCGCCCCCGTGATCGAGCGCGAGATCAGGAGGGTCGTGATCGCGTATGAGGGTTCGCAACCCGTCGCGCGCGAGCTCGCGGGGATCGGCGCGATGTCGCAGCGGGCGACCCTCGATTCGTTCATGACGCAGCAGGCCGTGGCGGCCGGTGCCTCGCTGCGGGAGCGCGAGACGTTCGAGCGCTTCGAGCTCGAGGGCGGCCGGATCCGGGTCACGACCGGGAGCGGCACGGTCACGGCGCACGTGCTGGTCGGGGCGGACGGCGTCTACAGCCGGGTCCGTAGCCAGCTCTTCCCAGGAGCGAAGCCGCTCATGGTTCCGGCGATCGAGGCGTTGCTGTGGCCGGCACCCGGGGTCCTCGACATGGTGGGCGACACCTGCATCTTCGACCTCGGCGTGATCCCGGCAGGCTACGGGTGGGTGTTCCCAAAACGCGACCATCTGAACATCGGGCTGTACCGGTTCAGGAGGCGGCCGGACAACCGCGACATGAAGGGGTGGCTCGACGCGTTCATCGCCCGCTACCGGATCCTTCGCCGCCACGAGCGGATCCAGGTGAAGGCGCTGCTCATTCCGGTGGGGCTCGCCGCGCCCAGGCTCGCGCGCAACAATGTCGTGCTGGTGGGCGACGCCGCCGGCCTCTCCGACGCCTTGTTCGGGGAGGGGATCTACTACGCGGTCCGCAGCGGAACCCTCGCCGCCGGCGCGATCCTGGGCCACCTCGGCTCGCGCCGGCCCCTGGCGGCGTACGACCGGATGATGGCGGGGTTGCGGTTCGAGCTGGCGGCTGCGCGGGCCGCGGCGCGGCTGTTCTACACCTCGCCGCGGCTCGGGTTCCGTTTCGGGGCCAGGAACAAGGCGATCAGCGCCGCCTTCGCAGGGATGATCGCGGGCACCGTGTCGCCTGCCCGGGCGCTGGCCACGCTGGTGGTCCTGGCGCCGTACTGGCTGGTCGCGCCGCCGATGCGGCCGGTCGAGTCACCCCTCGTGGGATGAGCGGGAACCCCCACCGTGGCGGCGTGCCTTCTTCATCGTCCCTTCCTTTGACCCTTTCCCTTTGACCGTCCTCACAACGCCACGGTCCGTCCTCCGTCCACCGTCAAGACCTGGCCCGTGACCGTGTCCACCCCTTCGATCAGGAAGAGCACGGTGCGGGCGATCTCGGCGGCGCCGCCCTCCCGACGCAGCAGCGTCTTGGCGAGCAGTCGCTCGCGGGCCGCGTCATCGTACCCTTCCGGGAAGACCGCGATCCCGGGGGCGACGGCGTTGACCCGCACCTCGGGCGCCATCTCCATCGCGAGGGCGCGGGTGGCGGCGATCAGCGCGGCCTTGGAGACCGAGTACGCCAGGTAGTGGCGCAGGGGAAAGATCCCGTAGATGTCCGCGATGTTCACGACCGCGCCGCGTCGCGCTCGCAGGGCGGGGGCGCACGCCTGCGTCAGGAACACCGGCGCCTCGAGGTTCGTCCGCAGCACATCGCCAAGGCGGGCGGGGGTGAGCTCGCCAAACGGGGTGCGCGGGAAGACGGCCGCACTGTTGACCAGGGCGTCGAGGCCGCCGAACTCGTTTTGGACACGCTCAGCCACGAGCACCCGGGAACCCTGGTCGTCGAGGTCGGCCGCGATCGCGAGCGCGGGAGTGCCGGCGGCGCGCAGCTCCGCCTCGAACCCCCGCGCCGCTGTTGCGGAAGAGCGATAGGTGAACGCCAGCGCCCAGCCGGCGTGCGCGAACTCGACCGCAATCGCGCGGCCGACGCGGACCGCGCCGCCGGTCACGAGGACGACCTTCGGCGTCGGGCTCATGGGGCGAGCTCCACGGCGAGTGGCTCCGGCCGGCGAGCGGCGACTGCCAACGCCGCTCGAGCAAGCTCGGCGATCGTGGTCCCAAGCAGCGGATGCAGGAACTCCGGGGCGATGTCGGCGAGGGGAACGGCCACGAACGCCTCGCGCTGCACGAGGCCGGACGGAAGTTCCAGGTCGCCGAACCGGCCGGTGAGGCCGCCGGCGAGCACGAGGTCGAGGTCCACCGTGCGTGGTCCGAACGGGCGCGCCGGGTTCCGTCGCCGACCGAGGGCGTCCTCGATGGCGCGCAGCTCCAGGTGCACACGAAGCGGGGGCTCATCGGTTGCCAGCTCGGCTGCGAGGTTCCAAAAGTCGGGCTGGTCGGCGTCACCGACCGGGGCGGTGCGGTACACCGGAGATACCGCCACCACCTCGAACCGGCGCGCAAGCTCGGCCAGCGCGAGCGCGAGGTTCTTCCGCGGCTCGACGTTGGAGCCGATGGAGAGGAACATGCGCATCAGGGGTGGGGCTCCTCGCGGCGGCGCTCGATCTCGACACCGACCGCCTCGGCAAAGCGCACGGCGCCCGGTTTGGCGACACGCACGCGCAACGAGGCCGCGCCGGCGAAGTCGGCGAGGACGGCATCGGCGATTCGCTCCGCCAGGGCTTCCACGAGCTGAAACGCCGACCCTTCCACGAGCTGCTGAACTCTCTTGGAGACGGCCTTGTAGTCGAGTGCGAGCGCCGGGTCGTCGGCGGCGCCGGCGGGGCGGCAGTCGGCCTCGATCGCGAGGTCGATGCGGACCTTCTGCATGACCTGCCGTTCCCAGGGCTGCAAGCCGATGACGCAGTAGAGCTCGAGCCCCTGCACGAACACCCGGTCGCTCATCGAACCCCCTTGTGACCAGGGTAACAAGAAAACGGCCGCCGGTCGCGGCGCGCCTCCGGAGTCCAGGGGTGCCGGCGCCATGTCGGGAATCCCGACCTGGCGTCGGGAATCCCTACATACGCCGCACTCCCCCCAACCGTCACCTCGTGTGGAAGTTCTTTGTTCTCCACGTATATGTCGCGGGTACGGCGGACGGCACGGGTCTTGCTCCGCTATGACCGGGCGCAACCCACATCGGGGGCGCCGGACGAGCGAGGGTGGAGGCGCACCGTGTTCGACATCGACCTTGGCGATCCCAAGACTCTGTGGCTCACGATCACCAACATTGGGCTGGGCGCCCTGACGCTTCTGTGTTTCGTGGTCGTCGGGTGGGGCGCGGCAACCGCCGCCTTCGCCCGCCTGATGAAGCGTTGGGGCTTCGGGCTCGATGCCGACGACCACGCCTTCGCGACCCCTGGGCTCGGCCTGACCATGGCTGACGGCGGCAAGAAGGTCAAGGGCGGGGAGAAGGGGTGACCGGACGCGGCCGGCCCGGGGCGTTGCCCGGGCCGCGCACGCAACCCCAGGAGCCGGCAATGCGATGTCCCTTCCTCCGCGAGGCGCAGGCCAAGTACTGTCAGGCGTCGGCGTTCCGGAAGATGATCCTGGATAGCGCGCGCGACGCCGGGCACGAGCGTTGCTCCTCGGAGGCGTACGTGGAGTGCCCCGCGGCCGCACTCAAGGTGAAGGGCCGGCCGATCGACGGGTGCTGCCCGTTCCTCCAGGATGCAACGGTCGAGTACTGCGGCGCCGCCTCGGTGACCAAGTACGTGCCGGCAAACGACGCCTTGCTCTCCCGTTGCACCTCGGACAGGCACCTCTACTGCGAGCTCTACCTGGCGACGGCCGACCCAAGAGGCGAGCGCCTCCCCGGGATGGCGGGACTGGTCCAGTCGGCGGGGCCGGGCCGGCTCATGGTCGTGGTGGATGGGATTCCGGTCCCCGGGCACCTCTCGTACGCCCCGAACCACATGTGGCTCGATGTCGCCGAGGACGGCCGCTGTCACGTCGGCGTCGACGCGTTCTTCACCAGGGTCGTCGGCCTGGTGGAAGCGATCAGCTTCGTCAAGGCCGGCAAGGAGGCCGATCACCCGGTTGCCGTGTTGACCGTGAACGGCGTGGATATGCATCTGGTCTTCCCGCAGGCGCTCGAGGAGGTCGTTCCAAACGTGCCCTTGCGGGCCGGTGCGGCCAGGCTCACGGCCGATCCCTACGGCGCCGGCTGGCTGTTCGAGGGGGTGGAGCCCGCGATGAACGGGGCCCCGGTTGCCGCAGGCGTGCGCGCCGGTTTGATCGGGGGCGAGAGTGCCGCGCGCTGGATCTTCGCCGAGGCGAACCGACTCCTGGAGTTCGTGCACGAGCGGATCGCGCAGCCGGCGGCCGACGGGGTTCGGCTGATGGCCGACGGGGGCCGCGTCCAACCCGGCGTGGCCCGGCACCTGGGCCGGGAAGCGCTGATCGACCTGTTCAACGAGTTCTTCTCGCCTCAGCTGAAGTGGCGGAGGTCGTGGTGAGACATCGGGCACTGCTGATGGTCGGCGTGGGGGCCGGAGCCACGCTGCTGTGCGGTTGGTTTGCCTTCCCCTACGCCGTGTTTCGCCGGATCGAACAGCCGATCCAGTTCAGCCACAAGCTCCACACGGGGGAGAAGGTCGGCCGCGCCTGCGACGAATGTCACACCCTGACCGCCGACGGGCGATTTTCCGGCATCCCGACAGTGGAGAAGTGCGCCTCATGCCACGCCGAACCGCAAGGCGCAACGCCCGACGAGAAGCGGCTCGTCGATGAGTACGTGAAGCCGGGACGAGAGATCCCGTGGCTCGTGTATGCACGGCAACCCGAGAACGTGTACTTCGCACACGCGCCGCACCTCAAGCTGGCCGGACTCGCGTGCGAGAGCTGCCACGGCCGGCACGGCGCGAGCGACCACCTGCGGCCATTCGAGGAGAACCGCCTCAGCAGCTACAGCCGCGACATCTGGGGGCGATCGCTGACCGGACCGCGGCGGACCCAGTGCGAAGGCATGACGATGGCCGACTGTTCCCGCTGCCACCAGCAGCACGGAGTCAAGGAAAGCTGCCTCATGTGCCACAAGTAGTGGCGCTTCGATACATTAGCCACACCCGAAACGAGGACGAGAGATGAAGACCAACCTGACGCGCCGGGATATCTTGAGGTTTGCCGGTGGTGCCGCGGCCGGAGTCATGCTCTCGCCGGCGCCGTGGAGGCTTACCGACGACCTGGCGATCTGGACGCAGAACTGGAGCTGGATTCCCGTTCCCCCCAGGGGGGAGCCGAGCGTGCGGATGACCGCGTGCTCGCTGTGCCCGGCCGGTTGCGCGGTGAAGGCGCGCTGCATCGGCGCCTTGCCGGTGAGCCTGCACGCCGTCGCGGTCGACACGGTGAGCGGCGGCGCGTTGTGCCCGCTCGGCCTCACCGGCCACCACCTGCCGTACCATCCGTCCCGGCTCTCGGCGCCCGCCCGAATCGTCCACAAGGACGGCACGCGGCGGACCCTTCCGGTTCAGATCGATGGGCTCCTGGCCGAGGTTGCGCGGGCGATCGCCATGGCCGCGGCGAGCGGTCAGGCCGTGGCGGCGCTCGACATGCGCCCGGGCCGGAGCGTCTCGTGGGTGTGGCGGCGTTTCCTCGCGTCGCGGCCCGGAGGTGTCGTCGTCCCAGCGCCTGGCCGGGCCGGGGCGAGCCTCACGACCGTGAAGGCGATGGTGCCGGAGCAGACCGGCGCGTTCGGTCTCGACTTCGAGGGGGCACGCGCGGTGCTCAGCTTCGGTGCGCCGCTGGCCGACGGGTGGGGCACACCGGGACGAGCCGCTCGCCTCTTGGGCAGGGGATCCGGCAAGGTGCACCTCGTTCAGGTCGAGCCGGTGCGCTCGGCAACGACGGAGCGTGCCGACCGCTGGCTGCCGGCCAGGCCAGGGACGGAGGCCCTGCTGGCCCTCGGACTCGGCCATGTGCTCCTCGCCGAGGGGCTGGTCGGCGCGCAGGCGGCCGGGCGGGCGCGCGACCTGGCGGAATACGCCGCCCTGGTCTCCGCCCTCTCTCCGGAGGCCGCCGCGGCCGCCACCGGCGTACCGGCGGAAGCCATCACGGCCACGGCGCGCGAGTTGGCGCGAGGGGGGCCGGCGCTCGTCATCGCGGGCGAGGATGCCGGCGGCGGCCGGCTCGGGCGCGTCGCGGAGACCGCGGTCTGGGGTCTCGGCCTGCTGCTCGGCGGCGGGACGAGGCCGGGGGGGTTGGTGCCGAGGGCCGAGCTGCCGGAGCCAGGTCAGGACGGACCTCTCGCGCCCCTGCGCGAGCTGCACGAGCTGGCCGACCGCTCCGTAGCGGTGCTGTTCCTCGACACATCCGCCGGCGATGCGGCGTTTCCCTGGGCGCTCGTCGAGCGGAAGCTCGTGGCCAGGGGGGCGCTGGTGGTCGCGCTCTCGCCGTTCCTGGCCGGCACGGCTGTGCGGGCGGACCTCGTGGTGCCGACGGCGCCGTTCCTCGAGGGGGTGCAGGAGCTGCCGACCCCGTTCGACGCGCCCGCGGCGACGTTCGCGGTCGCGACGCCGCTCCTTCAACCGCGCGCGGGCGCCGTGGACCCGATCGCCTTCATCCGGGCGGTCGGCGGAGCCAGCGGCGCGAAGTGGGTCGGACCCTGGGGCACGAGCGAGGATGTGGTGAAGGCTCGCGCGGCGCGGATCCACCGCGGCGGCCGCGGGAGGCTGGTCGCGTTTGCGGACGGAGCCGTGACGAGGACGGCGGAGGTTTCGTCCCCGGATGCGTTCTGGACGGTTCTGCAAGCGGGCGCCTGCTGGCAGGACGAACGTCTCGCGGCGGTGCAGGAGAAGGAATTCTCGCTGCTCGGCGGCGTCGGCGGGGCGCTGGCGGACCGGGCCGCGAACGCGAACACGGCGACGCGCGCCGACGCGCGATGGCCGCTGACGCTGGTTCCCCGCGGGCTACGGGATGTGACGGCCTCGGCGGCGGTGTCGCCCGTGCTTACGAAGCTCTACCGCGAGTCCGGGCTGCGACGCTCGCCGGCCGCGGCGCTGGTCAACCCCGAGACCGCCAGAGCGCTTGCCCTGCGAGCGGGCGGAAATGCCGTGCTCGAGACGGCGAACGGCGCCGTCCGCCTGACCGTCGCGACCGACGCCGGCGTCATGCCGGGCGTGGTCGAGGTCAGCGTCGGTCCGGATGCGAGCGCGCTCGGCGACCGGGAAGCCGCCGGTGCGGCGGGCGTCCTCGACATCTGCGGCGGGGGCGAGGGCGAAACGTGGGGCGGAAGTGCCGCCCGCTTGGCGGAGGACTAGATGGAGAATGGCGCGGATAGAAACGCCCGCTACGGGATGGTGATCGACCTGGACCGCTGCACCGGGTGCGGGGCGTGCGCGGTGGCGTGCGCTGTGGAGAACAACGTCCCCCCGGCAAGGCTACAGGCGACCGACCGGACCGGGCTGACGTGGATGCGCGTCTACCGGGCCGACAACGGGAAGGCGTTCCCGGACAACCGGACGGCGTTCATCCCGATCTCGTGTCAGCACTGCGGCCACCACCCGCCGTGCGTGGCGGTGTGCCCGCAGAACGCGGTGGACGTGGACCCCGAGACGGGCGTCGTGAGCCAGATCCCGGAGCGTTGCCTGGGCTGCCGTTACTGCATGGTGGCGTGCCCGTTCCACGCCCGCTACTTCAACTGGTTCGACCCGACGTGGCCCAAGGGGATGGAGGCGGCGCTCAACCCCGATGTGTCGGTGCGGATGCGCGGGGTCGTCGAGAAGTGCAACCTCTGCCACTCGCGGTGGCAAGCGGCCAAGGCGAAGGCCGCGGCGGCGGGCCGGCGCGTCATCGACCCGGCCGATTACGTGCCGGCGTGCGTCGAGGCCTGTCCCGAAAAGGCGATCGCATTCGGCGACCTCGCGGACCCGGCCAGCGACGTGACGGGGCTCGCGAGGAGCGCGGATGCGTTCCGGCTCCTGGAGGAACTCGGCACCGAGCCGAAAATGTGCTTCCGGTCCAAGCGGGAGTGGGTGCGGCGGTTGGGGGACACCGACGTGGCCCGGCCGGAAAGCGAGGGTTCCCGTGGATGACGCGCTCATCCTCCGCGGCGCTCGACGGTGCTCCGCGGGCAAGTTCCTCGCTTGGCTGGCGCCATGGGCGGCGCTGCTCGGCGTGGGCGGGTTCGCGATCCTGCAGTGCCTGGTCAGGGGGTTGAACCAGACCAACATGGACAACCGGTTCGCCTTCGGCCTCTGGATCTTTCTCGACCTCACGGTGATCGCACTCGGCGCGGGGGCGTTCTTCACCGGCTTCCTGCTCTACATCCTCAGGCGTGAGGAGCTGCGCGCGGTGATCAACAGCGCGGTCGTGATCGGCTTCATCTGCTACTCGGGCGCGATCCTCGTCCTGATGGTGGATGTCGGTCAGCCGTTGCGGGCCTGGTTCACGTTCTGGCACCCCAACGTGCACTCGATGCTCACCGAGGTCACGTTCTGCATCACCTGCTACCTGACGGTGCTGGCGATCGAGTACCTCCCGATCCTGCTCAAGAACCGCCAGCTCCGCAAGATCCCCTCGTTCCTCGTGTTCGAGTTCGAGCTCCACAAGGTGATGCCGGTGTTCGCGGCGGTAGGCGCCTTTCTCTCGTTCTTCCACCAGGGCTCGCTCGGGGGGCTGTACGGCGTCCTCCGGGGAAGGCCGTTCGCGTTCCGAGAGGGGATCTCGATCTGGCCGTCCACGTTTTTCCTGTTCATCGTTTCGGCGGTCGCCACCGGCCCCGCGTTCGTCCTCCTCACGACCTGGCTGGTTTCCAAACTGAGCGGAAAACGGCTCGTGAAGCCGGAGGTGTTCGAGCTGCTCGGGAGGATCTCGGGGTGGCTCCTGGTGTTCTACGTTGGCCTGAAGAGCCTCGACACGCTGGTGTGGCTCAACCGGACGGCGCCGGGCGTGGGCGCGAATCCAGGCCAGTTCTTCGCGGCGCAACCGTTCGGGATCTGGATGTTGTTCGTGGAGATCGTCCTGTTCGGAGCGGCGCCGGCGCTGATCTTCCTATCCCGGCGCGGGCGCGCCGGAACGGGCTGGCTGCTGGCGGCGTCGTTCCTCGCCTGCGCCGGAGTCGCGACCAACCGGCTGGTGATGACGATCCAGACGCTCGTCGTGCCGACGTTGAAATTCGAACCGTACGCGCTGTACTGGCCGTCCTGGCAGGAAGTCGCGACGTTCCTCGCGGTCATCGCCTACGGTGTGATCCTCTACTCGCTGTCGTTCAGATACCTGAGGCTTTTCCCGCAGGAGCGGGAGCTGCAACGGGGCTAAGGGAGGCTCGACGTGTTTCCCGGGATCTACGGGTTTGCTTGGGACGCTGGCCACATCATCTTCCTGGGCGTCTTCTACACGGTGGTCGCGGTAGTCGTGACGACCCTCGTGCGCGCCGCGGTGCGGGCGCGCGCCGACGTGAAGGCGGGCCGCATCGAGGAGCTACGCTGGCACGCCGCCTTCGCGGAGCTGCCGTCGAGCTCGCGGCGCTGCCGACACGAACTCTCCGGCGAGGTAGCCGACCGCGCCTGCGAGAACCGCTTCGATTGCCGCGACTGCGCCGCCCACGCGGAGTTCGTTGCGAAGCGGTCGGCTGCCGTGCGGGCGTTGCCGGGCGGCCAGACGGTTGCCGGATTCGAGCTGCCGGCGGGCCGGCTTTACCACCGGGGCCACACCTGGGTGGCCGAGGCTCCCGGCGGGACCCTCTGGGTTGGGCTCGACGATCTCGGGGCCCACCTGGTCGGGGCGCCCGATGAACTCGACCTGCCGCCCGTAGGGGCGCGTCTCGCCGGCAACGGGACCGCGTGGCGCGTGCGAAAGAACGGCATCTCGATCCGGGTGCTGGCGCCGGTGGACGGCGAGGTCGTCGCGGTCGGCGGTCCGGACCTGGGGTGGTACCTGCGGATCCTGCCTGATGGCGGCGAGCCCGATGTGCGCAACCTGCTGAGCGCCGCCGAGGCGCGGCCGTGGCTGCTGCGGGAGGTCGAGCGCATGCAGATCGCTCTGGCGGACGAGGCGGTAGGGGCGGCGCTCGCGGACGGCGGCGCGCCGGTGGAGGACCTCTCCAAGGTGATCTCGCCACGGGAGCTCGACGAGGTGTGTGGCATGGTCTTCCTGGAGCCGTGACTTCGTGGCGGGAAAAGGGGTTGCGGCGCGGGCCTACCGGTCGACGCCGTACTTCTTGAGGCGGTCGTAGAGCGTTGAACGGTCGATCCCGAGGACCGCCGCCGCCTCCCTGACGTTGCCGCCCGTCCGGCGAAGTGTCGCCAGGATCACCTGCCGCACCACCTCCTCGAGGGGAAGGGAGTCCGGCGCGGTCCAACCGTTGGCGGAGGCGGAGGCGCCCCGGAGGAACGCGAAGTCGTCCTCGGTGAGGACGTGTGTCTTGGCGGTCACGATCGCGCGCTCCACGGCGTTTTCCAGCTCGCGGACGTTGCCCGGCCACTCGTAGTCCATCAGGAGCCTGAGTGCGCCTTCCGAGAGCTCGCCGACCTCCTTGCCGATCTCCCGGGAGAGGCGCTCGACGAAAGCGTGGGCGAGTAGCGGGACGTCCTCGCGGCGCTCGCGAAGCGGCGGGATGCGGATGTTAATGACGTTGAGCCGGTAGAACAGGTCGTCCCGGAACGCGCCCGCGGCGACCTCCTCCTGGAGGTTGACCCTCGTGGCGGCGATCACGCGCACGTCCACACGCACCTCCACGTTGCCGCCGACGCGGAAGAAGGTGCGCTCCTGCAGGACACGGAGCAGGTCCACCTGGAGCTTGGGCGAGATGTCGCCGATCTCGTCGAGGAAGACGGTCCCGCCCTCCGCCTGCTCGAACCTGCCTCGCTTACGCTCCGTGGCGCCGGTGAACGAGCCCCTCTCGTGCCCGAACATCTCGGACTCGAGCAGGCTTTCCGCGAGCGCGGCGCACGACACCGCGACGAACGGCTTTCCGGCGCGGTCGCCGGAGAAGTGGATCGCGCGCGCGACCAACTCCTTGCCGGTGCCACTCTCGCCCTGGATCAGCACGGTGCTCCGGAGGCTCGCGACCTCCCGGACGAGGTCGAAGACCTCGCGCATTTTGGGGTTCTTGGAAATGATGTCGTGGAAGCTGTACTGCTTGGTCAGCCGCTGCCGCAGCATGAGGTTCTCCCGCTGCAGGGTCTTTACCTTGATGATCCGCCCGACCAGGAGCGAGATCTCTTCGGGGTTGCATGGCTTGACGATGTACTCCTGCGCCCCTTCCTTCATCGCGGTGATCGCGGTGTCGACGGTCGCATACGCGGTCATGATGATGACGGATGCCTCGGGGTGGAGACTGCGGATCTCCATCATCGTCTCCAGCCCGTCGATCCCCGGCGGCATCTTGAGGTCGACGAAGTAGATGGCGTAGTCGTTCGCGGCCGCGAGCGCGATCGCCTCGCGCCCAGAAGCCGCCGTCGCCACCGTGTACCCGTCCTCGGCGAGCCACGCCGCAAGCGACTCGCACATCACCGTCTCGTCGTCGACGACCAGGATTGCCCAGTGCTTTTTCACGTCACGCCCCCAGAGCGGTCCGGACCGCGTGCTGCGTTCTGCGCGGCCGCGACGGCGTCGCGCAAGAGGATCGCACAGCTGGCGCAGAAATCGCCACCCTTCGCGTCGAGCTGTCGGATGTCGGTGGACAGGCTGAGCGTGCACAGCGGCTCGCTGCAGTGCGTCAACCCGTACGCGTGGCCGATCTCGTGCAACGCTTCCTTGCGAACGCGCCACAGGAAAAGGGCGCGGTTGCGCGGCAGGCCGTAATACTCCTGTCGCAGCCGCGCGAGCGACATGAGAGCGACCGCACCGTCGAGCTGCGCCTGGCCGTAGACGAACGAGAGCATCGGGATGAACAGGTCGCGTTCGGTGAGGACCAGGAGCTTCGCGGCGTTGGCCGGTCGTCGCTCGAGAGCGTCCCGTAGGATCAGGGTCGAGCTGTATTGCCCCCTCGCCGTGTCGTACGCGTACCAGGGGTCGGGGAACGGCCCGACGCGCAGGGTATCTACCCCGAGCGTGGACGCCAGGCAAGCTTCGGCGAAGCCCACGGCTTCACCGTCGACGGCTCCGGCGGCGGCCAGCGCGAGCACGCCCTAGGTCCCTCCGCGGGCCTCGGCTATAGGCGGGGCCGGCTCCGGGGGCCTGAGCGGCAAGGTCACACGGAACGCACTCCCCTCGCCGAGTCGGGTCGCGACCTCGATCTCGCCGCCGTGGGCGTTGACGATGCCGTAGACGACTGCCAGGCCGAGGCCGACGCCCTTGCCCTCCTCCTTGGTGGTGAAGAACGGGTCGAAGATCTTGCTCACCAGCTCGGGCGGGATCCCGGCCCCGGTGTCGGCGACCTCGAGCACGACCGCCGCGGCGTTCGCGGCGGTCCGCGTCCGAACGGTGATCCGGCCGCCTCCCCTGATCGACTCTGTGCCGTTGAGGACGAGGTTCATGACGACCTGCTGGATCTGCGAGGCGTCGCAGCGAATGGCCGGGAGCCCGTCGGCCAGGTCGAGGTCCACCGCGACGCCGGCCAGGTCGAGCTTGTGGGAGACGAGGGACGTCGTGGTCGTGACGATCGCGTTGAGGTCGGCCTCGGCACTCTGGGGCTTGGAGCGGCGCGAGAACGAGAGCAGGTCGGAAACGATGCGTCCGACCCGCGTAGTCTCGGTAGCGACCTGGCCCAAATAGCGGCGAAACTCATCGACCCTCCCCGGAGGGATGCCGTCGTCCTTGAGGATGCGCTGCATCAGCATCGCGAGGTTGAGGACGCCGGAGACCGGGTTGTTGATCTCGTGCGCGACGCTCGCCGCGAGCTGGCCCAGCGAGGCGAGGCGGTCCGTCTGGATCAGCTTTTGCTGCGCAGCCCGAAGCTGGGCCGTGCGCTCCTCGACCTTGCTCTCCAGACGCTGGGTGAACTGCGCCTTTTCCGCCATGGCCGCCTGCAGCCGCTCGCGCATCACGTTGAGCGAATGCGACAGTTCCTCGAGCTCCACGCTCGAGTGGATCGTAATCGGCTGGTCGAGCTTCATGTCGCTGATCGCCCTGGTGCCGTCGATCAGCCGCTGGATCGGCGTCTCCACGAAATGGCGGGTGAAGAAGACGGCGAAGATGCCGATGAGGACCACTTCCACCAAGCCGAGTCCCAGCGTCCGCGCTCGGATCGAGGCGATCTCCTGGTCCACCCTCGACAGGTTGATCCCGAGGTCGAGGACCCCGAGGACGCTGACGCTGGCCGGATGGGCGTGGCACGGGGCGTTGCTGCACGATGGCTCGTTGTAGATGGGCGTGATCATGGCCATCTTGCGCCGGCCGTCGAGGTCCCGAAACGTCCGGGCCCGGTTAGGGACGTCCACCTTGACCAGCGGTTTCGAAGACGAGTGGCAGGGGTTGCACACCTCGGCGCGCTTGTCGACCAGGATGCGCTCCTCGGGGACCGTGGAGAACATCAGTTCGCCGTCCTTGTTGAACATGCGGATCCGGTCGATCCCCTGCTTGAGGGCGATCGTGTGCATCACCGAGTACGCGGCGTCGCGACGGTCGGCGAGCATCATCTGCCACGTCGCCGACGTAATGCTGCGGGAGAGCTGGTCGGCGCCCAGGGTCATGCTCTCGAGCAGGCGCGCCTCCTGGCTCGTGACGTTGATGTACATCGCGAAGGTCTTGACGATCAGGACGATGAGAGCAAGAGCCAGGATGAGCTTCGAGGCCAGCCGGTGCGGCACGATCCCCCTCCCGCGGGAAGGCGGCCGCCGGCCGGTGCCGCGCGGCTGCACCCTGGACGATTATCGCAGATGACGCGGGCGCCTTGGGGCCGGGGCGGCGTCTGCTACCATGCCGCGCCATGGAGAGCCTGGTCGCCCGGCTGCCCGAGATCGTCATCCAACTGCTGGCGTTCGCCGTGGCGATCTCCGTCCACGAGTCGGCGCACGGCTGGGTGGCGGAACGCCTCGGCGACCCGACGGCGCGCTGGCTGGGCCGCATCACCCTCAACCCCCTCAAGCACATCGACCCGATCGGGACGGTGCTGTTTCCCCTGATGCTCGCGGCCATCGGGGCCCCGATTATCGGCTGGGCCAAGCCGGTACCGTTCGTGAGCCGGAACCTGCGCAACCCGCGGCGCGACCCGGCCCTGGTGGGTCTCGCCGGGCCGGCCTCCAACCTGGCGCTGGCGGTGGTCGTGACGGCGGTGCTGCTGGTCGTGAAGGCGCTGTTCCCGCCATTCCGCGCGGTACTGAGCGCAATGCTGGAGCACGGCGCCCAGGGTGCGACCGGGATCGCGGCGCCGCTCATCTACCTGCTGTTCTCCCTCGCGATGATCAACGTCGTGCTCTGCGTCTTCAACCTGATCCCGATCCCTCCGCTCGACGGCAGCCACGTCGTTGGCGCGCTGCTGCCCCCGGCGTGGCATTGGCGGTGGGCGCAGCTCGAGCGTTACGGGTTTCTGCTGATATTCGGGGCGCTATGGACGGGAGTGCTTAACATCCTCCTGCGGCCGTTCGTAACGGGACTGCTATGGATCCTGCTCTCGTAGGCGGCGAGCAGCCCGTCCGGGTGTCCGTCATCCTGCCGGCGTTCGAGGGGCCGCTCGACCTGCTCCTGCACCTCGTGCGCGAGGAAAAGGTTTCGATCTGGGACATCCCCATCCTCAAGATCTGCGACCAGTACCACGACGCACTCCACCGCATGGAGCAGCTGGATCTCGAAGTGGCCGGGGAGTACCTCGTGTATGCCGCGTGGCTCCTGCTGATCAAGTCCCGGATGCTGCTGCCGCGCCACGAGGGGGAGGAGAAGGACCCGCGCCAGGAGCTGGTGGAGCGCCTGGTCGAGTACGAGAAGGTGAAGCCCGCGGCGGCGGAGCTCGCGGGCCTGGCTGAGATGCGGCGCGGCGTGGAGCCGGTTCGGTGTGCCGCCCCAGACGCCCCGGTCGAGGTCGAGCTGGACCTCGAGGAGGTGGACGTGCTGGCGCTCGCCAGGGCGCTGCGCGAGGTGATGGAACGCCACCTGCGCGACCATCCGGCGGCGATGCAGCTCGCGCCGATCCGGTTCTCGGTGCGGGAGAAGATCATCGAGTTGTTCGAACTGGTGAGCCGGCAGCGCAGCTTCCCGCTGCTCTCCCACTTGTTGACGCGCCCCGACCGGCTCGAGGGCGTGACCCTGCTGCTCGCGGCGCTGGAGTTGGTGCGGCTCGGCAGCGCGACGGCGCACCAGCGGCAGCCGTTCGCCGAGATCTACCTGACGCCGACCGCCGGCGCGCTGCCGATGGATGCCCTCACCGATGCCTGAGGTCAAGGATCTCGCGGCGGTGGTCGAGGCCGTCCTCGCGGTCGCCGGGGAGCCGGTCACGCTCGACGCCCTGCTCGCCGCGGCCGGGGAGGGGGTCGAGCGTGGCCTCGTCGAGGCGGCGGTCGAGTTCGTCAAGCAAAGGCACGAGCAGGAGGGGAGCGGGATTCGGGTCGAACACATCGCGGGGGGGTGGCTGCTCGCGACCAGACCCGAGCACGAGGGGGCGCTGCACGAGTACCTGGGGTTCCGATCGCGAGCGCGGCTGTCGCAGGCGGCCCTGGAGACCCTGGCGATCGTCGCATACCGGCAGCCGATCACCCTGCCCGAGATCAACTTCCTCCGCGGCGTCAACTCCGCCGGCGTGGTCAGGACGCTGGTGGAGCGCAAGCTGGTCGTGGTGGCGGGGCGCAAGCAGGTGGTGGGGACCCCGCTCCTGTACCGGACGAGCAAGGAGTTCCTGGTACACTTCGGCCTGTCCGACCTCTCCGCACTGCCGACTCCGGAGGAGGTGGAGCAGGCGGGCGGGGAAGGTGTCAGTGAGCCTTGAGCGGATCCAGAAGCTGATTGCCCGCGCCGGCGTGTGTTCCCGCCGCGACGCGGAGGGTTGGATCCGGGAAGGGCGCGTGACCGTCAACGGCCGAACGGCCGAGCTTGGCGATCAGGCCGACCTCGCCAGCGACTCGATCAAGATCGACGGCAAGCGTCTCAGACCGGCGCAGCCGCTGCGCTACATCCTGCTCTACAAGCCGCCCGGTGTGGTCACGACCAACGACGACCCCGAAGGCCGCCCGACGGTGCTCGATGCTCTCGGTGGCAAGGTGGGCGAGCGCGTGTTCCCCGTCGGCCGCCTCGACTACGGTTCGGAGGGCCTGGTCATCCTCACCAACGACGGCGAGTTCGCACTGCGGGTGGCGCACCCGCGCTACGGCGTGCTGCGGGAGTACCTCGCCAAGGTGAAGGGCGTGCCGGATGAGCCGGACCGCGCCAAGCTCGCACGGGGCACGTTCATCGAGGGCCAGCGGGTCGTCCCCCGCGATCTCGCGCTGGTGCGGCCGACCGCCTCCGGAACGAACTCGTGGTGGCGGGTGGTGGTGGGCGAAGGGAAGACCCACGAGGTGCGGGAGATGTTCCTGCGCATCGGGCACCCGGTCCAGCGGTTGATGCGAGTTGCGATCGGGCCGCTGCGCGACCCGTCGCTCAGGCCGGGGGCATGGCGGGAACTGACGGCCGAAGAGATCGAGGGGCTTCGCCGCGGGGGGCGGGCGGTCGAGAGAGGTGAACATGCGCGGACCACAGGTGCCGGAGTACATCCGCAAACTGGCCGTTTACATCCCCGGCAAGCCGATCGAGGAGGTGGAGCGGGAGCTGGGGATGAGCGACATCGTCAAGCTCGCGTCGAACGAAAACCCTCTCGGCCCGTCCCCGAAGGCGGTGGCCGCGGTCAAGGCGGCGCTGCCCACACTGCACCGGTACCCGGACGGAAGCGGGTACGCCCTCCGCAAAGCGCTCGCCGCTCGCCACGGCGTTGACATCGAGCAGGTGATCCTGGGCGCCGGGTCGGTCGAGATCATCGAGATGCTGGCGCGCGCCTTCATGGCGGACGGCGACGAGGCAGTCTTCTCGCAGCAGTCGTTCGTCTCCTACCTGCTTGCGGTCAACCAGGTGAACGGCCGCGCGGTGACCATGCCGGCGACGAGCGGGCGCGGCCACGACCTGCCGGCGCTTGCGCGGGCGGTCGGCGACCGTACGAAGCTCATCTTCCTGGCCAATCCCTGCAACCCCACTGGGACATATTTCTCCCGGGCGGCGCTCGATCGCTTCCTTGCCGAGGTCGGGGACCGCGCGCTGGTCGTAATGGACGAGGCGTACCACGATTATGTCGCGCGGTCCGACTTTCCCGACGCAATCGACGATGTCAAGGCCGGACGCCACGTCATGGTGCTGCGCACCTTCTCCAAGGTATACGGGCTCGCCGGGCTGCGCATCGGATACGGCATCGCCTCGCGGGACGTCATCGCCACGGTCAACCGCGTCCGGTCGCCGTTCAACACGTCCTCGCTCGCCCAAGCTGCGGCGCTCGCCGCCATCGACGACGCCGACTGGGTGCGGGGTTCACGGGAGCACAACCTGAGGGAGCTGGATTTCCTGCAAGGGGAACTCGAGCGGAAGGGTGTCCCCTTCACGCCCTCGGTGACCAACTTCGTGTTGGTGGAGTTCTGGAGCAACATCGGCGAGCTGTTCCTCGAGTTCCAGAAGCGCGGCGTGATCATCCGGCCGGTCGGCGGGCCGGGCCTCGTCAACTGCGGCCGCGTGTCGGTGGGGACCCACGCCGAGAACGTGCGCTTCCTCGCCGCGCTTGACGAGCTGGTCCCGGCTCGTGCTGGCGCCTGAGACGGCCCCCGGGGCACGCTCGGGATGGCGCGGGACGGGTACAATCGGGTCGGAGGGGCGACGATGTCGAGCTTTTCGGTGACGTGCCCGCACTGCCGCGCGCTGCTCGAGGTCGATAGCGAGCGCCAGGTGATCATCGGTTCGAAGCCGCACGAGGAGCCGAAGACGGCGGCCTCCCTCGAGGGGCGGCTGCAAGCGCTCTCCGACGAAAGGGCGGCGGCGCGCGCAAGGATGGACGAGGCGATGCGCGTTGAAAAGGCCGGCGCCGAGATCCGGGAGGAGAAGTTCAAGAAGCTCCTCGAGGTGGCCAAGAGCGAGCCGGTGACCAAACCCGTCCGCGACGTGGACCTGGACTAAGCGGGCGCGACGGTGTCAGCCTGTTCGGGGGGATCGAGGACGACCACGGTGGCGCCCCAGCCCCCGCGGTCCGGGGGCGCATCGTGTGCCGCGATGACAAACGGCAACGAGGCGAGGGCCGCGCGCACACGGGCGCGTTGCACGCCGCGACCGCGGCCGTGGATCAGCCGAACCTCCCTGAGACCGGCGGCGCGAGCGGCCAGCAGGTACTCGACCACAAGTGACACAACGTCCCGCGGGGCGAAGGTGTGGAGATCGAGCGTGTCCTCGATGGCCAGCGGAACGGGCGCGTCACCGTCGCCCATGACCGGACCCCGCCGGCGCGTGACGAGCCAGCAGCCAGAACCCGAGGACACCCTCGACGAGCAGGACGGCGCGCACCAACTGTCCGCCAGGCGGCGCGGGCACGGCCGTGAGCAGGAGTCCCATCGCAATCGCCACGAGCGCCATGCCGGCCATCGTCCACGGCACCATAGCGGTGATGGCAGCGCCGCGGTGCAGGTGCCACCACAGGAGGCCGGCCATGCTCCAGCCGAGGAGGATCAACGCCGGAACGGACAGCAGCCCCCTCATAGAGGTACCTTATCGTCGCGGAGGCGGGCGTGCAAGCGGCTGGGGATCGTTGGCGGAAGGGAAGGGGAGCCGTGAGGGTCTCGATTGTCGTGCCGGCCTACAACGAGGAGCACACGATTACCGAGGTGCTGGACCGGGTGGCCGGGGCGCCATACCCGGAGGCGGTATCCGAGGTCGAGATCGTGGCGGTGGACGACTGTTCGCGCGACGGGACGGCCGCCCGGCTGGCGGCGTACCGGCCGCCGGCGGCCGGGGTCCGGCCATGCCGGTACAGCTGGTTCCGCCACGAGGTCAACCGCGGCAAGGGCGCCGCGCTGCGGACGGGCTTCGCGCAGGCAACCGGCGAGGTCATCGTGATCCAGGATGCGGACCTCGAGTACGACCCGGCGGACTATCCGGTGCTGTTCGCGCCGATCCTTGAGGGAAAGGCCGATGTGGTCATGGGGAGCCGCTTCCTTGGCGGGCCGCACCGGGTCCTCTTCTTCTGGCACCTGGTCGGCAACAGGTTTCTGACGTTGCTGTCGAACATGTTCACCGGCCTCAACATGTCCGACATGGAAACGTGCTACAAGGTGTTCACCCGCGAAGTGAAGGAGCGCCTCCGCCTGACCTCCGAGCGCTTCGGGTTCGAGCCGGAGTTCACCGCCCGAGTTGCGAGGATGGGTGTCAGGATCTACGAGGTCCCGATCTCATACAACGGCCGGACGTACGCCGAGGGGAAGAAGATCGGCTGGAGGGACGGCTTCGAGGCGATCTGGTGCATCCTGAAGTTCAACCTCTGGGGGTAATGCCAGTCGCCGCCGCGAGCGGCCTTCCAGCAAAGCAACAGCGCGGAGGAGGTGGCGTCGGAAGCCCGCCTTGGCATCGGCCTCAACCGGGGTACTTGCCGTGGATGTAGTCAGTGAGCATCCGCAACTCGAACGCCTGGTTGCGACTGTCCCAGCGCACCAGGTCGCCGATCGAGACGACGCCCACGATCTCGCCGCCTTCGACGACCGGCAGGTGGCGGCAACGCCGCTCGGTCATGATCGCCATCGCCTCGCTGGCAGGCGTCGAAGGCTCGACGCACGCGACCTGCGGAGTCATGACCTCGGTCACCCGCGTCGTCGTGGGGTCGAGCCCGTTCAGGATCACGCGGGCCATCAGGTCGCGCTCCGTGAAGATCCCGGAGCACGTCGTCCCGTCGCAGACCAGGACGGCGCCCACGCGCATGGCGCACATTTCCTGGACGGCGTGCAGGACGGTGGTATCGGGCCGGACCTTGAAGACTTGGCCTCCCTTGTCCCCGAGGATGTTGCCGACGGTTTCCATGAGCCCCCCCGCTGCGTTCGCCTTCCCAAGCAACGATATCACGGACGTGCGTCCAGGTTGACGAAGAACTCCCGCACCGCGGCCGCCGGATCCTCGCGCCGGAGCGATTCCGGATCCCCGCCGGTCCACGCTTCGGGCAGGAGCGAGCGGTAGGGATCGGCGAGGAAGCGCCTGCAGATCAAGGCGATGACCCCGCGGTCCTCGGCCGAGCGGATGAGCCGGCCGGCCGCCTGCACCACTCGGGTCATCCCCGGCACGAGGTAGGCGTACTCGAACCCGCGCTCGTAGCGGTCGTCGAAGTACGCCTTGAGCAGTTCGCGCTCGGGTCCGACCTGGGGGAGCGCCGGGGAAACCACGACCACCTCCGAGAGCATCTCCCCGGGGTAGTCCACCCCCTCGGCGAATACCCCTCCCAGAACCGCGAGGAGGAGGACGGGCTTGCCGCCGCCGCGCAGGCGCGCCAGGATCTCGCGGCGCAGCCGGTCGGAGTCGTCGCCGCGCTGGACCTCGACGGTATGGCCGGGGGCCGCCAGGCGGCTGGCCACCTCCCGCAGGAAGGCGTAGGAGGGGAATAGCACCAGCCCGTTCCGGCCGGGGGGCGCCAGCTCGGTGACGAGCTCCGCGATGCGCCCGTACCAGCGGGAGCGGGCGCGGAACGTCGTGTCCACCTCGTCCACCGCGACGATCAGGCGGTTCTCCGGCGGAAATGGCGAGGGCAGGCTCACGGTGTCGGTCCGGTCGGGGTCGAAGCCGAGGAGGTCGCGGTAGAACTCGAACGGCTCGAGGGTCGCGGACATCGCGACGCAACCGGCCGAGCGCGCGATGGTCGCGCCGGTGAAGCGAGCGGCGTCAAGGCAGTAGACGCGCAGCTGCTCGTCGGGCTCGCCGCCGCCCGAGCGCTCGGCTAGGGGGACGAGTTCGCGCCCGCCGTCCTGAAGCAGGTCCGTGACGCGCGCCAGCGACAGCAGGACGTCGACCACGGGGTCCCTGGCCAGCCAGATTTCGGCGTTGCGCTTGAACGTGAAATAGGGGGCGACGAGCGCGTCGAGCGCAAGCCGGACCTCGGCGAGCGGGCGGGGGTCGAGCTCGATACGACGGCTCCCCTCGCGCTCGCCGAGGGCGCCGGATGCCTCACGCTCGATCAGCTCGTCGAGGCTGCCCAGGAGCTCGTCCAGGTCACGGCACACCTTCTGGCGATGGCCCTCGACGATACGACGCGCCTGGCGGACCGCGCTGCGGCCGAGACGCGGCGAGAAGTACTCGCGCGCCCGATCGACGAGGTTGTGCGCCTCGTCGACGACCAGGAGCGTGTCCTCGAGCGCGCCCTCGTCCGCGAGGCCGAACAGGGCGATGGCCGGGTCGAAGACGTAGTTGTAGTCGCAGACGACAGCGCTGGCCTCGCGTGCGAGCTCGAGGGAAACCTCGAACGGGCACACCTCGGCCGCGTGGGCGACCGCGAAGGTCCGGTCCGGGTCGAGGTGCGGCGGCCCCGAGAGCAGGGCCGGGAGCACGCCGCGTTGCGCCAGCTTGGCGCCATAGTCGCGGGCGTGGAGGCAGAAGTCCTCGTGGCAGACCACCTCCTGGTTGGCGCACATCCTGGCCTTGGCGCGGATCTGGATCGAGCGCCAGCCGCCGGTCTGCATCGCCTGCAGCGTCGCGACCGCGAGCTGCTGCTGCAGCGTCTTGGCGGTGAGGAACGCGACCCGGCGGCCGGTGGCGAGGGCGAGCTTGACCGCGGGGTAGAGTGCGGCGGCGGTCTTGCCGACGCCGGTGGGCGCGGCGAGCAAGAGGTGGCGGCCGGCGCCGAGGGCCTCCTCGACCGCCGCCATCGCCTCGGCCTGCACCGGGCGGACCTCCGCGAACGGAAACGGGAGTTCGAGCGCGGCCTCGCGCCACGCGGCGCGCGTGCGCTCCCGCGCCTGCTCGGCCGCGACGAGCACGTGCAGCCGCGTGCGCAGGTAGGCCTCGACCTCGCGCGCCGACCACGGGACCTCCTCGACGCGGTGGTCGCCGCCACCGAGGTCGACGAGCAGGAGACGGACGCTCGCGCCGCCGTCGGGGAACAGGCACCACCCGTACAGCCGCGCCTGCCAGCGGAAGCGCTCGAGCCGCTCGTGTGCCAGGGGATGGTGGAGCTCACTCTTGAAGTGCAGCGTCTTGATCTCTTCGACGACGGGCCTGCCGTCATCCCCGCGGGTGACGCCGTCGGCGCGACCGAGCACTCGCATCTCCCAGCCGTCGGCCGCGAACCTGGCGTCGACCGCGATCTCGCTGGCGTAACGGGGGTCGGAGGCGTGACGCTGGGCCTGGACGGTACGGTGCAGCTCGGCGCCCACCGAGAGGCGGGCAAACCCCTCCCCGAGGCCCCCGAGACCGGGCCGGAGCGTCTCGGGGAGGAGGTCGTGGACGGAGCACGTCACCTGCCGGGTGTCGAGGTCGATACGGACTGCCACCGCGGCCATTCTACGCGCCGCCGCCGGCTCGAGTCGGG
>Ga0209385_1000127_pt1 | contig 27435 bp, 24 predicted proteins | sample NGEPerB_FD_184506 | JGI IMG/M metagenome (GOLD analysis project Ga0209385, IMG submission 184506) | Arctic peat soil microbial communities from the Barrow Environmental Observatory site, Barrow, Alaska, USA - NGEE PermafrostAB12-B... | ecosystem: Environmental > Terrestrial > Soil > Wetlands >... | reverse complement strand
CTCCACTGCCGCGCGCAGACCGGTGAAGGCGCCCGCTGCCTCGGCCGCGGAAAGGTCGGTGGGATCAGCCGGCAAGGTTGTCGGCAGCAGCAGTCGGGGGAACCTGGCCGGGGTCGGCAGGATGGTTGCGGCGGTCATGCCACGCTCCCGCCGGCGACGTTGCCGATGCGGGTGCCGGCGTTGCGCGCGTTGCCGCCGCCCGCGGGTCCACTGCCCGCGAGGCCGCGGGCCCAGGCCGCGGCGCCCGCTGCCGTCACGTGTTGAGGCTGCCCGTCGAGAGTGACGAGCGGTGAGGCGGCGCCGCGAATGTGGGCCGGCACGGATTCCAGGGCCACGCCACCGGTCGCGGCCGGGCGTCGGCCGATCTCCGTACCCAACTCTCTTGCGAGCGACCTGGCCACGCGGCCGGCGCCGGCGAGGACGCACGCCGTGCAGCGGCAAACGCCCACCGTGTGGCCGGGCTTCTCGAAGTGGAACTGGCGGTAGTAGGTCGCCGTGCCGTAGATGAGGGCATAGGGCGCGCCGGAAACCTGACTCACGCGCTTGATCGCGGCGACGGGCAAGTAGCCGTAGACGCCCTGGATTGCCTCCAGGATGGCCAGCATGTGCTTCTGGTCGTAGTCGAAGTGGGCCAGGATCGGGTCCACCGCGGTCGTGTCGATTCCCTCGAAATGGGTGTAAGCCGGGTCCGGCACAGGCCGGCCGGAGCGCCGGAGGGGGGACTCTTCGCGCCGTTCAGCGTACGTTTCGGCCGCGCCCCAATGGATGTGGAAGCGGCCCCGCGTGTCAAAGCCGCCCATGTCGATGCACTCGACCGGACATGCCTGGGCGCACTGGAAGCATGTCTCGCACTTGATGTTGCCCAACTCGTCGTAGAGCAGCTGCAATCGACCGCGGAACCGGACGGCAACGTCGGGCGTGGTCTCGGGGTACTGGATCGTGGCCTTTGGCGCAAAGAAACGCCGAAGCGTCAGGGCCATTCCCTTGGCGATGCCGAGGCCGGGAACGAAGCTCATCGCGCCCTCACCCGTGGACCAGCACGACGGCGGTCGCCGTCACGAACAGATTGAGAAGCGAGGCGGGCAGCAGCCATTTCCAGGCAAATCCCATCAGCTGATCGACGCGGACTCGTGGCAAGGTCGCCCGCATCCAGATGAAGACAAACACGAAGAAGTACGTCTTGCCCATGAACCAGGTCAGACCGCGGACCGCGTCGAAGGCAATGAAGGCGGCCAGACCGGCCACCGCCGCGACGCCCACGAGGAGGAGGAGGAAGCCGAGGCCGATCGAACTGCCCCAGGTCCATTCTCGGCCGCCCAACAGACGAACGATCAGGGCGAGGAGCTGAGTGCCGACCAAGCCGACGGCCAGGACGATGCCGACCCAGCCGAAGAAGCCGAGGGCCAACGGGTCAAGGGCGTTCAAGGTGATCGGCCAGGGCCAGCCGAACGGGGCCGTCCAGCCGCCGAAGAAGATGGTGGTGACCAGGGCCGAGACGATGAAGACGTTGACGTATTCGGCGAAGAAGAAGAACCCGAAGCGCATGCCGGAATACTCGGTGGCGAAGCCGGCCACGATCTCCGAGTCTGCCTCGGTCATATCGAACGGAGTGCGGTTGGCCTCGGCAGTGGCGGCGATGAAGAAGATCAGCAGGGCCAGCGGCTGCTTGAACGCGAACCAATCCAGAGCCGAGCCCGATTGCGCCGCCACGATGTGGTTGAGGCTCATCGTGCCGGCCAGCAGGATCACGCCCACGACCGAGAGAGTGAGCGGGATCTCATAGCTGATGACCTGTGCCGCCGAGCGGAGACCGCCCAGGATCGAGTACTTGTTGAAGCTCGACCAGCCGGCCATCAGCAGGCCCAGCACCGTCAGGCCGCTCATCGAGAAGATGAAGAGCAGGCCGATGTTGAGGTCCTGACCAAAGAGACCCGGGGCGAAAGGAATGACCAGGAGCGTCATGACGCTGGCCAGATAGGTCACAACGGGGGCCAGAGTGAAGACGGTGATGTCTGCGCCTGTTGGGGAGAAGTCCTCCTTGGCGAGAACCTTGAGACCATGGATCACGCTCATGGCGGCGCCCCACGGTCCAACTCGGTTCGGCCCAATCCGCAGGTTCATGCGGGCGATGACCTTCAATTCGAGGTAGATGATCAGGAAGGCTGTTGGGACGGTGATGAGCAGAATGACCGTGACGGCCACGGCGAAGCGGACGAGCGGAATGTTGGCGCCGAGGAAGTCCCCGATCGGAGGGCCAAAAATGACCGCGCCAAGCACGGTGATCACGGCGCCGCCCAGAGCGAGGATGACCAGGATCAGCACGCGATCCTGGATCGTCGTCCGCTCCCAGGCACCCCGCGGGATTCCGCGCGCATGGGCAATCGACGCGCGGATGGGGTGGTTCAGCTGCGCTCTCACTTGTCGATCCCGCCCAGGACCGGGTCAAGCGAAGAGACGATAGCCATCGTATCGGCCAGCAGGCTGCCGGGCAGCAGAGTGGGCACGGTCGCGAGGTTGACGAAGCTCGGGTCGTGGATTCGGAAACGGAAGGGCTGGTCTGAGCCGTCGCTGATGGCGTAGACGCCCATCATGCCGCGCGGCCCCTCTACCGCGCCCCACGAGCGGCCGGGCCTCGGCCGCAGCAGTCGCGGCAGCTTGGCCATGACCGGACCGTCGGGCATGTTGTGGAGGCACTGGTCGATGATCTTGATCGACTCGCGGACTTCATCGACGCGGACGAGGTAGCGCGCCAGCGAGTCGCCCTCCTCGCGCGTCGGGACGTTGAACTCGAGGTCGGGGTAGACGCTGTACGGGTGGGCGCGGCGGACGTCGAACGGCACGCCCGAGGCGCGCAGGTTCCCGCCCGTCACCCCAAACCGGAGGGCGGTGTCACGATCCAGAACGCCCACGCCGCGCATTCGCCGGACGAAGATCTCGTTCTCATTCAGCAGCGTGGCGTTGGCCTCGGTTTGCTGCGCCGCGCGGCTCATCCAGTCGCCGAGGCGGCTCAGGAACTCGTGGTTGAGGTCGCCGTTCACGCCGCCGATGCGGAAGTAGTTGAACAGCATCCGCGCGCCGGTCAGGGCGGCAAGCATCTCCACGATCTCGTCACGCTCGATGAAGCTGTACAGGATCGGCGCCAGTCCGCCCAGATCCAGGGCGAGGAAACCCTGGAAGAGCGTGTGGCTGGATATGCGCAGCAACTCGCCCGTGAGGACGCGGATGTACTCGGCCCGAGGCGGCACGGCCACGTCCATGAGCTTCTCGAATGCCAGGACCGCGGACCACTCCTGGAAGAGAGAGCTGAGGTACTCGAGCGGGTCGACCTGGTCGATGACGTGGTAGTAGTCCGAGTTCTCGCAAATCTTCTCCACACCGCGATGGAGGTAGCCGAGTACCGGGTCAACGTCCACTATCTGCTCGCCCGAAAGCTTGAGGACGAGGCGAAGGACGCCGTGGGTGGCCGGGTGGTGCGGACCGAGGTTGAGGAACATCTCGCCGTCGCCCAGGGTGTAGAACTCGCTCTCGCGCTCGGTCTGGGGCGGGTAAGGCGGGATCGGCTCGAACAGCCCACCGACCTCGCGGTCGAGCATGATGCGTGGATCATCCGTGGAACGATGCGGTTCCTGCGGGCGAGGCTCCTGCGGGCGAGGCTCCTGCGGGCGAGGCTTCGTTCGGGCGGGTCGGGTCGGCATCTCTCGTCCTCAGCTCACCCGTGCCCGGCGGATGGCCGCGGCCGGATCGTCGGCCATGTCGGCCGGCAGGTGGGCCCGTTCCATGTGCCGCACGCCGGCACCCGGGGATCGGGCCGCATCATCGGGCAGCAGGAAGTCCTTGCGGAGCGGGAAGCTGGTGTATTCGGGCGGCATGAAGATGCGGCGCAGGTCACGGTTGCCCTCAAAGACGATGCCGTACATGTCGTAGGCCTCGCGCTCGAGCCACTCCGCGCCCTGCCACAGGAAAGTGGCCGACGGCGCCCGCGGGTCTTCGCGAGAGATGCCACCGGCGATTATCCGCAGCCAGTCGGAACTCATCGGACTCCAAAGGTGATACACGACCTGCATCACCTCGCCCGTGTCCACGCCGGCGACGTCGGCCAGGATCTCAAAACGCAAGTCCGGGGAGTCGTGGAGGATCCGGAGTACGTCCGGCACGGCCCCCGGATCGATTCGAATCTCGGTCTCGTCGTGGCGCTGGTAGATCGGCACCTGCAGGTATCCGTCCAGACGCGCCTCGAGTCGGGCCTTGAGGTTTAGATCCATCGGTCAGATTTGGTCCGGTACGGTGGGGCCGATCTCGCGCTCCGTCCAGTGGCCCCGACGGTCCTTGACGAGCTGGCCGAGTTGCATCATGCCGTAGATGAGGCCTTCCGGGCGGGGCGGGCAGCCGGGAATGTAGATGTCCACCGGCAGGACGCGGTCTATGCCCTGAACGACCGAGTAGCTGCGCTTATACCGACCGCCCGAAACGGTGCAGTCGCCCAGGGCCACGCACCACTTGGGCTCCGGCATCTGCTCCCACAGTCGAATGAGCGGCCCGGACATCTTCGTAGTCAGCGTTCCGGCCACGATAAGCACGTCCGCCTGGCGGGGCGAGGCGCGGAACGGGAACATGCCCCAGCGATCCATGTCGTTCTTGCTCGTGGCGGCCGACATCATCTCGAAGGCGCAGCAGGCCAGGCCGGAGAGAAGCGGCCAGAGGCTGTTCTCGCGGATCAGGTCGAGGATGTAGTCCGCGTTCGCAGGGACGATCTGGAGGCCGCCCCAGCGCGCATCGTCACGGCGCCCCAGATCGGTTTCTCCGAACTCGCGGAGGTGGGTGGCGTCGGAGTCTCCGCCGCCGCCGTAGGCGAGCGGGTTGGCCGACTGCCACATCGTGTTCGCGACGACGATCGGCGCAGTCAAGGAGCCGGGCTTCGCCTGAACCAGTTCGCGGCCGGGCGCCGACGCCGGTGCCCCTGGCTTCGCCGCCCGACGGCCCTTCGCCCCTCGTTCGCCTACCGCCACGTCAGGACTCCCTTCCGCCAGGCATAGGCCAAGCCGAGCAGCAGCACCACGACGAAGGTGCCCATGCTGACGAGACCGCCGACGAGCAGGTCGCGGAAGACGATCGCCCACAGATAGAGGAAGACCACCTCAACGTCAAAGGCGACGAAGAGGAGGGCGTAGATGTAGAACGAGATGCTGAGGCGGCCCCAAGTGTCGCCGTAAGTATCGATGCCGCTCTCGTAGGGCATGCCCTTGTGGCGGTCGCCGCGATTCCGGTGCGACACCAACCAAGCGAGGCCGATCGTCAGGAAAACGAACGACACCCCCGCGAAGGCCAAGCCGACTACGTACCAGACGCCGGTCATCGTTCTCCAGGCCGGCCCCTACCCACGGCCGGAAGTCGCGGCTTGGGGCGCAGGTTTTGGTCACAGACAATCGCGGGGCCGGGTTCGATGCCCGCTCCCTCACGATCCAGGCGTCAGTCTAGCAGCAGGGCCGGGCGCAGGCCGCCGGCGCGGGTACGTGTTTCACGGCGGCGGCGCACGGGACGGATCTCCTGGAGTCGCTCCACGGGCGTCACGGCGGAGCGGCGGCCAGGACGGTCGGTGCGCGAGACGGCCTGTGCCCGGGTTGGCGCTGCCGGAAGTTTCCCAATGCACATCAGCGCACCATTGGGCAAGCGGACACCAGGAGGCGGCGAGCGTTGGGATCCGCTCCCATCGGCCTCGAGTTACGCCCCCTGCAAGGCAAGTCGGCTCAGCGGCGGCTCGGAAACCCTCTGCGGGGCCCAACGCCTGTGCCCAATGTCGTCGTGATGCGCAATCGGCAAGATCTGCGGGTCCACGGCTGCAGGCGTACGTCAGAATGGTTGGATGAGCGCCGATCGCGTCCTCGGTTCCTGCGCCGACAGCACGGCCGCGGCCTGGATCGCGCCGCGGCTCATGTCCTTCGGAAGTGGCGTAGGCGCTCTCGTCCCGCCTGTGTTCGAGTCATACGCTCGCGTCCTTCATCCCGCCAGAGCTCAGGATGGGTCACCGGTTCGATGGGCGGACGTGGCCGCCTGGTCTGGAAGGACCGTTCACTCTCTGGCGCAGTGGGTTCCGATGGCGTTTCCGCGAGAGTCACCGTCGCTCGCCGCCGCGCCTTTCCGCGACGCGCCGTCTAACCGAGACATACCACCCGCGACTCTGACGGCCCTATGCGATGTTCTGGCCCGGCACACGACGACACCGGACGACTGCTACTTCGGCCTCTGGGAGGGCTACGGCTGGATCCCGAAAAGGGCAATGCCGCATGCCAGGCTCGACGTGGAGAACCGGTCGTATCTCCTGTTCCGGGGACCATTGAATGCAGTCGGGCAGATCGGCGACTGGCTGGGCCCGCACTTCTATCGACAGGTCCCCGAACTCTGGTGGCCGGCGGACAGGAGTTGGTACGTCGCCGGGGACACGGACCTGGACTCAACGTACATCGGCGGCTCGACCGAGTTGGTCCACGAACTAGGGGCCGATCCGCGCCTGGAAGCCTGGTCGATCTCTGCAACGGACCCGATTGACGCCGGCAGCGATCCGATCAATCGGGATTGGCCGCCGCCACGCCCCTAGCCACGCTCCGCGACCAGAACGCGGAAGCGGCCCATGTGGCGCGGGTCGAGCATTCGGATGATGCCGGAGCGAGCGCGGGTGTAGTCGGCGAAAGTCAGATCAGGCGAGGCCTGCAACGCCTGCAGCTCTGATTCGAGGCCGGCAGCGATGAGAAACTCCTGCTGCGTGGCAAGGGATTGGGCCGAGAAGCCACGGCGTGCGGCCAGCCGGGCGACCGCAGTGAAATCGACGTGGGCGGTCAGGTCGGTCAGGCCCGGGTCGGCGAAGGGGCTGTCCACGACTTGGTGGCCGCGGTAACCGAGGAGCGTGCCTGCGAGGCGGCGCGGGCCGTACAGCTCGGCAGCGTCGTAGCCATAGTCGATCGCCAGTATGTAGCCGCGTGTGAGACGCCCGGCCACGTCGTCAATCCACGGCCCGATGCCAAGGCAGATCTCCACGATCTGGCCCTCGGCGATCTGATCGGCGACGCCATCATCGGCGAGGCGGGCAGCGAGCTCCGGCGTGGATGGCTTGGCGGCGATCTCGGCAAATCCGTCGCGCCAGACGATGTACAGCTCGCGCAGTTGGCCGCCACGGAGGATGGCACGATGGACGGGCAGGGCGTCGAGGAACTCATTGGCGAGGACAACGCCGACGGCAGGCTCGTCTGGTTCCGCGGTGCGTTCGAGGAGACCCGCGAGGCCGGCATCGTCGAATCGGCGTCGCAGGTCGGCCATCCGGTTGGGGTTCGATTCGATCGGTCGGTATCGGACGGCCTCGAGCAGGTCCGTTGAGCCGTGGCGACGGAAGCCTCCGAGGATCGACAGAGCGAGCGTGCCCGATCCAGCGCCGTACTCGACCAGGCTGAACGGCCGCGGTCGATCCAACTGCTCCCACATCGCCTCGATCCGGCGGGCGACCGTCCAGCCAAAGATCGCGTGCGTTTCCGGCGCGGTGAGGAAGTCGCCCGCGTCGGTCGGCCGGTCCGCGGGCTGGCGGTAGTAGCCGAGCTCGAGCTCGTAGAGCGCCATCTCCATGAATCGGGCGAAAGTGATCCGGCGTTCGGGCGCCCGATCGATTTCGGCTCGAATGAGCGCGATGAGGACGGCCGAACGGCCGGCGGATGCCCCATCGGTCGGAGGCCGACGATCGGGCGTCATCGAGTCCCCGCACGAGCTCGCCCCGCGAGCAGGCGCAGTCCGCCGTTCACCATCGTGTGGCCGCCGAGGATGATCGGGTGATCGGATGGCGAGTTGGCTGCCGATACGGTCAGGGCGCGCAACCACGGATCGGTGATCGACCTTGGCGCCAGCAGGTCCGAGGCGAAGCGATCCTCAGCCGCGGGCCAGGCCGATTCCGCGAGGCCGTGCCGGTGGGCCAGGAGGACTCGCGTGTCGATGATCGCGGCGTCGGCCAGGCGGGCGACGATTTGGGCCAGCGCTTCGGGGCCGTCGCGATCCAGGAGCTCGCCCAGGACGGAGCGCGGCGGTCTGGAGTTCGTGGTGGCGCCGGATTGGGCAAGCTGCGTGGCCGCCCGAAGGCCGCGCTCCTCGACCAGCGCCCGGACGCGACAGGCAACGCCGCTCTCCAGCCAGCGGAGAGTGGCAATGGAAACGCGACCCGCCACGAGTAGTTCGGCGCGGCGATTCATGAGGAGGCCCGCCAGCGTCGTCAGCCGATCGGCCAGCCGCTCGCCAACGAGTGGCGCCGTTGTGTGGAGGTCGCGACCCGCCCGATCGCGCAGTGCGCCAAGCGCTCCCAGCGCGACCAGATCGATGGGAGTGTCGATGTCAACGCCCAGACGCCAGCGCGCGCGCAGGTCCGTGACGGCCACGCCGGCCCGCTCTTCCAGCCATCGGGGAAGGGCGTTGTCGGCGGGGAGTGGAGAGAGGTCCAGCAGATCGGCCGCTCGCGAGATTGCCACTACGTCGGCGGAATAGCGATTGTTCGCGAGTGCGTGCCCGCCCGGCCCCGCCGCCACCTCGACGAACCGACGCAGGTCGGCGGCCCGAGCCAGTGGGATGCTGCCGGATCCCATGACGATGAGGCCGCCAATTGCGGGGCCGGTGCTCGCGCCCACGCCACGCCTCTCTACGCGTGTCCGCACTGCGGCCCCGAGCCGCTCCCCGAAAGCCAGCCCGTCCGGCGGCCCGGCCAGTACCTCTGCCGCGTCGGCGCCGGCCGCCAGAAACGCGACTCGCTGCCGCTCCGCAAGCGCGTGGCGCGCTTCCGCGAGCGCGCGAACCAGCGGCCCGGCATCATCAGGAGCCGCGGCGTGGAAAATGAGCACGACAACTGGGCGCACCAGCGGAGTCTAGACGCGCCGCCTCGAAATGCGGCAGTCGCGCCGTAGTCGTGGAGATGGAGCCGATGAACACGGTTCGGGCATACATCGGTCTTGGGGCAAATGTGGGCGACACCCAGGCCGCGCTGATTGCGGCCGTCCACTCCCTTGCCGCTCTTCCGGGCGCCGCTCTGGCCGGCGTCTCGCGCCTGTACGCGACCGTGCCGGTTGGCGTCGTGGATCAGCCGGATTTCCACAACGCGGTTGTCGCGCTCGATGTGCCCGCCGGTCCCGGCGGCAACACCGGCCCGATCGCTCTGCTGCTCGCGCTCAAGTCGATCGAGCGTGCGTTCGGCCGGCAGGAGCGGTTCCGCTACGGCCCGCGCGAACTAGACCTTGATCTGCTCATCTTTGGCGACGAGCAGATGGCCGTGGAGCGGCCCGCGGATGGCCGTTCTCCCGACCCGGCCAAAGCCACGCGCCTGCTCGAGGTACCGCATCCGGAGGCGCGCAGCCGCCTCTTCGTCCTGGCCCCCCTCTCGGATCTGGCTCCGGATCTAGTTCCGCCCGGCTGGACCGAGTCGGTCGCCCAGGCTCGTACCCGCCAGGAATCGATCGAGGGCGAATCAGCCGTCCGCGCCGTCGCAGACTGGGATGTCGATCTCGGCCGCTGGGAGCCGGACGCCTCTAGGACTTGATGATTGTCGTCTCGCCGGTGACGGCGTCGACAGATACCAAGGCACCGTGCTCGAATACGTCCGCCTGGGTTGCGGTAGGCACACCGAGTCCCACCTCCCAGAGGGACTGCTGAGAGCCGGTCGTGAAGGCCATGGTCAGATCGGCCGAGGTCACGGTCTCCCCGGGGACGCCGAGGGCGGCAATCGCAAGCCCGGTCGCGGTTGCTCGGCTCACGATGGGCGCCGCCAAGTTGAGTTGCATGCGAAGATCAACGAACGCGAATACGGACCCGGTAGACGCGTTCACCCACACGTCGAACTTGCCGACCTCGTTGCCGCCCGATTCCTTCCAATCGACCTTGTAAGCAGCCACGCCGGCCTGCCGGATCAGCTGAACGGACTCTGAGAACGCCCCGGTGTCCATCCCCGCCCGCTGCATGAACGCCTCGGCAGCAGAGCGGGCATCAGATGTCGAAGCTGAGACGGAGGAGTCACTCGGCATTCGGTCTTCCAGGACTACCTCGACGACGAATCCGGAAGCCACATCGACGAGGCCGAGAGTGTTCACCGCGGTCGCTTCATAGAGAGTTCGGCCGTGAGCGCCGCTGATCGGAACTGCGGTCATCGGGGGATCGTCGATCGTGCCACGCCCGGCCATCTTGGCCGCGTAGATGGAGGCTTCCTGAGCTGTGACCGGGGCCGGCGTCCAATTCGGATCGGCAGTCGCGGAACACCCACACGTGATCGAGCATCCGGAGACGGTCACGGGAAGGAGCGACAGAACCACGGCTCCTGCGAGCATCCATCCAGGACGTCTCATGACCCACCTCTTGTCCCGCGCCGTCTTGCCGACGTCCACAGGCTACGCCTTTTCGGCGCCGCCCAGACCCTCCGCCCCGGCTCCCGTCAAACAAAAACGCGGCGTGGCGACAGTCCCTCGACGGCTCCTTGGGCTGCCGACCTGTCGCCCGCCACGCTCCCTGGCCCGGAAGACCGGGCTCCCTTTCCTCCGACCGACCGATCGATCCTCACGCCCGATCGGCTGTCACCTACGTATTCGCGTCCGGTGGCTGGGCGGATCACCGGAGGGCCGGAAAAGTTCTGAAGCTGTCGCCCCGACTCCGCCCCGCGCCCCAGGCGCTCAATGGCGGAAGTGGCGCCGGCCCGTGAAGACCATGGCCAGGTGGTGGCGGTCCGCGGCCTCGATGGCCATCTCATCGCGTATAGAGCCGCCCGGCTGGATGATCGCCGAGACTCCGGCTTGGGCCGCGATCTGGATCCCGTCGGGGAAGGGGAAATAGGCGTCGCTGGCCATTACCGAGAGCCTGGCCCTGTCGCCGGCCCGGCGAAGGGCGATTTCCACGGCCGTTTGGCGACTGGCTTGGGCCGCGCCGATCCCCACGGTGGCGGCGTCGCGGGCCAGCACGATCGAGTTGGACCGGACGTGGCTTACGGCTCGCCAGGCGAACAGCAGGTCCGTGAGCTCTTCTAGTGTGGGCCGCCGCTTCGTCACCACCAGCAATTGGGTCTTGTCGAGCCCCAACTCGTCCTTCGTCTCAACCAGCAAGCCACCGGCTATGCGTTTGAATTGCAGGTCGGCGATGCCGTAGTCACGCGGGCCCTCGATCGGGTTGGGCGGCACGGCCAGCAGGGCGATCTGCGGCTTCTGGGCCAGGATGCCGATTGCGGCCTGGCTGAACGATGGCGCGACGACCGCCTCGTACGAGTTGGCGGCGATCTCGCGCGCGGTCGCACCATCAAGGTCCCGGTTGACGCCGACGATGCCGCCGAAGCAGGTCGCAGAATCCGTCTCGAGAGCCTTGCGGCAGGCCTCCACCAGCTCATCGGCGGACGCCAGGCCCACGGGGTCGGTGTGCTTGACGATCGTGACCGTTGGAACGGTGAAGTCCATGGCGATTGCGTAAGCCGCGTCGAGGTCCAACAGGTCGTTGAAGGAAGGCCGTGATCCTTGGATCAGCCGGGCATCGGCCAGAGTGCCGGCGCGATGGGTTGTCTCGCGATAGAAAGCGGCCTGCTGAGTAGGATTCTCGCCGTAGCGCAGGTCGTCCACCTTCTCGAGGACCATAGCCAGTCGGGCCGGGAAGGTGTCGCCTGACGCGTTGGATAGATAGGCAGCAATCTCGGCGTGGTAGGCGGCCACGATTCCGAATGCCTCGGCCGCGAGCCGCTGGCGAAGCACGGCGGAGACGGAGCCGCGTTGGCGCAACTCGGCGATGACCTGCAGGTATCGGGCTGGGTTGGCCACGGCCGCCACCGCGGCGTAGCTCCGGGCAGCCGCTGCGAGGAGCGCCGCGCCACCGATGTCGATCATCTCGATGGCCTCGTCGATGGGCACCAGCCGGGCCCCGACTTGCGGCGCGAACTGGTTGACGTTGACGGCCACGATATCGATCAGGCCGATCTTCTGGGCCTCCAGCTCCGCGAGCTGCTCGGGCCGGTCGCGTCGGGCCAGGATCCCGGCGTAGATGGCGGGGTGGAGAGTCTTGACCTGACCGCCGGCGATCGCCTCCGAGCCGGTCAGTTCCGAAACGGGCCGGACTTCAACACCCTCGTAGGCGAGAGCCTCGCGCGTGCCTTCGGTCGCGAACACCTCGACGCCGAGGGCGAGCAGGTCGCGGGCGAACGGGCCGATGCCCTCGCGGCTTGCCACCGAGAGCAGGGCTCGCACCAGGCCAACCTCCACATCGCCTGAGGTCCGGACAAGCAGTCTGCGGCTCCGTGACGGGGAATGTCGGCCGCCAAGCGGCCTCGCGTCAGGCGCCGTATCTTCTAGGTTGCCGGATTGATCTGAGTATAACGCTCGGTCATGGCATACTCCGCACACGCGAAATCGCAGGCGCACAAAGCGCAAGCCTCGGCGGCCGTCTCTCAGGCTTCGCGCCGAAGCTCGGCTGGCGTCGCCGATTAGCGACCGTCCAGGTCAACCGACCGTCAAAGAACTGAACATTCGGAGGGTCCGCGTGAACGGCCCGTGGAACCAGATCAACCTGCTGCTGTCCGCCTTCAATAAGACCAACTTCCCGGCGATATACGAAATAACCTGGCAGCTCGCCTTCGGGTTGCTCGTGCTCGCCCTCATCTTCTACAACTTCCAGGGCCGCCGGCTGCATGCCTATTCGGTCTTCCTGGACCTCAATGAGTGGCTGATGTGGACCTCAGTTGGGGTCTTCTCGCTGCTGCTGATGTTCGCGATCTTCGGTTTCGACTTCATCTTCGCTCTGCCGACGATGGTCGGTGGCGCCATCCTCTTCATCTGGATCCGCTTCATACACTTCCCGCCGCTGATCCAGGTTTACGAGGAGCGGCTCGCTCGCCAGCGTTACTTCCAGCGGACGAAGACCTCGCATCCTGAGACGACGATCCGGTCCCGACCGACGACGGCCAAGCCGAAGCGCCGCCGCCGCTAGCCGCGGAGCCAACCGCGGTGCGTCCTCCCTCCGTGCGCTTGTAGCCGCGCCGAATCCGATGGAGATCCGCCGCTTCGGCGTGGGTCATCGACGACCGGACGGTCCTCCGGGAACCCGTGGCGTCGAAGGGCAGCCGATCCATGTCGATGCCCGTGGCGTGATCGCCGAGATGGCCCTGCGGCCCCACGCGGTCGTTCCGCCGCACACCAACCCCAACCTGACCTACTTCGTGGTCGTCGAGGGCGGAGGCTTCGTGCGTGTCGGCGATGAGACTTCCCGAATCTCGGCCGGAGAGGCGGTCGTCTGGCCGCCCGACGTCGTCCACGCGGCGTGGACGGAGCTGACGCCGATGCGGGCCATCGTCGTGGAGTTCGCCTCGGGTGCGACTGGCCCGACGTTGCTCCTCGAGGGCGCCGAGAGACGGACGACGGAGCCGACGACCGAACCCGCCGCTGGACCTGCGAACGGGCTGCCGCCGGCCGATGGGGGTCTTGCTCCGAAGCCGGCCGCCATTCCGGCCGACCGCGAGTCGCCCGGCAAGGAACCCTGGTAGCTGCTTGGCGTATCGGGAGGAGGAGGCGGTTGGTCGGGGAATGGCGCGGTGGAAAGCCCCGTTGCGGCCTGCGGCGATTGCCCACCTGCCGAAACAGATAGGACGATCCAAAGAACGATTAGCCGTCGAGTCTGATATGTCTGTCAGCTCTTTGACTCAAGCGGTCGAGATAGCACCAGGCGATCCTCGCCGCGCGCCTGAATCCGGCGGTCGACTGCGAGGTCAGTGAAGCCGTTGGAGCGGAAGAAGGCTCTGGCCGCGACCGACGAAGGATGAATCGCGGCGTCGGCGAGCGTCCAGGCCAGCAGACGCGTGCTGCCCGCGGCTCCGGCGGTCTGAGCGACGGCCGTCGCCAGGCCACGGCCGATGCCACGGCCGCGGAGGTGCGGGGCCACGGCCAGAAGCGTCAACTCGGCCGGGCGGTCATCGTCGGGCAGCGTCAGACCGTCGAAGCCGCGCGGGTCGTCGCTCGTCCGCGGCCGATCCCACGGCGCCCAGCTGGCCACGCCGGCGACGCGGCCCGATAGCTCGGCCAGGAGCAGTTCGGATGGGGGCGGCAGTGCGCGCGCCAGATCCGGCGCCACGGCCTCGAGGAAATCGTGAATCGCGTCCGCATCCAGGCCGGTCGCCGTCCTGATCGTCGGTGCGGAGGTCGGTGCGGAGCTCGCCACCTCGGTTGGCCCGAGCGAGGCAGCGGCTGGCGAGTATTCGGCCGCCAGCAGCGCTCCCAGCTGGCCGAGCATTCGGGCGGTTGCGCCCCAGACTCGCTCACCCTCAACGGGGTAGACGCCGTAGCGGATCAGGCGCCGGCGGATCGTGCGCTCCTCCAGCTCCACCGGTGCGTCGGGCAGGAATGCCTCGACGGGTGCCTCGATGATGCGCGCCACCTCGTCGGGCGACGGCCGGCATTCGGGGCGCCGAGCCGCAAGTGCGACCACGGGCGTGATCCGGTAGCCCGAAACCGTGAGGGCGAAGACCTCGAGGCCGCCGGTTACGCGCAATCCGCAAGCCTCCGGATCGAGGCCGACCTCTTCGGCCGCCTCGCGAAGGGCAGTGGCTATCGGATCGGAGTCACCCGGATCAGCGGATCCACCGGGGAAGCTGATCTCGCCGGGGTGCGTACTCAGATGCGAGACGCGGGCCGTCAGAAGGACGCGAGCCTGGCCCTCGGCGTCGGGGAAGAGCAGCACGAGAACGGCAGATGGCCGGCCGCGCCCCGGCGTGACGGATTTGGTGGAGTCGCTCGAGGTGGCTGCGGGCGCCCGGGCCTCGGGCGAGTCGAGGCGAATCGGCGTCAGGACCGCAGGCGCCGCAGGCAATTCGCGTGGCAAGACCTCGACCCTCTCGCGGACGAGTTCGAATCTCACGCCGGGCAGCCTCCGAGTTCTGCACGATCCTGGGCCCATGCCGGCCACAACTGACGGGATTGGACTGAGCCCGCTAGCATCATCGCATGACCACGATTGACCGCCTGTCGGCTCTCGGAGTTGCCGCCGAGAAGGAACTGCGCGAAGGGATACTGCCGTTCTGGGCCGTTCGGGCGGTCGATCGCGACCAGGGTGGCTTCTTCGGGCGGATCGGGGCGGATGGGCGGCCCGACCCGGGAGCGGGCAAGGGCGGCGTGTTGAACGCCCGCATCCTGTGGACATTCTCGGCCGCGTTGCGCCGCTGGCCGGATCCGCTGTATCGCAGCCTGGCCGATCGAGCCTTCGGCTACCTGCTGGAGCATTTCTGGGACTCGGAGCATTCCGGCCTGTATTGGGAGGTCGACAACGCGGGCCGGATGCTGCAGGGCCGCAAGCAGACGTACGGCCAGGCATTCGGCATCTACGGCCTGGCCGAGTACTTCCGCGCGACCGGCGTGCAGGAGGCTCTGGATCGGGCGGACCGCCTATTCGAGGACGTGGAGGCGCGGGCGCTCGACCCGGTGAGCGGCGGATACTGGGAGGCGCGCGGGCGCGACTGGAAGCCGATCGACGATATTCGATTGTCGTCGATCGATCTCAACGCCCCGTTTTCGATGAACACCCATGTCCACTTGCTCGAGGCGTATACGGGGCTGGTGTTGGCTTCGGACGGACCACGACATCGTGACCGGCTGCGGGCGGTGCTCGAGATCATCCTGGACCGGATCATCGACGCCCAGACCGGCCACCTGATCTTGTTCCAGGACGAACAGTGGCAGCCGATGTCGAGCGTGGTCTCACACGGCCACGAGATCGAGACCAGCTGGTTGTTGTGCGAAGCGGCCGACGCGCTGGCCGACGAGGCTCTGTCGGCCCGGGCGCGCGCGGCAGCCGTGCGCCTGGCAGACGGCGTGATGAAGCGCGGCTACGACGCCGCGAACGGAGGGATCCTCTACGAAGAGTCCCCAGACGGTCGTGTGGACACGAACAAGGAATGGTGGGGCCAGGCGGAAGGCGTCGTTGGGCTCCTGAACGCATTCGAGCTGTCCGGCCGAGACGAATTCCTCGAGGCCGCCCTGCGGACGTGGGATTTCATCAATGCTCACGTTATCGACCGTGTGGTCGGCGAGTGGTACACCCGCGTGACGCGCGAAGGCGATCCGATTCCAGGCTTCGCCAAGGTCGATTTCTGGAAATGCCCCTATCACAACGCCCGTGCCATGCTGGAGATTGCCGAACGCACGAGGAAGTTGGCGACGCGGGAGCAGCGGTGACGGCCATTCCGCCGTCGCCTCCGATCCAGCCGGCCCATGACGGCGTCACCAAGTTCGGGGAATGGCTTATCCCCGGCCCGACTGGTGAGCAGCAACTCGTTTTGGAGAGCGACCCGACCGGCGAGTGGATCGAGGCGTCCGTCGACGGTCGAATACTGCTCACGGTGCCCAAGCCATCAGCCAGTTGCCCATCGGTCAGTTCGGCACCGTGTGTGGTCGATGGCCACGAAGTGCTGGTCCACGCGGTAACGTGGGACCGAGGGTCGTCGGTCCGTTGCGATGTGTTCGTGGACGGTTACTCGTTGAGCACGCGTCACCCGGTATCCGTGATCGCACAGCAAGAGGCGGCCGCCTCGGATGCGGCACAGAGCGCTAGGCAGTCCAGCAAGTTCCGCTGGCCCGGCAAGGGATCGCTTGAGGGCCTCGTATTCGTCGCGGTCCTGAGCTGGGGGGAGATGAGTGTCGTGTCGCTCCGGGCTCGCAGCACTCTCGGTTTCTTACTAGCCGGCGCCCTGGTCGTGGGCGCCAACTTCGCGTTGGTGCGGCTGTGGAGGTTCGCCTTCGGATGGCTGGGCAAGACTGACTGGCACCAGCCACGGGTCGGTATCGCGGCGTGCGGGATAGCGGCTTGCTTCGGACTCTCCGCAATTCCGATCGCCCTAGCGGCCCTCGCGCTCTCGCGCCTCGTCTGAGCCCGCCGGAACTAGTTCGCCCGCTTTGGCGCTTTGTGGGGCGTCCAGACTCGGTCCACAGCGTCCGCAACCGCACCCGCCGGTTCCTTCGAGCCACGGCCGCGGGCGTCGCGTCGGTCAGTGGCATCCGCCACGACGGTAGCTTCGCCCGAACGGAAAACCAGCACGCCGCCGATGGCGTCGGCATCGGCCATGACCGCGGTCCCCGGCTTGAACTCGCCGCGTAGCAGGGCTCGGGCCAGCGGGTTCTCCACGAGGCGCTGGATGGTCCGTTTCAGCGGCCGCGCCCCGTACGCCGGATCCGTTCCCTCGCGAACGATCAGTGACCGCGCCGCGGGAGTCAGCTCCAACACGATCTCCTGCGTGGCCAGCCGCTTCTGCAGGTCTGCGATCAGCAGGTCCACGATGGCGGCCAGATCCGCATCCGTGAGCGAGTGGAAGACGATGATCTCGTCGATGCGGTTCAGGAACTCGGGCCGGAACTGGATTCGCAGGGCCTCGATGATGTGGCGCTTCATCTGTTCGTAGGCCAAAGCGTCGGTACGACGCTCCGTGTCGCCTGCGTCGCCGCGCTCGGCAAAGCCGGAGATGAACTGCGATCCGACGTTGCTGGTCATGATCAGAACGGTGTTGCGGAAGTCCACCGTTCGGCCCTGGCCGTCCGTCAGGCGCCCGTCGTCGAGGACCTGGAGCAGGATGTTGAATACGTCCGGGTGGGCCTTTTCGATCTCGTCGAGGAGGATCACCTGATACGGTCGCCGCCGGATCGCCTCGGTGAGCTGCCCGCCCTCTTCGTAGCCGACGTAGCCGGGAGGCGCGCCGACGAGGCGCGAGACGGAGTGCTTCTCCATGTACTCGCTCATATCGATGCGGGCCATGGCCGTCTCATCGTCGAAGAGGAACTCGGCCAGAGCGCGGGCCAACTCGGTCTTGCCGACGCCCGTGGGGCCCAGGAACAGGAACGACCCGATCGGCCGGCGCGGATCCTTCAGGCCGGCGCGGGCCCGCCGAACCGCGTCTGAGACGGCCTGGATTGCTTCGTCCTGACCGACCACGCGCCCATGGAGCAGTTCTTCCATGTGGACGAGCTTGGACGTCTCGCCCTCGAGGAGCTTGGTGACGGGCACGCCCGTCCAGGCGGCCACGATCTCGGCGATGTCGTCCGCCGTGACCTCTTCCTTCAGCAACTGATTCGGACCGGAGAGGGCGCCGATTGCCGCCTCCTGCTCCTGGAGTCGGGCCTGCAGCTCGGGTAGCTTGCCGTACTTGAGTTGGGCCGCCGTTCCGAAATCGGCTTCACGCTCCGCCTGCTCGATCCGAACCGCGAGCCCTTCGATCTCCGACTTCGTGGCCCGCTGCCCCCCGATGGCGTCCTTTTCGCCCTGCCACCGCTGCTTCATGGCCGAGGCTTGCTCGCCCGTTTCGGCCAGCTCGCGCTCCAGCACCTCGAGCCGGGCCTTGGACGCGTCGTCCGATTCCTTGCGCAGGGCCTCACGCTCGATCTCGAGCTGGATGCGCCGGCGTTCCAGCTCATCGAGCTCGACCGGCATCGAATCGATCTCCATGCGCAACCGGCTGGCCGCCTCGTCCATGAGGTCGATGGCCTTGTCGGGCAGGAAGCGGTCGCTGATGTAGCGGTTCGAGAGCGTCGCCGCCGCGACCAGCGCCGAGTCCGTGATCCGGACGCCGTGGTGGACTTCGTATTTCTCGCGCAGGCCGCGCAGGATCGAGATGGTCTCCTCGACCGTTGGCTCGTCCACGAGTACGGGCTGGAAGCGTCGCTCCAGGGCCGCGTCCTTCTCGATGTGTTTGCGGTACTCGTCCAGCGTGGTGGCACCTATGGTGTGCAGCTCGCCGCGGGCCAGCATCGGCTTGAGCAGATTGGAGGCGTCCATCGCGCCTTCGGCCGCGCCCGCGCCCACAACCGTGTGCAGCTCGTCGATGAAGAGGATGATCCGGCCCGCGGCGTCCTTGATCTCTTTGAGGACGGCCTTCAGGCGCTCCTCGAATTCGCCGCGGTACTTGGCCCCGGCGATGAGCGCGCCCAGGTCCAGCGAGATGACCCTCTTGTCCTTGAGCGTCTCAGGTACGTCGCCGCGGATGATGCGTTGGGCCAGGCCCTCCACGACGGCGGTCTTGCCCACGCCCGGCTCGCCGATCAGGACCGGGTTGTTCTTGGTGCGACGTGACAGAACCTGGATGACGCGGCGGATCTCCTCGTCGCGGCCGATCACCGGATCGAGTTTGCCCGCCCGGGCCTCGGCCGTTAGGTCACGGCCGTACTTCTCCAGGGCCGCGTAAGTAGATTCGGGCGTCTGGCTGGTCACGCGCTGACCGCCTCGGACGCTGGTCAGGGCCTGGAGGATGGCCTCTCTGTCGGCCCCGTGGCGGTCGAGCAGTTGCTGCGCCTCGCCGCCACCCTCGGCGACGGCCAGGAGCAGATGTTCCGTGGAGACGTAGTCGTCCTTGAGGCGGCGAGCCTCGTCTGACGCGTGTTGGACCGCCCGCTTGAAGCGTGGATCCGCGGACAGTGAGCCGCCCTGGATGCGGGCGCGCTTGTTGAGGGCCGTAACCAGCTCGCCCCGGAAGGCGGGCAGATCCGCGCCGAGGCGGCGCAGCGTCTCGGCCGGAATGCCGTCGTCGGCCTCAACCAGGGCGGCGAGGAGGTGCTCCGAATCAAGCACCGGACTCTGCAGTTCCTCGGCCAGCCGCTGCGCTGCGAGGATCGATTCCTGGGCTTTCTGGGTAAAGCGGTCGAGGTTCATCGGCGTCTCTTTGCGGTCATGTCTTGATACGAGGGTTCGGTTGGACGATCTGGCGCAGGAACTCCTCTGCCGCCGTCCTCTGCCGGCCCTCCAGCGTTGGGGGCAGGATGACCTTGACTCTGGCGTAGAGATCACCGGCGCCGTCACCCTTGAGGCGGGGCATGCCCTGGCCGCTCAGACGAAACGCCTGGCCGGACTGAGTCCCGGCCGGGATCTTGAGCAGAACGCGACCGCGGAGGGTGTCCACCTCGACCTCGCCGCCAAGCAATGCCTCGCCGAGTGTGACCGGCAATTCGCGAGTCAGGTCGGCGCCGCTGCGAGTGAAGACGGAATGGGGATGAACCTTGGCGACCAGATATAGATCACCGGCGTCCTTGCCGGAGCCCGCCTTGCCACTGAGGCGGATCTTCCTGCCGGTCTCGACGCCAGCCGGAACCTTCACCTCGAGGCGTTTGTCCCCCACCTGGACCAGCCGAGCCGAGCCGTGGAATGCTTCCTCGAGCGTGAGGTCCACCTCCACCTCGACGTCCTCGCCGCGGCGCGTGCCCCTGTGGCGGGACGCGGGCTCAGTCGCACGGCGGGCGCCGCTGCCGTCCGCGGCCGAGAAGAGGTTCTCGAATGGGCTGCCCGACCGGCGGTTGCTGCCGGTTCGGGTCGTCGCCGTAGCGGCAGGATCGGCCGCCGCGGCGCCGCCGAAGAAGGTGCGGAAGAAGTCAGAGAAGTCCTGTCCGCCCGCGCCCCGGAATTCGTAGCGGACGTTGCCGCCCCCTCCGGCGCCGTAACCGGCGAACGGACTGCCCGGGCCGAATGGGTCGCCCCCAAACGGGTTGCCCGCCTGGCCAGAGCCGGCTGCCCCGGCTCGCCGGGCTCGCGCTACCTGCTCCCAATTGGAGCCGAGGGCGTCGTACTGCTGGCGCTTCTTGGGGTCACCCAGGACCTCGTGGGCCTCGTTGACTTCCTTGAACCGGGTCTCCGAGGTCTTGTTGCCGGGATTCTTGTCAGGGTGAAGCTCGCGTGCCAGCCGCCTGTAGACCTTCTTGATTTCGGCAGGAGTGGCAGTGCGGGCCACTCCCAGCGTCTTGTAGTAGTCCTTGTATTCCAAGTTGACGGCCCCTCCGTGGTCGGCCATCTAGCCCTTCCGGGTCGTCCAAGGTGCCGACGCTGCGGAGGCCGAGATCCAAAGCCAGGCTTTGCCTGGCTCAGCGCCGCTGAGGATGCGAGCGAATGCACTTGGAGGTGCATGAGCGAGTACCCGTAGGCAGCAACGCAGAGATCGGTCTCCCCAGCCCCGGCTGTTACGCCATTGCCGGTGGCTGATCGACCGGCGGCGGATAACCCCGGCGAATCAGGGCCTCGGGCTCGGTCTCCGGCTCGGGCTCCTTGCCGCCCTCGGCAGTCTTGTCGGAGTCCGTGGATAGAGGTGTCGGTCTTTGCCTCAGGGCCGCTTCCAGCACCTGATCCATGTTCTCTACAGTGACGAGCTGGATCTGCTTGAGAATCTCGTCCGGTATGTCCCGCAGGTCCTTTTCGTTCTTGCGGGGCAGGATGACCATCTTGGCGCCCGACAGGTGTGCGGCCAGGATCTTGCTCTTGAGCCCGCCGATCGGCAGAACCCTGCCGCGCAGAGTGATCTCGCCTGTCATTGCCAGGTCCCTGCGAACGGCGATGCCGGTGAAGGCGCTGATCATGGCGGTGGCCATCGTGATCCCCGCCGACGGGCCGTCCTTGGGGATGCCACCGGCCGGTACGTGGATGTGAAGGGTGTTCTTTTCGAAGACCTCGCGCTTGATGCCAAGCTGTGAGGCGTGGGCGCGGATCCAGGACAAGCCGGCTCGGGCGGACTCGCGCATCACCTCGCCGAGTTGGCCGGTGAGGATGAAGTCCTCCTTGCCTTCCATGAGCGTGACTTCGATGGCGATCACGTCGCCGCCGACCTCGGTCACGACGAGTCCGGTCGCGGACCCGATCTGGTCCTCGGCCTCAAGCTCGCCGTATTCGAAGCGCTGCGGCCCCAGGTACTCGACGAGCCTCTTGACGTCCACCACGGTCTTGCGCTTGCGGCCTTCGACTACTGCTCGGGCCACCTTGCGCATGACGTTGGCGATCTCGCGCTCGAGATTGCGGACGCCGGCCTCGTGCGTGTACGAACGGACCAACTCAACCATCGCCTCGTCCGTGATCGAGATCGTCTTCTCGGTCAGGCCGTGGTTCTTCATCTGCTTGGGGATGAGAAACCGCTTGCCAATTCCGATCTTCTCGGTCTCGGTGTAGCCCGGCAGCTGAATGACCTCCATGCGGTCGCGGAGCGCCGCAGGGATCGGGTCCAACAAGTTGGCGGTGGTGATGAAGAGCACCTTCGTGAGGTCGAATGGCACCTCCAGGTAGTTGTCCTGGAAGGTGTTGTTCTGCTCCGGATCGAGGACCTCGAGGAGCGCCGAGCTCGGGTCTCCCCGGAAGTCCATGCCGATCTTGTCGACCTCATCGAGCATGAAGACCGGGTTGTTCGAGCCCGCCGTCTTGACGTTCTGGATGATCCGGCCGGGCAGCGCGCCGATATACGTGCGCCGGTGACCGCGGATCTCGGCCTCGTCGTGGATGCCACCCAGGCTCATGCGCACGAACTTGCGGCCCATGGCTCGGGCAATGCTCTTGCCCAGCGAAGTCTTGCCGACGCCGGGTGGTCCGACGAAGGCGAGGATGGGACTGCGCAGAGTCTCGGCCAGACTCCGAACGGCCATGTACTCAAGGATGCGTTCCTTGATCTTCTCCAGGCCGTAGTGATCCTCGTCGAGGATTTTGGCCGCAATCTTGATATCGAGGTTGTCCGTGGTGGAAACGTTCCACGGCAGGCCGACCAGCCAGTCGACATAGGTTCGGATGACGCCGACCTCCGGCGAGGCCGACGGGATTCGGCTCATTCGGTCGGTTTCCTTGAGCGCCCGAGCCTTCACTTCCTCCGGCATGCCGGCGGCCTCGATCTTTTCGCGCAGCTCGTTGATCTCGGCCTGCTGCGGGTCATCCTCGCCCAGCTCGCGCTGAATTGCCTTCAGCTGCTCGCGCAGGATGTACTCGCGCTGGGTCTTGTCCATCTCGGACTTGACCTCAGACTGAATCTTGCCCTTCAGCTCGAGGATCTCGATCTGGCGGCCGAGGAACATCGAGACGATCTTGAGCCGCTCAACGACGTCTGTCGTCTCGAGAAGCTCCATACGCTGCTCAGTGGAGAGGTCGGGGCTGTAGGCGACCATATCGGCCAGCAGTCCGGGATCGTTGATGTTGCGGGCCGCAATGGCTGCCTCCGGCGGAACCGGGGCGCCGTTGGCGACGTACTGCTCCATCTGGGACTGAACGGTCCGCATCAACGCCTCGACCTCAATGCCCTCGGGCGTCACGTCCTCGACTTCTTCGACCTGGACGATGATGTAGGGACTGGTCTGGGTGAAGCCCAGCACACGCAGCCGACCTTGCCCTTGGACGATGGCCCGCACGGTGCCGTCCTGAAGTTGGACGACCTGCGCGATCTTGGCCAGGGTTCCCACGACGTATAGTTCCCCGGGCTCGTCGATCTCCTCACGTTCCGCCTGGCGCTGGGTCACGAGGGCGATCGGCCCGTTGGAGGCGACGGCCGCGTTCAGGGCAGCGACGCTCTTATCGCGCCCAACCTGCAGCGGCACGATCATCTCGGGAAAGATGACGGTCTCGCGCAGGGCTACGAGCGGCAGTTCCCGGGGGCCGGACACGTGGACGCTGGGCTCCTTTTCGCGGACCTGCTGTTCGTCCGCGCGTGCCTCTGACGCATCGTGAGTCCGCTCTTCGTCTTTGACTTGCTGCTCGTCGTCCTTGTCGGCCGGCCGGTCAGTCATTGGAATCTCCTGATCGAGTCGTGGTCACGCGGGTGGCCACTATACGTGTAATGGGCCGAGCCGCCGGCGCAACCGTCGACTCGGCCTCGATGCCGCGCGGAGCCTCGCCGCCGCGCGGATCCTGGCCGCCGATCCGACTTTCGTGCGACCCGTCGTGCCCATCCTCCTCGGTAGAGGTACCGGCCACTGGGTTGGTTGGGGTCTCGGTGGATTCACCTGTTTGTTGTCCGAGCGCAGCAGCGGCCGCGCTGGCCTCACGGGCCTGGTTCTCGTCGAAGAGAGCCTCCAGAATTCGGGTTCCCAATCTCTCCTCGATCTCAAATAGAAGGCGCACTCCGGCCAGATTTACACCTCGCTCTTGAGTGAGGCGCCTGATCCACAGGATGCGTCGGATGTCGTTCTCGGAGTAGAGGCGGATGTTCGTGGGTGTCCGGGCGGGCGCCAGCAGCCCCTCGTCTTCGTAGATCCGGAGCGTCCGCGGGTGAGCCTGAACGAGGCCCGCCGCAACGCTGATGACAAAGCAGGGGCGGGCGGGGTCTTGCTGGAATCTTCGATCGGACATTGGCTGCCTACTCGGCCTCGACCGGAACCGACTGCGCCTTATGGTCGCCGATGAACTGGCCCTGGCCAGTCGTGATCTTGATCGGCCGGGGCTTCACTGGCTCGGCCTTCGGGATTCGAAGGGTCAAGATGCCGTCCTCGAAGGTCGCGGTGGCCTTGTCCGGCTCCAGACCCGCCGGCAGGTTAAGCGTTCGCGCGAAGCGACCGCGTCGGATCTCCTGTAGCAGGAGACCCTCTCGCCCCGGGATCATGGAGCTGGTGTCGCCGGCGATGCTGAGGGTGTTGCCCTCCACCGTGATGTCCACTCCTTCAGGCTTGACGCCCGGCAGGATTGCCTCGACCACGACCTCGTCATTGGTGGCGTAGACGTTCACGGGCACGAGCTGCCCCTCGCCGAACTGCCAGGTCCGTGGGTTCACAAAGCTCTCCTCAAAGAGCCGGTCCATGGCCTGGCGGAGAGAGAGGAGATCGCCAAATGGGGTGCGATGGTCACAGGTGACCTCCCTTAGCTGAGCCCTGAGCCCGGTCCCGATCCCGGACGCGTTGCCCGGTCCAGTTCGAATGTTATCACCGGACGATAGAACCCTGACAATGCCATTGTCAAGGGTGTTGCGCGAAATGGGAGCGAAGTTATCCACAACCCGTGGCAGGTCACTGAGGTCGCCTCGCCTTGGCACAATGTCTCCAGACGAACGACAAGCAGGCCGGGTCCTTTGGAGTGGCCTCCCTTGTGACCCCCGGCCTGGACGAACGGGCCTAGAGGCGCAGGGCCGCCAGCCGTGTGCCCTGTAGACTCGCGGTCGGGTCGTCAACAAACGGTTAGCGCGTGAGCATTCGAGTCGAGGCGCCACGAGGGGCTGCGCACGGCGCTCAATCCAGGCCGCATTCGGAGAGCAGAGACACATGATCGCTGCGGTGTTCGCCGCCCTCTTCTCCGGCGTTACGCCGGTCGTCGCGGGTCGCGCGATCAGGCTCATTGGGTTCGTGCGCGCCAACGTGATTCGGCTGTCGTTCGCGATCGTCCTCTTGGGCGTCTGGTCCTTTGCCTTCGGCCAGGGCTTGCGCGGTCAGACGCTGCTCTTCGTCACCGCGGGCGCCATTGGCTTCGGCATCGGCGGTCTGTCGTTGCTCGCCGCCCTGCCCAGACTCGGTGCGCCTCTTACGTCTCTCGTCGAGGAGACGGTCGCCGCTCCCGTGGCCGCGGTCGTGGCCTGGCTGTGGTACTCGGACAAGCTGACCAACAATCAGATCCTCTTCTGCGGGGTAATCCTCGCCGGCGTGGTCATCGGCCTCTTGCCGTACGTCCGCGGCGCGAACCTCAAGACCGTTACGCCGCGCGCCATCACCCTTGGCATCGGTCTGGCACTGCTGGCCGCCCTCGCCCAGGGCATCAGCTTTGCCGCCACTCGCAACGGCCTCCTCCAGATGAAGGCAGCCCACACCCCGCCCGACGTCATCACCGTCGCCTTCCAGCGGCTCATCGGCGGTTTCCTCGTCGCTCTCGTGATCTACATCGTTGCTCGCTGGGTTTGGCGCCGAACGTGGGGCTTCTCAGCGGCCGACGGATCGATCAAGTCGGTTCTGAGCTCCGAAGGCGGCAAGCTGACCACCCGACCGCTCTTCTGGGGCAGCCTGAACTCGGTTTTCGGCCCCATCCTTGCCGTGACCGGCACCGTCTGGGCGCAGCAGACCATGAACGCCGGCCAGGTTCAGTCCATCGTGGCTATGGCGCCGCTGATCAGCGTGCCGTTCGCCTTCTGGCTCGAGGGCCACAAGCCGCCGCGGCTCTGGTACCTCGGTGCCGCGGTCGCCATCGTCGGCCTGGTGCTGGTCGACCTCAACACCTAATCGACCTGGGAGGCGAGGAGATCGAGCCAATGGGTGGTCGACTTTCGGGTCGGCCGCCTTCTCGCGTCCTATAGAATCGTCCCGCTGCGCTCGCGCGCTTCCGAACCTTGTAGGCGTGAATGCGGTCATGTCTACGGGCAGTGCCGAGCCGGGGGTGTATAGGGGGACCGATGAACGAGACCACAGACTTCAGCCTCTTCCCAGGCTCGCATCGGCTTGCGGACCTGGCTCGGCACGTCCCGCGGGTCGTCTGGCCATTCATTGTGCTGGCCGCCGTGCAAACGATTCTGTTCGTCGGCATGGCCTACCTCGATTTCCGAAACATTGCCATCTGGGTCATCCCTACACTGCTGCCGGTCGCCGTCATCATCGGCCGCCGCGATGCGTGGAACTCGGCCCGCGTGATCATGATCGGAGCCATCCTGTGGGGCTCGGTGGGCGCCCTGGCCCAGGTCCTCGCACTGGGACAATATCGGTTTGCCCCGGAGTCCGGCCCTGGCACCCCGGTGGGTCCGAGCCTTCTCGACCTCGCGCCGCTGGCCTCGATCATCTCGATTGCCGGGCCCGCCCTCGTTGCGCAGGGTTTGTACCGGCGCCGGAAAACCGAGACGACCTGGCCACCAGCGCTCATAGCCGCCGCTGTCTTTGTCACGGCCGCCCTCTGCGTCCTGGCGGCGAAGGCAGCGATCGACTCCTACCAGGCGTGGGAAGCGTACCGCGTGGACTCAGGCACATCACCATTCGGCAGCCCGCTCAGCATCCTTGCCGCAGCGCTGGGTCCGCTGAACCTCCTGGCAACCGGCGCCCTCGCCTGGTCGACGCTCTCCGCGTTCCGGGCAAACGAGGCACCGCGCCGGTTCTGGCTGGCGGTCTGCGCCGGCTCCACTCTTCTGTTCGCCTCGGAGCTCTACTCGGACTCGGTGATGCAGATTCCCGGCTCCGGCGTCCTCCCCACGGACCTAGTGTCGGTGCTGTGGAACGCCACATACGACTTGCACGCCGTGGCGGTACTGGCCGGTTTCGTACTGCTGCTGATCGGCTTTGGGCTGGGCCTACCGGATTCAGATGAGGATGCCTTGGGCGAGGTTCTGCCCGACGAAAGCGCCACGGGCAATGAAGTCCCCGAGGCCGCCCGGGGCGCCTAAGCCTGGCCGACCCCGCGGCCGACGGTTCGACCAAGCCGGTCCTCAGTTGCGAAGGCGGCAGGCTCACCACCCGACCGCCCTTCCTTTGGGCTGGCGCCCTTGCGTTTCCCCCGCCCCTGCATAGACGACGCCACGAAAAACGGCTGTACCTCTATTCCGTCTCCGGCATCGGCCTCGCCCTGGTGCTCTACGCCGCGACGATCTTGATGGGCCTGCTGTTCGACAAGTTGGGGCTTGGCGCGAGCCTTCCATATTCGGCGCTCGCGGGCGTTCAAGCCAACCGCGAATTGCTTTCGCTGGCGATCGGCCTGGTGGCCGTCGGCCTGCCGCTCTGGCTGTTTCATTGGGCGCTCGTGGAGCGGATGGTC
>Ga0209385_1000126_pt1 | contig 27744 bp, 25 predicted proteins | sample NGEPerB_FD_184506 | JGI IMG/M metagenome (GOLD analysis project Ga0209385, IMG submission 184506) | Arctic peat soil microbial communities from the Barrow Environmental Observatory site, Barrow, Alaska, USA - NGEE PermafrostAB12-B... | ecosystem: Environmental > Terrestrial > Soil > Wetlands >... | reverse complement strand
GCGCGGCGTTTCCCCAGACGTAGGCCTCGTGCTCCGGCGCGCTTGGGATCTCCTCGAACGGGAAGGAGTCGATCGGCTCGGTTTTCGCGCCATACGGACGACGCAGCATGAGGCGCGGCAGCGCGAGCGCGACCCAGGCGGCTTCCGGCAGGGCGCGAAGCTCTTCCCAGATGATCGCGCCCTCCCCTTCCGGCGCGCGCCAGTCAGAGGGATCCGGCGTCGCGGCGAGCGACGCGCAGCCGACGAAATCCGAACGGGCGCCCGCGAGGAAGGGAGCGCCCGCGGCGCGGGCCAGCTTGGCCATGCGCGAAAGGAGCGCCGCGTCGGCGAGCGTCGGGCCGAAGTCGTAGAGCCCGAGGATGGCGCCCCACGGCTCGGCGCCCGGCGTGTCGACCGTCTCTGTCACGAGGCGCCGATAGAGGCCCGTGCCCGAGAGCTTCTCGTGACTCGTGACGTCCTCGAGAAGAGCTTCTCGCGACGCATCGAGAAAGAAGATGCGAATGGACTCGTCCCCGGCTCGACGAACGAGGAGGTCGAGAGAGCGCCACGCCGCCTCGAGCTCCCGGAATCGGGAGCTGCGGAGAATCGCGCGGAGCAGCGCGGAGCGCGCCTCGTCCACGGCCTCCCTGAGGCGCGGCAGATCGGAGTCCTCTTCTGGGGCGAGATGGGGCCGGACGATCGCTTTCAGCTCGGCCTCGAACGCGGAATCCGCGGCGGGCTTCGGTCGGCGGGAAGCCGCCGCGAGGAGCTCGCCCACGATGTCATCCTGCCCGCCGGCGGGCGCGGCAGCTCTCTCGCGTCGCTCGGGCGGGGGACCTGCCCACGCGCGCACCTCGCTCGCCGCCTCGGCGAATGTCCGCGGATTCTCGAGCCGCTCGCGCGTCTTTCGCCACTCCGAAAGGACATCGACGCGTTCGAGGAGCCGGTCCGGATGGAAGTCGTCGAGATCGCGTAGCTCGATCCTCGCGCTGCGCCCGTTTCCGAGAGGCACGTCCATCGTCACCTGCAGACGGCCGAGCTCCTCCTCTAGGACGTCCCGGTCGACGGCGTGCATCTTTCGCGTCGCAAGCGGGCCGGCGCCGGCGCCGCCGAAATCACCGAGGACAAGGAGGCGAAAAGGTGTTTCGGGGTCGAGCGGCTCGGGCGACGTTTGGGTTTCGCTCCCCAACCTCACGTCGACGTCGCTGGACGGCGGGTGCTTGAACATCGCAGCCTCCTCGAAATGCCGCCCAAGTCTAGCGCGGGAAAGAGCCCGCGAAGTCTCCGTTCTATGATCGCTCTTCCTCATGTCGCAACGAGAGTCGACCGCGTACGACGCGGTCACGTACCCCGGGTCGCCGTTCTCTCAGACCCATCCGGATCGCCTCGCGACGATCGCGGCGCTGTATGGCCTCCCGGCCGCCCCCCCCGAGCGCTGCCGCGTGCTCGAGCTGGGCTGCGGAAACGGGGGCAATCTCATCCCGATGGCATATGTCCTTCCGGGAAGCACCTTCCTCGGGCTCGACGCGGCGGGCTCGGCCGTGGCGCAGGGCCGCGAGCAGATTTCCGCACTCGGCCTTACGAACGTGACACTCCTTCACGCCGATCTTCTGGACGCGTCGAACCTCGGCACGTTCGACTACGTCATCGCACACGGCCTGTACTCGTGGGTGCCGGCGTCCGTGCAGGAGCGGGTGCTCGCGATCGCCTCCGAGGTGCTCGCTCCGAACGGCGTCGCATACGTGAGCTACAACGCGTTTCCCGGATGCCACGTCCGAAATGCGATGTGCCAGATGATGCAGTGGCACGTGCGAGGCATCGAGGAACCCGCCGAGAGAATCAGCCAGGCCCGGGGCCTCGTCCGATTTCTCGGGGAGGCCGCGCCGCCGCACCCGCTCTTTTCCGCGATCCTGAAGGACACGCTCGACCACCAGGGAAAGCAGCGGGACGCCGTCCTGTTTCACGACGACCTCGCCGAGATCAACGAGCCCCTTCTGTTCGTCGACTTCATCGAGCGAGCCAGCCGGCACCGGCTCAAGTTCCTCTCGGAAGCCGACTATCCCGACATGACCGTGTGGAAGGCAGACAGTCCCGCCGGCCGGTTCCTGCTCGAGGTGGGGGCGGAGAACGTCGTCGTGCAGCAGCAATATCGGGACTTCCTCATCTTCCGGCGCTTTCGGCAGACGCTTCTCTGCCGCGAAGAGGCGTCGCTCGTGCGAGAGCCCGATCCGGAATTACTTCGATCGCTCTACGTCGGCGCGGGGACCCGGCCGGAAACTCCGGACCCCGACGTCGCATCGGACAAGCCGGTGCGCTTCGTGACCGAGAAGGACGGGGAGGTGACGACGACGCACCCTCTTTTGAAAGCTGCTTTTCTCGAGCTCGGAGTGATCTGGCCGCGCTGGGTCCGAATTTCCGACCTCCTCGCCGCCGCCCGTGCGCGCGTCTCGGCGGCCGGGGGCCCTCTCGCCACGGTGGAGGACGAGACGCATCTGCTCCACTTCCTCCTCGGCTCCTACGGCGCGGACGTGACTCAGCTTCGGAGCACGGCGTGCCCCTTCGTCACGGAGATTTCGGAACGCCCCCGGGCGAGCGCTCTTGCCCGGCTCCAGGCCCGCACTCTCACCGAGGTTACGAGCCTCATGCACCAAAGCGTTCGGCTCGAAGATCCTCTCGTCAGGACTTTCCTCGGACTTCTCGACGGCACGCGCGACCGAATGGCGATCGCGCGCGAAATGGCGGCAGCCCTTCGGGAGACGGACCCCGCGGCCGCAGCGCTCGCGGCGGACGTCGAAAAGGGAATCGCCCTGAACTTCGACCGCGTGAGCCGGCTCGCGCTGCTCGAAGGCTAGAGGAGGCGAAAGAGACTCTCCGAAAGGCGGCGCGTCCCCGCTCGAGGTCAGCCCTTCAGCGCTTCGGGAGCGTTCGCCTTGATGACCTCGAGAAGCTTTTCGCGGAAGGGGTCTTTCATCTCGTCGATGTCCTCGGCGTTCACGACTTCCTCGAACGCGTTCAGACCCGAGATCTCCGTGCTCTCGATGAGGACGTCGTCCGGAGGCCGCACCGTTCGCACGCTCGAGGAAATGCACGTGACCGGGAGATCACCGAGCCCCGGGAGCTTCTCCGTGACGACGGGGAAACGGAGCGCCTCGAAAACCGCGAGAAGCCCCGGCTGCTTCGTGAGCACGGTGTTCAGGACGAGTGCGTGCAGGATTACGTTCTTGACCTGTGAGGCGTCGGGGATCTTCGCGGCCATCAGCTCCCGCAGGCGAGTGGGTGCGAGTCCCGAGTATGTGAGGATCCACTTGAGCGGCTGCGTCACGGTGACGGTCTTGCTTTCCGAGCCCGACTTCGCGACGTGCGGATACTCGAGAGGAACCAGCTCGACGTTGGAGCTCAGGATTTCGATCGGGGGACTCAGCTCCCTCGAGAGTCCGTATGGCCGCCCTCCCGCGACCGCCTCGTAGCGGCTGCGCAGGTCGCGGAACGCAGCGTCCGAGCCCTTAACCTCGCCCTTGGCGCTGCCCTCGACGAAGTCGCCCAGGATCGTGCGCGGGCGGAGCAGGAGCGTCACCGTACTCAGATGCTCCTTGAGCTCCGAGCGGAGCGATTCCGCGATCGCCCGGGTCAGCTTCCGGAGCGACCGGAGCCTCTGGAGATCGTACCCTTCGTCCATCTGAGATGAATCCTCCGTTCGGTCGCGGGACGCCTCAGGCGTCTCCGTTTGCTCCGGTCTTCTCGGCTTCGACTATTTCAAGCAGACGCGCGCGGCGAGGGTCGACCATTCCGGCGACGTTCGTCACGCGCACGATCTCCTCCGTCGCATCCACGCCCGAGAGATCGGTGCTTTCCAGGATGACGTCGTCGAGCGGACGTTCCGTTTTCACGGCCGACGTGATGATCGTCAGGGGGAGTTCTCCGAACTCCGGCATCGTCTCGGTCTTCGCGGGAAAATGCAGCGCCTGAAGAAGGTCGCGCAGGCCGGGCTTGCGCTCCAGGACGACATGCAGGAGGAGGTGGTGCGTCAGAACACGCTGAAGCTCGTCGCGCGAGCGGTTCGGGTCACCGAGGAGGGCGCGGAGGCGACCGAGCGAAAACCCCGCGTACGTCACGATCCACGTCAGCGGGGCCGTGACCATCACGCGCTTGTTCTGCCGCTCCGAGCGCGCGACGAACGGATAGTCAAGGGGGAGGATCTCGAGCGCCGACGTGTTGATGGGGAGAGGGGGCGTCAGGCCGAGGCCAAGGTCGTAGGGCTTCTTCTTCGCCACCGTGTCGTAAAGGCTCTCGAGGTCGTGGAAGGCGCGATCGGCCCCCTTGACGGCCTCCTTCAGCGAGATGTTCGCTTTCGCGTACTTCCGGGCGTCCTGCAGCTCCTTCGCCGTCGGGGGTGCCGCCGCATCCCTCTTGACGGACAGTTCCGATCCGCGGCCCCACCTGTCGGGACCGAGCTGACCGCGCGGGCCCGCTTCGGCCTCCGGTTTCGTCGACAACATGCTCTTCTGGACGTAGTCGCCGAAGACGGTCTCGGCGTGGAAAAGCGGAGTCAATGTCTCGAGAATCGTCTCGAGCTGAGTGCGCAGATGGACCGACACGGACCGCGTCAGCTTCCGGTAGTGGCGCAGGCGAGCGAGGGTGACAGGCGGCTCGACAGGGAGCTGCAGGACGGCGGTTTTCGACTCCGCCGGAGCCTTGCGGTCCGCTTTAGGGGCCGACCCGGTTTCACGTTTCCGAGCCAGGTGCCTTCTCCTTCCAGACCTCCGGTTCGCCAGGGGCGGCACGGCCGGAGTGTTCAAATCATCTAGATCCGTCGAATTGTAATCCATGAGGTCCGTCCGCCCGGTGGGAAGGCTCTCAAACGCCCTTCCGGCCCGCTAACTCGTCGAAAACGCCCCGGAACACTTCCTCGACGAGGCGGGGCTCGGACGCGTCGGGATGTGCCGACGCCCAGTCCGGCGCGAGGACGAGAGGGACCCACGGGATGAAGCGCGCAGGCGGGCCGGCCGAGCCCGCTCGCGCCAGCGCCGTCCAGACCTTCGTCGGCAGCTCCACCTGATCGATGGTCCCCGGCTTCGGGTCGGCGCAGTTCGCGGCCGGCGACGTGACGAGGTACTCGCGGCAGCTGATCGGCCGGCCGGCGTGAATGGAGCAGCTCTCCTCCTCGAGAAACGGACACGGGATGCCGAGGTGGAAGTAAGCGAGGCCGAACGGGGCGATCTCGCCTTCCACGAAGCCCTCCCGGTTCTCGAGCTTCGAGAGAAGGCCCGCCTCGGCCAGGCGCTCGCGGGCCCGCTCGAAGCGGGCGCGGACTTCCGTGCGCCGCGGCTCGGGAAGTTCTTCCACGAGCCGGCCGATGTGCCGCGCCTCGATCTCGGAGATCGGGACGATCTGGCGGCAGCACGCGCCGCACCCCTTCCTGCACGAGACGACCCGTCCCTCCGCGCCGGCACGTTCCGCGGCGAGGCCGACGAGGCCGTCCGCGACCCGCTGAAAAACCGGCAGGAACGACTCCAGCCGCGCCGGTGCCGAGGGGAGGGTCAGCTTCATCTCGACCTCGTAGTCCCAGACCTTCATTCCGACGCGGACGTTCACCTGATCCATGGAGTGCCGGCCTCTCCGTCCGAACGTGTAGCGCCGGCTTCAACGGGAAGCAACAAAAATCTCCCAGGCCGGGCCGCCCGCCGATCCGGCCTAAGATTCCGGGAACGATGCCCTCCTGGATTCCGGGATACCGACTGCTCGAAGGACCCGAGCAGACGGGGCTCCCCCTTCGCTACCGCGCGGTTCGCGAGACGGACGGCGTTGCCGCGTGGATCCGGGTCGATGGCTTCGACGCCTCGTCGAGCCGGGCAGCGCAGGCGGTGAGCACGATTTACGCCGCCACGGCAGGCTTCGACCATCCTCTGCTTCCACGCGTACTCGATTACGGGTCGACAGAAGTGGCCGGGCGCACGTTCATCGCGTACCAGATCTCCGAGCCGGTGGCGGGCGGCGGGCACCGCACGCGGCGCGGCACGATGACGGCCCTCGCCGAGCTGCAGATCGCGGCTCTCGAGTGCGGCTTTGCCGGCGTTCACCTCCCCCTTCACGAGCTGAAACGTCTGCGCGAGGGGGCGCGTCTCGAGGCGCGACACCTGCCCGTGAACGAGTTCCTCTGCGAGCCGCACCGCGGCGACGGCGCGAGCGGTCTCGCCGGACTCGAGGCCGAGAAAGAGGGGGCGCCTTTCATGCCCCCGGAGACCCGCTCCGGGTCGCACGGCAGTTCGCACCGCGCGGCGCTCGCCTACCGGCTAGCGGCGCAGATCCATGTGCTTCTCGAGGGCCACGTCGCCGGAGGCTCCACGTTCGAAGACGCCGATAAGACCGTCGCCCTGTCGGCCCTCCCGTTCCCGCCTCGACCGCTTGCCGAGACCGACGTGCCGAGGGAGCTGGTTCGGCTCGGTTTGTCGCTGCGCCCTGAAGACCGCCCGGACCCGGAGCACTTCCTGACCTTCCGGCTACCGTCCCGGAAACCGGCGTGAGACGATCTCGAGGCACACAAAGAGGAAAGACGATGCGAAATGGCCGCAACCTCAGGAAGCGGGTTTTCTTCGCAACGGTCGTCGCCGCCATCCTGATGGCGACCGAGGCCGGCGCGCAGACACCGATACCCACGCTTCCTCCTTTACCGCCGCTGCCTGCGGCGAGCGAAACATCCACGCCTGCGGCCGCTGCAACGCAGCTGCCCGCGGCGCCTCTGCCCACACCTGCGGCCGCCGTAACGCAGCCGCCGACAGCGCCTCTGCCCACGGCGGCCCCCGCACGCCTCCCGGCGGAGCGACCGGCGGCCCCCGAAGCGCCGGGCGGCCTGCCGTCGAGCGTCGTGATCCTGCTCGGCATCGGCGTCCTCGTGCTCATCGCGACGCTCGTCGTCGTGCTCACGGTGCTGCTGAAAAAGCCCGTCGTCATCAACGTCCCCTCGCGTTCCGCGGCCCCGCCGCCGATCCCCGAGGGACCCGCGCCCGCTGGATGGACCGACAGCGGCGTCGTCCACGCCGGGCAGCCTCCGGCCGGCGCGCTGGACGTCCTGCCGGGGCGGTTCCTCGTCGACGAAGGCGACCGGCAGACCGAGCTCCGGATTTTCCGCACCTCCCCTGCCGAGCGCGTCGAGACGACGATCGGCCGCGACCCCGGCCCGCCGTACCGCCACATCCAACTCCTCCCGGAATCCGTCTCCGGCAAGCACGCGAAGCTCGTCTTCGACAAGCGGAGCTACTCCCTCATCAATTACGCCCGGACCAACCCGACCCGCGTCAACGGCGAGGAGATCGAGGAAAACGCCTCGCGGCGCCTCATGGACAACGACCGCATCGAGATCGGCGGAGTCGTCATGACGTACCGCGAGGACTGAGGGATAACGGTGGGCGCCGAAGCGGGCACTCCCCCGTCCCGGTACCTCGCCGGCGGTCTTTCCGAGAAGGGCCGCCGGGAGTCGAACGAGGATGCCGCGATTCTCGCGGTCCTCCCGCCGGCCTCCGCTCTGCGGGCGTTTGCCGTCCTCAGCGACGGCATGGGCGGCCACAATGCCGGAGAGGTCGCCTCGCGCCTCGCTGTCGAGATCTTCAAGGAGAAGGTCCAGGCCTTCGCCGCGCGCCCTGATGCTCAATCTCTGCCGCCGGCAACGATCGAGGCCGAGATCCGTGAGTGGATCGCCGAGGTCAACCGCGAGATCTACCAGCGCGGAAAGGCGTCGGCCGAGCAGAAGGGGATGGGCGCGACGCTCGCGTTCGCGATGGTCCTCGCCGACGACCGCCTCGTCGTGGCCAACGTCGGCGACAGCAAAATCTTCGTCGTCTCCGGCCTGAGCGTCCGGCAGCTCTCGGTGGACCACACCGCGCTTGCCGAGCAGCGGCGGGCCCTCGGCTCCGATTCGGTGGCCCCCGAGGACGACGCCAGCAATCCATTCGCGCACGCCCTCACCCGGAGCCTCGGCCAGGAGAAAAAGGTCGTCCCCGACGTGCGGAGCGACGTGACGCTCGGCCCCGGCGACGTCGTCATCCTCACGACCGACGGCGTTACCGACGTCCTCGAGGCCGAGCGTTTCCTCACGGCCCTCGAGACGACGGGGGGCCTCCAGGAGGCGGCCGAGGAGATCTATCGCCTCGCGTTCGAGGCAGGTTCGAAGGACAACGTCTCCGTCGCGCTCCTTTCGCGCGGGACGCCTGCCCGGCTCGGGCTCGGCAAGGCCGGACAGCCGGCCAGCGTCGAGCCGCCCCCTTCGCACAGCGGCGACGGGATGCTCATTGCGGGTGCGGCCTCGGCGCCTCTTGGCGGGTCCGCGTCCCGCCCGCGTGGGGGCCGGCTTGGCGCCTTCGGCTTCGGCGTATTTGCCCTGCTCGCCGTGCTCCTCGCCCTCGGCGTCTTCTTGCGGCGGCCCGCAACTCCGCCGGGCCCGCCGGCCGCTGTTCCTCCCACGCCGGCGGCGCCGGTATCGACCGCTCCGCCTTCCGCGGCTCCGGTGCCGCCGACCGCGACGACGCTTCCCGCGGCTCCCTCGCCTTCCCCACCGGGGATGGAGACTCCCGAGCGAGGCGCGCGGATACAGGCAACGCCGCGTCCCTCTCCGCAACCCGCGCGCGTACCGGGAGAGCCGTCGTTCCGGACTCCGGCCGCCCTCAGCGGGCTCAAGCCGCTCGAGTTTCCGCCGACGCCGACCGAGACGCCGACCGCGACCCACACGCCGACGCCGACCGCGACGGACACGCCGACGCCCACGATCGCTCCGCCCGCGCTCCCGGGAAAGGCGCCAAGCGCGCCCGCTCCTCAGCCCGTACCGACGCCCGGCGTTAGCGCCTGAAAACGAGGAACACCGCGAGAGCGCACGCCACCACGAAAGCCAGTATCCCGAGGGCGAGGACGAGCAGGCCGACTCCGGGTCGCGACCCGATTCCGGGGAGAACGCCCTCCCGGGAAGACTCTTCGCGCGACGAGCCGTCGATGCCCACCGGCTGAGGCGGGGGTTCGGGAAAAGAGACCGCGCGAAGCCTGCGAAGCGCCGGCGCGGCGTCGAAGCGCCGGGGCAGGAGGGCATACCCGATCGAGGCCAAACGGTAGACGGAGGCCGCCGACTGCGGGAGGTCGAGGACCGGCCGCGGATGAAACCTCCGAAACTCGCCCAGCCGCCTGACGACGGCGTCGGAAGACGGCCTTTTCTCCATCTCGGTCTCCAGGAGGCTCTCCACGAACGCCGACAAGGCGCCGTCCGCCTCGCCCGCGCCCTCCCGCAGCTCCAGCTTCGGCGCCGCTCGTTTTCTCTGGGCCTTCATCACGCGTTCCGGCGTCTCTCCTGGAAACGGAGGCTTTCCCGAGAGCCATTCGAACAGAAGGACGCCGAACGAGAAGACGTCGCTCCGCGGATCGACGAGCCCGGCGGCGCCTTCTCCCGTCAGGAGCTCAGGCGAGGCGAAAGGGACGCGTCCCAGAAAGGCTCCCGCCATGGTCAGATTCTCGTTCGACGAAATTTCCTTTGCGACGCCGAGGTCGATCAGCCGCGGGTTGAGGCCAAAGCGGCGCGTCTCGACGAGAACGTTGTCGAACGCGATGTCGCGATGGAGGATTCCCTGGACGTGCAGGGCATCGAGGGCGGAGGCGATGCCGTAGGCGAGACGGACGACTTCGTGAACCGGCGCCGAGCGATACGCCGAGAGAGGTTTGCCCTCGATCCACTCCATCAACGCCCAGCCGGTGCCCCCGTCCTCCTGTTCGCCACAGCCGTAAAGAGCCGGAAACGCCGGGTGCTCCATCCTCGAGAGGATTCGGCACTCGCGCTGGAACCGTTCGCGAGGGCGGAAGGCGGGGTCCATTCGGTCGAAGGGGTAGATCTTCGCGGCCAGGCGGGCTCCGGTCTCGCGATGGCGCGCGGCAAAGACCTCACCCGAGCCGCCCTGGCCCACGATCTCGCCGAGCTCGATCTCCTCGAGGCCGAATCCGAAGCGCGACGTCACCGGCCGGGCCCCTCACTTCGTCGCGGAAGGCGGGGCGGGCGCACCCTCGAGGCGCCTGAGGCGCGTGTCGAGGTTGTTGCGGTCCTGGATGTAGGTTTTCCCGAAATTCTCGGCCCACTTCTCGACGGCCTTCAGGGAGGTGCGGAGTTCCGCCGCATCTTTTCGGGCAGCGGCGGCATCCTGTTTTGCCGCCTCGATGTCGGCCTGGAGGAGCTGACGAACTCCCTCCAGTTCGCGCCTCTGCGCGTCCTGCTGCTCGGCGAGCTTCTTGTCCAGTCCCGACATCGCGTCGAGAACCGGCTGAATCTGTTTCCGCGTCGCCGAATCCATCGACTGGATCTGCTTCTCGAGAGTCGTCTTCGTCGCGACCTGACTCCGGAAAGCTTGAAAGACGAGCGTGCCGAGCGCCGCCGCGACGACGACGAACGCGGCCGTCAGGAAGGCCAACCCGATCTTCAGATTCCGGTTCGAATGCCCGATGGACTCGGCGAGGCCCTTGAAGAAGATCGTGGAGCCCTGAACGACTCCCTGCCCCCGGGACTGCGCGCGCGCATTGGACAACATGTCTTTCAGGGACTTCGCCTCGCCCGGGGCCGGGCTCGTAGTGGAGTCGACATCGCCGGGACGTCCAGGTCGGTTCTCGGTCATGGCCGCTCCTTCATTCGGGCTTGGGATGAACGGATCTTAGTGCCGCCGCGGCGACGGCCCCCGTGAGGCCGGCGTGGCTGCTCCGGCGCGTGTCGCCTGCCGAGGCGCCGCGCAGGAGAGAGATCAGAACCCACAGGACGGCGGCAAAGAGGACGACGATAGCGGCGACGATCAATCCGATGCCGATACCGCGGATCCGCCGACCGGTCGCGTCGGGGGCGGGAGCGGGAGCGGACGCCGCCGGCGCCACGACACGCGGCACCGCGGGCAGCGGCGCCATGACGGCTGGCGGCGGCTCACCGTAAATGACCAGCCTCTGGCCGGGCTTCGGGGACGCCACGGGAGGGTGCTCGGTTGCGCGAGGGACTGCGGGCGCCGGCTCGGGGCGGCGCTCGTGCTGGGGCGGAGGCGCCGAAGAGAGCGGCTCCGGAGTCGACGGCAGCTTCAACGGAGGAAGAGGCTCCAGCATCGCCTGCTGCCTCAGCTTCTCGATGACGTCGTCGAGTCTTTCGGTCTTGTCCTCTAGGAGATCGGACGAGGAGCTGACCGGCTCGGGCTGCGAGTCCTTCGCCGCGCCTCCCGTCCACATGGAGATATCGGGAAGCCTCTCCGATCTCTCGAACACCACGGTCGGCGCCGTTTTCGTGGCATCCAGAGATGCCGGCGAAGGGCTGGCGGGAATCGCGGGCGAAGGAGGAGAAGGCAAAGGCACGAAGCGCTCGGTGTGCGACTCCGGCGCCTTGAGGTCGGGCCACCTCTTCTGCTGGGATGCTTCGACGGATGCCGGGCTCTCCGCCTCCACCGCGAGCGGATCGGGCTCGAGCGTGGGCGGGAGGCTTCGCTGAACGCGGTCGAGCGCGTCGAGGATCTCTTCGTAGCTCTGGGGACGGTCGTCCGGGCTCCTCGCCAGCATCCGCCGCACGACGTCCCGGAGCGCCTCCGGCAACGGCGGGACGTCGGCCGGCGCCTCGACCTCGAACCGGTGCACCTTCTGGTGCGCCACGAGCCAGTCGAAGTAGTTCGACTCGCGGGCTACGGTGATCGGCGGCTTTCTCGTCAGAAGCCGGTGGAAGATGACGCCGAGTGAGTAGACGTCACTTCGCCAGTCGATATTCGCCTGGAGGAAATGCTCAGGCGAGGCGAAGGCGAGTTTCCCGAGAAACTGCCCCACCTGCGTCTTCACGTCGCCATCGAGAGCGCCCTGCTGGAGAATCGTCGCCACACCGAAGTCGAGGATCTTCGTCACGCGCTTCTCGTTCTCGAGCGTGACGAAGATGTTGTTCGACGAGAGGTCCCGGTGAAGGATGTTCTGGCTTCGGAGGTAGGTGAGACCCATCAGGGCCTGGATCATCAACGGCAGGAGCTCGGGGAAGGGCCGCCCCTCGAACGCGTGGAAGTCGACGCCGTCGACGTACCCCATCACGATGGAGAGAATGCCGTCCCGGGACTCCGTGATCTCGTAGCACCGCACGATGTTCCGGTGGCTGAGCGCCGAGAGGATCCGGCTCTCCTTGAGGAACCGTGCCTGCAGCTCGGGGTCCGACGCCCACCCTGACATGACCTTGATCGCCACCGGCAGGCCGGTCCTCCGGTCATTCGCGAGGTAGACGCGCCCCATTCCCCCTTCGCCGAGGACGCGGGAGATCGTGTAGTGGTCGAACTCCGGCGGCGTATTTGAAAAGCTTGCGATGCCCATTGAAATTCCCGGAGATTGTATCGCCCAGGGTCACGCCTCGCGGACGCCGCGAACGCCGGGGCGCATCACGACGGGCCGCGCGGCGGGACGCCCGAAAAGGAAGCCCTGGCCCCACGGAACGCCCATGCTCCTCAGGGTTTCGAGCTCGCGCGGCGTTTCGATGCCCTCGGCGATCAGCTCGGCGTCGATGCGCTTGCCCAGCGCTGCGAGGGACCCCACGATCTCGCGCTTGATCCGGTCCTCGTCCAGGCCCGAGACCAGCGTGTGCGCCACTTTCACGTACTCCGGGCGAAGCTGCACGATGGACTCGAGGCCCGAGTACCCCGATCCCGCGTCGTCGATGGCGAATCCGAAGCCGGCCGCCCGAAGCCTGCCCACGACCTCGCGGAAGGCCGGGTAGTTGAAGACGACTTCCTTTTCCGACAGCTCGAGGACGACATCCCCGTGCATGCGGCCCATCTCGGCGAGATTCCGGTCGTCGAGAAACACCGAGTGCGTCAGAAGCCGCGCGGACGCGTTCACGAACAGGCGCTTGCTGCGCGCGACCCGCGGAAGCGACGAGAAAACGGTCTCGACGCAGAGGCTCTCGAGCTCGAGAACGAGATCTCCCTCGCGCGCCACCGCGAAGAGCTCGTCGGGCATCTCGAGCTCGTGACCCGCGGGTCCGCGGATGAGCGCCTCGTATCCGAGCACCTCGCCGGAACCCACGCCGACGATGGGCTGAAAGACCGCGCGGAGCTTCTTCGCGGAAAGGAGGGCCTTGAGACGCTCGACGAATCCTTTCTTCTCGCCGCTCTCACGGGCGTCCGCGAGGCGCGTCGCCTCGGCCAGCGCCCGCATGACCTGCCTGGAAGGCCGAACGCGCGGGTCGTCCGGGATGACGAGCGCGGTCGCGTGAATGTGCATGAGGTCCACCGAGGAGCGTCCGAGGGCCTGCTTGAGGCGCCGTCCGACACCCTGACGCAGCCGCGCGGCCTCCGCCTCCAGCGTGACGCTGCGCCGGCTGGGGGCGCGCCGCGCGACGTCGAAGAGAAGGAAGACGCCGTCGGAGCCGTTGAAAGACATCGCGAGGAGGCCGGGCGCGAGCGGCGAGGACGCGACGTCCTCGCGCAGGCTCGCCGCCGTCACCCGCAGGATGCGGTCGTAGAGCTCCCATCCGTAGAGGCTTTCGACGCCCGCGAACCGCCCGAGCTGAATGTAGATGACGCCGAGGTTCGCGACGCGCTCCCCCTTCAGATCAGCGAAGGGATGCAACGTGAGGCCCGTGGTGGCGTCGTGAATCAGCGACTCGAGGCGCAACCTCTCGATCTCGGGCACGTCAACCGGCATCCGCTCCGCCACGAGCCTCAGGGAATCCGCTCGTCGCCCTCTCGTCGCTCTCATGCTTCTCCTCTTGCCGGCGCGGCCGCCGTCAGCGCGCGCACGCGCGCCCGCAGCTCCTCGGCGCGAAATGGTTTCGTCAGATGGTCGGTCCCGCCGACCTGCATCGCCGTGATCCGGTCGCGCACCTCGCTGCGCCCCGTCAGGAAAAGGATGGGCAGGTCGCGGGTGAGCGGCTGGCGGCGCACGATCTCGCAGAGCTCCCAGCCGGTGAGGCCGGGCATGTTGACGTCCAGGACGAGGAGCGCCGGAGGATCGCGCAGGACCGCCCGAAGCGCCGCCGCGCTGTCGCTCGCGCCGTCCACTTCGAACCCGTCGAGGGACAGGACCATGGCCACCGCTTCGACCATCGCCGGATCGTCATCCACGACGAAGATACGTCCGCTCACGCGCCGGCCCCGCGCGCGATGGGGAACATGATCGTAACCTCGAGCCCATGCCCCGGCTCCGAGAGCAGCGAGATCTTTCCGCCGTTCTGTTCGAGCAGCTCCTTCGTGACGCCGAGACCAATGCCCCGCCCCGGCACGCCGGAGGCCGACGCGGACGGGCTCCGCCAGGCGAACGTGAACGCATGTTTCTGTTCGTCCGGCGTCATCCCGGCTCCGGTGTCGCTGATCACGACGAACGCGTGCTGCGCGACCACGCTCGCCCGCACGCGCACCTGGCCGCCGGCCGGCGTGTACTTGACCGCGTTGTCGAGCACGTTCCGGAACGCGCGCTGGAGGGCGACCGGATCGGCGGCAACCGGAATCTCGGCGCCCTCTGCCACGAACTCGAGGCGCATGCGGCCTCCGTGGGCGAGCCGGTACGATTCGACGAGCGTGGAGAGGACGCGCACGAGATCGGAGCGCGGCGCGGGCGGGGCCGAAGGAGCCGCGGGGCCCGACGCGAGCGGCACGGAAGCCGGCGTCCGCGGCGGCACCCCCGCGAGCGACTCCATGAGCGCCATCTCGCGCGCGAGCCCCGCGAGATGCACTTCCGAGGGCAGCTCTCCACGGCGCGCGGCCTCCGCCACGAGGTCGCTGTAGACGCGCAGGACGGTGAGCGGCGACTTCAGGTCGTGGAGCACCTCGGCCCGCGGATCGCGGAGGGCGTCCCGGTCGCCCCTGTCGTCTCTCTCGACTCGGTCGCCTTTGACGTCTCGGGACTCGAAAACCCGCGCGGGCGCCTTCGATCGCAAGGCGAGCTCGACTCCGAGAGCCGCCGCGGCCGGCCACACGAAACGCAGGGCCAGGGATCGCGTCGCCGCCGCCGTGGGGGCCGGTGACAGGACGACGAGGAGGGCGAGGCCCGCGTACGTCCCCACGAGGAGGAAGCGCCCGCCTTCGCGCGAGATCACCGTCTCGACCGCGACGAAAACGACCAGGAGCGGGAAGAGATCGCTCGCCATCCCGCCCGTCCTCGCGAGAGCGACGAGCGTGAGAGCGAGAGGCACGAGGAGGCGCAGCGGCGCGGCAAAGAGCCCGAGGAGGCCTGTTCCGAGAGAGGTCGCGAGAAGGGCGCCCAACACGAGCGCGGCGGCCGCGAGCCCCGCCAGGGCCGGGACCTCGGCGGGAGGGGCCGCGCCCGACGCGAGCAGGACGAGAAGGGACAGAGACAGGAAGGCCGGCCCGAAAAGGCCCGCCCCCGCGGCAGCGCTCAGCGGCGGGCGCCCGTCCAGACCGACCTCGGAGCGCGCGCGCGCCTTTCCGGCTCAGTGCACATACGCGCACCCCACCCGCATGCGACCGTCCGCCAGGGGAACCGCGCTCACGCGGCGCATCGCTACGCAGTGCGGCTCACCGCTGTGCCGTTGCAGGATCTCTCCCTCGATCCGGTCGGGAGTCTTCTCCCTGTTCGTCATGAAGGAGATCCCGCCGTAGGAGATGTCGTGCACCTCGGAGGTCGTGGATTTCCGGGCAATGCCGCCGCTTCCGCCCATCCTCACCGTCAGGCCCGGAACGTTGAAACGCGGGAAGCGCCGCGTCTTCTCGAAGGGCTTGGCGTTCTGCCGCTTCGACGCGTAGAGCCGGATGTCGCTCATCTTGAGGAGGAAATCGAGCAGGCGCCCGTCCGTCGGGAACGTCGCGACACCGTAGTTCAGACCCATCTTGAGGCCGACCCGAAGCGGCAACCGGATGGCGGCGACCTTGTGCCGGATGCGTTCGGCCACGGCGAGGCTGTGGACCACGTCGCTGTTCGGGAGCACCGTCACGAACTCGTCGCCGCCGTACCGGCAGCCCGCGTCCACCACGCGGAGCGACTCGCGGATAACCTTCGCCGTGCGCACGAGGATCCCGTCGCCCACCGGGTGGCCGAGCCGATCGTTGATGGACTTGAATCCCGCGAGATCCATCATGAGGACCGACACGACACCGCCGGCGCGCTCGGCGCGCGAGACTTCGCGCTCGAGATGATCGTGGAGGAAGCGGCGGTTATAGAGACCCGTGAGCGGGTCGGTGATCGCATTGACGCGAAGGGCCGAGACCTCGTGGTCCGAGAGGATGCGCGGCTCCTTCAGCTTGCCGAGGCGGCTGTGGAACTCGTGGAGGAGCGCCGTCAGGAGCGAGACGGGCGCCCCGAGCACTCCGTCCATCTTGCCCCACGCGCGCTCCACGCGCGCCCAGAGGCGGGAAACCTCGTTCAAGGGAACCGTCACCCCGGTCCATTCGACGAGCAGCAGCCGGAGCAATTCGGCGCGCGTCACGCCTTCGCTCGCCGCGACCAGCTCCCGCTCGAACCGCTCGCGAGAGAAGCCGCGGGCGCGCCCGAGACGAGCCAGCCGGACTACCCGGGCGGAAAGATCTTCTTCGGGCAGCATGTGGCTTGCGTTCTCTAGTTCTCTTCAGCCGTGGCGCCGCACGGAGGCGGCTTCGACGAGCCCGCCGTCGCTCTCCTTCGCGAGCGATTCCACGGCACGCACGACGTCGGCGACGGCTTCTCCCACCGGGAAGACCAGCATGAGCTGCCCCCCCTGAAGAAGGTCCACCAGCTCGCTGTCGCTCGAGGCCCAGAGGACCCTCCGGCCGGCGACGAGCAGCCGCGCACCGGTTACGTCCGGCCGAGTCGGATCGAGCCGGCGGAGCGTCTCCACGACGCGGCGCACCTGGGCGAGGCCGAATCCCGCCGCGCGCAGCTTCCCCGCGAGGCGAAGGCGCACGACGTCCGCGAAGGAATAGCGGCGCCGCGATCCGTAGCCCGCCGCGCTCGCGTGAGAAGGCGACAGGAAGCCGCGGCGGTCCCAGTGATCGAGTTGCCGCGCCGACAGGCCTGTCAGACGCGCGACCTGCGCGGTCGAGAACGAGGCGTAAAGGATCCGGCGGTTGAATTTCACGCGTGTATTTTGGGGATGATACGCCGATTCTGCGCCGTGCAAAAGGAGAAAAATTCGGGCCCTACGCCGGGACGTTCGACGCGAGGCGCTGGAGGTCGGACCAGCGCGCGTAGAGGCGGTCGATCTCGGCCTGTTTCTCCCCGAGCGATGCCAGCAGGGCGACGAGCTTCGGCGCGTCGCTGGCATGCGCGGGATGTTCGCTCTCCTCGCGAAGGGCGTCGCGGGCCGCCTCCGCCGTCTGGATGCGCTCTTCCATCCCGTCGAGCTCCCGCTGTTCGTTGAAGCCGACCCGGCGCTTCCGCGCCGGAACCTTTGCGGCGGAGCGGCGCGCGGGAGCGGTGCCCTTCTGCTCCGCGTACCACGCCTCCCACTGGTCGAGGCCGGCGAGCGCCGTGAGCATCCCGTGGCCCTTTTCGTCCCTGGAGAACGCAAGGATGCGATTCGTGACGCGGTCCAGGAAATACCGGTCGTGCGTCACGAGGATGACGGCGCCCGGGAAGTCCGCGAGGCAGTCCTCGAGGACCTGAAGCGTCGGGAGGTCGAGGTCGTTCGTGGGCTCGTCGAGGACGAGCAGATTCGTCTTCTTCAGCATGAGCCGCGCGAGGAGCAGCCGGCTCTGCTCGCCGCCCGAGAGGCGACCCACCTTCATGTCCTTCTGCTCTTCCTTGAACAGGAACCGGTCGAGGTAGCTCCGGATGTGGACGAGAGAGCCGCGGTAATCGACGTGGTCCCCTTCGGGGCAGATCGTCTTCGCGACGGTCGTCTCCGGATCGAGACTGTCGCGGCCCTGCTCGAACGTGACCGGCTGGAGATTTTCCGCGCGGAAGACCTCCCCCGTGTCGGGCTCTTCCGTTCCAAGCAGGGTCCGAAGAAGCGTCGACTTTCCGCAGCCGTTCGGCCCGAGGAGGCCGATCCGGCTCGCAGGCGTCACGAGGAGGTCGAGATTCGAGAAGAGGACGTTTCCGCCGTAGGCCTTGCCGATGCCTTTCGCCTCGATGAGCCGCTTCGGGTTCTTCTCAGACGACTGGAAGTCGAGGCGCACGTTGCGGGACTGGTTCCTGTCCGACAGCTGCCCGACCTCGTCTTCGAGCACGCCCGCCCTCTGAATGCGCGCCTGCTGCTTCGTCGAGCGCGCCTTGGCGCCTCTGAGGAGCCACTCGGTCTCGCGGCGAAGCTGGTTCCGGAGCGACGACTCCCGCTGCGCGTCCGTCGCCAGGCGCTCTTCCTTCACCCTGAGGTACGTCGCGTAGTCGCCGCGGACGTCGAGGAGGCCGTTCGCGTTCCGCCGGTCGAGCTCGAGTATCCGGTTCGCGACGCGCTGCAGGAACAGCCGGTCGTGCGTCACGGTGAGCGTCGCGAACGGCGCGCGGGCCAAGAGCTCCTCGAGCCAGAGGATCGCCTCCACGTCGAGATGGTTCGTGGGCTCGTCGAGGAGCAGGAGATCGGGCTTGCGCACGAGCTCGCGCGCGAGCGCAACGCGTTTCTTCCACCCCCCCGAGAGCGCCCTGACGGGCGTCTCGGGCGAGCGGCCCTCCGTCGCGAGCGCGAGCCGGGCGATGTACTCGTCCGCCGCGAACGCGGCCTCCCACTCCTCCTCGCCGGCGTGCGCGCCCGCCGCGCCCTCGAGCACGGCCGCTCGGATCGTCGCGCCTTCGCGGAACACCGGCATCTGCGAGAGGTACCCGATCCTGAGGCCCCTCTGGGTGGCCAGCGTGCCCTCGTCCGGCGGGATCTCGCCCGCGAGGATCGACAGCAGCGTCGACTTCCCGGCGCCGTTCGGGCCGATGAGGCCGATGCGGTCGCCGGAGTCCACGGAACAGGCGATCCCCTCGAACAGGGGATGCGAGCCAAAGGCCTTCGTGAGACCGGCTGTGGTCAGGAGGATTCCCATGGATGAAGTCTCGGAAGGGAAAAATATGGCGGGGCCGACGGGGCTCGAACCCGCGACCTCAGGCGTGACAGGCCTGCGCTCTAACCAACTGAGCTACGACCCCGAATTCGTCCCGGGCCGGGGGCCGCGGGAGGAGGCGGAGTATACAGAGGCGCTGTCGGGCTGCAAAGCGGTGGTGGGAGGTGCGGGGATCGAACCCGCGACCTGCTGCGTGTAAAGCAGACGCTCTACCGCTGAGCTAACCTCCCGCACTCGATCTTACGCGGAGGCGCGGAACCCGGCGGAGGCGTCATGGAGCGTTACAACCTCGTCGTGATCGGCGCCGGTTCCGGCGGCCTCGTCGTCGCCGCCGGTGGCTCGGGACTGGGCGCCCGCGTCGCACTGGTTGAAAAGCACACGCTCCCTTTCACTCCGGAAGGAGGCACGCTCGTCAGGGCCATGGGCGGGGACTGCCTGCAATACGGCTGCGTGCCCTCGAAGGCGCTCCTGCGCGCGGGGAAGGCCGCCCATGCCGCGCGCGAGGCGGGCCGCTTCGCGATCCGGGGCGCCTCTGACCCCGGTCCGCAGGACCTCGGCGCCGTCATGGACTACGTCCATGGCGCCCAGGCCCGCATCGCCCCGGCCGACTCCGTCGAACGCTTCGAGGGCCTCGGCGTGGACGTCCTCCTCGGCACGGGGACGCTCAAGTCCGCCCACGAGGTCGAGGTGAACGGGACGACGGTCTGGGGCCGTCACGTGGTCGTCGCCACCGGCTCGCGCGCGAACATCCCGCCCATTCCCGGGCTCGAGGAGACGGGCTACCTCACGAACGAATCGGTATGGCACGCCCGGACGCTGCCCGGCAGCTTCCTCGTCATGGGCGGCGGGCCGGTCGGCACCGAGATCGGACAGGCCTTCGCCCGTCTCGGATCGAAGGTCACGATCGTGTCGTCCTCGCCGCACATCTGCCCGAAGGAAGACGCGGACATCGCGGCGGTCCTCGTCAAGCAGCTGAAGTCCGAAGGCGTGACGATCCACGACGACGCTTCTGCCACGAAGGTCGCGAAGCGGGATGGCCGGAAGGTCGTCACCGTGAAGCCGAAGAGCGGCGCGGAGCTCGAGGTCGAAGTCGACGAGATCCTCGTGGCGACGGGACGCCGCCCGAACATCGAGGGCCTCAACCTCGAGGGCGCGGGGGTGAAGTTTTCGAAGCGCGGCATCGAGATCGACGCGAAATGCCGCACGAACGTGCCGTCCGTCTGGGCGATCGGCGACGTCGCGGGCCCGTATCTCTTCACGCACTGGGCGGGCTATCAGGCCGGCATCGTCCTAAGGAACACGCTGTCGCCGGTCGCTCTCGCCTCCTGCGACGTCTCGAACACGCCCTGGATCACGTACACCGACCCCGAGATCTCGCACGTGGGCCTCGGCGAAGGGGAGGCGAAGCAGAAGGGCATTCCTCATCGCGTCTTCCGCGCCGCGTTCGCACACAACGACCGGGCGATTTGCGACGGAACGTCCGAAGACAACTTCCTCAAGGTGCTCGTCGACCCGAAGGGCCGGATCCTCGGCGCCTCGATCGTGCATCCGCACGCGGGCGATCTCCTCGGCGAGATCGTCCTCGCGAAGAAGAACGGTCTTCCCCTTTCGGCGCTTGGCTCGGTTATTCACGCCTACCCGTCGCTCTCCGAGATCCACGGCGCCGTGGCGCGGGAATATCTCAAGACGTCGCTCACGGCGGGGCGCAAGAAGATCCTCTTGAAGCTCGCGGCGTTCCTGAGAAGGTGACGGCGTGCAGGAGTTTCTCCACAGCTTCCAGGGCTGGGTCATCGGGCTCGGCCCGCTCGGGTGGGTGCTCTACGCGCTCGTCTACGCCGTCTGCTGCGTCCTCTTCGTGCCGGCCTCGATCCTGACGCTTGGGGCCGGCGCGCTCTATGGCCTCGGGACGGGCACGGCGGTCGTCCTCGCCGGGGCGACACTCGGCGCGACGCTGTCGTTCCTCCTCGCGAAGTCGGTCCTTCGAAAAAAGATCGAAACGATGACCGCGGGCAACGCGAAGTTTCAGGCGCTCGACCGCGCGATCGGCAAGGAGGGCGCGAAGATCGTCTTCCTCGTCCGTCTCGCGCCCGTCTTTCCCTTCACGTATATCAACTACGCGTTCGGCCTCACGGGCGTGAAGACGCTGCCCTACGTCGTGGCCTCGTTCTTCGGGATGATTCCGGGAACGTTCGCCTACGTCTACCTGGGCTCAGCGGCGGCGGGGGCGGCGTCGGGCGAGGCGGACACGACGAAGAAGATCGTCCAGATCGCGGGAGCCGTCGTCGCGCTCGTCGTCACGATCTTCGTCGCCCGCGTGGCGACGAAAGCCATCAGGAGCGCGGGCATCGCCGAGGAGAACTCCGCCGCCGCGAGGCCGGTTACCTGACGCTGTCGGAGAGTACCGACACGTTTCGGATCTCCGGCGGCTGGTGGGAGATGTCGTCGAGGAGAAGGGGCGCCGCCGGACGGGACCCGTCCCACTCGAAGACCGAAAGGGAGCCGTTCCGCTGGCGGATCTCGTCCATTCGCCCGAGCGCACGCCCGAGAAGCCGCGTCATGAGGATCCGGTTGAACCGCCCGTGGGCGACGACGAGCGGCGCCCGGGAGCCGGACGAGAGGAGCCGCGCGAGAAAGCGGTCGGCGCGGAATGCGGCGTGCGCCGGCGATTCGCCCCCGGACGGCGAAAGCTCCGTCTCGCCCGCCCGCCAGCGGGCCCGGACGCCCGAGACCTCCTTCTCGATCTCGCCGTCGTACGGCCGCCCCGACCAGGCGCCCCAGTCGAACTCGACGAGATCCGGATCGAGCGAGACGCCGAGACCCAGGACCGCGGCGACGGCGGCCGCGGTCTCCCGCGCCCGGATCATCGGGCTCGCCCATACCGCGTCGATCTCCTCGCCGGCGAGACGGGCGGCGAGGCATTCCGCCTGGCGACGCCCCGTCTCCGAAAGGGGCGTGTCGAAACGGGAGCCCTGCAGCGAACCGGCGAGGTTGCCTTCGCTCTCGCCGTGGCGGACCAACCTGAGGAGCATTCGGCTCGATTCTATGAAATGTGCGTCCCCGTATCATCCTCATCCGATGCGCACCGTCGCCCGCGATTTCCCCGAGGTTGTCGGAGCCATTTCCGACGACGGCGTTCGCGCGCTCTTCTCGCAGCGGTTCCTCGTCGCCACGGAGATCTACGACGAGCTCGTCGACGCGGCCTGCCGGAAGATTCTCGACGAGATCGGCGGACTCTCCGCGCGAGCGGGTCTGCCCGCGCACACCCGGACCGCGTTCGACTACCTCGTCGAGAAGCTCTCCCAGGCGAGGCCGCCCTCCGAGTCCGTTGAGGCCCTCTCGGCCGAGCTCGCCGCCACCGAACCCGACGCCGCCGTCGGAGCGGAAATCGTGTCGCTCCTCGCCGCGGAGGCGCCGGACTTCTTTCGCGGGCGGAAATCGGGCGAGGAGATCCTGTTCTCGCCCGCGTGCCTGCCTCTGTGGATCCGGTACTTTTCGAATGCGAACATCCTCTACGCGATCAACAACACGCTCGGCGCCGAGACGCTGGCGCGTGTCCTTCCCTCGGCCGGAGCCGACGTGCTCGAGATCGGCGGCGGATGCGGCAGCGCGGCCGAGGCGGCGCTCCGGCGCCTCGGCGCGCGCGTCGCGCGCTGGCGTTTCACCGAGCTCGTCCCCACCTTCGCGCGCCGGGGCGAACGTGCGGCGCGGGCCGCGGCAGCGTCCGGAACGGTCGTGGAGGCCGCCAAGGTAGACATGACGAAGCCGTGGGAGGCGCAGGGAATCGCCCCCGCCTCCTTCGACGCGGTCTACTCCGTGAACTGCTTCCACGTCGCGCCGGACCTCGGCTTCGTGCTCCGCGAGGCACGGGCCGCGCTGAAGCCGGGCGGCGTCGTCGTCGTCTCGGAGTGCGTGAAGCCCGGCGCGCATCCGCCGCCTTCCTACGTCGACTTCGTCTTCAATTTTCTGACGAGCTTCACGAACGTGACGCTGGACCCGGTGCTCCGGCCGAATCATGGGTTCCTGTCGCCCGCGGCCTGGCGCGCGAGCTTCCTGGCGGCCGACTTTCGCGACGTCACGTTCGTCCCGGACCTGGACGCCGTCGCGGCGCGCTACCCGAAGTTCTTCGTCGGCGCGATCGTCGCGCGCCGTTAGTTCTTCTTCCGCGCGCCCGTGACGAACGCCGCGATGTCGTCGACGACCTCGGCGGCGACGTGCCCGGGTTTCCGGTACTCCTCCGGTCCGCTCCGGCCCTCGCCGGCCGCGAAGAAATGGTTGAGCTTCGGATACGACTTGAATCTGACGTCTCGCCGTCCCCCGAGAGCCTGCCTCCAGCCAAGGAAGTCGTTCATCGTGACCTGGTAATCCCGTTCGCCCTGCAGGACGAGGATTGGCCGGTCGAAGGAACGGGCAGCGTCGACGGGAAGCTGGGCCCTGAGGTCCAGCCAGTAGGAACGCGAGGCGCCGAGGATCGGTCTCGAGATCGGATCCGGACGGCCCGCGTAGAGATCCGCCAGCGCGTCCGCTTCCTTCCGGATGGCAGGCGCCGCCAACCGTTGCGCGTTGCTCGCGCCGGGGCCGGCCAGCCACTGCGCCTGGTCCCGGACGACCTCCGACATGGGCCGCGACGGAGCCGCGAGCAGCACGACTCCGCGGAGCCCTTCCGGACCATGGGAGACCGCGCCATCGAGGATGGCGATCCTTGGCGCGAGAAGCGCCCCGAGGCTGTGGCCGGCGACAAACAGGCGCCGCCGGTCGACGCCCGGCGTCTCACGCAGGAGCCGGAGGGCCGCGAGCGCGTCGTCGAGCACCTCGTCCTTGACCGTGACGTCGCCCGCCGCCGCCATCTCCTTCCCGTAGACCTTCGTGCGCTTCTCGTAGCGCAGGACGGCGATGCCGCGTGACGCGAGGCCCTGCGCGAGATCCTGGAACGGGCGAAGGGTGCCGATCGTTTCGTCGCGGTCCTGCGGGCCCGATCCGTGCACGAGGACGACGCCGGGGAAAGGCCCATCTCCCAGCGGCAGCGTGAGCGTTCCCGGAAGCGACACGGAGCCCGAGACCACCTTCACGTCGCTCTCGCGGAACGCCTCGGGCGTCACGTAGGCGGGCGCCGTCCATGCGGGGCGCTCGGCCTCTTCCGGTTCGAGAAACATGCCGGCAAGCCGCCCGTCGGCCCGAAACGTCAGTTTCAGCTCCGCCTTCTGCTTCTCGAACGTGCAGCTCGTGAAGGCGAGCGTGTATCCCTTCGCGAGGAGAGTGCGCGCTTCGGCACACGACTTGAGTAGACCGCCCCTGCCGATCACGCCCAGCCAGAAGGCGCGCAGTTTCGCATCGGGCAGGGCCGCCTTCAGCTCGTCGTCGAAGCGGGACTCGAGAGCCGCGAGGTCTCCCGCCTTGAGCTCGGCGGCGACGTCCTTCGTGAGCAACGCCGCGACGGCCGCCGGCAGCGGCGCGGGCCCGGCGGTGACAGGTGCCTCCTCGGCCGCCAGCGCTCCGACCGGGCCCGCCACGGCGAGGAGGACGACGACGATATGAGTCAGTTTCATCATGGAGAGCCTTCGTTTCGCTCTGATACTCTCTCCGACCGCCATGAAAATACACGAATACCAGGCCAAGGAAATCCTCCGCGGGTTCGGCGTCGCCACGCCCCGCGGCCGCGTCACCGACTCTCCGGAAGAGGCGGGCCGGATCGCGAAAGAGTTCGGCGGGCGCGCCGTCGTCAAGGCGCAGGTCCACGCCGGCGGACGCGGCAAGGGCGGAGGCGTCAAGCTCGCGAAGACTCCGGACGAGGCCGTCGAGCTCGCCAAGAAGATCATCGGCATGCAGCTCGTCACGCATCAGACGGGACCGAGCGGCCAGAGGGTCAAGAAAATCCTCGTCGAGGAGGCGCTCGACATCGCGCGGGAGCTCTACATCGGCATCACGCTCGACCGCGCGATCGGCCGGCCCGTGATGATGGCGAGCAAGCAGGGCGGCATGGAGATCGAAGTCGTCGCCGCGAAGGATCCGGACGCCATCGTGAAGGAAGCGTTCGACCCGGCCTGGGGGCTCCAGCCCTTTCAGGCCCGCAAGCTCGCCGATGCGCTCGGCCTCACGGGCGAGACCCACAAGAAGGCCGTCGGCTTCCTCATCGCGCTCGCGAAGGCCTACGTGGCGACGGACGCCTCGCTCGCCGAGATCAACCCGCTCCTGATCACGGGCGGCGGCGACGTCATCGCGCTCGACGCGAAGATGAACTTCGACGACAACGCGCTCTTCCGCCACCCGGACATCAAGGAATATCGCGACCTCGACGAGGAGGACGCGCTCGAGGTCGAGGCGTCGAAGTTCGGCCTCAACTACATCAAGCTCGACGGCAACGTCGGCTGCATGGTGAACGGCGCCGGCCTCGCGATGGCCACGATGGATATCATTCAGTTCGCGGGTGGTCGCCCTGCGAACTTCCTGGACGTCGGCGGCGGCGCGAACGAGGAGCAGGTCAAGAACGCGATGCGGATCATCCTGTCCGACGCGAACGTGAAGGCCGTCCTCATCAACATCTTCGGCGGCATCATGCGGTGCGACATCATCGCGACCGGCGTCGTGAACGCCATCAAGGAGATCGGCATCAAGGTTCCCGTCGTCGTGCGCCTCGAGGGCACGAACGTCGAGGAGGGCAAAGCGATCCTCAAGAGCTCCGGCCTCGCGGTCATCCCAGCTAACGACATGAAGGACGCGGCCGAGAAGGTCATCGCGTCTCTCGGAAAGGCCGCTTGACATGGCGAACTGGATCTCGAAGGACACGCGTCTCGTCGTGCAGGGCTTCACCGGCCGCGAGGGCAAGTTTCACGCGCTCGCGAGCCGCGACTACGGCACGCAGCTCGTCGCGGGCGTCACGCCAGGCAAGGGCGGCACGGTCGTCGACGGCATCCCCGTGTTCGACTCCGTTCACGCCGCCGTGAAGGCAACGGGCGCGAACGCCTCGATGGTGTTCGTGCCGCCGCCGGCCGCGGCCGACGCGATCATGGAGGCGTCCGACGCGGGCGTCGCCCTGATCGTCGCGATCACGGAGGGCGTCCCCATCAACGACATGATCAAGGCGAAGGAGTACCTCGCGAAGGGCTCGAGCCGGCTCATCGGCCCGAACTGCCCCGGGATCATCCGGCCCTCGGCGAAGGTCAAGATCGGCATCATGCCCGCGCGCATCCACAAGGCCGGTTTCGTCGGCGTCGTCTCCCGCTCAGGGACGCTCACGTACGAGGCCGTCGGCCAAACGACGGCGCTCGGCTTCGGGCAGTCGACCTGCATCGGGATCGGCGGCGACCCGATCAACGGCACGAACTTCATCGACGCGCTCACGCTCTTCCGCGACGACCCCGAGACGGAGGCCGTCATCATGATCGGCGAGATCGGCGGGAGTGCCGAGGAGGAAGCCGCGGCCTGGATCCGCGCGAACCTCGAGAAGCCCGTCGTCTCGTTCATCGCGGGGCGGACGGCGCCTCCCGGGCGCCGGATGGGTCATGCGGGCGCAATCATCTCGGGCGGCAAGGGCACGGCCGGCGAGAAGGTGAAGGCGCTGAAGGAGTCCGGCGTCCATGTCGCGGACTCCCCCGCGCTCATGGGCGAGACGCTGAAGAAGCTCCTCGGAAAGTAGAGATTCATGTCCGCCGAAAAAACATTCGCCATCATCAAGCCCGATGCCGTCGCCGCGAAGAACGCCGGAAAGATCCTCGCGCGCATCGAGGCCGAGGGCTTCCGCGTCGTCGCGTTCAAGCGGCGCGTCATCTCGAAGGCCGAAGCCGAGTCGTTCTACGGAGAGCACGCGGCCAAGGGCTTCTTCCCCTCCCTCGTCGCGTACATGACCTCGGGCCCCGTTTACGTCGCCGTGCTGGAGCGCGAGAACGCGGTCGCGCACTGGCGTTCCGTCATGGGTGCGACCGACCCGGCGAAGGCCAAGGCCGGCACGATCCGCAAGGAGTTCGGCCAGTCCATCGAGCGCAACGCCGCGCACGGCTCGGCGAATCCCGCCGACGCCGCGCGCGAAGTCACCTTCTTCTTCTCGCACGCCGAACTGATTTAACTGCACGTGTAAGCCACGTCACGTTCTTCTGGGTTTCGGGCCGCCTGTGGCGGCCTAATTGCTCCTAGTAAGCGAAAGGGCGCAACACTTCCCGCCAGAGGGTGGGCCCCGCGCCCCACGAAATGATTCGCCTTCAACAGCTTACGCCCGCTTTGCTGCTCGTTTTCGCGGCCTTGGCCATGGCTGAGGTGATTCCCACGCCCTCCCCTGAGCCGGTAAGAGCTACGACCTCGGTCGCGGTCAGTTACGTTCTCGTGCCTTTCGTGGTGACCGACCTCAAGGGGCTCCCGGTGCGCAACCTGCGCGAACAGGACGTCACGCTGCTCGTGGACGGCATCCGCGTGAAGACGGACCTCTTCGCGCGCAGCGACGACGCTCCCGTCTCGTTCACGATTCTCCTCGACGGGTCGGGGTCGATGGACCTGGCCGGAAAGCTCGCGGGCGCTCGAGCCGCCGTGAGCGCTCTCGTGGAGCAGAAGATTCCCGGCGACGACTTCGCGCTCTTCGTCTTCGCCGAGGGCGCGGTGCGAGAGGTCGTCTCGTTCACCGAGGACACGGCGCGCGTCGTCGCGGCCGTGAACGCCGTGAAGCCATTCGGCAGGACCGCGTTCTTCGACGCGCTCGCGAAGATGCCCGACAAGTCCCTTCTCGGAAAAAACGGCTCGCGCGCCATCATCCTTCTCACCGACGGGATCGACAACTCGTCCGAACTCTCCCGCGACGACCTCGCGACCCTCCTCGAAGGCGTCGACGTGCCCGTCTACCCCATCGGACTACGCT
>Ga0209385_1000124_pt1 | contig 28002 bp, 24 predicted proteins | sample NGEPerB_FD_184506 | JGI IMG/M metagenome (GOLD analysis project Ga0209385, IMG submission 184506) | Arctic peat soil microbial communities from the Barrow Environmental Observatory site, Barrow, Alaska, USA - NGEE PermafrostAB12-B... | ecosystem: Environmental > Terrestrial > Soil > Wetlands >... | reverse complement strand
ACGACTGCAGAGGACTGAGCACTGCCACTCGACGGTCGTAACTATTGACGAGGAGCCGGTTCTCAGTAGAATGAACTGGTGCGCGGGCCGTTAGCTCAGTTGGCAGAGCATCTGCCTTTTAAGCAGAGGGTCACAGGTCCGAGTCCTGTACGGCTCACCAAAAGCCCTCGTAGTCTAATGGTCAGGACACGGCCCTTTCAAGGCTGCGATAGGAGTCCGATTCTCCTCGAGGGCACCACCTATGGGCGGATGGCTCAGCGGTAGAGCACCTCCCTCACACGGAGGGGGTCGCAGGTTCGAACCCTGTTCCGCCCACCACGTTTCTTATGTCGCACATGGTAACAGCTTTGCGCGTCTAGCGAGACTGAGACACCGGATGCTCACTTGACTTTTTGTGGAACAATCTATAATAAGTATGGTACGGGGTCGTGGTGTAGCTGGTCCAACACGCTGGCCTGTCACGCCGGAGACCACGGGTTCAAATCCCGTCGATCCCGCCAGAGCGGGAGTAGCTCAGGGGTAGAGCTCTGCCTTGCCAAGGCAGTTGTCGCGGGTCCGAATCCCGTCTTCCGCTCCATTTTTTTCGTTCTGGCCAGTTGGCTATTTTTAGGCCGGCGTAGCTCAGTTGGTAGAGCAGCTGATCCGTAATCAGCAGGTCGTCTGTTCAAATCAGATCGCCGGCTCCACTGTTTTTTTTGACTCCTACTTCGCGATACCCAGTACAGGAGGACCCTTGTAGTGAGTATTCCATCGCAAGCAGTTGTTGCCTATCCCCTCATTCTCGTTCCTGTCCTCTCTGTTGTCGGTCTCCTGTTCGTAGTTGTTCTGGCGAGATCCATTGCGCGCCATCCACTCGACAATGAGGCAATCCTCCAGATCACTCTTACCATCCATCGTGGTGCCACCACCTTTCTGGCGCGTGAATATGCCGTGCTGTTCCCCATCCTGGCGGTCGTGGGCGTTCTTCTCGCCTTGGGGGACGGTCTTGTAGCAGGACTTTCCTTCGTTGTCGGTGCGGGATTCTCGATACTGGCCGGGTATGTGGGAATGCAGATTGCCACTATGGCCAATGGTCGCACGACTCTGGAGGCACGACGTTCCCTGGGGGCAGCTCTCAACATGGCCTTCTCTGGTGGGTCCGTCATGGGGATCGTTGTGAGCAGTCTTGGTGTTGCAGGGTCGTTCCTTTCGATGTTTGGCACACTGGCTATCCTTCACAGCCCGGAGAAGGCTCTCGTCGCTGCAACCGGATACTCCATGGGAGCATCCCTTGTTGCACTGTTTGCACGCGTCGGGGGAGGTATCTACACCAAGGCAGCGGACGTGGGAGCAGACCTCGTCGGCAAGGTCGAAGCCGGTATCCCCGAAGACGATCCTCGCAATCCCGCCTCGATAGCGGACAACGTTGGCGACAACGTCGGTGACGTTGCAGGCATGGGTGCCGATCTTTACGAGTCATACGTGGGGGCCATCCTCGCCGCCGACATCCTCGGCTACTGGTTCGCCCGCCAGCATGGAATTGCTGATGCTCTCCTCCCGGTGCGCTACGTCTACTACATCGTCGCGGCGGGTTTGATGTTCTCTCTGATGGCTGTGCTCCTGGTGAAGCTCCTGTCGAGAAGCGACCGGTTTTCACCTGAATCCCTCCTGCGCTATGGGTCTATTGGAGCTTCTGTTATGCTCGTGGCTGCTTCGATTCCTCTTTCTTTTGGAGTATTTGGGGATATGAAGGCAGGGAGCGCTGTCACTGTGGGCGTCGTGTCCGGAGTCCTTATTGGTCTGGCTTCGGAGTATTTCACGTCGTCACGACCTGTCGCGCAGATTGCGCTTGCATCCAAGAGCGGTGCGGCTACCAATATCCTCAGTGGAATGTCTGCCGGAATGCGCAGTGTCGTCATTCCTGTGGTCGTGATTTCGGCGGCCCTGCTTACAGCCTATGCCGGACTCGGGATGTATGGCATTGCGCTGGCCGGAGTTGGGATGCTGGGAACCCTTGGTATATCCCTGTCAGTCGATGCCTATGGTCCGATTGCCGATAACGCAGGTGGAATTGCCGAACTGACTGGACAACTGCCTATTGTTCGAGAGCGTACGGATCAGCTCGATTCGCTCGGCAACACAACGGCGGCAATGGGGAAGGGTTTTGCAGTTGGCTCCGCCGCCCTGACATCGCTGGCACTGTTCAGCAGTTTCGCGCAAGCCATGAACTTGCCAGTGCTCGACGTTCTTGATCCGCGCGTGGTCACAGGCATGTTCCTGGGCTCGGTTCTGCCATTCTGGTTCTCGGCTCTTCTCATCGAGGCAGTTGGTTCTACGGCAATGCTTATGGTTGCCGAAGTGCGCAGGCAGTTCCGCGAGATCCCCGGTCTTCTGCAGGGTCTCGCTGCGTCCGATCCAAATGCGTGCATAGCCATCAGCACACGAGGCGCGCTCAAGTACATGGTGCCGCCGGCTCTCGTCGGTATCGCCGCTCCTTTTGTCACGTACTTCCTGCTGGGCAAGGAAGCAGTCGGTGGTCTTCTTCTTGGTGCTACGGTGACCGGCACACTGCTTGGACTATATATGGCAAATGCCGGCGGAGCATGGGACAATGCGAAGAAGCTTATCGAGCGATCGCTTGGCGGAAAGGGCAGTCTCGAGCACCAGGCGAGTGTTGTCGGGGATACCGTTGGCGACCCATTGAAGGACACTGCAGGACCTTCACTGAACATCCTCATCAAACTTATATCGGTGGTCTCGCTCAGCTTCCTCCCCCTGTTCATAAAATAGGCAGGACCAGTCCACAGAAACCGACGCATTCCTTCAGTGTTTGCGTCTTGCGCTGTCGCTCCAAATGTGTATTCTTTGAATATGCAGATGAACGAATCTGGACTCTCAGGTGAAGGAACGTGCCAATGAAAACGGAAACCAAGGGACTGACGGGTTCTTCTCGCTCGACAAAGATCCGCAAGACGCTTCTCATAGCTGTTGTCTCTATTTTGACCATTGTGGTCTGTTTTGCCGGCTATACTGTCATTTCTCTCTATAATTCTCTCCGCTCGATCAATCCGAATGCAGGTGCCACGGCATCGACTCTCAACCTGAGGGAACGGATCAATATCCTGGTCGTCGGTGTCGACTCACGAGCCACGAACGATCCAGGTCGCTCTGACAGCATTATGCTCATCGGCCTCGATCCAGCCTCGCGTACCATGTCGGTCATGTCGATCCCCAGGGATTCTCGTGTCAACATTCCTGGACACGGCTACGATAAGATCAATGCTACGACAAATCCCGACTACTTTTCCGATGGTGGAATCAACCTTCTCGAGAAGACAGTCGAGGTGATGATCCCCGGCATCAAGATCAATTACTACGCGAAGGCCGACTTCGCCGGGTTTGAGAAGGTCATCGATGCCCTAGGAGGCGTGACCATCAACGTCGAGAAGGCGATGTACTTTAAGGCAGTGGACACTCTTATCAACTTGAAACCGGGAGTACAGCACATGGACGGCAAGACGGCTCTGGAGTACGCCCGCTTTCGTCACGATGCAATCGGTGATTTTGGCTCCTCAAACGGAGAAGAATTGGGACGTGTTGTTCGTCAGAAGACTCTTCTCAAAGCTATCGTTGCCCAGACCACCTCACTTCGCAACGTCTGGAAACTCCCCCCTGTCATCCGTGCCGTCGAGAATGCCGTTGTGACAGACCTTCTTCCCAACGACATGCTTCGCATCGCTCTTGCTTTCAAGAATACGACCGACAAGGAAGTAACTACGATCCCGTTCCCTGGAGTGCCAGGGATCGTCGGGGGAACGTCGTACGTTATCCCAGACCTGAATGCCTTGCGATCGAAGATTGCTCCGCTATTCAGTCCGCTCGTTCCGTCCAACTAGGAGCTCCGACGAACGGAATTTCCTCCTGGGGTTGGCAACAACCGCGCAAAGGTGCTTCATGAGCGTCATTGCCGTTGTCATAACCTTGGATCGCCCTGAAACGGCATCGCGTTGTTTGTCGTCGATCCTGCACGGTTCCCAGCGACCCGACCGGGTCGTCGTCGTCGACAATGGTTCTGCCACTCCGTACACTGCTCCGCAGGAATACCGGCAAGATGTCGATGTCGTTCGTCTGGAAGACAATATTGGGCCTGCAGGAGGTGCAGCTGTCGGCCAGCAGAAGGCACTCGAGCTCAAAGCCGACTGGGTTTGGATGGTCGACGACGATGCTGTCGTCGACCCAGACGCCCTGATGCACCTCATGCAAGGCGTCGAAACGCATGGCGTACGAGCGTACTTCCGCTCTGTGTGCTATAATATGCCACAACCGGAACTCCCTTTCTTCAACTCGTTCACGTATAGCCGCAGGACTGGAATGGTCAGGCCAGTGCCCCGGGAACGCTATCAGGATCCCGTATTCCCTTTTGACGCCTGTGCCATGGCAGGCCTCTTCGTCCCGTCTTCCTTGCTCCTGGAATCCGGCATCTTCGACGCGTCGCTGTATGGATGGTACGACGACACAGAGTTCACTCTGAGAGCAACGTTGGCGGGTTTCCACGGGTACGCCATCCCCACGAGCAGGTTGCTGCACCCTTCGGCCAACCGCAGACAGCTGCGGGTTCTCGGAAGGGCACTTGCAGTGCTCGTCGACCAGCCGGTGCGCTTATACTATGGAACCCGCAACTGCATTTTGACACAACGCCGGCTCCTCACACGAGCTCGTTTTTTCGCCTTGTTCCTTCCTCTCTTCGCGGTTCGACGTTTCGTTTCGATTGTGCTTTTCTACAATAATCGTCGTGCTTTTTTGCACTACTTCGTGAGGGGCGTCTCAGATGGCCTCCACGGCCGGAAAGGCAAACTCACACAAGGGGGTTGTATCATATGAGAAACAAATGGATTGTTGGAATCGTACTTGCGTTCGTCATCATCGCGGGCGTCGCTGCAGCGTACAAGCTGACACGTCCCTCTACCGGGGCAAAGGGTCTCAGCGGCAAGCGTATCGAGGCCACGTTCCTCGCTTTTGGAATCGAGCCGCAGACAGCCGCACAGATCAAGGTGAATACCCCCATTTATGACGAGACAGGTAGGGCCTGCTTTACGATTATGAACATCACGATGACTCCGGCTGAGGAGGACGCGTTTGACAGCAATGGGGCGCTTCACATCGTCGGGCACCCGATCCTAAAGGACGTCGTTATCACGGCGCAGTCCATCGACGCGATGGTTGCATGGGTATACATGTACGGCCGCGACAAGGTCCTCGCCGGAGTGAACCTTGCCCTGTATGGAGACACGTGGAAGGTATGGGCACGTACCCTGACGGTGCACGGTCTCCCATAGGGACGGAATGAACCTCAACTCCACCAAGAGCAAGAGGCGGTTGGCAGCGAGAGCTTTTCTCCTGCTGGTCGCCTATTATCCTCTTGTCAACTGGGCGATCCGAAAGGCTAATCTGCCTCTTGCCAACCTGTGGGAAGAGATCATGCTCCTGGTCTTCCTTGCCTTCGCCGTCGCCACGAGCTGGCGCAAGATCGGACGTCTCGTGACTTCACCCGTCGTTCTGACGGCCTTGCTGTTTCTTTCTGCAACGCTTTTGAGCTACGCAGCGAATACCTACTACATTGGCGCCTACATTCATGAAGCCCGCCTAGCGTTTGAACCATTCATGGCCTTTGTTATCCTTTGGCTCCTTATCGATGGGGATGCCGCCGGCCTCCTCCGCGAGACGGTTCCACACCTTGTGGTGAGTGCCACTATCGTAGCCTTCATCGGTGTCTATCAGTATATTCGGAAGGTTCCGGTACCCGCTCAGTGGCTCGACAAAACCACCGAGATCGGGGTTATCAGCACTCGGGCGTTCTCGCTCTTCGGCAGCCCCAATGTTCTTGCTGGCTACCTCGAGATCATCATCCCCCTGGGTGTGTACATCGCCGTCGTGCGGACAAGGTGGTACGAGCGAGCCATTGCAGTGGGATGCGTCCTGGTCATGGGAAGCGGATTCCTTCTCACCCTGACGCGAGCCGCCTGGTTATCGGCAGCGGGGTCCTACTTCGTCGGACTCCTCATACTGAACCCCGTGCTCGCAGCGGTGTTTGCCGCTGCTGGCGCAGGTATTCTCATCGCTGTCCCGACATTCCGACTCCGCATGACCAACCTGCTCAGTTCAACCTACATTGACAAGAGTAACAACCTCGGTCGCCTGTTCCGCTGGAGGCAGGCCTTTGTGAATCTCATTGATCACCCTCTGCTTGGAAGTGGCCTTGGCACGTTTGGAGGTTCCGCCGCACAGAAGTATGGCTACTTCACGGGCATCTCCATGGATTCGGTGTGGATTCGTGTACTTGCTGAGACAGGCATGGTCGGCTTCGCTTTGTATATCTCATGGTTGTCGAGCGCTTTTGCCTGCGTCGCCACACGCTTCTTCCGCTCGAAGGACAAACTCTGGCTGTTCGCGTCGGTGGGCCTTCTTGCACTTCTGATCAATCTGTTCACTGACAACCTTCTCGACTCGTGGGCAATAACGCTTGTTATGTGGAGTCTTTTCGCCCTCGGCGCCGTTCCCGAGGCTGGCGAATGAAGGCGCTTGTCCTCAGCACCAACAACTACCGGTCGTTCCCCAGCCGAAAACAGCGTTTTGCTCACAGACTGGTCGAACGAGGTTATGACGTTCTCTACGTCGAAGCCCCGGTAACCTGGCTAGCATTGGCTCGTCCGAAGCAGTTGTGGAAGTTGAATGCCTGGCGGTCCGGCACGCATGATCAGGGAGACCACATGTGGACTGCGTCGCCCACGCCGTGGCTTCCGTTCTTCAAGAAGTATGAGCGTATGGCGGACCACGACTCCCTCACCTACTACCGCTACTTGCGGAGTCTTGCTGGTGACTGGGCGGCCGAACCCGGCATCATACTGACGTATCTGCCGTTTGTCCCGAGAGCTCTTCGCTTGCTTGCCGCTCCGGTCGTGTACGATTGCGTCGACGACCACAGCGCGTATCCCGGACTCCTCGACAAGGCTACTGTCGATCGCCTCGAGGCTCGGACTGCCGACATTGCGTCTGCTGTGATTGCAACCAATGAAACCATCGCTGCCAAGTTCCCGTCGCACGAAGACAAGCTGAGTCTGATCCAGAATGGCGTGGACCACGAACTGTTTGCTGCGCCCGCCATGGCGTGGCTCGACACATTGACCACCCTGCCGAGGCAACACAAATTCCTATATGTCGGAGCAATGCGCGAATGGTTCGATGTGCAAGCGCTTGGCGCCGTTGCTGCTGCGTATCCAGACTGCGTGATCGACTGCTTCGGCGAGGCCTTGCCGCTCGTTCGTAGTGAACTGGCTATCCATACTAACATCGTCTTCAAGGGAACGTTTTCCCAAGCTGCGATCGCGCAGGAAGCCCCTCGCTACGACGTCGCGCTCATCCCCTTCCGTGAATCGCTGCTGACTTTGGGCGTCGACCCACTGAAGTTCTATGAATACGTTGCAGCTGGACTGCCTGTGGTCTCGTCGACAATCCACGCCCTTGGGGCATTCGGCAACGACCTCGTGCGACTTGCATCCACTCCGCAGGAGTTTATTTCGGCAGTGCAAAACACGATCGATGCGGATTCACTCGAGTTGCGCCGTTACCGCGTGCAGTCATCCCGACGTTTTGACTGGTCGTTCCGGATTGCCGAATTCGACCGCGTGCTTGACACGTTGATACCCCACCAGTCCTGAATATGGAGGAAAAGATGGAAAGAAAGCTTGCAATTGTCGGTCTTGGCTATGTCGGCCTGCCTCTTGCGCTCACCTATGCGCTCGATGGATTCCAGGTCTCCGGGGTCGATATCGATCCACGTCGCATCGAGTCGATCAAGTCGTCTTCGCTCGGTATGCGCGAGGACTTCGACGGCGTACCAGTCAATGACGTCCTCCGAACGTGTCTTGCAAACGGCAGCCTGAACGTCACCAGCAGGTTCGACGAACTCCCAAAGGACGTGGCGACCTTCATTATTACGGTTGGCATCCCTATCGACCATGCATGGACTCTGGACATGAGTATGCTCACGAGCGCCTGTGCGGAGCTCGGCAAGCTGCTCAAGAAAGGGGATCTCGTCATCTGCCGGTCCACAGTACCTGTCGGCACGACTCGTGGCCTCGTTCTGTCGACGCTGGAGCGTGCAAGCGGACTCATGGCAGGTACCGACTTTGACCTCGCGTATTCGTCGGAGCGGATAGCTGAAGGACACGCGTATGACGAGTTCCGCAACATGCCACTGGTCGTCGGGGGCATCAACGGGAGGAGTCTCGATCGTGCGACCCAGGTGCTCGGAGCCGTCAACCGGGAACCCGTCTTCAAAGCGTCCTCCATCGAACTTGTTGAGGCGGCGAAGATGTTCGAAAATGCTCAGCGGGACGTCAACATCGCAATCGCCGACCAGATGGCACGTTTCGCGAATTACTTCGGCATCCCCACGTGGGAACTGATCGAAGCCTGCAACACGCACTCCAGGGTCAAGATCCTCATGCCTGGGATCGGCGTCGGGGGGCACTGCATCCCGTATGCTTCGCCTTATCTGTTCGGTTCGCTCACAAATCAGGCTGAATGTGCAGAATTGCTTCCGACGTTTGTCTCCGCACGTCGGGCGAACGCCGCTCAGCCTGATTACATTGCCGAGCGCATGTCCAGGAGGATGAGCGGACTCGAGGGCAAGCATGTGCTGTTTATCGGCATCGCGATGAAGGACTACTCGGACGACGTCACGGTGAGCCCGGCCGTCGACCTTGCCAGGGCACTTGCCAAGGCGGGAGCCGACGTGCACGTTCTCGACAGCGTCGCTGAGGCGCCCAGGGAATTCGGACGCGAGATGGACATTGATACGGGCTGTTTATGGGCAGACGCAGTCGTGTTGCCTATCCGACAAGGCAATGTGGATTATGAACGCGTCAAGAAGCTCGTCATGGCAGCGGCCGGCCGCGTGATTCTGTGTGACTTCAGGGGCGTGTTCGAACATGACGCCGACGTCCTCCAGCAACTCTGGTACGTTCGTCTGTAGAACGCGGATGCGTCCACACGACAATGGGTGAACGAGTCCACGTCGCCGGTATTCCGGTCGACAACCTGGACATGGATGAAGCTCTTGCTGCTGTCGATGATTTTGTCGCATCTCGGACCCCACACATGGGGGTGGCCATCAACCCAGAGAAGGTTATCAAGGCCAAACAGGACAAAGCCCTTGAGAAGATCCTGCGCAGAAGCGATCTGAATTTCTGCGATGGCATTGGAATCATCTGGGCTTCCCGAGTGTTTTATCACGCGCACATCAAGTCCCGGGTGACAGGTGTCGAGCTATTCTTGCAGCTGCTTGAGCTGGCAAATACTCGTGGATGGCGTCTTTTTCTTGTTGGATCGCGCCCGGAAATTCTCTCCGGAGTTGTGACAATCGTGAAGGAGAGGTATCCCGGCCTCGTCGTAGCGGGTTCACACGACGGATACTTCACTGCTGAGGACGAACCCGGCTTGGTTGCGGAGATCGTCGCTGCCAGGGCAGACATCATGTTTGTCGGCATGGGCAGTCCCAAGCAGGAAAAATTCCTTGCCGGCAACCTTTTCGCGATGGATGTCCCGTTTGCCATGGGTGTGGGAGGAAGCTACAACGTCTTGTCGGGCGAGTTCAAACGTGCACCTGCCCGTGTCCAGAGACTCGGTCTTGAGTGGTTGTACCGGTTCGTGCTTGATCCCAAGCGACTGCCTCGCATCCTTTCGCTTCCGCGGTTCGTGGGTATTGTGCTGCGGTCACCTCGGGAACATGTCGACAACGTCGACTTCTTTGGCATTTCTATCAGCAACAGGGATATTGATGAGCTTCTCGAGATAGCCGACGGTTTCGTGAGAAGCGGAGTGCCCCATCTCATCGTCACGCTGAATGGCGAGATGGCAGCTCGTGCGTTCAGAGACGCCGAATTTCTCGAGATTGTCCAGCAAGCGGATCTGGTCGTTGCTGACGGTGTTGGCATCGTGTGGGGAACGCGTATGCTGGGCCCGCGCATCGAGAACCGCATACCCGGCATCGAATTCTCGGGTTCTCTGCTGGCGCTCGCCGAGCACAAGGGCTACCGCGTGTACTTCCTCGGTGCAAAGCCGGATATCGTCGAGCGGGCCGCCTCCAACATCATGACCCGTTATCCTGGTCTTCATGTCGTCGGTTTCCATTCCGGCTACTTTGACGCAGCAGAAGAAGCGCACATGATCCAGGAAATCCGGGCAACGCACGTCGACATTCTCCTGGTCGGCATGGGTGGAGGAGTCCAGGAAAAGTGGATCTGGCACCACCGCGACATGGGTGTCTCTATTGCCATCGGGGTAGGCGGCACATTCGATGTCTGGAGCGGACTTGTCCGCCGAGCCCCGCGATTCGTTCAGAAGACCGGTACAGAGTGGTTGTATAGACTGGTCGTCCAACCAAGCCGCGTACGGCGCGTAGGAAGTATCTTCTACTTCATGTTCCGCGTGCTTGCGCATCGTCGGACAGAGTCCAGGAGCTAGATGACCCGAATCCTTGTCCTGGGCTACTATGGTTTTGGTAATTTTGGCGACGAGCTCATTCTGTCGGCTGTACAGGATGAATTGACGAGTATCGAGTGCGAGGCGGTGTTCGTGGTCAATGAACCGAGCCAGTATACGAGCCCCGTCTGCCCGCGACACACGCTCGTCGACCGACATAACCTGGCAGCGATGAGAGCAGCCCTCAGGGCGTGCGACTATGTGATGCTGGGTGGGGGAGGGCTGATCCAGGACGTTACCAGCTGGCGAAGTAGTCTGTACTATCTGGGAATTCCCCTGCTGGCCGCGCTGAACAAGAAGGGGATCCTCTCCTACGCACAGGGTATTGGTCCCGTCAGGCGGCCATGGATCCGGCGTCTTATGAGGACCGTGTTTGGCCGTATGTCCCTGATAGATGTGCGTGACGATGCTTCGCGAGACTCCCTGCTCGCTAGCGGGATTCGAACGCAGGATATCTGCGTGTCGTCCGATGTTGGGCTTGCCTATCTCGTCGCGCTACGTGGTGCAGCTCTCGTGGTGACTCATCGTGCGTCCCGGATTGTTGCCTGTGTCAACGAACGGTTCGGGTGGACACCCGAGGAAACAGCCTCGTTTCTCGACTGCCTGGGGTCCCAATCATCTGCCCAGCTGGATCTGGCCGTGCTCTTTCCTTCAGCAGACCTGGCATTCACACGAGCGGTCCAGAACCGCCTGCTCACGCCGTCACAACTCATTATCTCGCCTCAGCCATTGGCCCTGCTGGACCTCTGCAGTTCTGCCAGTTTGACGGTTGCGGGCCGATATCATATGGCTACCGCGGCGGTCGCTGCGCGGTCTCCCCTGATAGCGCTCGCGTACGACCCAAAGATCTCCCAGTTGGCCGACTATTGTGGCTTCGATGCCTTCCTGCCAGGAAACTCGCCGCAACAGGCTGCTCAGGCCGTTCGCACCAAAAGCATTCCACCGGTGATCGAAGAGTCCATTGAGCGAATCGGCCAGACCAGAACGGATCGCATCGCCCGGTTGAAGACCGTTCTGGAACGCCGGAACCCATGAACGTTCTGTCGGTTCTTCGTCAGGTCCTCGCCGACAAAGCCTGTTTTCTCTGTGGCGAGGAATCGGACCTTCCTATCTGTCCCGGATGCGCTTCTTCATTCCGACCATGCGACCAAGGGTGGAGTGACAGCCATCTCGCTGCCGGTCATGCGTCGGGTTTCTCGGCGTACTGGTATGAAGGAACATTGCGACAGGCCATATTGCAGATGAAGGTACAAGGTGAGTATCAGTTGGCCGGACAGCTTTCCGGCATGTTGGCAAGCCTCGCAAAAAGCCTTCCACTCGGAGATCGACCGGTTTTTGTCCCCATTCCGCGGTTCGGCGCTCGGGGTGAGACAGAATATCGTCACTTTCCCCACATTGCAGTCAACATGCTCTCCAAGGGTTTCGACGGCGACTCTGGCAGTGGCCTTCTGTTGAAGACCCATCGCACGCCTCTGCAGACACAGTTGTCGGATACGGAACGCCTCAAGAATGTTGATGGCGCGTTCGAACTCTCGCCCACTGCTGTCGACCGCCTATGCGGCAGGACGGTCGTCATCGTGGACGACGTCCTCACAACAGGAGCTACCGTCTGTGCCGCCACGAACGTTATCCTGCAAGCACGTCCACATCAATGTCTGTACTTGACCCTCGCTCGTAGTCGGGCTACAATACGGTCAGGCTTATGAAGGCAAGAGCCTAATCTGATGCAACGGGAGGCACACATGAAGATAGAACATAAATCCAAGACGCTTGAGATCCCTCCGCGCATTCTTGCCTATCTCAACGAAAAGGTAAGTCGGTTTGACAAGTTCTTTCGCAAGGAACCCACACTCGGTGCCAACCTAAACCTCTTGCGAGGTAAATATACATGCGAACTCACGCTTGAGGTTTCTGGCCGCATCATCAAGGCTTCAGGACAGGGACCGGACATGGAGGGTTCTATTGACGCTGCATGCGACAAGCTCGATGTGCAGATCCGCAAGTTCCACACCCGGGTCTTCCGGAGGGACTTCAAGGCGGTTGCCGAGCTCAAGGGACTGTTCCAGTCTGAAGTACCGGTAGAGGATGTTGAGGAATCTCCTGAGGGCATCGTCAAACGCAAGGAATTTGAGGTGCTCCCGATGTCTGAAGAAGAGGCGATCCTCCAGATCGAGATGCTGGGGCACCAGTTCTTCGTCTATCGGGATGGCTTGTCCAACAAGGTCTGTGTCTTGTACAAACGTACCAATGGGGGCTACGGTCTGATTGAAATCGACTGACCAGACGACGCCCCCGATTGTTGCGACGACACTAGCGACTATCGTTTCAGCTTTGGCGTTGCGGTCTAATAAGCAACGCCAAAGCTGTCTTGTGTTGCTGTTTGCGCAGAAGGACTGAATCCCATGACAATCCAGCAAACCAGCCCGGTGTCTGTGTCGCAAAGTCCAGTAGTTCATTCCGTGGAGGTACCTCTCTGATGGGACTGTTCAGTTCGTTTTCCCCAGCTGCTCGCAAACTCAAAACATACCAAGCCATAGTTCCACAAATCCTTGAACTCCAGCCGGCGTTGGCCGTGCTCGACTATGAGGGTTTGAAGACTTATGGAGCCGAGCTCAGAAAGCGGGCTGCGGCAGGCGCCACCGAGACCGAGCTGTTGCCTGAAACCTTCGCGCTGGTAAGAGAAACGGCCCGCCGTCTCATAGGGCTGGAGCCCTTCCCCGAACAGCTCCTTGGAGGTATCGCGCTCTACTTTGGCAATATCGCGGAGATGAAGACCGGCGAAGGGAAGACGCTCGTGGCCACCTGTCCCCTGTACCTCAACGCCGTTATGGGTCATCGAGGGCACCTTGTTACCGTCAACGATTACCTGGCCAAGCGTGATCGGGCCTGGATGGGGCCTGTCTATGAATTCCTTGGCATGTCGGTCGGCCTCCTTCAGAACGACAGCTCTCCGGAAGAGCGTGCTGCTGCATACGCAGCCGACATCACCTATGGTACAAATAACGAGTTCGGCTTCGACTACCTCCGAGATCACATGGCCGGTTCAGAAGACGGCATGTTCCAAAAGGGAGCTCTCGACTTTGCCATCGTCGACGAGGTCGACAACATCTTCATCGATGAGGCTCGGACAGCTCTTATCATCGCGGGCCCCGGTGGTGACTCGGACATGCCATATTACGAGGCTGCTACATTCGTCAAGCGGCTGAAGGGAACGGTTCGCTCCGAGATGGCCGCTGGTGACAATGAGACACCAGCCGGCTCCGACTACGTCTACGACGAGAAGCACAAGACAATCGATCCGGCCGAGGATCTGCTGGCCCGTTTTGCTCGTGCTGCCAAGATTCCCGAAGACAAGTTGCTGAAGGAGCAGGCCACCTATGGCAAGATTCTTCGCAACGCCATCAGAGCACAGGTCTTCTTCAGGAAGGACAGCGAGTACATCATCAAGGACACGGAAGTCATCATTGTCGATGAGTTCACGGGTCGACTCATGTATGGACGTCGCTACTCTGAAGGGTTGCACCAGGCCATCGAGGCAAAGGAAGGGCTCAAGGTCCGCGAGGAGAGCCAGACGCTGGCAACAATCACGATCCAGAACTTTTTCAAGATGTATCACAAGCTGTCCGGGATGACAGGAACGGCGCTCACAGAAGCAGACGAGTTCAAGGAAATCTACGGACTTGATGTCCTCGAGATACCCACACACCGTCCAGTGGGGCGCCAGGATGCGGACGATGAAGTCTACCGCTCCGAGCGCGGCAAACTGGACGCGATCCTCCGCGAGATCCAGGCACGGCATGAGAAAGGACAACCCGTCCTTGTGGGTACGCGTTCCGTCGAGAAATCGGAAGCATTGAGCCATGAGCTGAAGAAGCTCGGCATCAAGCATCAGGTTCTCAATGCCAAGTATCACGAAAAGGAAGCTGAGATCATCGCCCAGGCGGGTCGCAAAGGCTCGGTCACTATTGCCACCAACATGGCGGGCAGAGGTGTCGACATTCTGCTGGGTGGAAACCCTGTGGCTCTTGCACACGCCAAGGTCGACCCGGAGAAACAGCCGGAACAGTATGCAAAGCTGCTCGCAGACTACCGCGACTCGTGCACGAAGGAACATGACGATGTCGTCAGCGTTGGAGGCCTGTTTATCCTTGGCACCGAGCGTCATGAGTCGCGCCGCATCGACAACCAGCTTCGGGGACGGTCTGGCCGGCAAGGGGATCCTGGTGAGTCCAAGTTCTTCCTCTCGGCAGAAGACGACATCCTGCGCATCTTCGGTGGCGATCGTATTCAACGTATCTTCGAAATGATGAAGGTCGAGGAGTCGATGCCCGTGAATCATCCCCTCCTCTCAAAAACAATCGAGATGTCCCAGAAGAAGGTTGAATCCTACAACTTCGATGCGCGCAAGAGCCTCCTTGACTACGACAACGTGCTTAACAAGCAGCGTGAGGTCATCTACGCGGAACGTGACAAGGTTCTTGCGGGGGTCGACCTTACAGACGAGGTACACGAGTTCATCAACGAACAGGCGCAAACGACAGCGCAGCAAGTCGTCCAAGCACAACGAGCCGATGAGTCTGATCTTGGCAAAGTCTACAATGACTTAGTTCTGGATGCCTTTGGCAGGCCCGTGGCCATGACACTCGAAGAGTTGACCGACCTTGTTGAACACCGTGACGCTGAACAGGCTCTCACCACCACGATTCAGGACCGTGCAGAGGCCATTTACCGCGAGAAGTACAACAGGTACGGAGAGAACGTCATGCACCAGATCGAGCACTACTTCTTCTTACACACCATCGACAGTGCATGGAGGGATCATCTTCTTCAGATGGACGACCTCAAGGACGGCATCGGCCTGCGTGCTTATGGTCAGCAAGACCCAGTCATTGCCTATCAAAAGGAAGGGTATGATCTCTTCAATGAGCTGATGGACCAGATAAAGCATGATGTGACAAGAGCGTTGTTCACGTTCGAGCTGCAACCCCCAAAACCAGAGAAGAAACATGATCGATCTTGAACCACTGCGCAGGCGTGTTTCAGAGTGTGAGTCACGCGTATCCGGACTTTATCAGCCTGGCTGGCTGACGAGCCAGCAAGCGCGGCTGGAAGAGCTGCGAGCCAGGACAAGTGCTGCCGGCTTCTGGAATGACCAGGCGAGCGCAGCAGAGATCATGGGTAGTATCGCACGCATCGAGGCAGACGTTGCTTCCCAGCAGAAAGCAGTGTCTGAGCTGGACAATGCTCGAACTGCCATTGAACTCCTTGTCGGGATGCCGGACCCCGAACTGGAGCGGGAAGCTGTTGGCAGCATTGAACAGCTCGAGCATGACCTGCAGATTCTTGAGACAACGGCCTACTTTAGCGGTCCCTATGATGCGTCCAATGCTATCTTGTCACTCTCGAGCGGAGCGGGTGGCACGGATGCGCAGGATTGGACCGAAATGCTTATGCGTATGTATACCCGTTATGCCGAGCGACAGGGGTTTGAGGTGCTCGTGACGGACTACATGCAGGGAGAGGAAGCAGGCATCAAGGGTTGCACGCTCGTCATCAGGGGACCCTACGCCTATGGTCTTCTGATGCACGAAAAAGGGGTACATCGCCTGGTCCGCATCAGTCCTTTCGATGCGAACAAACGTCGCCATACGTCGTTTGCAGCGGCAGACGTCATCCCGGAAATCCCAGAAACCAGCGCGGACGCCGACATCCCCGAAGGTGATCTGCGCATCGATGTCTTTCATGCGTCAGGTCATGGAGGACAGAACGTGCAGAAGGTTTCTACCGCTGTGCGTATCACGCACATCCCAACGGGCATTTCAGCCAGTTGCCAGAACGAGCGCTCGCAGTTGCAGAACAAGCGAATGGCAATGGCCGTCCTCAAATCCAGACTTCTTGTGCAGCGGGAACTGCAGCGTGATGCCCAGATTTCGGAAGTGCGTGGGGCCTTCAAATCAGCCGAATGGGGCAACGAGATCCGGTCGTATGTCCTGCAGCCGTACAAGCTGGCCAAAGACCACCGGACGGGACTGGAAAAAGGAAACGTTGATGCAGTTCTCGACGGCGACCTGCAGGACTTCATCCTTGCAAGTGTGCGACATGACGCGGAAAATCGTCGTTCGAGCGATTCGTGACGTCGTCGGTATAACGATCGGGTGTTTCGTCTACGCCCTTTCGTTTGCCCTCTTCGTCATCCCTGTTGATCTGGCTCCCGGAGGCGTCTCGGGACTTGCGATCATTCTGAATCATTTCTTCAAGATCGTTCCCATTGGTGCAACAATCATCATCTTGAATACTCCGCTCTTCCTGCTGAGCCTCAAGAGGCTGGGAAAGGCATTCCTGTGGCGTTCAGTGTATGCGACCATCATCTCGTCAGTCCTTATTGATGTGATCGTGCCCTTCACCCATGGCTTCCATGTGGACATGCTGCTCTCAGCGGTCTATGCTGGAGTCGTCATGGGCATCGGGATTGGCATCATCTTCCGTTTCTTCGGTTCTACCGGCGGCACTGATCTCCTCGCCCAGATGTTGTCCGAACGCATAGGGCTGAGTTTCGGAACGACTCTGCTGATCATCGACACAGTCATCATTGCTTTCTCGGGTATCGCATTCCGGAGCGTTACGATACCGCTTTACTCAATCGTATCGCTCTATATTTCTGCAAAGGCCATCGACCTCGTACAGGAAGGAATCTCTTTCTCGAAGGCGGCCTGGGTGGTCAGCAACCAACCGGAAGCCATCTCCAGCAAGGTCATGGCCGAACTGGATCGCGGAGTGACGAAATTCACTGCAACTGGCGGCTTCACGGACGAACGCAAGGAAGTGGTGTTCTGCGTCGTACCCCAAAGCCAGATATCTCATCTCAAGCAGATCGTCCATGAGGTTGACCCTGATGCCTTCGTGGCCATCATGGACGTTACCGAGACTCTGGGTCTCGGATTCAAGGAGCTGGGTACACGATGATACAGATGTTGAGCGTCTCAAAGAGATATGACGATGGATACTATGGTCTAAGGGATATCACCTTCAAGGTAAGCCCCGGCAAGTTCGTCTTTCTGACAGGGGAGTCGGGCGCAGGCAAGAGCACCGTTCTGCGACTCATCTATCGTGCCGAACGGCCGACGAATGGGACGATCCTGGTTGATGGAACGGACACGGCGGCGGCTCATGGCGGCTCGCTCACGTCTCTGCGGCGGAGAATGGGCATGGTGTTCCAGGACTACATGCTGCTATTCGACCGCTCCGTGTCTGAAAACGTGGCGCTGCCGCTGGCTGTCCGAGGCCTGGGCAAAGAGATCATCAGCCAGGAGGTAGACAAGTATCTGGATCAAGTCGGCCTCGCGGGATACCAGCGTCGCCTGTGCTGTTCGCTTTCAGGAGGCGAGAAGCAGCGTGTTGCTCTTGCCCGCGCGCTCATCGCAAAACCTGATATCATTCTCGCGGACGAGCCGACTGGGAACCTCGACCTGAGCAATGGAGAGAAAATCGTCGAGGTCCTCCATGACGCCAACCGTCAGGGTGCCACTGTGTTCATGGCTACCCATGATCTGTACCTCGTCCAGTCAACACGACTGCCGTTTGTACGGCTCCGTGGTGGACGAAAGGTCGAGGAGGGCAACTTCTGATATGTTTACATTCAAGCAGACACTGCAGGACCTTCGGAGACATCCTGTCCGCACTCTCCTCGTTTCAATCCTGATAGCTGTACTGATGGTCGCAAGCGCTGGCATCTATGCAATGTCCATGGACGTGCGCCACACCATCTCGGAGATCGAGAGCACACACTCCATCAACGCATACCTTCTGGCCGGCCTGGATCAGACTTCCATTCAGACTCTTCTCGAGCAGATGCAGAAAGACGAAGCCGTTGCCCGTGCGGAATACGTGAGTCCCGCAGACGGCCTCAAGAAGCTTGAGACTCAGTATCCCCAGTTTGCAAGCGTATTTAGCGACCTGACACGCAATCCGATTCCACCTCTTATCCGGGTCTATCCAGTCTCTGTGCAAGGCATCACCGGCTTGGCTGCGGAGCTTCGTTCTCTTGCTGGCGTTCAAACCGTGGAGTATGACGAAGGCTCGGTGCAGGGGATGGCCAACGCGAACGTGTTTGTCCACAGCCTCCTCCTCTACATGCTGGTTCTCGCCAGCTTTCTTTTCATTGCGGGTTTCTGCCTCATGGCATTCAGCATCATCAATGGCAAACGAAAAGAGACTGCAGTGCTGAGCGTGGTCGGTGCCAGCAACCTCCAGGTTCTTCTCTCAACACCCGCCCACCTTGTCGCTGTCTGGGCGCTGGCATCGGTCCTCTTCGCCGTTGTTCTCCCCAGCGTCATCAGGTATTCCACGACACAGCTCAAGGCATCCTTTTCGTGGGTGACGCCCGAGCCTATGGGAGTCATCTACGCTGGGGCCGCCTCCGCCGTTGTGCTGGCCTCCCTGGCTTGCCTCCTTCTGGCCTGCGTCATTGCAACGCTACTGGCGTACCGCATGGATGAGGAACAGCGTCGAGAGGAGACACTTCTCGAATGAGAATCCTGAGGCTTTTCACTGCTATTGTCCTGATTCTCTCTCTGTTTGTTGGTGCCTCCGTCTTCGCTCCTGGCGTCGAAGGGGACCTCACGAGCGACCTCAAGGCTGCTCAGCAGAAGATGAACCAGCTGAAAACACAGCTTCAGGCAATCCAGAAGCTGATCACGGAGAACAAGTCAGCCAAGTACAACCTCCTCAGTCAGCTGACTTCTCTTAATGACCAAGTGGATCAGCTGGAAGGCGACATAGGGGACATCGACAGCCGCATCACTCAACTGGAGACTCTCCTCAGCAAGACAGCAGCTCAGATCGTCGTCAGAGAAAAGCAATACAACAAGTTGTCAGCAGGAACCGGGTCGTCGATCGATCTCCTGTACCATGTGTCCAACCTCGACGTCGCAGGTCTTCCTTTCACAGGAGGCGACCTTAGTGCCACTGTCGAAGCACAGCAAGGCGTGTCAGCCGTCCTTCAACAAATCACGGCGTCTCTGTCTGCGGTAAGTACGCAGAAACTCGCTCTGCAATCGGACCGCGCCAACTATGCACAGACGAAGAACCAGCTGGAGCAGGTGTATGCGCTCAAGAAACAACAGGCAAGCCTTCTGGCGCAGCAGAAAGCTACTACAACGCAGACCCTGAACTATCTGGCAGCCAAGGGTACTCAATTCTCCGCCGATGACAAGCGTATTCAAGACGAAATCAAGCGGGAAAACAAGCTCATCGACCAGATTGTCGCTGAGATCGATCGGCAAAAATATCTTGGCAATGAGTCGACAGGCAAGCTCCTGTGGCCCATACCCGGGCACATTCGTATAACCGAGCTCTTCGGGATGCGCCATGACCCGATCAACGGTACGTGGGAGATGCACAACGGCATCGACATGGGTTGTCCGATGTCGACGACGCTTCGTGCTCCCGCTGACGGCGTCGTTGCGTACGAAGGGAGATTCTCAGGTTATGGCAACATGCTGATGCTTCAGAGCAGCCAGCATATGACTCTGGTCTTTGGACATCTCAAGTCGTTCATTGCTAAAAAGGGGCAGTCTGTGAAACGCGGTCAGGTGATAGCGCTTACAGACAATACTGGCTGGAGCACGGGCCCTCATCTGCACTTTGAGGTCCGGATAGATAGCACTCCAAAGAACCCGTTCCTCTACCTTGGGGCAAAACCGTAGCGCTCACAGCGAAAGGAGATTCTCATGCCATCCAGAAAATCCTCGTTTGTCATAGCAATAGCTGCGGTGCTCGTTGTCGTGATCGCATTCTGGGCTGGATTCGTTGCATATCCAATCCTTGCCCCACGCCTTACAGGCTCTTCCCGCCCATCATCAGTCCAGACGACTCTTGACCGCGACACCTATCTCAAGTTGTCCGGGGACATCTATGACACCCTCAGCCTGCAGTACTACCAGAAGGTCGATGCCAGCAAGCTCCTCAAGGGACAGGTCGCTGGGCTCGGCGACCCGTACACGGAACTGTTTACACCTGCCGAAGCGGCGGACTTTCGCGAACAGCTGTCTGGTGAATACGTAGGCATCGGCGTCGTCATCACGCCGAGCGCGAAAGCTGACGCCATCGAGATCGTAAGGGTATTTGCTGGTACACCTGCAGAAGAGGCTGGGCTAAAGCCTGGAGACCTCATCGATAGCATAGACGGCACGACCGCTCGAAAACTGGACCTTGATACCGTCTCCGCTCGTGTCAAGGGCAAGGCGGGTACGTCGGTCCGATTGAAGATCGAACGTGCCGGAAAACTTTTGGACTACACGGTCACACGGCGCCAGGTCGACCTGCCTGTTGTCGAGAGTCGCATCATCGGGAACAAGGTTGGCTACATCTCCGTGTCCTCGTTCAGCTCTGGTGTGGCTGTGAAGTTTGCCCGGGCGCTTCACGCACTCGAGGACCAGAAGATTGCAGGACTGGTCATCGACATACGGGACAATGGCGGCGGATACCTGAATGAGTGTCTCGACATGCTGTCGAACTTTATTCCCCATGGGACAGCTCTATGGACAAGGGAAGCAGGCGGTCAGCTGAACCCTGTGACCGTCAATGGCGGCGGCGTGTCGTTCCCTGTTGTCGTCCTGGTCAACGAAAACTCCGCGAGCGCTTCAGAGATCTTCTCGGCCGCAATGCAGGAGAACAAGACGGCTCTCGTCCTGGGGACCAAGACATTCGGTAAGGGAGTCATCCAGCGCAGTTGGGACCTCGCGGATGGATACGAACTCAAAGTAACGGTCGAGGAGTACTATACGCCAAACAAGAACACGATCCAGAAGAAAGGACTGACTCCCAACATCGTGGTAGCAGATCCGACCCCCGCGCTCTTTGGAACGCTTCCAGGCGATGGCCAGCTCGCACGCGCTGTCCAGACGGTCGAGGAAGGAAAGCGACCATGATTGTCGTAGTATCTGGTCCTGGAGGTGTCGGCAAGAGCACTGTCGTCGCGGAACTGCTGCGGCGCTACCCAGATATGCACCGCTCGATCTCCGTCACGACGAGGGGCCCCCGGTCGGGGGAAGTAGACGGCGTCGACTACCACTTTGTGACCGAGGAACAGTTCACAGATTGGATTGACAAAGGACTGTTCGCCGAGTATGCTGATATACGTGGCCGTCACTATGGGACGTTGATGTCCTCGCTCGAAGCTGTCCGGCCACAGGAGATTCTGGTCCTGACCATTGATATTCATGGCGGCCGTAGTATGAAGCGCCTGTTTCCGGAAGCCCTTATGATTTTTCTGAAGCCTCCGGATGTGATGGAGCTTGAACGTCGTCTGGCGTGCAGAGGTTCGGAAACGCCCGAAGAGATAGCCGGACGCATTGAGCTTGGTCACTACGAGATGACTTTTGCCAAGGATTACGATTACATGGTCACGAACCGTGACCTTGAGACCACGGTCGACATTGTCGACAGCATAGTCCGCAGTGTACTGCGGAGATAGGAGTCGTGTATGGACGATCAGAAAGAACAGCCTATCCAACAGCCAGAGCTGGCAAACCTCTATCTGGAGACGTTGATCGCCAAAGTCGACACGAACAAGTATCGGCTCATTCGTCAGCTTCTCGATACATCGCATGAATTGCTCGAAGAGAAGACCGACCCGCTTCGCGAGCCTGTCGATGACATCCTTCGGAAGTCCGCCGGCCGCATGGTGGCTGCAGCGGCACGCGACGCTGCAAACCCCGTGATCGAGGACACCGAACCGAAGCGCTAGAGTACCCAGAATCCAATCACTTACGAAGAAGCATCAACCACCCCGTACGAGCGTGCGGGGTGTCGACAACTTGCGAAAGGAGAGACCCATGGACAAGAATGCGCGCACCAGTCAGACCGTAGAGTTTGTGACAATCGGGCATCCCGACAAGGTCGCTGACCAGATCTCAGACGCCATTCTGGACGAACTGCTTACGCAGGACCGATACAGCCGCGTCGCCTGTGAAACGTTTGTCACACATGGCCTCGTCATTGTCGGTGGAGAGATTACGACCAACGCATTCGCCGACGTCGACGGCGTCGTCCGGTCGACCATCGACAGCATTGGCTACAATCACCCGAAATATGGGTTCGATGCCAAGACCTGTGCAGTCGTCAATGTAATTGGCCGACAGTCTCCAGACATTGCCCAGGGTGTCGATGCGGGTGGTGCCGGGGACCAGGGTATCATGTATGGCTATGCCACGGACGAGACGCCCGAGTATATGCCGCTACCGTACGAACTGGCGCGCAGACTTACTATGCGGCAGGAGGAAGTCCGACAGCAGAATATCCTCGACTATCTGGGCCCGGATGGCAAAAGCCAGGTCACGTTGGAATACGATGGCGACAAGCCTGTGTACCTGCGTTCTGTCGTCCTTTCGTCTCAGCACCTCGATACCGTTCTTGATCCTGACAATCCCTCACGAATGTCGGATCAGGCTCGTGAGGAGATCATCGAAAAGATCGTACGGCCATCGTTGCCAACTGACCTTCTCGACAGCAAGACCACGATCTTTGTGAATCCGACCGGCAAATTTGTCGTGGGCGGCCCACAGTCTGACACGGGCATGACCGGCCGCAAGTTGGGTATTGACACGTATGGGGGACGTATCCCGCATGGCGGAGGTGCTTTCTCTGGCAAGGACCCCACGAAAGTGGACCGGTCGGCCACCTATTTTATGCGGTATCTCGCCAAGAACATCGTGGCAGCCGGTATTGCCCATCGATGCCTTAACCAGGTGGCTTATGTCATCGGTCAGAAGGACCCCGTTTCGTTCGAGATTTCCTTCGAAGGCACTGGCGCAGTTCCCGAGTCGATCGTACGGGATGCCATTGCGAAGAATGTCGAAATGACTCCCACCGCCATGATCGACTATCTCGGGCTTCGAAAGCCCATTTACCGCCAGACGTCCATGCACGGTCACTTCGGGCGTCCGGGATTCAGCTGGGAAGAACTTGACCTGGTTCGAGAACTGAAGAACTGGCTCAACATCTAGCCCGTGCTCGGCAGTTTCGCCGTTCTGACACAGAGAGGCCCGTTTTCACGTAACCTCCTCTCATACGATCTCGGTTCGGTTGGGGGCAATCCGGAACCAGGAACGTGGTTCCTGGTTCCTTTTATGCACAATGTGGCACCTGCCCTGCTCGTGTCGACATCTGGTCTCAAGGGTCCATGGTCCGAGACAGGGGGGCTTCCGCTCCCTGCTCTGAGTGTCTGCTCAGCGCCTGGCATTTATCCGGCGCTGGAGCTTGATGTGATGGCGCTTCAGCATTCTCTCGAGAGACAGGTCCTTGGTTGGGAAGATGCCCTCGCGATCGTCCGTTTCCTGCAGGTATCTCAACCGCACGACCGCAGCAAGGCTCGCCTCACCGGACCCGACCCGGCACTGCTCCTGCACAATCTACAGGTGATGGCCGCGCGGGACCCCTCCTTTTCCACAAAGACGGCTCCAGTGCGCCAACTGCTTTCAGACCCTGAAGCCACTGCTCATCTGCAGAGCGCGCTCTGGAAACTCTCAACCCCCGCAAGACGTAAGCTGTATGAGCAGGGATTCGTTGTCGACCGCGGACTCGCCGACACCGAGCCACGAGTGTCTTACGCACGGGGCGACCACGGTGATCCACAGCTTATCGTCGGATCCTTCGTGGACAGGGCAACTCGTTTTCGCCCGGCCATCGAAGCCGCGATCGCAGGCGGTGGCAGCGTTGCCATGATCGTCAGCTCAGACGTGCTGGCGAGTCTTTACGGAGGACTCCTGTCCCGTGACTGGAATATTCCGGTTGTCCGTTGGCCCTCAGTGGGTGCCAGACGCTTTCGTGGTGACCGGCGCTCGACTGTCTGGCTGAGTACCCGTCAGTTCTCGTCGTTGATCCTTCCTGAAATCGCACTTGTTGCCGTCGATCTGGGAATCCCCGGAGAGTGGCCCTTCTTCTGGCAACGCTTCTCTCTCAGAAGTCTTCTCAGCGTTGCTGCTGACATGAGCAAGGCACACGGCATCCCGTGTCTGGTTGGTGTGAGTGCACCGACACTCTCAGTGCTTGACGCCTGTGGCGCCCCGATAGACTCCGCGCTGGGGTCAGAGGTCGAGAACCCTGCCCACGTGTCTGCCACCTTCGTTCTTCGGAGTCAGAATCCTACCTCGGAGAAACGGACTGGGTCTTCGGGGGTTCTCCTCGCACGAACGATGGGCCTCCTCCGGCAAACGTACGATCAGGGCAAGGACTCCATGCTTCTTCTCAACATCCGCGGTTTTGCGACGCTGATTGAATGTGCGGAATGTGGGTACACAGCGACCTGTCCTGACTGTGGTGCAACGCTGACCCTGGGAAGTGACAGAAAGAGGCTCTTCTGCAAACAGTGCGGTCATTCGGAGGTTCCGCCGGATGTCTGTCCCAATTGCCATGGAACACAACTTCGATCACGCGGGTACGGCCTGGACCGCCTCGCCCGTGAGCTCCAACGTACGTTTCCGGCCTCAGCCGTTCAGCTGATGACGCCCACCGACGAGGCCACGGTCGCGCAGAACACAGGTCCGTCGCTGTTTCTCGGCACGTATGCCGATGTCCAGCGCATCGCTGTTCTGAAGCCTGAGCTCGTTGTCTTTCCCGACGTGAGTGTCGGGCTCCGGCACCCGGTGTTCGACAATATCGAGCAGCTGGCCGTCGTCGTCCGTGGCGCGGTTGCAGAAACTGCGCCAGGTACTGTTCTGATCCAACTCGATCGTCGCTCCACGGGTCTGCGAGGCGTTCTCGACGGTACTGAGACCATGGCAGCCTTCCTCGAGAACGAGAGGGAGCAGCGCCGCGAGCTGTTGATGCCACCTTTCTCACGCCAATTTGTCGTACGAATCTCGTCTCGCGGTGCGAGCCCCAACGTGGACGCAATAACCAGGAACCTGGGGAACGCCCTTGCCGCGGAAGGAGTGGATTTCCGCGGGCTGCACGCGGACCTGCTGACAGTCTCAGCTCGGGCAAAAGTCCTCTCTCTCGAGTTCCGTGCAGACTCCCTGCAGGCGGCCCTTGGACTGCGTGTTGGCATTGCTCTCGCGCACAATAGACACTTCCAGAATGCCGCCATCCGGGTATACTAGTTACATGAAAATCGTGCTGATTGGCAGTCCCATCCTTCGAAAGAAGGCGCAACCCATACGGAAGGTCACAAGTGAGCTTGTTCATCTGGCCGAATCGATGGAAGATCTCATGAAACCGATAGGAGTCGGCCTGGCTGCCCCCCAGATCGGCCTTGTTCAAGCGTTCTTCATCTACGATATCGGTGAGGGACTTCATCTCGTGGTGAACCCCCAGATCCTGGAGCGCAAGGGCTCAGCGACTGATGAGGAAGGCTGTCTCAGCATTCCGGGCGTCTATGCTCCGATCGACCGTCCTACAGAAATCACGCTGTCATACCTGGACCATACAGGAAGGAGACGCATCCACAAGTACATCAATTTTGAGGCTCGTGTCATTCAACATGAGTTCGATCACCTCCAGGGTATGTTGTTCGTCGATCGGATCACTGACCCGTCCACGATTTCTGTGCAAGAAGGAAGTCCTGTCGGCGCAGCACTGACTCAGACAATCAGGGAAAAGGGACAGCAACTCTGACGATGGCCTCGGACACTCCCCGCATCGCTGTCTTTGGTTCGTCATCAATTTCGGTCCCGGTGTTTGATGCCGTGAGTCGCTGGTGCCACGTCGCCCTTGCGGTCATGTCAGAGGAGCCTCGCGTCCGCCGAGGTAAACTCCTGGCCAACCCCGTACAAGCGTGGGCACAGTCCCATGCAATCCCCGTGCTCAATGGTGCAGAGACCTCTGGAGAGATACTGACAAAGCGACTGGTCGACGATGCCATCGACATCCTGTTTCTGCTTTCCTACGGAAGACTTCTCCCACAGGCTCTCCTAGATGCACCGCGTCTCGCCTCCATCAACCTCCACCCGTCCCCGTTGCCCTGGTACCGCGGAGCGGCCCCCATTGAACGCCAGATCATGGACGGTTGCAGGGAGTCAGCGGTGAGCATCATTCGAATGAACGGTCTGCTGGACCGTGGTGAGCTCCTGGCTCAGGAATCGTTCATAATTGCCGACTCGGATTACCGCACCGATGTCGAGGCTTCTATCGTCCGGGTAGGAGTGCCGCTTACTTTGCACGTCTTCGACCAACTGTTGCACAGCTCAACAACGCCACTGCAACAAACCGGCGGGGGCTCCTACGCACGCAAGCTCAAGTCTGACGACGAACTCATCGACTGGTCAGGTTCGGTCGAGCAGGCATACAATCTCGTCCGGGCTCTTGCCCCTGAACCATGCGCGTGCTCTTTCCAGGAAACGGACCGACTGAAGATCCTCAGGGCTATCCCTTTATCTGCAGACACCGACCTCTCCGCAGACGCCCCCTCTGGTACGGTTGCACAATTTCTGCGTAAGCGTGCCGCCGTTCGCTGTGGTGACGGATGGCTCGAACTTTTAGAGCTCCAGTTTCCGGGGAAGACTCCCATGTCGACGGTCGACCTTCTCAACGGCCGGCGTCTTCTCCCTGAAATTGTCCTCCGCCGAAACTCATCTGCCTAGATTTGTCCGATCGGCAAGTAGGTCAAAGTTATCCACAGGCTGATCCTACTTCCACAAAGATTGATTTGCGGAGATTGATTCGCTCCCCTGTTCGATAACTCAAAGTGCGTTCCTTCGACTTCGCGAACGAACGGTATGCCGGTTCATCGACATAAATCGCTTCGTCCTCCACCTTCACTCCACTGTGAAAGTTCCTTCTCGCACCCTCGATCAGATTCTTGCGAACGAGGTGATGTGCGTGCAAGATAGCGGGAACACCAGCCCGGGCACCATAACGACCAGAATACCACCCCGTTTATCGCAATTGCGGGGCTTTTCGGCGATCTGGCTCATGCTCCTACGTCTTGTGAATCGAAATCTCTTCCCAGGGCCACTTTTCGGCACATACAAATTGCCAGAGGGCGGTCAGATCTTAATGGTGTCTTCGGCGGCGTGTTCCAGACGATCCGTCGTGTGGACGTAGATCTGGGTCGTCGTGATATTCTGATGCCGGAGTGTGTCACGCACTTGTTCTATGGTGGCACCGTTCTGAAGGGCCATGGTGGCAAAGGTATGCCGCAGCGAGTGCGCAGAGATGCGCGAAGAGTACACGCCGATTCCCAGGAGCTTCTGTTTCACGTCGAAGCGCAAAGTCTTCGTAGTGATCCGCTTGTCCTTGTTGTTGTTGCTATGTGACACGAACAGCGCTGCCCGGGGGTCGGTGCAGTGACGCGCTGCAAGGTAGCGAGCAATCGGTTCGTATGCCTCTCGTGTCAGAACGACGAAATCATCTTTCGCGTCCTTCCCTTTACTGCGAACGTAGAGGAGTGTGGCGTTGGACGTCTGACGAATGTCTCCGACGTTGGAGCCAACGACTTCCATCGTGCGAAGACCTGTCCGAAGCATCAGGTTGATCATCGCAAAG
>Ga0209385_1000123_pt1 | contig 28017 bp, 29 predicted proteins | sample NGEPerB_FD_184506 | JGI IMG/M metagenome (GOLD analysis project Ga0209385, IMG submission 184506) | Arctic peat soil microbial communities from the Barrow Environmental Observatory site, Barrow, Alaska, USA - NGEE PermafrostAB12-B... | ecosystem: Environmental > Terrestrial > Soil > Wetlands >... | reverse complement strand
ATCTCGATGAAGCCGGCCGACGGCCTCGTGCGCGGCATGAAGGCGGTCGACCTCGGCGCGCCGATCTCGATCCCCGTCGGGCCGGAGACGCTCGGCCGCATCCTGAACGTCATCGGCGAACCCGTGGATGAGATGGGCCCGGTCGTCACGGCCGAGAGGTGGCCCATCCACCGCGAGTCGCCGCCATACGAAGACCAGTCCACGTCGGTCGAGCTGTTCGAGACGGGCATCAAGGTCATCGACCTCCTCGAACCCTACACGCGCGGCGGCAAGACCGGCCTCTTCGGCGGCGCGGGCGTCGGAAAGACCGTGCTCATCATGGAGCTCATCCACAACGTCGCGAAGGCCGCCGGCGGCTATTCGGTCTTCGCGGGCGTCGGCGAGAGGACGCGCGAGGGGAACGACCTCTGGCTCGAGTTCACCGAGTCCGGAATCATCGACCCGAAGGACTGGAAGAAATCCAAGGCCGCGCTCATCTACGGCCAGATGACGGAGCCTCCGGGCGCGCGCCTGCGCGTCGGGCTGACGGGCCTCACGGCCGCCGAGTACTTCCGCGACAAGGAGGGCAAGGACGTCCTCCTGTTCATCGACAACATCTTCCGCTTCACGCAGGCGGGCTCGGAGGTCTCGGCGCTCCTCGGCCGTATGCCGTCGGCCGTCGGCTACCAGCCGAACCTCGCGACGGAAATGGGCGAGCTGCAGGAGCGCATCACGTCCACGAAGAAGGGCTCGATCACGTCCGTGCAGGCCATCTACGTGCCCGCCGACGACCTCACCGACCCCGCGCCCGCGACTGCGTTCGCACATCTCGACGCGACGTCCGTCCTCTCGCGCCAGATCGCGGAGATCGGTATTTATCCCGCGGTCGACCCGCTTGCCTCGACGTCCAAGATCCTCTCCCCGCTGATCGTCGGCGAGGAGCATTACAACGTCGCCCGCGCCGTGCAGCAGGTCCTCCAGAAGTACAAGGATCTCCAGGACATCATCGCGATCCTCGGGATCGACGAGCTGTCCGAGGACGACAAGATCATCGTGGCGCGCGCGCGGCGGATCCAGCGCTTCCTCTCGCAGCCCTTCCACGTCGCCGAGCAGTTCACGGGCGTGGCGGGCCGCTACGTGAAGATCGCCGACACGATCCGGTCCTTCAAGGAGATCGTCGAGGGCAAGCACGACGAGCTGCCCGAGCAGGCGTTCTTCAACGTGGGCGCGATCGAGGAGGCCCAGGAGAAGGCCGAGAAGCTGAAGGCGGGAGCCTGACGTTGGACGGGCGGCTCACGCTGACCGTCGTCACGCCGGAGCGGGCGCTGCTCCAGGGCTTCGCGTGCGACGAGGTCACGCTGCCGGCGTGGCTCGGCGAGCTCGGCGTCCTGCCGGGCCATACGCCCCTGATCGCGCTTCTCGGAATCGGCGTGGTCGCGTATCGCGATGGAGCCCGGCGCGCGGCGCTCGCCGTCCGCGGCGGGTTCGTGGAGATCGCGGGCGACGCGGTGCGCATCCTGGCCGATGAAGCTGCGGCGCCGGAGGCCATCGACGGGGCGAAGGCCTCGGCGGAAAAGGCGGAGGCGGAGAGCCGGCGCGGGCGCGCCGCGGGAGACGAGGAACTGGACGCCGCGAACGCGGACGCCCGCTTCGCGGAAGCTCGCCTCGCCGTGCTTCGGCCGGCCTGACCGAGGAAAGAGCGAAAGAGGCGAGACATGACGTCCCCGCGGGGGGCTAAACGCCCTGGCATGCGGCTTGCGATCGTGTTGTGCAGGTCCGGTGGGCGCCGAAAGGGCGCGCCGAGTGACACGAACACCTCCTGCCTCCTACCAGGGCTCCGCGCTTGCGGAGCCCTCTTTTTTTCCCCCTATCATCGACCCTCGATGACGGCGAGGGTGATGCGATGACACTCGAGCGCGATCCTTGGTTTGCCCAGTGGTTCGGTGAGGAGTACCTCGCCCTCTATCCCGAACGCGACGACCGGGAGGCACGCCAGCAAGCCGTATTCGCGCGCGAGCTTCTCGCGCCGTTCGCGAGCGTCGGCCGCATGCGATTCCTGGATCTCGCCTGCGGGACCGGCCGGCACGCCGTCGTGCTTCACGAGGGCCTCGGGGGTGTGGTGGGCCTCGAGCTGTCGGAGCGCCTCCTCTCCCAGGCCCGCCGGCGGGAGGGGCCCGCGCGCCCGCTCTGGGTGCGCGCCGACATGCGACAGCTTCCTTTCCGCGCGGGCACGTTCGGCGCGGTCGTGAACTTCTTCACGTCATTTGGCGCCTTCGAGGATCCCGCCGAGGACATCCGCGTCGTGAGCGAGGTGGCGCGGGTCCTTGCACCCGGAGGAGCGTTCCTTTCGGACGTCTTCAATGCCGAGCGCGTGGTCTCGACGCTCGCGGTGCGTGAGGAGAAGACCGTGGCCGGCGAGCGCGTGAGCATCCGTCGACGGTACGATCCCTCGAGCCGGCGCGTGGAGAAGGAGATCGGGATGGGCTCGGGCGAAAACAAGCGCGTGTTCACGGAATGTGCTCGGGCCTATACGGAGCACGAGCTCAGGAACCTTCACCACAAGGCCTCTCTCACGGTGCGTGCGGCCTACGGGAACTTCGACGGCTCGCCGTTCGACCGACGGAAGTCCCCGCGACTGATTCTCCTCGCCGTGAAAGCCAAGGCGAAAACCCGCGCCGAGAGGGCGCGGTGACGGTGATTTCGCTCGCGCACGTTCCCGGGATTCCCGCCCTCGCGCGCGGCCTTGCGACGGGGGCGCCGGACGTCTCGGCCTTCCTTCCGGACCGGCCCGATCTCGAAACGATCGCACAGAGAGCGCGCGCGGTCGTGGCGGCGTTCCGGCCGCGAAGCGCCTCCGCCAATACCGACCCGAGGCTTGCGGCGTTCGCGCGCGGCGAGGCTTCGGCCGTCTTTGCCGGTCAGCAGGCAGGCCTTTTCGGGGGCCCGCTCCTCACCCTCGTGAAGGCGCTCGCGGCGGAAAAGCTCGCGGCACACCTCGTGGCTCGGGGCACGACATCGGGCCCCGCTTTCTGGTGCGCGTCCGAGGACCACGATCTCGTGGAGGTCACGCGGCTCGTCCTGCCGGGGCCGGACGGCCCGGTGGATCTCGGCCCCGACGCCTCGGCCCTCGCGGGAAACCGGTCTCCCGTCGGAACGCTCCCTGTCGGTGTCGACGTGGAGGCCCTCGTCGCTCGAGCCGCGGCCGGTCTCGCGCAGCCACCGGACGAGGCGGCCGTCGTAGCGCTGACGGCCGCGCATCGAGGAAAGACCTTCTTCGAGGCGTTCTCAGCGACGCTCGCGTGGCTCCTCGACGGCACGGTGCCCGTTTTCGACGCGGCGAACCCCTCCGACAAGCCAGCCCTCGTGCCGCTCGCGTGTCGACTCGTGCGCGAAGGGGCCGAGGTGAAAAAGCTCCTCGGGGAGCGCGGCGCGGCGCTCGAGGCCGCGGGCTACCCGCTCCAGGTCACGTCCGACCCCGCCGCCCTGCCGCTCTTCGCGCGCGTCGGCAGCGAGCGCCTTCTCCTTCTCGAGACGGGTTCGCGCCTTTCTCTCAAGGGACTCGAGGGGACGTTCGAAGCCGAGGAAGTCGTCGAGCGCTTCGCGAGCGGCGCGTGGCTGCCGTCTTTCTCGGCGCTCACGCGGCCGCTCGCCGCCTCCTCGCTTTTCCCGGTCGCCGCGACGATCCTGGGCCCGGCTGAGATCGCGTACTGGGCCCAAAGCTGGCCGCTCTTTTCGTGGGCCGGAATCGTTCCGCCCGTGATCGTTTCGCGGCCCCTCGTGGCGCTCGTGCCGGCGGCCACGGCGCGCGTCCTTGCTAAGCTCGGCCTTTCCGTGGAGGACGTCCTCGGGGGTGAGGAGGCGTTGCTCCGGAAGGTGGGCGCAGGCGAGGCGCGGACGCTCCTGGAACGCCTCACGGCCATCCGCAAGAATGCTATCCGCGCGCTCGAGGCCGAAGAGCCGGCGCTCCTCGCCGTCGACCCGTCCCTCAAGAAGGCGGTCCTTTTGACGCGTGAAAAAACGAGCTTCGCGTTCGAGAAACTCGTCGAGAAGGTCGCGGCCGCGGCGGGGCGCGCAGACGAGCGGACGGTGGCGCAGGTGAACCGGCTCCTCGGGGAGATCCTGCCCGGTGGCGCGCTCGCCGAGCGCGCGTACTCCGCGCTGCCTTACGTCTTGCGGTTCGGCCGCGAGGCGGTCGTGGGCGCGCTTCGGCGGGAGCTCGTCTGGAACGAGCCGGGGCTTCAGGTGATTTCCCTGTGAACGTCGAGCCGGTCGACGTCCTCGCCTTCTCGCCGCACCCCGACGATGCCGAGCTCGGATGTGGCGGGACGCTGGCTGCCCTGGCGCCGCGCGGCCTGAGCTTCGGAATCGTGGATCTCACGCGCGGCGAGATGGCGACGCGCGGCACGCCGGAGATCCGGGCCCGCGAGGCGCGGGAAGCCGCTCGGATCCTCGGGGCGCGCTTCCGCGAAACGCTCGACCTCGGGGACGGCGGCCTGAGGACGGACCGCGCGGCCGAGCTCCGGGTCGTCGAGGCCGTCCGCCGGGCACGGCCGCGCGTCGTCCTCGCGCCGCTTCCCACGGATCGCCATCCGGATCACGCACGCGCGGGCCGCCTCGTGCCTGAGGCCGCATGGTACGCGGGTCTCGCGAAGCTCGAGACCGAGCTTCCGCCCCACCGGCCCGACCAGGTCCTTTACTACGCGACCTACATTCTCGTGATGCCGACGTTTCTCGTGGACGTCTCGGCAACGTTTGCGACGAAAGTGGCGGCCCTTCGCGCGTACCGCAGCCAGTTTCACGACCCGAAATCGGGTGAGCCGGAGACGTATGTTTCCTCGAAAGGCTTCTTCGAAGGGATCGAAGCGCGCGCACGGGCGCTCGGGAGGATCGCGAACGTGGAATACGCGGAAGGCTTCGTCTCGAACGCGCCCCCGACGCTCGCGGACCCGGTCGCGGCGTTCCTCGGCTACGAGGGCGGGAAAAGAACGTGAAGATCGGCATCACCTGCTACCCGACGTTCGGCGGCTCGGGCGTCGTCGCGACGGAGCTCGGGCACGAGCTCGCGCGGCGCGGGCACGACGTGCACTTCATCACGTACGCGATGCCGTCGCGCCTGAACGTCTTCCTCGACGGCGTCACGTATCACGAGGTGACGGTCCCGTCGTATCCGCTCTTCCAATACGCGCCCTACGACCTCGCGCTCGCGACGCGTATGGGCGACGTGGCGACGCACGAAGGTCTCGACCTCATTCACGTCCACTACGCGCTTCCGCACGCGATCTCGGCCCATCTCGCACGCGAGATGCTCGCCCCGCGGCGCCTCGGTCTCGTGACCACCCTGCACGGGACGGACGTGACGATCGTCGGGCAGGACCGCTCGTACCTTCCGATCACGCGTTTCGGCATCGAGAAGTCCGACGTCGTCACGGCCGTCTCCGAGCACCTCAAGAAAGTCACGATCGAGGTCTTCCAGCCGAAGAAGGAGATCGAGGTCGTGCCGAACTTCATCGATCCCGAGCGCTGGACGCCGGAATCGCCGCTGCTCGCGTGCCGGTTCGTGCCCGCGGACAAGAAGGTGCTCCTGCACGTCTCGAATTTCCGCCCGGTGAAACGCGTCCTGGACGTCGTCGAGATCTTCGACCGTCTGAGGCTGCGGGTCCCCGCGACGCTCGTCATGATCGGCGACGGCCCCGATCGCCCCGCCGCCGAGGCGCTGTGCCGCGAAAAGGGCATCGCGCCGTACGTATCGTTCCTCGGGAACATGCCGGCGCTCGAGGCCGTGATGCCCGCCGCGGATCTCTACCTCCTGCCGTCCAACTCGGAGTCCTTCGGACTTTCGGCTCTCGAGGCGCAGGCCTGCGGCGTTCCCGTCCTCGGCTATGCGGTCGGCGGGCTGCCGGAAGTCATCGTGCACGGCGAGACGGGCTTTCTTCGCGGGGTCGGCGACATTGCGGGCCTCGCAGAGGATGGCGCGGACCTCCTGCTCGACGACGGGCGCTACGCGGCGATGTCCCGCGCCTCGCGCGAGCGCGCGATCCGCCTCTTCGACGCGGACACGATCGTGTCGCGCTATCTCGCCCTATACGACCGGGTCCTCGCCGCGGCCTGACGCGCGGTGGCGGCACAGCGCGCCAGCTCGGCCCCGGTCGCGCCCCACGACGCGGCGCGCCGGTACTCCCCCGCGAGCGTCGTCCCGAAAAGGCCGGGATCGTCCGTCGAGAGCGTCACCCGGACGCCGGCGAGGAGCATCCGGCGGAGCGGGTGCGCCTCACCGCGCGAAACGGCCCCCGTCCTCAGGTTCGACGTCGGGCAGACGTCGCAGACGACGCCACTCTTCACGAGCGCTTTCAAGAGCGCCGGATCCTCGACCGCCCGGATGCCGTGTGCGATCCGCACGGGCTCGAGAAAGCGCAGGGCGTCGGCGACCGATTCCGGCCCTGCCCACTCGCCCGCGTGCACGACGGGGAGGAGGCCCGCCTTTCGTCCCCGCCGATACACCTCCCTGAAATCGCGCGCGGCGTGGGCCGTTTCGTCCCCGCCGAGGCTGAAGCCCACGACGCGTCTCCAGGGCCGCACGGTATGGAGATCGAGGACGCGCGCGGCGGACGCCGGGCCCCACTGCCGCACGAGATCGAGGAGGATGCGCACGCGCCCGCCGCCTTTTCTCTCGTGCTCGGCGAAGACGCGCTCGAGCGCGTCGACGACGTCGAACCAGTCCAGTCCGATCTTCTCCACCACGGCCGGCGAGACCGTGATCTCGGCCCATCGGACGTTCTCCCGTGCGAGGCGCGACACGAGCCCCCGCGCGACGAGCGCATAGTCGGCGGGGCTCCGAAGCTGCCGGCAGACGTCGCGATAAAAGCCGAAGAAGGCCTCCTTCGACCCGAGCTCGCGGCGCCGCGCGCGAACCGCCGCGAGATCGGGGAAGATGGGATCGGGCGAGCGGGACGAGAGGCGGACGAGCGCGGCCGCCCGGACGGCTCCCTCGAGGTGCAGGTGAAGCTCCACTTTCGGCGCGGAGGAGAACCTTCGGAGGAAGGCGAGGGCGTCTCGTCGAGGGGTCATGCGCGCGCATCGTACGAGAGGCCGTTCGAAATCGGGCCGGTCCGGCTCGGGACGCCGCCCAAGGAGAGGCTGTGGATGCGCGCCGCGGCGTTCGGCGTGGACCTGATTCTCGTCGTGGGTGTTCCGCTCCTCCTCGCGTCGGCGATCGTGCTCTGCGTTTACGTGTCCTCGCGCGAGGCGCCGGCCGGCCTCGACGACGGTTTCCGGGCCGCCCAGATCGTGGCCCTGGGTCTTTTTCTCTTCCGCGATGCCGGCGGCGGAAGCCCGGGAAAGAAGCTCTTCGGGCTGCGCCTCATTCTCGCGGGCGGGGTGAAAGCCGGCGCCCTCCAGTCCCTGCTGCGAAACGTCCCCCTTCTCATTCCGGGCTGGAATCTCATTGAGCTGTCGTCACTTCTGCGCCGCCGGGACGGGCGGCGGCCAGGCGACCGGGTGGCGGGAACGCTTCTCGTTGAGGCCTGAAGGACGTCGACAGCGAAACTTTCGACCCGGGATCGCCGTTCTCTAGGGTGGGAGCACCGAATGTCCGAGAGTCCGTCCTCCGCGCGCACCCGGAAGAGCCGTCTGATCCCGGTTCTTCTCGCCCTTTCCTTTCTCCTCGCCTCCGGCCTGAGGGCCGAGGATGCGACGCAGGAGCGGTTCGAGAAAAAGTACGACCTCGCCGGCATCCGCAAGGTGAGAGTCCAGAACGTGAACGGCTCGATCCAGATCGAGACGGGTGGCGACCAGCTTCAGGTCGTGGCCGTCAAGAAGGTGAAGTCCGCGTCCGACTCCGATCTCCTCAAGGAGACCGAGATCCGGGTCACGAAGTCCGGAAGCGTCATCGAAGTGGAAACGATGCTCCCGAAGCGAGGGCACTTTTTCGCGTGGTCGTTCTTCGGGCGTTCCGGCTCGGCGGACGTGGCCTACCAGATCACGTTGCCCGCCGCGCTCGCGCTCGAGGCCGAGACGGTGAATGGCCGGCTCGCCGCCGCGAACCGCGCGGGCGACCTCGTCCTGTCGACGGTGAACGGCGGGGTCCGCGTGGAAGGCCAGGACGGGCCGCTGAAGGTGAACACGGTCAACGGCTCGGTCGAGGTCTCCTTCGCCGGTCCCATGCGCCAGGCGAGCCTCGAAACCGTCAACGGCTCTGTCACCGTCACGTGCGCGCGCGAGTCCTCGATCCGCTGCACGCTCCAGACGACGAACGGCCGCATCCAGTCGCAGTTTCCGGAAGTCACGGTCGAGGGGAAGTGGGGCCCGAAAGAGGCCCGCGGCGCGATCAACGGCGGCCGGGAAAGCCTCGCCGTCGAAACCGTGAACGGGGACGTGCGGCTCTACGTGGCCGACGCGGCAGCGGCGCGCAAGTAAGCCGCCGCGCGGCGCCGGCTCTCGTCCGGCGGGAAAAAAGAAGTGGTGCCCTGGGCCAGACTCGAACTGGCACGGATTGCTCCACACGCCCCTCAAACGTGCGCGTCTACCAATTCCGCCACCAGGGCACGGTGCCGCGAGGGAGGGGGATTCTAACCGAAAACTATTTCGTGGCCGGAGCCGCGGGCGCCGGGAATGCCGGGGCCGTCCCGCCCGGAGAGGCCGGAACGCTGATCGGCGCGGGGGCCGGTGCCGGGAGGGCGGCTTTCACGGGCGCGGCCGACTTCGCCCTGGCAAGAACCGAGGACCTCGGCCGGGCCTCGATCAGCGAGATCACGACCGCGAGGATCGAGAACGCCACGAACGACCACGTCGTGATCTTCTCGAGAAGCGTCGTGGCGCCGCGCGCGCCGAAGGTCGTCTGGGAGGAAGAGGCGCCGAAAGCGGCCGACACGTCTGCGCCCTTGCCCTGCTGGAGAAGGACGACGAGGACCAGGAAGACGCAGACGACGACGTAAATGGGGACGAGGACGTAGATCATTACGCTGATGCTCCGGACCCGCGGGCGGTCCCCGGGGGGCGGAAATGATAGCGGAATCGCCGGTCAGGCGCGAGGGGCGGCAGCCGCGGCGAGGACGGCCGTCGTGTCGGACACGGAAAGGGAAGCGCCCCCGACGAGGCCGCCGTCCACCTCTTCTTTCGCGAAGAGCCCCGGGGCGCTTGCCGGCGAAAGAGAGCCTCCGTAGAGAATCCGCGTCGCCTGTCCGACCGGCTCGCCGAAGCGGGCGGCGAGCTCCGCCCGGAGGTGCGCGTGGGCCTCTGCGGCCAGCTCGGGCGTCGCGGCGAGCCCCGTCCCGATGGCCCACACGGGCTCGTAAGCGAGCGCGAGGCCAGGAGGAGGCACGGCGAACCCGTCGAGCGCGCCGAGCTGGGTCCGAAGTACGTCCCGCGTGCGTCCCGCCTCACGCTCTCTTCGCGTCTCGCCGACGCAGTAGAGCGGAGCGAGTCCTTCCTCGGCGAGCCGCGCCATCTTGCGGGCAAAGTCCGTTTCGCGCTCGCCCCGAAGAAGGCGCCTTTCGCTGTGGCCCACGAGAACGAGCGAGACGCCGGCGTCTTTCAGCATCGCGGCGGACACCTCGCCCGTGAACGCGCCCTCGCGCTCGTGGAACACGTCCTGGGCCGCGAGCGCGATGCCGCTTCCCAGAAGCGCCGCGCGAACGCGGTCGAGAGCCGGGAACGAGGGGGCGATCGCGATGTCCACTCCGGCGGGCCGCGCGAGGGCGGCGATCGCGCGAGCCAGCTCCGCGGCCGCCGACGGCGTACGAGTCATCTTCCAGTTCGCGACGAAAAAGCGCCGGCGCTCTCTCAACGCAGGGCTTCCACGCCGGGCAGCGCCATGCCGGCCACGAGATCGAGCGAGGCGCCGCCGCCGGTCGACACGTGTGACATCTCGGCGGCGAGCCCCGCCTCCTTCACGGCCTCGACGCTCTCGCCGCCGCCCACCACGGTGAAGGCAGAAGACTCGGCGAGGATCTTCGCGACGGAGAGGGTGCCCCGGTCGAACGGCTTCGTTTCGAAGACGCCCATGGGCCCGTTCCAGAAGATGGTTTTCGCGTTCCCCGTCATGCGGCGGAACATCTCGACGGTCTTCTCTCCGATGTCGAAGGCCGCCGTGTTCTGAGGGATCGCGTTCATCGCCACGGTCTTCGCCTCGCCGGACCTCTCGAGGGAGGGCGCGACGACGAAATCGGAGGGAAGGACGAGCGCGACGCCTCGCTCCTTGCATCGATCGAGAATCTGCCGGGCGACGGCGACGCCCTCTTTCTCGAGGAGCGAGCCGCCCACCGGGAGAGAAAGCGCCGCGACGAAGTGGTTCGCCATGCCCCCTCCGACGAGAAGGACGTCGGCCTTCTCGACGAGAGCCCTCAGGGCGGCGAGCTTCCCGAGGATCTTCGCGCCGCCGAGGATCGCCGCGAACGGGCGCTCGATGTCGGTCACGACCTTCGCGAGCGCCTTCAGCTCCTTCTCCATGAGGAGGCCCATGCCGCGCGTCTCCCGCGAAAAAAGCGCCGCCATGCCGGCCGTCGAGGCGTGCGCGCGATGGGCCGTGCCGAACGCGTCGTTGACGTAGACGTCGGCGAGGGCTGCGAGCTGCCGGCAGAACGCCGGGTCGTTGCCCTCCTCGCCGGCGTGGAAACGCAGGTTCTCGAGGACGACGGCCCCGCCGGGCACGAGCGCGGCGACGGCTTTCTCCGCCTCCTCCCCGATACAGTCGTGGGCGAACGCGACGGGAATGCCGAGGCGGGCTTCCAGCGTACGCGCCACGGGAGCGAGTGAGTACTTCGGGTCGGGCGCGCCCTTCGCCTTGCCGAGGTGCGAGGCGAGGACGAGGCGGGCGCCGCGCTCGCGGGCGAGGTGGAGCGTAGGCAGCGCCTCGACCACGCGCGTATCGTCGCGCACGACGCCGTCCGCGAGCGGCACGTTGAAGTCGACGCGCACGAAGACCCGCTTGCCGTCGAGATCGAGATCGCGGATCGAACGTGGAAGGTCGGCCATGGCGTTCTCCTGTCGGAAAGTCGCTCGCGCGATCTTATGCGCCGGGACCTCTATAGTCTCGCCCGTGACCGCCGACGCCGGGCCCGCCACGCGGGTGACGCCGTACACGTATTCGGCCGGGCGGCTGCGCCTCCTCGACCAGCGCCGCCTGCCGCACGAGGAAGTCTTCCTCGAGTGCGAGAGCGCGGCCCAGACGGCCGAAGCGATTCGCGGTCTCGCGGTGAGGGGAGCCCCGCTGATCGGCGTGGCCGCCGCCTACGGCCTGTGCGCCGAAGCGCGGCGGGTGGCCGCGCGCGTGCCCGACGATCTCGATGTCGCTTTCGCGCTCGGCGCCGAGAGGCTCGTCTCGGCGCGACCCACCGCCGTGAACCTCTCGTGGGCCGTCGGCCGGATGCGCGCCGCCTTCGAGGCCACGCTGGGGGGCGGCGCCGGCGAGAGGGTCCTCCGTCTCGAGGAGGAGGCGCACCGGATCGCCGAGGAGGACCGCCTCGCCTGCCTCGCGATCGGCCGCCTCGGCGCCGCGTGGCTGCAAGGCCGGTGGGTGGGCGTTTCCGGCGTTCCGGCGGTCCTCACACACTGCAACGCGGGGGCGCTCGCGACAGCGGGAATCGGAACCGCGCTCGGCATCGTGCGGGTGCTCGCGGCCGAAGGGCCGCTCGCGATCCTCGCGGGCGAGACGCGGCCGTTCCTGCAGGGCGCGCGCCTCACGGCGTGGGAGCTGCGACACGACGGGCTCGACGTGACGCTCCTCCCGGACGTCGCGGCCGCTTCGCTGATCGCCCGCGGCCGCGTCCAGGGCGTCGTCGTGGGCGCCGACCGCATCGCCGCGAATGGCGACGTCGTGAACAAGGTCGGGACGTATGGTCTCGCGCTCGCGTGCCGCGCGCACGGCGTCCCGTTCGTCGTCGCAGCCCCGACGACGACGATCGACCTCTCGGCGGCGGACGGCGCGTCGATTCCGATCGAGGAACGCGCCGCCTCGGAAGTGGTCTCGCTGTCGCTTCCGGGCGGAGGCTCAGTGTCCCTCGCGCCCGACGGCGTGTCCGCGCTCTATCCCGCTTTCGACGTGACCCCCGGGGCTTTGGTCGACGCGATCGTCACGGAGCGTGGAATCTCCACACCGCCGCACGCCGTTGCGTTCGCGCGGCTCCTCTCACGATGAAGTCGGACGAGACGCTCGTCCTCGGTCTCGAGACGTCCTGCGACGAGACCGCCGTCGCGCTTCTCGATGGCGCGGGCGGGGCGCGCACCTCCCGCGTGTCGTCGCAGGAGGAGGCCCATCGCCGTTTTGGCGGCGTCGTGCCCGAGATCGCGGCACGCGCGCATCTTGAGAACCTTCCCCTCCTTCTCGACGTGGCGCTCGCCGACGCCGGCGCGAGTTTGGCCGACGTCACGGCGGTCGCGGCGACGGCCGGCCCCGGCCTCGTCGGCGCCTTGCTTGTCGGCCTCTCGGAAGGAAAGGGCCTTGCGCTCGGGCTCTCGGTGCCCTTCGTTCCCGTGAACCACATCGAGGGGCACGCGCTCTCGCCTTTCCTGGATGGCGCGGGTGGCCCCGCGTTTCCGGTGCCGGAGACGTTCGCCGCGCTCGTGGTCTCGGGCGGCCACACGCACGTCTTCCGGTTCGAGGCTGAGAGGATCGAGCGCCTTGCGCGGACGCGCGACGACGCGGCCGGTGAGGCCTTCGACAAGGTCGCGAAGATGGCGGGCCTCGGCTATCCGGGCGGTCCCGCCGTGGATCGCCTCGCGCGGCGCGGCCGCGCGGCACGCCCTTTTCCCGTGCCGCATTTCAAGGACGGCTCGCCCGACTTCAGCTTCTCAGGTCTGAAGACCGCCGCGCGAGAGCGCCTGCTCGAGCTGGGCCGCGTTCCCGCGCCCGGATTCCCCGGCGGTCCCTCGCTCCGCGAGGAGGACGCCCCGCAAGGGCTCTGCGATCTGATGGCCGACGTGGAGGAGGCGATCGTCGCGCAGCTTCTGCACCGCCTGTCGCGAATTCACGAGGCCGAGCTCTTCGAGGTTCTCACGGTGTCGGGCGGTGTCGCGGCGAATACGCTTGTGAGGGAGCGCATCCCCGCGTGGGGGCGGTCGCGCGGGGTGGACGTCCGGCTCGCCCCTCGGGGTCTCACCGGCGACAATGGCGTGATGATCGCGTTCGCGGGGCTGAGACGGCTGCTCACCGGGCGCCTCGGCGAAGGGCTCGGCGCGGTGGCGCGATCGCGCTGGCCGCTCGAGACGCTAAGATAAAGGGCTTGCGCGCGGCCGGCCGGCCGCGCGTCACCACGGCATGACCGACCCGTCGCGCATCCGCAATTTCTCGATCGTCGCTCACATCGACCACGGGAAGACGACGCTTTCCGACCGGATCCTCGAGATCACGGGCGCGCTGAGCGCGCGCGAAATGACCGAGCAGGTCCTCGACGACAACCCGATCGAGAAGGAGCGCGGCATCACGATCAAGGCGCGCTCGGTCACGCTGAAATACAGAGCCGAGGACGGCACGGATTACGTCCTGAACCTCATCGACACGCCCGGACACGTCGACTTCACGTACGAGGTGTCGCGCTCGCTCGCCGCGTGCGAAGCGGCCGTGCTCGTCGTGGACGCGACGCAGGGCGTCGAGGCGCAGACGCTCGCGAACGCCTACCTCGCGATTCACAACGACCTCACGATCGTCCCGTGCATCAACAAGATCGACCTGCCGTCCGCAGTCCCCGAGATGGCGCGCGAGCAGATCGAGGAGATCATCGGGATTCCCGCGCGGCATGCCGTGCTGACGTCGGGCAAGGTCGGGACGGGCGTGCGCGACCTCCTCGAAGAGATCGTCCACTTGGTACCCCCTCCGACGGGCGATCCGGACGCTCCGCTCAAGGCGCTGCTCTTCGACTCGTGGTTCGACCTCTACCGCGGCGTCACGTGCCTCGTGCGGGTGCGCGAGGGCAGGCTGAAGCCGGGGATGAAGATCCGGATGATGGGCACGGGTTTCGGGGGCGAGGTGCAGGAGGTCGGGATCTTCAACCCGAAACAGCAGGTCGTGGCGGAGCTCTCCGTGGGCGAGGTCGGCTACGTCATCGCGGGCATCAAAGACCTCCACGCCGCGAAGATCGGCGACACCGTCACCGAGGCCGGGCGCCAGACCGCCGAGGCTCTGCCCGGCTTTTTGGACGTCAAGCCGATGGTTTTCGCGTCGATCTTCCCGACGGAGACAGACGCCTACGAGGACCTCAGGGACGCGATGGAGAAGCTCCGCCTCAACGACGCGTCCTTTTCCTTCGAGCCCGAGTCGTCGACGGCGCTCGGTTTCGGCTTTCGCTGCGGCTACCTCGGCCTCCTCCACATGGAGATCATCCAGGAGCGCCTCGAGCGCGAGTTCAACCTCTCGCTCATCACGACGGCGCCCTCGGTGCCCTACAAGGTCAAGACGACGCGCGGACAGGAGCTCGAGATCTCGAATCCGGTCAAGCTCCCCGAGGTCCAGCTCGTCGACGAGATCCGCGAACCCTACATCCTCGCGACGATCATCACGAAGGACGAGTTCCTCGGCGGGATCCTCGCCCTGGCCGAGGACAGGCGGGGCACGCAGGTCTCGCTCGGATACGCAGGCACGCAGCGGGCGGTCCTCAAGTACGAGCTACCCTTGAACGAAGTCATCCTCGACTTCTACGACAAGCTCAAGTCGCTCTCGAAGGGTTACGCCTCCTTCGACTATCAGCTCATCGACTACCGGCCCGGCGACCTCGTGAAGCTCGACATTCTCATCAACGGCGAGCCGGTGGACGCGCTCGCGTTCATCGTGCACCGCGACAAGGCGCAGGCGAAGGGCCGCGCGCTCGTCGAGAAGATGAAAGAGATGATCCCGCGGCAAATGTTCGAGGTCGTCATCCAGGCGGCGATCGGGTCGAAAATCCTCGCGCGCTCGACGGTGAAGGCGCTGCGCAAGAACGTTCTCGCGAAATGCTACGGCGGTGACATCACGCGCAAGAAGAAGCTCCTCGAGAAGCAGAAGGAGGGCAAGCGGCGCATGAAGAAAGTCGGCCGTGTCGAGCTGCCCCAGGAGGCCTTCCTCGCGGTCCTGAAGGTTGAATGATGACTCCCGAAAGGCGCCTCACAGAGACGGTCGAGGCCGTTCTCGTGGCCGCCGCGCTCGCGCTCACGTTCAAGGGCTTCGTCTTCCAGATCTTCCACGTGCCGAGCTCCTCGATGGAGGACACGGTCCTCGCGGGCGACTACGTGCTCGTGAACAAGTTCGCGTACGGACCTCACCGCGGTCCGTGGGCGCGCATCCTGCCGTATCGCGACCTCGCGCGCGAGGACGTGGTCGTCTTCCGGTACCCGCCCGATCCGAGCCGCGATTTCATCAAGCGCGCCGTCGCGGTGGCGGGGGACCGGATCGACGCCGAGGCGAAAGCCTTGCGCGTGAACGGGGTGGAACCCTTCGAGCCGTACGTCGTGCATCGGGACGCGACGACATACGGAACGGGGGCGCCGCCGTCAATCCTTCGGCGCGACCGTTTTGGGCCGCTCGCCGTCAAAGCCGGCCACTTCTTCGCGATGGGCGACAATCGCGACGAGTCGCAGGATTCGCGCTTCTGGGGGCCGGTTCCCCTCGCGCATCTCGAGGGGCGCGCCGTCTCGGTCCTCTGGTCCGTCCGCGAGGGTTCGCGCGCTTTCACAGGCCGCGGGGCGGCGTTACGCCGTTTCCTCGATACCGCGCTAAACTTTTTGTCCCGGACGCGCTGGAAGAGAACTTTCCACGCCATTCGCTAGCGCGCGGCCCCGGAGCCGCGCCAGAAGGAGAACATGATGCCGCGAGCCGCCAGGAGATTTCGGCGAGGAGAGGGGGCCTTCGGGCTCATCGTCGGGCTGGGCGTTCTGTTCGTCGTCGTCGTCGCGTGCGTGCGCATCCTCCCGCTCCACATCCGCGGGAACGAGATCCTCGACGCGATGAACGAGGCGGCCAACTTCGGCGGCTTGAAGGGTCCCGAAAAGCTGCAGATGGACATCTACCTGAAAGCGCAGGACAGGAAGGTGCCGCTCAAGATGGAGGCCATCCGCATCGAGCGCAGCGGCTCGTACATCACCATCTCGGCCCAATACGAGCAAACGGCGGACATCTTCGGCTACAAGTACGTTTACCGGTTCGACAAGAAAGTGGAAAAGCCGGTGTTTTAGCGCGCGATGGGACGTACGCGCGAAGACGAGGAACCACCGCTCACAGAGGTCCGGCTCGACGTGTGGCTGGACGTTTCGTGCCTTTTTCCGACGCGGTCCCAGGCCGCGATTGCGTGCACGGGCGGCAAGGTTGATCTGAACGGGCGCGCGGCGGCTGCGCACAGGCTGGTCCGTGCCGGCGACCGGCTCGAGATCACGTTTCCGCGCGGCCGTCGGACGTTTCTCGTGAAGGGTCTCGCGGAAAGGCACGTGAGGAAATCCGACGCGCGCGCTCTCGTCGAGGAGACGACGCCTCCGCTTGCGCCCGAGGTCCTCGAGGCCCGGCGGCTCGAGCGCCTGCTGGCGCCGCGGGACGACGGCGGCGGGCGCCCGACGAAGAAGGAGCGGCGGCAGCGGGAGAGGGCGCGCGGGTGGTGAGGCGCCTCCCGCGCCTGCGGTTCTACGAGATCCTGCTGCTCGCCGACTTCGTGGCGGTCGTCCTGCTCCTCCGGTTCCGCGCGCGCCTCGGACTCGACGTCGTCCGCACGCTGCTCGACACGCGGGGCTTCGTCTCGTTCACGGCGCCGTTCCTCCTCGGCGGGATCGTCCTGCGCGCCCTCCTCGCGGCGCGCCGGGGCCGGCGGCGCGGGGCCGCGCGCCTGCGCGCGCTCCTGAAGCCGCGGGCGCTCGTCGACCTCCTCCGCCTCCTCGCGGTGATGCCGCTCACGTCGTACGTCTACAGCTGGCTGAAGGTCGCGCTTCCGCTGCTCCGGCCCGACGTCCTCTACGACCGGGGCCTGTTCCGCCTCGAGACCGTCCTCCACTTCGGCGTGAACCCCGGGCGCCTCCTGCAGGGTCTGTTCCCGTATCCGGCGCTCTGGAAGGCGCTCGACGGCTACTACGGGGCCTTCATGTTCGCGGTGCTCGCGGGCGTCGGCTGGTTCGCCGCGACGCTCTCGATCCGGGACCGGGCGCGCTTCGCGGCGGGCTTCACACTCCTATGGGTCCTGGGGTCGTGGATCTACCTTGCGGTCCCGTCCCTCGGGCCGTGCTATGTCCTCAAGGACGACTACACGAATGTCCGTGCGTCGATGCCGTCGCAGTCGGCGACGATGGACCTCCTGTTCGCTCAGTACGGGCGGGTCCGCTCGTTCCACAGTCGGCCCGAGGGCACGGACCTCTCGCCGTACCTCGGCGTGGCCGCGATGCCGTCCCTCCACGTCGGGGCGCTGGCGTTCCTCATGCTTTTCGCCCGCGGGCGCTCGCGGGCGCTCTTTGTCCTCTTCGCCGCCCTGACGGTCGTCACGTTCTTCACGTCGGTCGTGAGCGGCTGGCACTACGCGATCGACGGCTACGTGGCCCTCCTCCTCGCCTGGGTCGCGTTCAAAGCCGGGAGCCGGAGCGTCCCGAGCGCGTAACATCGCCCGCGGATGCGCATTCTTCTCTTCACCGGAAAGGGCGGGGTCGGCAAGACGACCGTGGCGGCGGCGACGGGCCTGACGCTCGCCGCGCGCGGCCAAAAGACGCTCGTCATGTCCGTGGACGCGGCCCACTCCCTCGCGGACGCGTTCGACCGCGACGTCGCGCTCACGGACCATGCCCACGGCACGGCCGTCGCGGTCGCCGACAACCTGTGGATCCAGGAGGTCGATGTCACCGAGGAGATCGGCCGCCACTGGAAGGACATTTCGGGATACATCACGACGCTTCTCGCCGTCACCGGCGTCGAGGAGGTGCTCGCCGAGGAGCTCGCGATCTTCCCGGGCATGGAGGAGGTTTCGGCGCTCCTGTACGTGAACCAATACGCGCGAGAGAAGGCCTTCGACGTCCTGATCCTCGATTGCGCGCCCACGGGGGAATCGCTGCGGTTCGTGTCGCTTCCGCCCACGCTCGAGTGGTACATGAAGAAGCTCTTCCGACTCGAGCGCTCGATCCTGAAGGTCGCGAGGCCGGTCGCGAAGAAAGTGAGCGACCTGCCGCTCCCGCCGGACCGGTATTTCGCGAACGTGCAGTCGCTCGCGCAGAAGCTCGAAGGCGTCGACGCGCTCCTCAAGGATCCCAGGACGACGACCGTGCGGCTCGTGACGAACGCCGAGAAGATCGTCATCAAAGAGACGCAAAGGGCCTTCATGTATTTCGGCCTCTACGGCTTCACGGTCGATGCCGTGGTCGTGAACCGGCTTCTGCCTGAAGGCGTCCAGGACCCCTTCTTCTCGAAATGGCGGAGGACCCAGGGCGTGTTCCTCGAGGAGGCGCGGAGCTACTTCGATCCCGTCCCGGTCTTCACGCTGCCGCTCAAGGACGATCAGGTCCTCGGTTCGGTGGCTCTCCTGGAGCTCGGGCGGGAGCTGTGGGGCGAGAAGGATCCCGCCGCGTCCTTTCGCTCGGATCCGCCGTATCGCTACGCGAAGCGGAACGGAAAATACGTTCTCACGCTCGACCTTCCGTTCGTCGACCGGCACGAAGTCGACCTTGCGATGGCGTCGGGAGACCTCGTCGTGCGCATCGGCAACGTGCGCCATCACATCCCCGTCCCGCGGATGCTCGCGGGCCTGTCGCCGTCCGGCGCGAAAGTCGAGGACGGCAAGCTCACGGTGCGCTTCGGGAAGACGCTTGGCACGGGGGAGGATGCGGGAAGGTTCTCCTAGAGAGGAAAGAGAGGACGGCATGCCTGACGAAGCTGATTCTCCACGCGGGAACGCGGGCGCGCGGCACCGTCGCCGCGCGGGCCGCAAGTCGACCGCGCGGACACCCACCCCTTCCTCCTTCGAAAATGAATTCGGACCAGGCCTGCCCGAAGAGCCGGCTCCCGCGGCGAGAGAGCGAGGCGGTCCGATCCCCGGCCTCGCCTGCGCGGGAGAGGGCTGCGTCTTCAAGCCCGCCGCGGACCTCGTCGGCAGGTTCTCGCTGCGTCTCGCGCGCGGGCACAAGAGCACGCTTTCGCGCGCCGCCACCTCCGGCATCGAGTTCATGAAGGCACTGCGCGACTTCCTCGACGAGGAGATCGCGCTTGCCGAGCGCGCCGCCGGCGGTGGCAGGGCGCGGCCGCGCTACGAGAAGATCGAGGTCGAGTGATGCGGACTTACCCGGTGCGTCTGGCCTCGTGTCTTTCGGCCGCGACCCTCGCCGTCTTTCTCGGAGCCTGTCCTGCCACCAACGACATGACCGGGCCGAACGGGCAGGCGAGCCCGACCCCGACGGCCGCGAACACACCCGCGACGACGCCCCCGCCGCTCGGAACTCCTTCCGGCTCGACGCCGACCCCGACCGCCGTTTTCACCGGAACGCCGCCCACCGCAACTCCGACCTCGGGGCTCGGCTCGACGCCCGCGACGTTCACGCCCACGGCGGCGCCTCCGACACCAACGCCGGGAGCAGGCACTCCGACGGTCACGCCCGTTCCGCCGAGCCCGACGGCGACACCCTTCGCGGGCACGCCCACTCAGACTCCGTTCGGCGGCGTACCGACGCCCACGGCGGCGCCCCCGACGCCGACGCCGGGAGCGGGCACGCCGACCGTCACGCCCGTTTCGGGGAGCCCGACCCCGACGCCCTTCGCGGGTACGCCCACACAGACCCCGTTCGGCGGCGTTCCGACGCCCACGCCCTCGCCGACCTGAACGCGCCCGAGGCTCAGCGCGCCGCGGCGATCTCGGCCACGATTGCGCGTGCGGCCGCCGCGGGATCGGACGCGGCCGTGATCGGCCGGCCGACCACGAGAAGGTCAGCGCCCGCGCGGATCGCGTCAGCCGGCGTGGCGACGCGTCTCTGATCGCCCGCAGCCCCGCCCCGGGGCCTCACGCCCGGCACGACGAGGAGAAAGTCTCCTCCCAACGCCGCGCGGATCGTCTCGATTTCCTCGGGCGAACAGACGATGCCGTCCAGGCCCGATTCCTTCGCGAGGATCGCCAGGCGCAGCGCGGCCTCGCGCGGCGAGCCACCGAGACCGACGGCCCGGACTGCCGCCGCGTCGAGAGACGTCAGGATCGTCACGGCGATGAGCTTCGGCGCGTCGAGCCCCGCTTTGGCGGCTGCGGAGCGGGCCCCTTCGCCGAACGCCTTCATCATCTCCGCGCCGCCTAAGGCATGGCAGTTCACGATCGAGGCGCCGGTCCTCATGGCGGCGGCCGCCGCCTTAGAGACCGTGTTCGGAATGTCATGCAGCTTCAGGTCGAGGAAGACGTCCGCTCCCGATGCCACAAGGTCACGCACAAGGGTCGGCCCCTCGGCGACGAAGGCCTCGAGCCCGACCTTGAGAACGCCCGCCTCGGGCGCGAGGAGACGCGCCATGGCGAGGAGCGCCGTGCGATCCGACAGGTCCAGCGCGACGGCGAGCCGTGAGCGGGCGTCCGGCGTCTCTCGATTCATGAGAACGAGTGGTCCTTTCGCGGGCGCGTCCGGAGCGTGCCGACGAGGTCGGAGACGCGCGCGACGCCGTGGGTCTCGCACCACGCGGCGAGCTCCCCGACGAGTCGGCCCGCGAGCGAGGGATCGCGGAAGTTCGCGGTCCCGATCTGGACCGCGTTCGCGCCCGCGACGAGAAACTCGACGACGTGCTCGACGGTCTCGATCCCGCCCATCCCGAAGATCGGGATCTTCGGAAGGGCCGTTCGCACTTCCCACACCATGCGCAGCGCGATCGGGCGGATCGCGGGTCCCGAGAGCCCGCCGGTCGTGAAGCCGATCTTCGGCTCGCGGCGCTCGAGGTCGATCGCCAGGCCCACGAGCGTATTGATGAGCGAGAGCGCATCGGCGCCCGCGTCCACGGCCGCGCGGGCGGACGCGACGATGTCGGTCACGTTTGGCGAGAGCTTCACGACGAGCGGATGACGCGTGGCGGAACGGATTCTCTTCACGAGGGCGGCGAGCGCCTCGGGATTGTTCCCGAAGACCATGCCTCCCCTGACGACGTTCGGGCAGGAGACGTTTACCTCGACCGCGGCCACCCGGCGCTCGTCGCCGATGCGCTCCACGACCGCCACGTAGTCCTCCTCGGTATCGCCCCACACGTTCGCGATCACGGTCGCGCCGAGACGCGCGAGCTCGGGCAGCTTCTCGGCGAGAAACGCGTCGACGCCCACGTTCTGCAGCCCGATCGCGTTCAGCATCCCCGCGTCCGTCTCGCAGATGCGCGGCGGCGGATTGCCGTGACACGGCCGGCGCGAGAGGCCCTTTACCGAGATCGCGCCGAGCGAGGCGAGGTCGAGATAGTCGGCGAACTCGAGGCCGTAGCCGAACGTGCCGGACGCCGTCGCGATCGGGTTCTTGAGGCGCAGCCGGCCGAAGGCCGTGGAGAGATCGACGGTCATGGCGTCAGAGGCGCGCCCAGTCGATCGCGGTCGGCGGCACGCAGGGCCCCTCCTTGCAGATCGTCGCGAAGCGGCCGTCCGCCATCGGGACGACGCAGCCGAGGCAGACGCCGAACCCGCAGGCCATCTCGGACTCCATCGCGAACGAGCCTTCGAGGTTCGCATCCGCCAGAAGAGTGGCGAGCGCGCGGAACATGGCTACGGGACCGCAGGCGTAGACGCGGCGGTAGCGCCCGCCGCGCGCAAGCGCGTGCGTGAGCAGCTCGGTCACGCGACCCTTTCGTCCGAGCGAGCCGTCGTCCGTGGCGTATCGACAGCGGTGCGGGCCGAGGAAACGCTCGAAGTCGCCGCGCTTCAGGACATCGTTCTCGTTCCGGCCCCCGTAGAAGAGGTCCGCCGCGATGCCGCGCGCGGCGAGCGTGCGCGCGAGGAGCACGAGAGGAGCGAGGCCGATTCCACCGGCGACGAGCGCGACACGGTCGGAGTGGAGGAGGTCGTCGATCGGGAACGGCACGCCCAGCGGACCGAGGACGGGAAGCGGCGTTCCCTCGGCGAAGCGCGCGAGCGCCGCCGTTCCAACCCCCACGATCTTGATGACGAACTCCAGCGCGGGAACGCCCGCCATGGTCGTCACGTCCGCGATGGAGAACGCGCGGCGGAGGTACGGGCGGAGCCCCTCGCCGGCCTGGATCATGGCGAAGTGGCCCGGTTTCGTCCTGGCGCCGATCGCGCCGGCCGAGAGAAACAGGGAATAGTGCCCTTCGTCGTAGTGGATCGTCTTGAGGACGCGGAGCGATTCGTTGACGGCCATCGGGAAGGAGGCGAGACTCGCCGGGCGCGGATTATGAGCGAGGGAAGACCGGCGTACCACCTGCCTCTCGCGGGGGCGCTCGCGGGCCTCGCAGCAGGCGATCTGTTGCTCGGTCTCAATCCGGAGCTCCAGGGCGCTCTTCCGGCGGCGCGACTCCTTCTCGTCGCCGCCGTGGCGGGAGCCATCGTCGCCTCGCCGCTCGCTTTCTTGTCGCGCGCGCGGCGCACCCCGCGCGCCGGCGCCGTGTTAGGCGCCGGCCTCCTCGCCGCGTACGGCGTGTTCGTCGAGTTCCAGAGGCAGGCGCTCCACGACTTCGTGCCCGCAGGAGCCCGGCGCGTCCTCGTCGCGACCGCGATGGCGGCGTTTCTCTCGGCCGCTATCCTCGGCGTACGCGCCGTGCGTGGCGGCCCCTCCGTCCAAACGCTCTGGATCCCGCTCCTTCTCTTCCTCCTGCCGCCCTTCGTGGGCCGGCGCGCTCCGGAACGCCCCTCCCCGGAGGCGTCCCCTGCGCCCCTGCGCCCGCCGCGCCGGAATCTTCTCGTCGTCGGGCTCGAGGGTGCCTCCTGGGGCCTTCTCACCACGTACGCTTCCGAGGGCGCGATGCCCGTCGTCGAACGGCTCTTGCGCGAAGGAACCGCGGGACCGCTCGCGGCGCTCGCTCCGTACGATCGCGCCGCGCTCTGGACGACGGCCGCCACGGGCAAGCGGCCGCTGAAGCACGGCGTGGTCTCGTCGCGCCGCTGGGAGACCCCCGGCGGAACTCTCCGGCTCCTGCCGGTGCTGCCCGGCTCGCCCGTGCCCGGGGTCGAGCGCTCCCTCGTCGACGCGGCAGCGGACCGCCGCAGCCTGACATTCTGGGAGATCCTCGCATCTCGCGGCCACGAAGCGGCCGTCCTCGGGTGGCCTGCGTCGTCTCCGGCGCGGGAGGGGCTCGTCCTTTGGGCAAGCGACGCTTTCTTCGATGGGGACGCGGACGCCACCGCGGCGCTCCCCGCCGAGGCCGCCGCGCGGGCTCGTCTCTTCCGGGTGCCTCCCGACGCCCTCGACCGTCCGCTCGCGCGCTCTCTCGTGCCCATGGCCCTCGCCGCCGACGAGGGCCGGCTCGATCCGCTGCGCGGAGCGGCGCGGGACCTGACGGTGGCCGGAGCGGCTCTGGCGGCTTTGCCCAGAGGCCCGCTCAATGTCTCGGCGCTCGTCCTCTCCGGGCTTGCCGAGGCGGGGGCGTTTTCAGGCGCCGCGGAGAATTCCCGCTACTGGGGCCTTTCCTTTCCTGAAAAAGAGGCCGAGGCCCGGGCCGCGGCGCTGCGCGCCTATTACCGGTTCCTCGACGACCTTCTCGGCGAGATTCTCGAGCGCGAAGGCCGGGAGCGCACGATCTGCCTGTTCGCGCCTGTGGGATGGGGGCCGCCGCCCACGCTCGAAGCCATCTCGCTCTTCCTGCGCGGGCAAAGGCCCGCGGCGAGCCCCGATGCCGCGCGGGACGGCTTCGTGCTCTTCGCGGGAGCCGGCGTGAGGTCGGGCGTTCGTCTCACGTCCGCGAGCGTTCTCGATCTGGCGCCGACGCTGCTCGTCCTCGCCGGCGAGCCCCTCGCCCGGGACATGGACGGGCGTGTCCTCGCCGAGGTGTTCGACGAGCGGTTCACGGAGTCGGCGAGCGTTCCGATCGTGTCGACCTTCGAGGCCTCGGGGCCGCAGTGAACGAAACCGGGAAAAGGACGCGCACCGCCCTCCTCTTCGCGCTCGGGGCGCTCGGCGTCTTCCTGCGCGTGGTCAAGGCCGGCGACTGGCCGGCGGGACCGTGGATCGACGAGCTTTACTTCCTCCGTGCCGCGCGCCTTTCGGCCGTCGAGGGCTTCCGCTCCCTCTTCGGCACGACGCCGATGCAGCCGACGGACTTTCTCCTCTCGAGCGGGTGGCGCTATTACCCGAGCCACATCTTTCTCCTGCCCCTGGCGGCCGCCGACCGGCTCGCCGGCGGGGGCATGGCCTCCGTCCGGCTCATTGCGCTCGGCTCCGGCGTCCTCCTGTTCCTCGCGTCGCTCGCGCTCGCGCTCGAGGCCACGCGCGAGCGGCCGCGCGCGCAACTGCCGGCGTTCGTCCTCCTCGCGACGTCACTCTGGCTTCTGACGCAGGCGAGGTGGGCGTGTGACGTCGTCCTCACGTCGGCGGTCGTGACGGCCGCCGCCGCGGCAGGCCTGAGAGCCTGGAGGCGCTCCTCGCCCGCCTGGGCGATCGCGTCCGGAGCATTGTTCGGGCTCGGGGCGGCGGGATACGCCTCGGCGCGCCTAGCTCTCGCGCTGCCGGCGGCCGTCTTCGTCGCCGCCTGGGCCTTAGGACATCGCGTCGCACGCCGACTGGCCCTCGTCGCACTTCTCGCGGAGGTCGTCGTCATCGCGCCCCTTGCGCTCACGTACGCGCGGCAGCCGGAGCGCCTGACGGCGCACGTCCGGGATCTCTCGATCCTCTCCCGGCCCGCGGGGGAAGCAGGGCGGGCCTTTTTCGCGAACGTCCGCGACTACGTGGCGCTGTTTTTCGTGCGTGGGGATGCCATCGCCCGGCACGGCGACCCGAACCGCCCCGTCGTCCTGGCGGGCGTGGGGGCCCTCCTCGTGGCCGGCGCCGCGGCCGGCGTCGCGCGCGCCGGCGTCGAACGCCTTTTCCTCCTCCCGATCGCGGTTTTCCTGGCAGGCGGACTCCTCGCGCGCGACACGGAAAGCGCGAACGCGAGCCGAGTCTCCCTCGCGGCCCCCTTCGTCCTCACGCTCGCGGCGCTCGGGGCCGCCGCCCTCGTGGAGTCGCTCCCCGCGCGCGACCGGCGCGCCGGGGGCATAGCCCTTCTCGGCCTCGTCCTCGTGACGGCCGTTCTCGACGTCTCGGGCTTCGTCCGCTGGGTCACGGGGCCGCACGTGCCGAACAGCTTCGGCGTTGCGGAGCGGCGCCTCACCGACGCGATCGAGACGGAGCGGCGCCGCACTCCAGCCGAGGTTCTCGTGCACCCGGTTCGTGCCGCCCGGAACGTGTACTTCGTCGACGTTCTTCTCGGCCTCCCGAACGACGGCGGGCGGCATGCGGTGAGGATCGGGACGGCGGGCGTCGAGACGACCTGGACGCGCGTCCCGGAAGGCGACGTGCTCTTCGCGGCGGACGGATCTCCCGAGGTCCTGAGGACCATGGCGAGCCTGGGCGGCACGCTCGTCGCGCACGCGGATCCGGAGGATGGCGGGTTGCCGTGGGCGCTCTACCGGATCCCGCATGAGGCGGCCGCGGTCACGGCCGAGCGCGCTCTCGACGGGTCTGCCAGGGTGTCCGCGCCAGGCGGAAACTTCTTCGCGCCCGAGGACGGCCTCTACGTCTTTGCCACGCGAGGCGGAATGCGGGTCGCTTTCGACGGCCGCGTGCTCTTCGACGGGAACGCCGGGGGTCACGTCGGTCTGCGCCTCGCGAAGGGCCGGCATCTCCTCGCCGCGGTACGGAGCCGGTCCTCGGCCGGTCTCCAAATCGTGGCGCCGGACGGTTTCGCCCTCCCGATGGGAGACCTGGATCCGCCGTAGGTGCCCGTTTCGACGGGCGGTTGACGGAGTCGGCGAGCGTCCCGAACGTGTCGACGTTCGAGGCGCTGGAGCGACGGGCGCCTCACCCACGAAGCCGATCTCGACATCCCGCGCCGCGTCGAAGACGTGAGCGCCGCGCGGAGGCACGTCATCCAGCCGGAGCGGCAGGCCGCCCGCGCCGACCAGCGGAATGCGCAGGACGCTGGGCGTGGAGACGGAGCCGGTCCGGATCCTCACGGGCAGGGCGGCCGACCGGAGGCGGAACACCAATCGCCCCTCGGGGCCTGGGATGAGAGCCGAGGAACCGTCGAAGCGTACCTGCCGGAGCGCGAGCGGATCGACGAGGAGAGGGGAGCGAGGAGGCGGAAGAAGCAGGAGGCGGTCTCCTCGCTCGACCTGCCGGACGTCCCCGGACGCACAAATGGCGGCGCACGCATCGAGAGCTTCCCGGCGGCGGCCGGGCGGCAGGGCGGCGAGATCGACTTCTATTGCGGCGGCACCGAGCTCGCGGTAGATCGCCAGCGTCTCGGCAGGAGGTCGAGTCTGGCTGACGCCGTCGAGCCAGAGGTGAATCGGGGGCGGGAAGGACTGGAATCCGTTGAGCACGCGACGCCCGTGGAAGAGCTGCTCGACCCACGCGCGCTCGGACGTTTTGCGCTCGAATGGATAGACGGCGACGATGGAGTCGCGATCGAGTGAAAGGAGGACGTCCTGGAACGGCGACGGACCCGGAAGCGCCGAGGCGGCGAACGGCTGCGGCCAGATGTCGGTCGCAAGCAGAAGGGCGAAAACCGTGACGACGCTTCGTCCGAAGAGAGACGCACGGAAGTGCCGGGCGGCGGCCGAGAGGGAGAGAACGGCGCAGGCCGCGATCGCGAGGCCGAACCATTGATCCCACCGAAAGAGGCCCCGCATCGAGGAGAAGACGGGAACTCGCGTGAGAAGGCGCCAGGGACCCGGAAAAAGGGGACGGCCGAGAACGTGAACCGAGGGGCCGAGCGCGAAAAGAAACGTCACGCCCGCAAGCGCTGCCCAGAGACCAAGGTCGGTCTCGGGAGAGTCTGGGTCGAGCCGCCGCGCGACCGGGCGGTGAAAACGCGGCAGGAGAAACCAGAGCCCCAGCGCCGACAGAACCACGAGTCCCGGAAAGAATCCGGGCGCACCTGGCGGAAAGCCCGGAAGGATCCATTCGAAAACGGCTTTGAGAGGCACGGAGAACCCGGAGTGGTGGAGGAGGGAAAGGAGGTCGGCAGACTGCCCGGCGAACGTGCGCATCGAGACCTTCACGTCGAAGTCGCGGCCGGTCTCGAACAGCGGACGGTTGAGAAGGACCAGCGGAATTGCGGCCAGGGCGCCCGTCACGAGAAGAAGAGGAAGGCGGCGGCGGCGCTCGGGCCGAAAAAGGGCGCATGACACGAGCACGAGGCCGGCGGTGATGGCCCCCATGAGCAGGCCGTAGAGACTTCCCATCCCCACGGCGAACCAGGTCGCGCCGAAAAGAAGGGCATCGCGCCATCGGCCGCCTCTCAGAACATCGAGGCCGAAGGCGATCGCGAGAGGAACGAGCCCCGCCCAGAGGACGGTGAAGATCCCAATGCCGTTCAGCCGGGCCGGGGACCAGGCGTAGAGAAATGCTCCGAGAAGAGCGGGCCAGCCGGGGCCGGCGAGGCGGAGGAAAAGCGCGCCCGAAGACCAGAACGCGAACATGCAGGCGAGCGCGTAAGGCACGTTGTACCCGACGGCGAGCGAGCCGGTGGCGCGCGCCCACGGGTAACCGACGATGGCCTCGACGAGGTAGCCCTCCGAGAGCCCCCACGAGTCGGGATAGGGCGCGAAGACGCGGTCGTCGCGGTTCCACGCCTCGCCGCGCTCGAACCGGCTCCACGTCCTCCCAAGGACTGACGCCGCAATCGCGGAGTCGCCCAGCTGGCAGTCGCGCTGCGGCTGCCCGCAGGGGATGAGCTTTAGGGGATGTCGCGCGACGTCGGCGAGGAACGGGAGAGGCGAAACGAAGCCGAGGGCCAAAAGAAGCGCGCGGAACGAGCGGGGCGAAAGGGAAAGCGGACTCCTCGCGGGCGGAGGCGTCGGTGCGACGGGCACCGCGCTCATCTCTCGGCGGCTCCTTCGGCGCCGCGAGTCACGACCGGCGGATCAAGCGCGCCGAAGAGCGCTTCGTGAAACGCGGCCGGCGTCTCGAGCGGTCCGTCGTGTCCCGCGCCGCCGAGGACGACGAGGCGCGCGGGACACGACGGAC
>Ga0209385_1000121_pt1 | contig 28079 bp, 32 predicted proteins | sample NGEPerB_FD_184506 | JGI IMG/M metagenome (GOLD analysis project Ga0209385, IMG submission 184506) | Arctic peat soil microbial communities from the Barrow Environmental Observatory site, Barrow, Alaska, USA - NGEE PermafrostAB12-B... | ecosystem: Environmental > Terrestrial > Soil > Wetlands >... | reverse complement strand
TCCGCCTCATCGCGGCGAGGATGCCCTCGAAGTCGCCCTGCTGGAGGACTTCGAGCTTGGCCATTGCGGCGTCGAACTGCTTGACGGCGGCCTTCTCCTCGGTGGTGAGGGCCTGGTTTGCGGCGATCTTGGCCTTGGCGCGGGTGGCGACGTTGGCCACGAGGATCGCGCTGCGCACGATCTCGAGACGCGGACCTTCGCGGAACATGTGCTCGGTGCGGCACAGGCCGATGCCCTGGGCGCCGTAAGACCGGGCCTGAGCGGCCTCTTCCGGCTTGTCGGCGTTGGTCCAGATCATCAGCTTGCGGACCTTGTCGGCCCAGCCGAGAACGGTCTGCAGGTCCTTCTGATCCTCGAACCGGGCGCTGACCGTCGGCAGAGCGCCGGCGAAGACGTCGCCGGTCGAGCCGTCGAGACTGACCCAGTCGCCTTCCTTGACTGTGATGCCGTTGGCGGTCGCGGTCTTGGTTGCGTAGTCGACGTGCAACTCGGCGCAGCCGGCGACGCAGGGCTTGCCGATCTGGCGAGCGACGACCGCCGCGTGGGAGGTCGCGCCGCCCTTGGCGGTCAGGATGCCCTGAGCGACGGCCATGCCGTGGAAGTCGTCGGGCGAAGTTTCCTCACGGATGAGAACGACCTTCTCGCCCTTAGCTGCCCAGGCGGCCGCCACGTCGGCGTGGAAAACGGCCTTACCAACGGCCGCACCCGGAGAGGCGTTCAGACCCTTGGCCATCCGCTTGGCAGTGGCGCGGGCCTTCGGGTCGAACTGGTCGCGCATGAGCTGGTCGACCTGGGCCGGCTCGATCCGCCCCAAGGCCTCTTCCTGAGTGATCAGCTTTTCCTTGACCATGTCGATCGCGATCTTTACCGCGGCCGCGGCGGTCCGCTTGGCGCTGCGGGTCTGGAGCATATACAGGCGGCCGCGCTCGATCGTGAACTCGAGGTCCTGGACGTCCTTGTAATGCTTCTCGAGCTTCTCGGCGATCTTCTTGAACTCGGCGTAGACCTTGGGCATGTCGGTCGCCAGCTGGGCGATCTTCGGTGCCGTTCGGACGCCTGCGACCACGTCCTCACCCTGAGCGTTGGTGAGGTACTCGCCGTACAGGACCTTCTCGCCGGTGTTGGGGTCGCGCGTGAACGCGACGCCGGTACCGGAGTCGTCGCCCATGTTGCCGAAGACCATAGTCACGATGTTCACGGCGGTGCCGAGGTCGTGAGCGATCTTCTGGCTGTTGCGGTAGTCGTTGGCGCGCTTGCCGAACCATGAAGCGAAGACGGCCTTAATGGCCAAGTCCAACTGCTCGTCGGCGTCGTCGGGGAAGTTGCGGCCGACTGTGTCCTTGACGATCTTCTTGTAGACGACGACGAGTTTCTTGAGGTCGTCGACGTTGAGATCGGTGTCCTTGGCGCCCTTGCCGTGCTTCTCCTTGGCCGCGTCCAGGGCCTCGTCGAAGCGGTTGTAGGCGACCTCGGAGCCGTCCTTGCTCTTGACCACGTGCGACGGGACGTCCATGACGATCCGGCCGAACATCGAGATGAAGCGGCGGTAGGCATCCCAGCCGAAGCGCTCGTTGCCGCTGATGGCGATGAGGCCCTGTAGGGTGGTCTCGTTGAGGCCGAGGTTGAGGACGGTGTCCATCATGCCCGGCATCGAGAACTTGGCTCCCGAGCGAACAGACACTAGGAGCGGGTTCTTCGCGTCGCCGAAGCCCTTGCCCGACTTCTGCTCGACGACCTTGACGGCCGCAATGACATCGTCCCAGAGGCCGGCGGGAAGCTTCTTGCCGGCGTTGAAGTAGTCGTTGCAGGCCTCGGTGGTGATGGTGAAGCCCGGAGGAATCGGCAGACCCGCATTGGTCATCTCCGCGAGGCCGGCGCCCTTACCGCCCAGCAGGTCCTTCATCCCACCGTTGCCCTCGGCCTTGCCGCCGCCCCAAGCGTAGATGTAGTGCTTGGCGGCCTTGTAGGTCTTGCCAGAGTCGGCCATAGGGTTGTCATCTCCTTGGATTCGGGGACTTGTCGCGCCACAGGCAGCGGGGAGCGCCCGAGCGACGGGTTCGCACTGATGTCCCGCAGATTGTACAGGCGTTCGCCATCCCACCTCGCTGCCGAGCGGCATTGCGACCCGGTAATTGGGCCCGCCGAGCCCGGCCATTCGGCCCGAATACTCGGGACTCTCGGACTCGTGGCGCCGGAAGCCGGCGCTCAGGCGGACGGGCGACATCCGAAAGGCGGTCGAGACGGCAGCGCCATGCGATAGTCTTCGACGGTGCCTCAGCCCTCGGCCACCTTGCCCAATGCGCCGCGCCGCCGCTCGCCGTGGCTAGCCTTGGTCGGCGCGACGGTCGTCATCGGGGCACTGGTTGGCGCGTGCTGGACATCGGACCCACAGGCCACAGTGCTCCCCTCCCCGACGGCTGCGGCAACGACTACGCCCTCGGTCACGCCCTCGGCCACGCCGTCGGTCACGCCGTCGGCCACGCCCACGCTAAAACCCACACCCGCCTCGACACCCGAGCCCGCGCGCGTGCCGCTCGTCCCGATCGTGAGCTTCTGGTCGTCGCAGCGTTCCATCTCCTGGGCCAGTCTCGTCGGGGCCGTCGGGGGGAGCCCATCCCGCAACGTGTCACCGGCTCCGGTACGCGTCGCCGTCAGCGCCCCGGATCTCCCCGCCCTTGGCGAGCTGCTGGGCGTGGTTCCGGTCAACGTCACGGCTCTGAACCCGGACGGCGTGCGGGCCTTCGTCAAGGCCACTCCCAATGCCCTGGGCATCGTCCGGGCCGACGATGTAGCCCTAGGCGTCCGGGCAATCGGCGTGGACGGGGTACAGCTCTTCGGCGCCGGCCGGATCCGCGAAATCGGGGACTGGCCGCTCCTGGCGGCGGAGCCGGGAGCCACCACGACCTTCGCCGCGGCCCAGGTATGGACGATGGCGGCGGGCGGCGACGTGATGCTGGACAAGGCCGTGTACGCCCGATCCGTGACCGTCGGGCTCGGTGTCGACTACGCCTGGTATGGCGGGACCGCCTCGATCGACACGCGCTACTGCTGCGGCTGGGGCGGCGGCAGGCTGGTCGGTGGCCTTCGGACCGGCACGTCGGGCGCCGTCGGTGACCTCTTCCGTCAAGCGGACGCAGCCATCGTCAACCTCGAGTCGCCCGAACCGCACGACTTCCGATACCACGCCGACGGCTTCACCTTCACCGGCGACCCGGCCCTCCTCACCGGCCTGCGTGACGCCGGCATCGATGTAGTCTCCCTCGCCAACAACCACCTCGGCGACGGCGGCCTCCACGCCGTGGCAGACGAGATCGGCATGCTGGACTCGCTCGGCATCGTCCACACCGGTGCCGGCGCGAACAACGCGGCGGCCCGTGCGCCGGCCTGGGTAACCGCAGGCGGGCTGCGCGTGGCCGTCCTCGCCTACTGCTGGATCCTCCCGACCGAATACTGGGCGACGTCCAGCTCGCCGGGCTCGTCCGGCTTTTCGATCTACCAGGTAACGGCCGACATCCGCGCCGCCAAAGCCGCCGGTGCCGACTACGTCGTCGTCATGCCTCACTGGGGCATCGAATACACGGACGCCGTCCTCGCGGACCAGTCGAACGCCGCCGCCCGAATGCTCGACGCCGGCGCGGACCTGATCCTCGGCAGCCATTCCCACTGGTTCGGGGCCATTGCGCAATCCGGCACAGACAAACTGATCTTCTACTCGTTCGGCGACCTGGTCTTCGACTGGACCCACGACGAGCGAACCCAGGAGAGCGCCGTCGCCGACCTCACGTTCGTCGGCACCAAACTCGTCCAGGTGGATCTCCACCCGATCCTGATCATCGACGGCCAGCCCAACCTGCTCGACCCCGCCGGCGACGGGAAGGTGGTGTTGGATCAGATCCGCGCGACCTCAGGACGGGCGTTGGGCTGGTAACAGCCCTTCCAGCGCCAATCCGAGCCTGTTGGTCGTTCGAAAGTCGTCTGAAAATCGCGGCCAGCGTCGACACGAGGCCAGCGTCGACACGAGGCCAGCGTCGCACCTGCGGTTCTGGCATTCCAAGCCGATCCAGGCCGGTCCTATCCTCGCAAGCGGATGCCCAGGTCACTCGTCTGGAACAGGTCCGCGTACTCGCGGGCGCGGGCGCGAGCGGCGATCTGACTGGCCCGAGCATGGCGCCCGTCGCTGGGGCGACGCCACAGATCCGCCTCGGCGATCTCCTGGGCGATGACGCTCGATCGCACCCATTCATCCCCATGGCGGCGCAGGATCTCGACCATGACTTCGTGCAGTAGAGGGGTTCCGTAGCTGGTGGGCGTCTCGGCAACCGCGTGATTCGGCGGGGACGCCGCGACGCCGGGGGACGCCGGACCTCCGGCCACCCGGCCGGCGAGCACGTCGCCGACGATCCCGGCAAGCTGCTCCACATACGCAGGGCGCCATTGGCGCACCGGGAACGGCAGGACGTCGATCGCGTGCTCGTCGAAGCCCGCCTGTGCAGCGGCGGACCGGACCGACGGCGCGACTTGACGAAGAACCACCACGACTCGCTCCGGTCGGAGCTGGCGCAAGATCACGGCTAGACGGGGAATCCCCGCGCCCACCGCAGCCGACCGGTCGCCCTCGTCCAGATCGTTGACAGGTCGGTCCGCCAGGTCCACCAGCCAGCATCCCAGATCCCGGAACCAGTCCAGGAAGACATTCCCGTCCGGCACGGTAGCCACCGACAGTCCTCGCCCGAAGGCCTCGCGCGTGGCCCGGTACAGGTTCGAATCGGCCCTGTAGAAATGCGTGCCTCCGGCAGGCGAGGACTCGCCGACGAACAGGATTCGACAAGCCGAAGGACGATAACGAGCCACCAGCTCGGCGACCGACCCCGTGGTTGCGGGGGCCGTGGCCCGCGGTAGTGAGCCCCTCGGGGACTGCGAGTGCGGTGCCCGCACCGGCCTCGCACCGGACGATCCGGACCCCGGCGGGCCGCCGCTCCCGGCAAGCCGGTCGAGGGCATCCGGATCGATTCGGTATTGGATCCCGGCCTCGGCGATTCGATCGAGCATCTCGTACAGGTCTATCCCGGCCCGCGACGCGGCAGCCCATGCCGACGACCGACCCGCCGCATAGTCGGCGGTCGCCGACTCGACTCGCCTGTGCGCCAGACCGTCGGCAAGCAGCCGGCGCGCCAGTTCGGTGCGGTCGATCCCCTCGCTGTGGGCGATTTCATCCATTTGGTTCAGCAGTTCGCGCTCCAGGCGCAGGGTCACCTGCGCGCGCGCGTTGCGGTCGTCATCGATCGGGTTCATCGCGGTCGTCCTTCGATCAGGTGCAGCAGTACGTCCAGGTCGCTCATGCCCAGGTTGGTCAGGCGTGCGAAGTGGCGTATTCGGTCTTCGAGCACATCCGGGTCAGGCGTGCCTCCAAAGAGGACTTCGACCAGATGGACGGTCCTCACTCCAAAGGCTCCGGCAAGCCGCGCCGCCTGCCGCTCGTGGAGACAGACCGGCCAGGCTCGCGCGCGCCCCAATGCCAGAGCATCGAGCTCTCCCGCGTGGAGGCCCGAACTGCGGACGGCAAACTCGCCGGCAAGCTGCTGCTCACGGCTGTCCAGGGTCACCACGAGAAGCCGGCCGTCCTGCTGCGCCTGCTCGATGACGGCGACCTCGGGGTGCCGAAAGGCCAGCTCCGGCCGAGCCGCTTCGGCGTACACGGACGGCGGCATGACCGGCGTCCAGCCGGCAATTGCGGGCGCATCCAGCGCATCGAGTTTCGCCAGGTAGATGAGCGGCCCGGCGTCGAGAACCATCTCCACAAATGCATCCCATTAGCTGCCTAGTGCACTACTCTACCGACCGGGCGGGGCTCCGTCAACCGACCGACACCGGGACGGGTGCTATCGGTGATGACGACGATCGTCGGGTTCTCCGTCGCCGCGCCCCACGATGACGGCAGTTCGCGGGGTCTCGCGCCCGAGGACGTCCCAGACGAACCGGATGAAGTCCTGTTCGAAACCATCCGCCGCTTCAAGGGGATGGAGCGCGAGGTCGTCGTTCTAGTCGAGCTCCCGACCGACGCCGCTCACCACGCCGTCGAAGTTGTTGTCGTATTCCCCCGGCTTCACGTCCGGCCGCCTCGCGGCAGTCTCGGCGGCATCGAATCGGGCACCTGCCCTGGCCAGAAGGTTGTCGACCGTTGCTCGTTGTGCCTGGGTGAGCCGGGCCAGGCTCACTGCAAACCGCCCATGATCCGGACCCCCTTCAGGGCCTCAAGGAGGTGAGGGTCCTGCTCGCGAAGAAGTTCTTCAGCCTCCTTGGGGGCCAGAATCCATGGATCGATCGGTCGATGGAGGCGACCACTCAAGAACAGCGCCAGGTCGGATGCCACCGCGGCCCGCGCCACTTCATCGCGAAACGCCACCACCAGCATCAGGTCCAGGTCGCTGCTCGGATTGCCTCCCCCGGGGCGGGAGAGCGAACCGTAGGCGTATGCGGCGTAGATCTTCTGTCCGTGCAGCGGCTCAGCGACGGGCAGATCGACGAGAGCAGTGTCGTGCGCCATCGGGTAGTAGGGGCTCGCCCGGTTCGGCGCGAACTCATCCTGGCCGGCACGCGTCGAACGGACGACAAGGCCCCGCTTCTCGAGCGTCTTGAGCGCCGACGCTGTGACCGCGTACGACTGTCCGACCAGCTGCGCAACCTTCGCCAGCGGCAACGGCACGTCAGCATGAAGCATCAGCAGGGAGTTCACGGCGGCAACCGATCTGGCTAGCATGGCTCCTATACTTTCTATGCTGCTGCTATAGATTGTATAGGACTCCCCGGGCGATCTCAAGATGGACCGATCAGAATCCTTCGTGGCGTACGCGGCCAGGGTGGGTTGCCCGTTCATGCAGCGAAGGCTAGCGATGGCGCCTCACCTGCGGCTTATCTAGCCCAATCGTCGGGGTCCATTGGCTGGCAACGACCCTGACCGACCCCGGGGCAAAGGCCTCTTCAATGGCAGGCAGAGCCTCTCGTATTCGGTCCTTGTCTTGCGGCTCCGGAGTCCGCAGCCAGAGGTGGGGTATCCCCGCCAGCTGGCACCGCCTGGCCAGACCCCGGTCGTGGGTGACGACAACCAGACCCTCGGCTGCAGCGTAGGCGGCGACCGCCGAGTCGGGAGCGTTGTCGGCCAGCGCTTGGCGGACTTCCGCTGCTTCGTGTCCCAGGTCGAGCAGCAACGTGGTGACCCCGCGCGGGACGTTGTTGTTGACCAGCCACTTCATCCCCCGAACCCTGACTCAGCCGGCCTTCTTGCCCAATCGACGCACGGCCTCGATATCGGCTGGAGTCAGTTCTGGGTACTCGGCCAGGATCCGCTCCTCATCCCATCCGGCCTTCAGCATCCGACCAATCGCGGCCGTCGTGATGCGCGTTCCAGCGACCGCCAGCTGGCCTGAGACGATACCTCGGGTCTTCTCCAGGCGGCCAATCCCGCGGCGACGGCGGAGTTCGGCGATGCGCAGCTCCAGGTCGGAGCGGACCTCGTCCAAGGGTACGTCGAAGGTCATGACGATCTGGCCCGGCCGGCGGACAGCCTCGGGTGCGCCGGGCTGCACGAGATACACCGTCTCGCCCTCCGACGTCGACGCGTACCTGACCTCGGCGAACGGAGCCTCCAGGTCCAGGGCGTCCTTGAGGCGTCGCAGCGCCTGCAGCGAGATGTGATCCCTCAGGAGTGCGGAGCGAGGCCGGGCGCGGAGTATCGGTGACCCAGGCTAGTGAGCCGCCCTCCCGCACAGGCGGAGCAGGCACAATCCCGCGGGTTGATGCTGGCAAGGTTCCCCTCAGGAGCAGCTGGGTCGTTCGCCACATTCTCCACTAATCGAACGGGCACGCTCCACGCCGATGGGCAGTCGGCACCGGTACCTTCGCGTGTCGGGCATCCCTGCCGACACACCCTGTCAAGGGACATCTGGAACTGGCCACGGGCGGCCACTGAGCTTGCCCATTGGCGGCCACTGAATCTGCCCGGTCGTAGCCAGTGCAGTGCCCTTGACTAAAATAGGTCACCCGTGAGCCGCCGATGCCAGCCATTGACCGAGGGCGGACAATCGACCGCGAAAGGCGGTCGAGCAATGAGCAGGCAGAGCCTATGGCTCCTTGGAGCGGCGCTGGGAATCGCGACTGTTCTGGCGTCGGCCCTGATGTTCCTCGTTGCCGTCATCGTCGCGTTGTTCATCGTTCCGCTCGCCCGACGGCCTGGCGGCCTGGCCGCTGTTTCTGGCGAACTGACGGCGTTCGGCGCTCTCTGGTTCGCCCTGATCGCGCAGGAGTCGGCGTCTGGCGGCACGCTCGACAACGCGACGTTCTGGGCGGCGGTCGGTGTTGTGCCGCTGCTAATCGGAGTCGCGCTCCTGATCTGGGTTCTTGCCGCGCCAGGCCAGCGGAGCCACAACGCCGGCTGATCAGGTCGGTTCGGGCCGCCTCACGGCGGTCCTTTCCACGCACGGCCGTCATGGTGGGTAACCCGCTCGGGCTCAACATCGAGAGTCCGGTCGGGACAAGGGTTCAGCGCGATCGAGGGGCTCTTACGGCGAGAGCCACACGGGCGGATTTCTGAGAGTTCTCAGCCCCAGCGGTTGCCGAGTTCCGAAACTCAGCCCGGCAGCGCCCTGTTCGCCCGTATCCATTCGAGCCAGTGGCGTTCGGCTCCGATGGTGGTTGCTGCACCGTGGCCGGGCAGCACGGTCAGGCGGTCGTCCAGGCCGACCAGGCGGCTCAGCGACTCCACCATATGCTCCTCGGATCCGCCTGGCAGATCGGTCCGGCCCCATGACCCGGCGAACAGGGTGTCGCCCGAGAGCAGCAGGCCGTTCGTCCGATCGAGCAGACAGACCGAACCTTCGGTGTGCCCCGGCGTGTGGAGAACCTCCAGGTCGAGCTCGCCGAACCTGACGCGACCGCCCTCGGCCAGGTCCACCGCCGGGACGCTCGGCGGAATAGGGAACGGCGCGAAGAGCGGCTGCGGGCGCAAGAGCATCTCGCGGTCGAGCGGATGAACGGCGATGCGGGCTTCGTCGCCGGGCTGGTGATCGTGCGTCCAGGCCTGCGCGGCCGCGTTGTCGCCCACGTGGTCCCAGTGGCCGTGGGTGGAAACGATGAGCTTCAGCTTCCAGCCGCGCTCCTCGAGCGTGCCGCTCAGCCAGGCAGCCGATGGTATCGCCGTGTCGATGGCGATCGCTTCGTGAGTGCGAGCGTCACCGAGGACATAGACATTGGTCGCGATCGGTCCGACTGTCCGGCTGAGCAACTCCATGCCCGGAGACTAGCACGGAGTCGGGCAGATCCTGCAGTAGCGGCATAGCCCGCTTCATGCGACTGGGCCACAACGCGATGGTTCAGTGGTCCAACAAATACAAGGATCGTGCGAACCGTGCATGGACGCAAGAGATCAATGCCCCCGGCGACGCCTATCCTAGATGACATGAAGCCCAGCCCGACACCGAACCCGGCAGAGTCGGCATCCCTACGGATGGCGCTGCCATACATCGGCCGGCGCGTCACCCTGACCATCGACCGCCCCTACGGCACCCCCCATCCCGTCCACGGCTTCCGGTATGAGGCGAACTACGGTTACGTCCCCGGTACCCTCGCCCCCGACGGAGAAGAACTCGACGCCTACCTGCTGGGCCCCACTCAGCCTCTCGACCACGCCGAGGGTACCTGCGTCGGCGTCATCCACCGGCTCGATGACGATGACGACAAACTGGTCGTCGTCCCGGACGGCTACCACCTTACTGATACCGAGATCCTCGCGGCCGTCGCGTTCCAGGAACCATCGGGCCGCCACAGACTCTTCCGCTCCTGACACCACCGTCGACCGACTGGAGTACTCACGAAATGGACATCACTGCCCTTCTCGTGCCGATGACCGCCGTTGGGAAGGACATCGAAGACCTGCGACACCTCGATCCGGCGGCCGGCTTTGGCCTGCCTGCGCACGTGACCGTGCTCTATCCCTTCGGGCCCGTGGACCTTCTCGACGACGCCCTGCGCTCCGAGCTCCGGCGTGTGTTCGCCGCCGAGGCGGCGTTTGAAGTCGAGTTCCGACTCTCTCAATGGTTTGGCGACGATGTCCTGTGGCTCGCCCCAGAAGACCCGCGCCCGTTCGTCGCCCTAACCGAAGCAGTGGCGTCGGCGTATCCCGAGTGGCAGCCGTATGGCGGCGCGTTCGAGACCGTGATCCCTCACCTCACGGTCGGCGACATCACCGCGGCAGCAGGACGCCTCTCGTCGGGCGACGAGCTTCGCGCGGCCGAGGCGGCGCTCGTAGGACGACTGCCTCTGCGAGATGTTGCCGACAGGGTCCTGCTCATGGCCGGCAAGCGAGAACCCAACTCCTGGAGAGTGCTGGAGGAGTTCAGGCTCGGCCTGGGAAAGCTGGTGCTGGACGATGGTCTACGGACAGGCGAACTGGCCCACACGGCGAAGGATGCCGTCAGGGGCGGAGTAAGGATCCGGGGCCAAGAGTGACCTCACCGGCGGTCGAACAGGCAGACTGACGGAACTTGCGAACCCCGTGTGACCGAAGGAGTCGAACTCATGCCGATGATCGCCGACCGAGTCGCACTCGCTCGCCACGGCGCCAACGACACCGTCATCTGCCGGCTCCCGTCCGGCTGGGCTGTCTTGGGCGACGTCCAGGTCCTGCCGGGCTGGTGCATCCTGCTAGCGGACCCGGTCGTGGCAAGCTTGAACGACCTCGATGACGCGCGCCGCGCCGAGTTCCTTCGCGACATGACTCGCCTCGGCGATGCCCTCCTGCAGGTCACGTCGGCGGAGAGGATCAACTACGAGATCCTCTGCAACTCCGAGCCGGAGCTGCATGCCCACGTCATCCCGCGGTACGCGACCGAGCCGCCCGAACGCCGACGGCTGCCGGCCTGGTTCTACGACTGGGACGCCGCGCCTCGGTACGACGCCGACGCGCATGCGGGCCTGCGTGACGCGCTGCGGACTGCCCTCCTCGGCGACGCCGCATCCGTAGAGCGGTAGCCCCAACTCCGCCATCTTCTTTCGCATCACGTGTGCTCCGTCTTGATCGACAGCCGCGACATCGCATCTGCGAAGGCCGCGGGCGTCGTGTAGTCGAATGCCAGGATGCCCACGGACCGGGCGGCGACAACGTTCTCTGTGCGGTCGTCCGCGAAGACGCATCGGTTCGCCGGCATGCCAATGCGTTCCAAGGCCTCGAGATAGGCTGCCGGGTCGGGCTTGGCGAGCCCCATCTCGGCGAGTAGTGAAAGCCATCGAACGCCCCCCGACAGGCCGAGTTGCCGCATGTCGTCGATGAAGCAGTCGTGGGCATTGGAGAGGACGTGGACGGGCACCCGGGACCGGAGTCGCTCGACGACCGCCATCGTATCCCGGTCAACTTCGCCCCGGTACGTCGCCCACCGAGTTACCGCTTCCCATGCCCTGATCCCGATGCGGATCGACAGCTCCCGTGCGATGGCATCCAGCCAGTCCGCGAACGTGCAAACACCGAGCACTCCGAGCTGATACTCGGGGACGGCAAAGGCGACACTGCCGATGGCCCCCGGGGGGAGGCGAAAGGCTTTTTCCACCGCGCTAGCCGGTTCCGGACGGTAGTGGCGGACGACTCCATCCATGTCCAGGATCACGGCTCCGAGGGCTTCGGGCACCCGAATGGGGTTGGTCACGGATCCTTCCTGCCGTTACGTGCTAGGAGGTCCGTTCCGGAGAATCGCGTCGGATTCCCCGCCTCGTCCTCAAAGTCGATCTGGACCGCGCGGAGGAAGTCGGCGACACCGCTAATCATGTCGTCCGCTGTTCCACCGCAGTCTGATTCACCGGCGCATCATCTCAGCCGCCCGAGCCGAAGTCATCCACTGACCGAATGAAACCAGTCCAGCGTTCGTGGCCGCCCGTGGGCAGATTCAGATGTCCCTTGACAGAAGGCAGGAGGGGCGTCGGGCAGCACAGGAGGGGCTGGACGTCCCACAGATCGGTCTGGGCGCTGCTTCGTCGTCTGTGTGGGCGCCGGGCTGAACGCCTTCGGGGTTCGTATACGCAGTATCGGCGCAACCCGACCGCGCTCGTGGATTGGCCGAGATCCGACCGGCTGCCTGGTGCGTATCACCAGTAGGTCGGGGCGCGCAAGTTAGGGGGTTCAAGTGAAGCGTCTGAAGTCGAGGCGGCTCTGGGTCATTCTCGCTGTGCTGGTCGGACTGATCCTTGTCGGTCGCTGGCTCGATCGGTCACAGCCAATACGGAGTTACCGCGTGGTCGACGAGCGGACGATCGCCGTCGAGGTCGATGCGAGTTCTCCCCAATGGACCCGCATCACCGGAGTCTCCGAGACCTCTGATCGGGTTACCGTGAGTGTCGGGTCGTTCATCTTTCCCTGGCCACAGCCAGAGGCGGGCGTGGGGACGAGCGAGGAGTTGCTCGTAACCCTGAGCCAGCCGATCGGCAGCCGATCTGTCATCGACGGGTATACGGGCGAAACGGTCGCGCAGGTTCAGTGCCCGTGGTCCTTGGGGTCGCAGGGGAAGTGCGCCGGCCAGAGCAGCACACCGTAGCGTCTGGCCGTCATCCGAGCAGATACCCGAACGCCGCGACCCGTCCAAAGCCACGGGTCTTGGGATTCGCAACGCACGTCGACGCCCTTCTCGCGGCCGACGCATACCGTCGTCTTACCTCCCCCGGGCACTTCGCCGTCCAGAACTCGTACCACGGGCGATTGTCGTTCTGGTCCGGCACGCCCGTGTAGAACCGAATCCCGGCCAGTCAGGCGACAGTCGCGCGGATCAACTTCCTCGCGCGCTATCCGCCCCGCGTTCCAGCCACGCGACCCATCCGTCCAACCCCTCGCCAGTGGTCGACGACACGTCCAGCATCGGCACAGTCGCATTAAGCAGCCGCACGTCCGCCTCGAAGACGGAGCGGTCGAAGGGGACGTAGGGCAGCAGGTCGATCTTGTTGAGCAGCAGCACGTCGGCGGCCTGGACCAGATAGGGGTGCTTGGCCGCCTTGTCGTCGCCGTCGGTGACTGCGAAGACGCCGACCTTGGCAGCCTGGCCGAGGTCGAAGCCGACCGGGCAAATGAGGTTGCCGACGTTTTCGATCAACAGGAGATCGACTCGCGTGAGATCGACCTGCGCCAGGGCATCTCGAACCTGGCCGGCCTCAAGGTGGCAGCCCTGGCCGGTCGAAATCTGGACGACCTGATCGCACCACTTGGCCAGCCGGTCGCCGTCGCGGCGTGTCGCGAGATCGCCAACGAGAACGGCCGGGCGCCGGCGTCCCTTGAGGGCTCGCAGAGTCGCTTCGAGCAGCGCCGTCTTGCCGCTGCCGGGCGCCCCGATGATGTCCACGGCGAAGATGCCGCGGCGCTCCAGATCAGTTCGGACGGTCGCCGCCAACTGGTCGTTGGCCTCCAGCACGCGTTCGACAATGGGAATGCGCGTCGACTTCACCGGCTCGTTCATCGGGTCTCCGCCTCGGCGGCGGCCGCATCGTCGTCATCGTCGACCGTCATCGAAACGAGGTCCAGTTCGTCGCCGGCGGTCGGCCGGGGCGAGGCCTCGCCGCAAGTGCACTCCGCGAACGGGACCGGGCTCTCCCACGCACGGCCGCAGGCCGGACATGTCAGTGTCCACGGCCGCATATCCATGACCAGAACGGATCCGGCGAGCGATGTGTCGTGGGTCACGGCCTCCCAGCACATCTTCATCGCCTCCGGCTCCAGGCCGCGCAGCGCCCCCACTGTGATTTCGACCTCGCGCACGCGCCTCCCTGCGGGCGCATGCCGCAGGATCTGCGTGGCCAGGGCTTCGGCGATCGAGAACTCGTGCACGCCGAGCATCCTATGGCATCTGGACGGCCAGAGCCGGGGACACACGAATCCGGTCCGGCGCGTGGCCACGCCACCTCGATCCCCTCGCCGCGCGCCCGCATTCCGGCGACACCCACGTCATAAGGCCAAAGGGCCCGGGCAATCTGGACCAAGAGCCCGGGCAATCTGGACTAGAGATAGGGCCGATCCGCGGGGCTCGAATTGAGACCAAATTGGTAAAATACCCACAAGAAGTAATGGCGCGGCGCGATACCGCGCACAAATCGAAGGCGCAAGCGGCCACCAGGCCAGTACGGACCGGCTCAAATGCCGCGCCCGGGAACGGAACGCATGGGACGCATTCTTCTCGTCGATGACGACCCCAACGTCGTCGAGGACAACGCCAGCGCCCTCGAAGCGAGTGGACACACGGTCACTACCGCGTCCACCACGTCCGAGGCAAGGGCGGCCATCGGCCGCGAGACTCCCGACCTTGTTGTGCTCGAGGCGATGCTCGACGGAGCAACAGCAGGCTTCGACCTCGCCCGCTCGCTTGCCAGCGAGAACCCCGCGCTACCCCTGATCATGCTCAGTCGCATCGACGAGCATCTCACCGCCGGAGAACGCGACAGCCAGGACCACCACGACTGGATGCCTGTGCAGCGGTTTATGGACAAACCCGTTGCGCCCGAAGTGCTGGCCTACGAGGTGAGCCACCTCGTCAAGGTGATCAACTAGCCGATGGGTTCTCTCGTCGTCTTCCTCGTCGCCTTCCCACTTCTGGCAGGCGGCCTGCTCCTCGGCGTCCGCAACGGCAACCTGCGAAACGTGATCGTAGTGCTGGCCGGCCTGGTGGTCGCCGGTGCCTCGATCGCCACCGCCGTCACCTTCGGCAACGGCAACGCCGTCTTCTTCGATCTCCCGAACGGCCTGACCCTGGGCCGATCGCTGCTCGTGGTAGAAATCGTAATCGCCGCCTTCGTGGTGGCGGTCGGCATCCATTACCGCCGCATCCTGGCCCCAATCCTCGTCCTGGGTCAGCTGGCCATCTCCCTCTACCTCGAACTCGGCGGCAAGACGCCCGAGCTCGAGCCGGGGCGGCTGTTCTGGTTCGACCGCCTGTCGATGGTCATGATCCTGATAATCGGCATCGTCGGCACCCTGATCTGCGTCCACTCGCTGGGCTACATGCGGGGCTTCCACCGATCCAGTCCTATGATCAAGGGCCGCCGAACGGTCTTCTTCGCCCTCCTCTTCGTCTTCCTGGGGGCCATGTTCGGCCTCGTGACCTCCAACTACCTGCCGCTGATGCAGGTCTTCTGGGAGATCACGACCCTCTGCTCGTTCCTCCTCATCGGCTACACGCGGACCAAGGAGACGATCGGCTACGCCTTCGACGCTCTGAACATGAACATGCTGGGCGGCCTGGGTTTCTCAATCGCCATCCTGATGCTCAGCGGCCAGCCCGACGGCCTGGATCTCGCCCGGTTGACGGCCGGACCGGCCACCGCCGCGCTCCTGCCGGCGTTGGCGCTGCTGTGCCTGGCCGGGCTGACGAAGGCCGCGCAGATGCCGTTCTCTCGTTGGCTGCTCGGCGCGATGTACGCCCCGTCGCCCACTTCGGCCCTGCTCCACTCGAGCACGATGGTCAAGGCCGGTGTCTTCCTTCTGCTGCGCCTCTCGCCGGCTATCGCCGGCTCCAATCTGGGCACGCTGGTGGCTTTCACCGGCATGCTGACCTTCCTCTTCGTCTCGCTTGTCGGCGTGACGGAGCAGAACACCAAGAAGGTCCTCGCCTATTCCACCATCGGCAGCCTGGGTCTGATCGTCGGCTGCGCCGGCCTCGGGTCGCCGGAGCTGATCTGGGTCGGCATGATGATCATCATCTTCCACGCCGTGGCCAAGGGCCTGCTCTTCCTCGTGGTCGGTACGATCGAGAACAGGTTCTACACCAAGGACATGGAGAACTTCGACGCCCTGCTTAGCCGGCTGCCTAAGGTCAGCGTTCTGGCCCTGATCGGCATCTCGGGCATGTTTATCGCCCCGTTCGGCGTGGTCGTTGCCAAATGGACGGCCATCCGGGCCTTCCTCGATGTCCCCGGCTGGCAGGGCGCGGCCCTGCTGGTAATCATGGCCTTCGGCAGCTCGCTGACGATCTTCTACTGGGGCAAGCTGCTCATCAAGGTCCTGGCGATGAGGCCCATGACCCAGCACGAGAGATCTATCGAGAGGCGCGTCTCGCGCTTCGAGTGGCTGGCCGAGATCACCCTGGCCGTCGGAGTCGTTGCCGTCGCCGCCTTGATCGGGGTCATCTCCGAGCGGGTGGTCGGGCCACAGGCTCTAGCCACCTTCAAGGGCACCTCCCAGGCGTTCCTGCACGTCGAGCCGGCGATGCTGGTGACGATGATCGTGGCCTTGCTCTTTCTGCCGACGCTGGCGCTGTGGGCATCACGCCAGAAGCGCTACGACATGGCCGACTTCTACGCGGCCGGCCGGCCCGTCACTTCTGCCGGCGTCATGGGAGCGGCCCTGGGTGGCGTCCGGACCGTGACTCTCCGCAACTACTACCTCGAGGGCGTGGTCAACGGGGCCCTGGTCTTCCGCGCTGGAACGGTCGTCTGCGGCGTCCTCCTCATCGCCCTGCTCACGGTAGGAATGTTGGCCCGCTGATGAACCCAGTCGTCTACGGAGTCCTCTTTGTCTTCCTGGCACCGGTCTTCGGCGGCCTTCTGGCCGGAGTAGATCGAATCACCAGCGCCCGAATGCAGAGCCGCGTCGGGCCGCCGCTGCTCCAGCCCTTCTACGACCTCGGCAAGCTCCTTCAGAAGGACGCCCGCCAGGTCAACCCCATCGTCGAGCCGCTGCTTCTGGGCCACGTCGGCTTCATGGCCGCGACCGGGGCAATGCTCCTCGGCGGCACGGACCTGATCTTCGTTGCGTTCGTGTTCGCTCTGGCGGCGCTCTTCCTGGTTCTGGCAGCCGGCTCGGTGAACTCGCCGTACAGCTTCGCCGGCGCCGAGCGCGAACTGATCGTGCTCCTCGCCTCGGAGCCCTTCTTCATCCTGATGCTCGCCGCGATCTGCAAGGTCAGCGGCGAGAGTTCCTACGGCGGCGTACTCAACTCCGCTGTGATGGTCGCGCCCAAGCTGCCGGGAGTGCTGCTCGCCTTCGCGTTCGTGGCCACAATCAAGCTGCGGAAGTCACCGTTCGACATCTCCACGTCGCACCACGCTCACCAGGAGCTGGTCAGCGGCCTGACCTCGGACATGTCGGGCCGTCTGCTCGGCTACGTCGAGATGGCCCACTGGTATGAGTCGGCGATCCTCGCCGCCTTCGTCGTCCTCTTCTTCAACTGGAGCGTGCCGTTGGGGCTGCTGGCGTTCGCGGTGACTTACGGTGCCGAGGTCCTCGTTGACAACTCGACCTCTCGCGCCAAGTGGCAGCTCGTCCTCCGCTCAACGTGGGTCGTGACCCTGCTCCTCGTGGGCGGGAACGTCCTGGCGCTGTTCCTCATCAAGTAGGTGCATCGGGTGTCCTTCTTTTCGAAATCGCCCTGGATCCTCCACTACGACGCATCGAGCTGTAACGGCTGCGACATCGAAGTCCTGGCCTGTCTCACGCCTCTCTACGACGTGGAGCGCTTTGGGATCGTCAATACCGGCAATCCCAAGCACGCCGACATCCTGCTGATCACCGGCAGCGTCAACGAGCGCAACATCGACATCATCGAGAACCTCTACCGCCAGATGCCGGACCCAAAGGTCGTCGTGGCGGTGGGCGCCTGCGCCTGCTCGGGCGGCATATTCGCCCGCGCCTACAACATCCAGGGCGGGGTGGACAAGGTGCTGCCCGTGGACGTCTATGTCCCCGGCTGCGCCGCCAGACCCGAGAGCATCATCGACGGCGTCGTGAAGGGCATCGGCGCGCTCGAACAGAAGCGAAAGAAGAGCGCCTGATGGACAAGGAAGCGTTTCTCGCCCGCGTCGGCGAGTACCACAAGGGCGGCTGGCGCCTGGCCCTGATCAACGCCACGACGGTCCCCTCCCCCGACGAAACCACGGCTGGCGTCTTTGAGCTCAGCTGGGCCTTCGCGAAAGACCTGGAGTTCGAGACGATCCGCGAGAACATCGTCCTGGCGGATGAGGTGCCGAGCGTTTCCGATTTCTTCGGGGCGGCGTTCCTGTACGAGAACGAGATGCGCGAGCTGTTCGGCATCAACGTGACCGGCATCGGCCTGGACTTGCAGGGTCAGCTCTACAAGACGTCGATCAAGATCCCCTTCTCCCACGCCGCCGTCAAGGCGCGCCTCGAAGCCAGGGGCGCTGCCACGGCCGCCGCATCGGGGAAGAAGGCATGAAGCGAACTATCATCCCGTTCGGACCGCAGCACCCGGTCCTGCCGGAGCCGATCGTCCTCGACCTCATTCTCGAAGACGAGAAGGTCATCGACGCGATCCCGACCATCGGCTACATCCACCGCGGCCTAGAGGCCATGGTGGACCGGGTCGAGTTCACCGAGATGGGCTTCGTTGTTGAGCGCATCTGCGGCATCTGCAGCTTCATGCACGGCATGGGCTACTGCGTGGCCCTCGAGTCGATCATGAGCGTCGAGGTCCCGGATCGGGCGCGCTGGCTGCGCATCATCTGGGCCGAGATCTCGCGAATTCAGAGCCACTTGCTCTGGCTCGGCCTCGGCGCGGACGCCTTCGGCTTCGAGAACCTCTTCATGCACTGCTGGCGGATGCGCGAGGAGATCCTCGACATCTTCGAGAAGACGACCGGCGGGCGGATCATCCACTCCGTCAACCGGATCGGCGGCGTCAAGCGCGATATCTCGGACTCCGAGCTGATAGCGATCGTGGCCAAGCTCGACGAGCTTGGCAAGACCTTCGACGCGACCGCCAAGGTCTTTGCCTCAGATGCGTCGATCCGCCACCGGCTCTCCGGCGTCGGCATCCTGTCTATGGCAGACGCGCGCGCCGTCGATGCCGTCGGTCCAATGGCCCGCGCCTCCGGTGTCCGGATGGATACCCGGCTCACTGGCCAGAACCTGTACGACCAGCTCGAGTTCGAGCCGATCCTCGAAGCGGCCGGCGACTGCCTGGCTCGGGTGGTCGTGCGCATGCGCGAAGTTCGGCAATCGATCGACCTCGTCCACCAGATGGTCGACAAGATGCCCAAGGGCGAAGGCCTGCCGCTCGAGAACAAGCCTCGAGGCAATCCGTCGGGCGAAACCTTCACCCGGCTCGAGCAGCCGCGCGGTGAGGTCGTGTACTACGTCAAGGCCAACGGCTCGAAGTACCTGGAGCGGTTCCGGGCGCGGACGCCGACGTTCGCCAACATCCCGGCCATGATCAAGCTCGTGAAGGGCTGCGATCTCGCCGACGTCCCGAACATCATCCTGACCATCGACCCGTGCATCAGCTGCACGGAGCGCTGACATGGCCAACCCGTTCCGACTCCCCATGGCGCCCCGGACGATCCGGAACCTATTCTCGAAGCCGGCCACACGACGCTACCCGTACGAGATCCGAGCGCGCTTCGAGGGCGCTCGCGGCACCATCAAGTTTGACGTTGAGACGTGCAACTACTGCATGCTCTGTGCGCGACGCTGCCCTGCGGCGGCGATCACGGTCTCGCGCGACGAGCGCACCTGGTCGATCGAACACCTGACGTGCATCGGCTGCAACGTTTGCGTCGAGGTTTGCAATAAGAACAGCCTGAGCATGTCCACGGACTCCAAGAGCGTCCACACTCACGCCGAGGTTGGCCCGCAGGGACAGCGCCCCGGTCATGAGGAGTGGCATGGCGCCGCGCCGGAGCCAGCGGTCGCGAGGGCGCCTGCGGGCTGAGGCTCGCGCTCGGCACTTGCGTCCCCGGCTTTGAGTGCCAGGGTCTCGCGCTCCGGGGGAACCGGGGACCAGATTCCCCGGCGCCGATCGGGCAAGTGGCCCCCGTTGCGGCGGCCAAGCGGCCCTTGCCGCCGGACCGAGTGCGCCCAGAATGGCGACAGGCAACCAAGTCCTCGTATCGCACGTCTCGTCATGTCGGCACGATCGTTGCCCTTCGACGCCGACCCGGAGCGTTCCCGGACCGAACGGAGTGGCTTTCCAGCGAGTATCCGTTATCTTCCGGCCAGAATCAGGCGGTCGCGATCGGCCATCCCGCCGCAGCCCGGGTGATCGTGGAGAAGGGGCACGACGCCAGCCACGGCGCAACCGGCGACCGGTCGCCACGGCTGGGCCAGTCCAGCAAAGGACGATCGGATGGTCATGACTGACGTCTCGCCTCCACCGGCAGCTAGCTCGAGCCTGGACTTCCTGGGGGAGGTAAGTGCCAGGACGGCGGGAGTGTCCCGCCTCGAGATGTGCATCCAGTGCGGCACCTGCGGCGGATCCTGTCCGTCCGCCGACTCAATGGACCACACCCCGCGCATGCTATTCGCTATGATCCGCGCCGGGATGAAGGAGGACGCTCTGCGCAGCAACACGCCCTGGATGTGCGTGTCCTGCTATCACTGCGTCGTTCGGTGTCCCCAGGGCGTTCACATTGCCGACGTCATGTACGCCCTCAAGGGCATGGCGGAGGATGCCAAGTCGTACCGCGACAAGACTCCCCCTCACTTTGCGCGCGTATTCGTAGGGCAGGTGGAGACCTTCGGACGAAGCTGGGAGCTGGGCCTGACCGCTCGCCATTACCTGCGGCACTACATCCTGCGGTTGCCCCGAATGACGCCCATGGCTATCGGCCTCTTCCTCCGCGGCCGAATCGGCATCCTGCCCCACCGGATTCGTCAGAGAAAGCAACTCCACGCAATCTTGCGCCGGGCGGAAGAGCTGGAGCGAGTCTCATGAGCCGCTACCTCTACTACCCCGGCTGTTCCATGGACGGCAGCGGCCGAGCCTATGGCGAATCGTTGACCGGCGTCTGCGAGCAGCTCGGCATGACGCTGGCCGAGATCGACGACTGGAATTGCTGCGGTGCGACCGAGTACGTCGGCGTCAGCCTGAGCCCGGCCTACGCGCTCATCGCCCGAAACCTGGCGATCGCGGCGAAGTCGAAGCAGAATGGCGAGCCGCTCGTGGCCGCATGCAGCGCGTGCTACCTGAACCTCGCCAAGGCCGACCACTACATGAAGGAGCGGCCCCTGCTCAACGAGCGCGTAAACGTTGCGCTCGACGCCGGCGGCCTCCATTACGACCCGGGCACGGTGGAGGTTCGCCACCTGCTCGAAGTGATCATGAATGACGTCGGCCTCGACCGGGTCCGGGCGAAGGTCGTCAAGCCGCTCGCAGGCCTGCGGGTGGCGCCCTACCTGGGCTGCATGCTTCCGCGCCCCGACCCGGACCACCGCTGGAAGAACCACGAGCGCCCGGACGACCTGGACCGGCTCCTCGCGGCGCTGGGCGCGGACGTCGTGGACTTCCCGCTCAAGACCGAATGCTGCGGCGGCCATATGACTCAGATCGCGCCGAAGGTGGGCCTCGAGCTCATCAAGCGCCTGGTCGATGAGGCGGAGCATCACGGAGCCGACATGATGGTCACCGTCTGCCCGATGTGCCAGATCAACATCGACGCCTACCAGGGCGAGATGAACGCCCTGTTCCACACGAAGCACAAGATGCCGATCGTCTTCTTCACCCAGTTGATGGGCGTGGCCTTCGGGCTGAGCCCCAAGTCGATGGGGATCGGACGGGAGCTGACCGACGCGCGCCCTGCCCTCAAGAAGATCGGCAGGGTACCCGTCGCCGTTGCCGCGGAGGCCGGACCCCCCCACAAACCACGACCGGACAAGCGTGCCCTGCCCATGCCGCGCATGTTTGACGGCGGCGAGGCTCCTGCGGGCGAGGCTCCTGCGGGCGAGGCTCCTGCGGGCGAGGCTCCTGCGGGCGAGGCTCCTGCGGGCGCAGCCCGTGCAGTTGTGGCCCCTGCTGGCGAGGCTCGACGATGAGCGGCAACGGCCATGCGTCATTCGGCGCCCCGAAAGACGGGCCGATCAAGGGCGTACCGTCGGCCGGAGTACCCGCGGAGGGCGAGATCCGGATTGGCGTCTACGTCTGCCACTGTGGCAGCAACATCGCCGGCGTCGTCGACGTGGTCGAGGTCGCTCGCTGGGCGGGCGAGACCCTCAAGGACCAGGGCGTCGTGATCGCGCGCGACTACAGGTTCATGTGCTCGAGCCCGGGCCAGGAACTGATCACCGATGACATCCGCAAGCTCGGGCTCAACCGCATCGTCGTTGCAGCGTGCTCGCCTCACCTGCACGAGAACACCTTCCGCACCGCCACCGCGCGGGCAGGGCTGAACCCGTACCTCTGCGAGCTGGTCTCGATCCGCGAGCAGGACTCGTGGGTTCACACGGACAAGGCCGCGGCGACCGCCAAGGCCAAGGCGATCCTCGCCGGGGGCGTCGAGCGGGTCCGCCGCAACACGCCGCTCGATCCGCTGGTCGTCGACATCAACCCGGCCACGCTCGTCGTGGGTGGCGGCATCGCCGGCATCCAGGCGGCCCTCGAGATCGCCGACGCCGGCTTCCACGTGTATCTCGTAGAGAAGGACGCGTCGATCGGCGGCCACATGGCCCAGTTCGACAAGACCTTCCCAACGCTCGACTGTGCGGCCTGCATCCTCACCCCGCGCATGGTCTCGGCCGGCACGCACCCGAACATCACGCTCCTCACTTGGAGCGAGGTGACACACGTCGACGGCTTCGTGGGCAACTTCACGGTCACCGTCAAGAAGAAGGCCCGCTACGTCGACGAGGACTTGTGCACGGGCTGCGGTATCTGCCAGGAAAAGTGCCCCAAGAAAGTCATCGACGAGGTCTACGAGGCCGGGCTCGGCTATCGGAAGGCGATCTACACGCCGTTCGCTCAGGCCGTCCCGCGAACGCCCGTCATAGACCGCGAGAATTGCACTTACTTCATCAAAGGCACGTGCAAGGCCTGCGAGAAGTTCTGCGAGAAGGACGCCATCCGCTTCGAGCAACAGGACCAGGAGCTTACCCTCGAGGTCGGCAACATCATCCTGGCGACCGGCTACGAAATCTTCGACGCCCGAAAGATCGCGCAGTACGGCTACGGGCGATTGCCGAACGTCTTCACCAGTCTCGAGTTTGAACGCCTCAGCAACTCGGCCGGCCCCACGAATGGCCGCATCGTCCTTCGGGACGGCGTGACTGAGCCCAAGACCGTCGGCGTTATCCATTGCGTCGGCAGCCGAGACCGCAACTTCAACAACTACTGCTCGGCCATCTGCTGCATGCAGAGCCTCAAGTTCGCGCACCTCGTCAAGGAGCACACCGGGGCCACGGTCTACAACTTCTACATCGACATGCGGACCGCGGCCAAGGGCTACGACGAGTTCTACCAACGCGTCATGGAAGAGGGCACGCTCTTCGTTCGGGGCAAGCCGGCCGAGGTGACCGAGGCCGGACGGTTGCCGGGCGAGGAAGGCAAGCTCATCGTCCAGGTCGAAGACACTCTCGCCGGACGGCAGCGCCGCATCCCGGTCGACATGGTCGTCCTGTCGGTCGGCTTGGAGCCCCGCGCGGACGCCAAGGAGCTGGCGCAACGGTTCGGCATCTCGTGCAGCTTCGATGGCTGGGCTATCGAGAAGCACCCCAAGCTCGATCCGGTCGCCACGATGACCGAGGGCGTCTTCATCGCCGGCTGCATCAGCGGCCCGAAGGACATCCCGAACACGGTTTCGCAGGGCGCCGCGGCCGCCGCCCGGGTCCTGGGCATGATTCAGCAGAAGCACATGAAGCTGGAGCCTATCAAGGCGAGCGTCCACGCCGAGCAGTGCTCCGGCTGCCGGATCTGCAACACGATGTGCCCGTACAACGCCATCTCGTTCCTGGGCGCAGAGGGCGTCTCGAGCATCAACGCCGCCATGTGCCAGGGCTGCGGCACCTGCGTCGCCGCCTGCCCCGCGGGTGCGATCGCCGGTACGGGCTTCAGCGATGAGCAGGTTCTGGCGCAGATCGAGGGTCTGCTGAGTGTTGGGGCTGACGGAACGCCGCTCAAGCGCTCGGCCTACCCGGTGGCTCACCAGCAAGGCGACGGAAATCGACCGACGCCGGCCGAGACGGTGCGAGCATGAGCACGCAAGCACCTGTCGCACCGGCTCCTGCCGAAGAGGCGGGCCGGGTCACCACCTTCGAGCCGGTGATCATCGGCTTCACATGCAACTGGTGCAGCTACCGGGCCGCCGACCTGGCCGGCACGGCCCGGACCAAGTACCCGCCCAACATCCGCCTGATCCGTCTCATGTGCTCGGGCCGGCTGGACCCGACGTTCGTGCTCAAGGCCTTCGCCGAGGGCGCGGATGCGGTCATGGTCAGTGGCTGCCACCCCGGTGAGTGCCACTACATCGAGCAGAACTACAAGGCCCTGCGGCGATTCCAGTTGTTGCAGCGGACTATCGAAGCCCTGGGCATCGAGCCGGCACGGCTTCAGCTGGTGTGGGCAAGCGCCGGCGAAGGCGTCCGCCTGGCCGGCGAGATCGCCCGCATTACCGAGGAGGTGCGGGCTCTGGGTCCTCTTGACTGGCCGGCCGGCGAAATCGTGGACATCGACGGCGTGGACCTGGACGCGGCCTGGGGAGCGACCGGGGGCGACCCTGACGCTTCGCCTGGCGACGCCGACGGGCCGCCCGCGAGTCCCGGCGGCGCCAAGCCGGACCACGCGGCAGGTCCCCTGCCGGCGGCGGAGGCATCCCGATGAGCCCGACCGCGCGCGACGGGGCCAAGCCCGTCGCGAAGTCCAACGGCGGCGCCAAGCCGTCCGCTAGAGCCGCCGCTCCAGCTGCCAAGGCCGCAGCGAAGCCCAAGCTCGCCATCTTCGGCGCGGCGTCGTGCGGTGGTTGCGACATCGCCATCATCAACATCCACGAGCACATCGTGGATGTGGCGAACGCATTCGACATCGTCCTGTGGCCGACCGTCATGGACGGCAAGTACAGCGACATCGAGGCCATGGCCGACGGCGAGATCACGATCACTCTTGTGTCGGGCAGCATGCGGACCGACGAGACGATTCACCTGGCCAGACTCCTTCGGCGCAAGTCGAAGTTCGTGGTTTCGTTCGGGTCATGCGCCGGCGAAGGCTGCATTCCAGGCCTCGCCAACCTGTCCAGCCGCCAGCAGATCCTCGACACGGCGTTTTCGACGCCCAGCACCGACAACCCGAATGGTCTCCGCCCCATCTGGGAGTACGAGGTGCCGGAGGGAGTCCTTCACCTACCCCAGTTCGAGCCCATCCTGCGGACCTTGGGCCAGGTCGTGGACGTGGACTACACGATCCCCGGCTGCCCGCCCGAGTCAATCCAGATCTGGGCGGCACTCGAGGCTGTGGTCAAGGCTCTCAACGGCACCGGGCCGCTTCCGCCAAAGGGCTCGGTCCTTGGCGCCGGAGACTCGACGGTCTGCGACGAGTGCGCCCGCAAGCGCGACGTCAAGAAGATCGACAAGTTCGTCCGCATCCAGCAAGTCGCCGGTTTCGATCCGGAGATCTGCCTCCTGGAGCAGGGCCTGCCCTGCAACGGCTCCGCGACACGCAGCGGCTGCGGCGCCCTGTGCCCGGCCGTCTCGGCCCCGTGCATCGGCTGCTACGGCGCGGCTGAGGGAGTCGTCGACTACGGCGCCCGCCTGATGTCAGCCTTCGCCTCTGTGGTCGATGCAACCAAGCCCGAGGAGATCGACAAGGTGCTCGACGGCATCCCCGACCCGGTGGGCCAGTTCTACCGCTTCAGCCTGGCGGGTTCGCTGCTGCGCAGCGGCCGCGCAGCCTGGCAGAACGACGGGGAGTAGCCGAGCAATGGAACGAATCACAATCGACCCCGTCACCAGGCTCGAGGGCCACGGCAAGATCGAGATCTTCCTCGATCCCGACGGCGAGGTCGCCAACGCGTACTTCCAGATCCCCGAGCTGCGCGGCTTCGAGCGTTTTTGCGTCGGCCGCCCGGTCGAGGAGATGCCCACGCTGACCAACCGCATCTGCGGCGTCTGCCCGGAAGCTCACCACATGGCCGCCGCCAAGGCAGCCGACGCGGTCTATCACGTCGACCCGCCGCGACCCGCCAAGCTGCTCCGCGAGCTGCTCTACAGCGCCTTCTACGTCACCGATCACACTACCCACTTCTACGCCCTGGGCGGCCCCGACTTTATCGTCGGACCGGACGCCCCCGCGGCTGAGCGCAACATCCTGGGCGTGCTCGCCAAGGTAGGCATGGAAGTCGGCGGCCAGGTGATCCAGGCCCGCAAACAGGGTCACAACGTCATCGAGATGATCGGTGGCCGCAAGATCCATCCGGCGACGGCCGTGCCCGGCGGCATGACCCAGGGCATCACCGAGGAGCAGCGAGTCGAGATCGAGAAGATCGGGCGCTGGTCGATCGAGTTCGCCCAGTTCAGCCTGGGCATCTTCGACAAGATCGTCCTGGGCAACGAGGCCTACAAAGAGATGGTCCTGTCCGACGGCTATACCGATCGGACCTACTACATGGGCATGGTCGACCCGAACAACAAGATCAACTTCTACGACGGCAAGGTCAGCATCATGTCGCCGGACGGCGAACGCGTGGGCACCTACGCCCCGGCCGAATACCGCGACTGGATCGCCGAGCATGTCGAGCCCTGGACCTACCTCAAGTTCCCCTACCTCAAGAAGGTGGGTTGGAAGGGCTTCGTGGACGGCGTCGATTCCGGCGTCTACTGCGCCACGCCGCTGTCTCGTCTCAACGTCGCCGACGGCATGGCCACGCCGCTCGCCCAGGCTGCCTACGAGCGGTTCTACGACACCCTCGCGCCGACCCCGGAATCGGGCGGAAAGCGCCTGGTCCATCACCGCCTGGCCACTCATTGGGCTCGCCTGATCGAGTTGCTCTACGCCGCCGAGCGCATGGTCGAGCTGGCGACCGACCCGGAGATCACCTCGCCGAACGTTCGAACCGTCCCAACCGATAAGCCCACTGAGGGCGTCGGCATGGTCGAGGCGCCGCGAGGCACCCTGACCCACCACTACTGGACGGACGAGCGCGGCATCCTGACCGCGGTCAACCTTGTGGTCGGGACCACGAACAACTACGCCCCGATGGCGATGTCGATCAAGAAGGCGGCCCAGAGCCTCATCCACAAGGGCACGGTCGTTCATCAGGGCCTGCTGAACCGAGTCGAGATGGCGTTCCGCCTGTACGACCCATGCTTCGGCTGCGCCACTCATTCACTCCCCGGTGAGATGCCGCTCCAGGTCGCGATTCGCAACTCGGACGGCGAAGTCCTCGAGTTGATGAAGCAGAACTGCTAATGCAGTTCTGCCAAATCAAGACTGCCGGGGCAGTTCTGCCAAAGCAAAACTGCAGGGGCAGTTTTGCTCCAGATCTGCTAGATCGGTTGATTCGCGTGGCCGACTACGTCCCCGGCGAACCGCAGCCTCGTACGCAGATCGTCCGCGGTCGGACGCAGATCGTCCCCGGCGAACCGCAGCCTCGTACGCAGATCGTCCGCGGTCGGACGATCGTCATCGGCTTGGGCAATCCCATGCTCGGCGACGACGGCGTGGGCTGGCGCGTGGCCGACGAGGTCGAGGGTCTGCTTCGCACCGCCAGGAACGCGGGCCGCTCAATCCCCGACGTTGAGGTCGAGCGACTGGGCGTCGGCGGTCTGAGGCTGATGGAATGCCTGACCGGCTACGAAGCGGCGATCCTGGTGGACGCCGCCGAATTCCGGGACCGACCTATCGGCGAAGTTTGCTCTTGCTCCCTCGGCGAACTGGAGGACTATGCGGCGGGCCATCTCGACTCGGCCCACGATGCCTCTCTTCGGACCGCCCTCGCCCTGGGCCGGCGTCTCGGTGCCAGCCTGCCCAACCGAATCGAGGCAGTCACGATCCAGGTGCAGAGCACGGATATCTTCTGCGAGGAGCTCAGCCCGGAAGTGGCGGACGCCGTGCCGGTCGCAGTCTCGGCGGTGATGAGTATTCTCATGGCCGACATGTAGCGGGACGCGCTGTCAGCTCGACCCCGCCGATTACCTGTGACGGCCCGTACCCCTGGGCGCCACGGGCACGTCGCGCCCACGCCTCACCCCAGCGCCGAGCCAGGCCGCGCATAATCCCATCGGCACCACCCCACCGAATGGGTGGCAAAGTGACCTATGGCCCGGTGCGATGGGCCTGACTGGGCGTGTGTCGAACGCGGCCTGAAGGTCACTATACTCACTAAAGTAGCAGTAGCGTACGCAACGTTTATGC
>Ga0209385_1000120_pt1 | contig 28310 bp, 36 predicted proteins | sample NGEPerB_FD_184506 | JGI IMG/M metagenome (GOLD analysis project Ga0209385, IMG submission 184506) | Arctic peat soil microbial communities from the Barrow Environmental Observatory site, Barrow, Alaska, USA - NGEE PermafrostAB12-B... | ecosystem: Environmental > Terrestrial > Soil > Wetlands >... | reverse complement strand
TACCCCTCCCGGCAGGCCGTGGCTTGACGCGTGTGAATCGGTTGCAGCGCTGGGATGGCGCCTATCCCATGTCCGAGCGGCCAAGGACGGATTACCTGCTGATGTGCGTCGCAATTCGTGTTGCCTCGATGCCGATCTCACGAAGCATCCCTGCGGGCGAAACGTACCTCCCGCAGAAATAGAGGCCCCCGAGTGCTGTGGGCGCACCGGATACCGTCGGCGTCCCCGAACTGTCACAGACGGCTTCCCAGCCGACGAGGAGGTCTCCCGATGGCGGCTCGGTATCCGGTGGCCAGGACCACGGCGTCAAGGGTGACCTGTGAGCCATCCGAGAAGACGACGCCGTCCTCAGTGAAACGGTCAAGATCCCCGTGGACGGCGATGCGGCCTTGTTTGATCTGATCCATGGTGCCGATGTCAAGCAGGGGAACATGGTGATCGCGGGCCATTTGGGTATTCGGCCCGTACGGCAGCTTCTTCAGGCCCACCTTCGTCACATCGCCGACCGTGCTCCGGACCATCGGCCAAGCCAACGCGTCTGCGACGCGCGTCGGTAGACGCCGCATCACGATCCCGAGAGGCAACACAGGCACTACGCCGAATATGTCACGAGGTAGGACGTTGACCGGTGAACGCACGGCGAGATGGACCTCGGCTCCACGTTCGACGAGATCCAACGCTTGTTCGCAAGCCGAGTTCCGAAGACCGACCACGAGAACTGGCCGACCTTTCCATGGGTCTCCATTGGCTTACTCGCTTGAATGGAGAAGGTCACCTCGGTAATGATCCATGCCCGGCCACGTTGGGCGCACCGGTCCTCTCGCGCGACCTGTTGCGATCACTACGTTGGCCGACCGCCAAGTCCCCTTGCTCGTAGTCGTTTCCCACGTCCCGTCCACCCGCTCCACTCGATGCACTGTCTCACCGAAGTGCGGCCGGAGGGCGAGGTGCTCCTGGTAGAGCTCCAAGTACTCGACAACCTGATCTCGAGCGGGATAACGCGGCCAACTCTTGGGCATTGGCAGGCCGGGCAATGCCGAGAAGCCCTTCGGAGTGTGCAGATGTAGACGGTCGTAGTGCCGGCGCCACGATGCCGCAACGACGTCCTCGGCTTCTACGATCTCGAACTCCCGGCCTCGCTTGAGAAGCTCAGCCGCAGTCGCCAGACCAGCGGCCGAAGCCCCGATTACCAGAGTCTCGGCCGCTCCACTCATCTTCTGGCACTAGCAATTGCAGTTCCAGACGGAGGGGTGCCCCCGATCTGCCGGGTAGGCGGGGCAGTACGTCATCTTGTGGCGACCCATCGGCCTTGTTTCGCCGACGGGGAGATCTGAGCCTTGCACTAGCGTCATGGACGTGGATCTCCCTGACCGATTCGTCGAGTTGATGCGAGGCCGGAACCCATGCTTCATCACCACGTTGATGCCTGACGGCTCGCCGCAGACGACCCAGACCTGGGTCGACACAGATGGTGAACACGTGGTCATCAACACGGTCCAGACGCACCAGAAGATGCGCAACATCCGGCGAGACCCCCGTGTGTCCGTCGCCGTCTGCGACGCTGCCGACCCCTCCCGCTATTTCGCCGTCCGGGGGCGTGTCACGAACATCACGACCGAGGGCGGTGCGGGGCACATCGAGGTCCTCGCCCAGCGGTACACCGGTGGCCCCTACCAGTGGTACGGCGGACGCGATCAGATTCGGGTGGTCCTGACGATCACGGCCGACAAGATCCACTCCATGGACCGTTAATCAGGGGTCGACGCTGCTTCGGTTCAGCCTGCCCCTAACGCGGGCACTCCTGGCGTGACAGTGGTTGCATGAGGAAGCTCCCTCGTCGGAAAAGGGCGAGAATGGCAATATGCCAGATCATCTTCCGACGCTGCGGTCCGTGGTCCTTGATGCGACCGATGCCCGGGAGTTGGCAGAGTTCTATCGACGGCTGCTCGGGTACGAGTACCGGACCGGTGACGAACGTCCCCCTCCTGGTGAGCTAGACCCTGCGGGACGTGACTGGCTCGTTCTCGTTGATCCGGCAGGTAACGTGAGACTGGCCTTTCAGCAGGTGGACCAACTGGTTGCCGCGACGTGGCCAGAAGGCGCAGTCCCTCAACAGCTGCACCTCGATCTCCGCGTTGCAACCGTCGAATCCCTGGTCACTCAGCACGAACGGACACTCTCGCTCGGCGCACAGTTGTTACTTGACCGGCGCGACGATCCGACCGAGCCCCTCTACGTGTACGCAGATCCTGCGGGCCACCCGTTCTGCATCTTCGTCGCACCCTCCGCGTAGGAATCTCCAGCTGCACCGAGCGGAATCAGCACCTACCCACACCGCCGGGTCGGCGCCGGTCATCGAACGTCGCCGACCGGCACTTACGGGCAGCCCAGGGTGCAGAGGGGTTCCGCTCGGACCGCGAGGCATTTTCGGTCGGTCCGAGAGGTGAGCTGTGTGCCAAACTGAGCCGCAATGCTGCGTCGCCTGTTCACCTGGCGGATGAACCTCTACCGGCTCATTGTTGGCGCCATGGTCCTGGCCATCGTGATCCCTGCATGGGCAGTCGGGGTACAGGCGATGTGGCTTGTGGCGATCGTGTGCGTCCTTGTCGTCATTGGCGCCGTCGGTGCCGGAACGCGTGTGCCGTCGATCCGAGAATGGTTGCGTCGTTGATCACTCGGTCTCCCCTGACGCGCTGCCTGGCCTGAACTCCATCGAGGCAGCCGATTCGAGCCAGGGTCGCCCCATGCCGGTTACGCGTCGCAGAATCTCGGGCTGAAATTGCGGCTCGCTGACGATCGCGAGCACCTGGGTTGTCCTCACTGCACCGGCGGGTGACTGCCTCAGTGGAGCGCACAGATCTGGCCAATCAGCACTCTGGGCTGCGGTTTCACGCCCCGAAGCCATGTTCCGTACCCCGCTCACGAGACATGGGTTAGCTGAATGCGTGTGTCCTGAAAGGGGAGTGGTGACGATGTAGAAGATCGCCAGCACGAACCGTGATGTGCCAGTGATGAAGGTAGGCCCTTCGGGTTCGCCGTGCAGGCGGAGATCCCAAACCGCCGCAGTGCCATGTCGGTCAAGCGCCGGGGTGGGAAGCGACTGCGGAAAAGGCCCGCAATCAGCGGGTCAGGTGAGCGACGAGAAGACGAACATGGTTGAACCACTGCTGACGCATCGTGATTACCTGATGATGGCATCGAAAGCAGGGCGGGCATTCAGTCCTGGGGCAATGGCGCGCCTTCGTGGCGTCCCCTCAGCCAGGGAGCTGCCTGTATGTGGCCCTGGTGGTGCCCGGCGTAAAGGTGGCGTGAGCTCTTTGCAGGCGCTGGCATGGAACAGGAGAACCTGTCGCCTCGATGCGAATGGCCAGTCGAAATGGGTGAACTCGGCCCCCTGGTCGAGTTGAGTCCAGACGACGTGGTGCGAACGTACATGCGAGTGGAGACCTCTACCAACCGTGCGGCACTCCTGGTTGAGATGCATGATCTGCTCGATTCGGGAATGTCGGAGGCTGAACTAGAGACAACGTTGGCGCCCTGGGACACGTTCCGTCCGAAGGATGTGGAGATCACGATTCACGAGTGGCTCGAACGGTCCCTGCGAATGCTCCCGGACACGAGATCAGCCTCACCCGGCTTTGGCATGTCAAGACCCGGCTTCGGCAATTATGGCCAAGATTATGGCCCGCAGCGATTCTGACTCAGTCGACCAGAACCAAAAACTGCCTCTGAACAGCGGAGGGAGTGGGATTCGAACCCACGGAGGCTTGCGCCTCACGGCTTTTCAAGAGCCGCGCATTTGTCCGCTCTGCCATCCCTCCCAGCGTCTGCCAGGGTAGCCGCCGTCAGGGGCTGGTCGGAGGTCTCGAGGAGATGCCGCCCGGTCCCACTTCGGCCCTCAGCCCGTCCACCCACTCGGCAGCCTTGCGGTTGGCAGAGTCGACCTCGCGGCGTATGGCCGGCCCGGCCGGCCCGGCCACGGGGTAGGAGCCCAGGAACTTCACTCCAGCCAGTTCGGCATGGAGATCGCGAAGGCAGTCGCTGACCACCGCATCGGCGATGTGGCCCTCGAAGTCGATGATGAAGCAGTAGTCGCCGAGCGCCTGTTTGGTCGGTCGCGATTCGAGTTTGCTCAGGTTGATGTTGCGGGCGGCGAACTGACCGAGGATGGCATAGAGGCTTCCGGGATGGTCGGTACTCTGGAAGCAGGCGATGCTGGTCCGGTCGTGTCCGGTCGGCGCCGGGATGCCCGACCTGGCCAGTGAGACGAAGCGGGTCTGGTTGTCTGGATGGTCCTCGATGTCCTCGGCCAGGATGTCGAGGCCGTAGAGCTTGGCTGCCAACCGCGGGGCGATGGCCGCAGTGGGCCGCGAGGTGAGCGCCGGGTCCCGCTCGCCCAGCAGCCGGGCCGCATCGGCGGTGGAGTTGGTGGCCAGGGTCTCCGCGGACGGGAGGCGCCCGGCCAGGAAGTGGCGGCACTGGGCGGTGGCCACCGGTATGGACGCCACCCGTTCGATGGCGCCCAGGTCGGTTCCGGGGAGTGCCATGAGGTGGAGGTGGATGTCCAGCACCACCTCCCGCTGGATGCGCAGGTCGAACTCGAAGACCAGGTTGTCGATGATGTCCCGCACCGTGCCTTCGATGGCGTTTTCGAGGGGGACGAACGCCAGGTCCACCTGTCCCTCCTGCACGGACTCGAGGACCTCGGTCAACGATCCGAGGGGAACGATCTCGCCGGAGGCGTAGTCAGCCTCGCTGAGGAGCGCCTCTTCGGTGAAGGTGCCCTCGGGGCCGAGGAACCCGATCCGGAGGGGGGACGCCGAGGGAGTGCCTGGGGATGCGTCGGCGGCCATACCCAGGCAGGATAGTGAACATCATGGACGAACTCATGCTGCAAGGACTGTTGGCCGACGTGCGCTCCGGGGCGTGCTCCGCCGATGAGGCCGTCCTGCGCCTGCGGCGGCTTCCCTTCGCCGAGCTGGGGTTTGCCAAGGTCGACCACCACCGGTGGCTACGCCAGGGGCTTCCGGAGGCGGTCTACGGGCAGGGGAAGACGCCAGAGCAGTGCGCGGCGATCGTGGGCGAACTTCTCGCCGAGGGGGTCCGGACCGACAGCGCCGCAGCCGGCGCCGGAGCCGGCGGCGGGAGCGGCGGCGGGAGCGGCCCGGTGATCCTCACCAGAGCCGACGGCGCCCAGGTGGCGTTGGTCATGGCCGAGCACCCCGGGGGAGCGCGCACGGTGACCGGGGCGGCCACCGGTGGCGACCAGGTCCGGGGGGAGCTCTCGGCAGTGGTCTGGCGACCGGCGCCTCCCCGGTCGGCGCGCACGCTGGTGGTGACCGCCGGAACCTCCGACCTTCCGGTGGCGCGCGAGTGCGAGGCGACACTCACCGCCCTGGGGCTGCGCCCGACGGTGCTGGCCGACTGCGGCGTCGCCGGCGTGCACCGACTGCTGGCGTCGGCCGACGAGCTCGCCGACGCCGACGCAGTGGTGGTGGTGGCCGGGATGGAAGGGGCCCTGGCCAGCCTGATCGGGGGCATCACGCCGGCGCCGGTGGTCGCCGTCCCCACCAGCACCGGGTACGGCGCCGCTCTCGAGGGGGTCACTGCGCTGCTGGCCATGCATGCGACCTGTGCCGCCGGGGTCACCGTGGTCGGCATCGACAACGGGTTCGGAGCGGCCTGTGCCGTCGCACGGATGCTGCCGTGAGCGCCGCTGGAGCACCGGACGGTGCCCGACGCATCGCCTGGTTCCACTGCTTCGCCGGCATCGCCGGGGACATGGCGCTGGGGAGCCTGGTCGATGCGGGTGCCCACATCGACGAGGTACTGGCCCTGCTCGAGCGCCTTCCCATCGGTGGATGGGCACTCGATGTGGAGCCGGTGTTGCGGGGTGGCATCGCCGCGACCCGTGCCATCGTGACCGTGCGCGACCACGTGGTGGTGCGCACCTACGCGCACATCGTCGGGTTGGTCGAAGAGGCGCGGCTCCCCGAGCGGGTGGCCGGCCGGGCCCTCGCCACGTTCGCCGCCCTGGCGGAGGTGGAGGCCGGCCTGCACCGGCGCCCGGTGGACCAGGTCCACTTCCACGAGGTGGGGGGGCACGACACGATCATCGACGTGGTTGGCACGGCGGCCGCTCTGGAGGTGCTCGGCATCGACGAGGTGAGGGCCAGTCCCGTGGCCACCGGCCTCGGCATGGTCAGGGCGGCTCACGGCATGCTGCCCAATCCGGCACCCGCCGTGGTGGGGCTGTTGGAGGGCGTGCCGACCTGGGGACGGAACGTCTCGGTGGAACTGACCACTCCGACCGGGGCAGCGCTGCTCGCTGCCCTGTCGGCCGGCTACGGCCCGATGCCTCCGATGAGAGTCACCGGACAGGGGTTCGGTGCCGGCGCCCGCGAGCTCGAGGAGCTCCCCAACTGCACTCAGGTGGTCACCGGCGTGCAGGCTGACCTGCGCACGGGGTCGGTGGTTGGCGCCGGCTCGTTCGGCCCTCCCCATGTGGCCCACGCCGGCGGGCTACCCGGAACTGCTGTCACTGTCGCTGCGGGCACCGATGCCGATGCCGACGCAGACGTCGGACAGCCCGTAGCGCTCCTCGAGGTGACTGTGGACGACGCCACCGGCGAGCAACTGGCCGATGCCATCGGCGTGCTGCTGGATGCGGGCGCCCACGACGCGTGGCTCAACCCGGTGGTGATGAAGAAGGGCCGACCGGGCTTCGTCGTGCAGGTGCTGTGCGACCCGTCTCAGGCGACCCGACTCCGGGTCATCCTCCGGGAGTCGACCGGTTCCCTGGGTGTCCGGATGGTGGTCGGCGAGCGGTGGCCGGCAGCCCGCTCAATCGAGTCGGTGGTCGTCGACGGACAGCTGATCCGGGTCAAGGTCAGCGCGTCGCGGGTCAAGGCCGAGCACGACGACGTGGCCCTGGCTGCTCGGCGGACAGGGAAGCCGCTACGGGAAGTCGCCGCCCGTGCGGAGGTGCAGTGGCACACCGAGCAGGAAGCGGAGGGCGGTCGGCCCGGGGGAGGCCTGCACGAGTACGAACCGCCGGCCGGTGGCGGTTCCGGCCGGTCGACCTGACTCTCCCCTCGACTGCAGACCGACGGATCGATACCATCGGGCCCATGGCGACTCCTCGTTTGGGATCGATCGCACTGGACTGTGCCCACCCCGCTGCTCTGGCAGCATTCTGGGCTGCACTGCTCGGCGGCAAGGTGGCGTTCTCCAGCGACGACTTCGTAGCGGTGAAGCTTGAGGGGATGTGGCTGGCAACCACGCGGGTGCCGGACTACCGGGCGCCATCCTGGCCCGATGGGGATAGTCCCAAGCAGATGCACCTCGACGTGGCGGTGGACGATCTGGACGAGGCAGAAGCGGAGGCACTCCGACTCGGTGGCCGCCGTGCCGACCATCAGCCGGCTCCGGACCGGTGGAGGGTCCTGCTCGACCCAGCCGGGCACCCGTTCTGCCTGACGTCCCAGATTCCCAACTAGACAGGGGCGCGTTAGCGCGCCCGGCAGTCGGCAGGGCGGCCTATCCCGATGGCAGGGGTAGGCCAGCAGTGGTTTCGCCGGGACCGAGCCAGACCCAACCTTTCCCCGAGCGCTCCAGCCGGTGCCGTTGGTGCGTCTTGAGGTAGTGGTGCCAGTGACACAGTCGCACCAGGTTCCCCAAGCTGGTGGGTCCACCTTGGGCGAACGGCTCGACGTGGTCGATCTCCAATCCCTCGCGGAGACCGCAGCCCGGCACCACGCACATCGGGTCGCGCTCGATGAGCGCGGTCCGGATCGAGGCCGGAATGGTCCGTCCCGCGTGAGCCACAGAGGTCACATCGACGCCGTCGGTGACCAGGACACTCAGGATCGAGTCGACGGCCAGGCGGCGGGCGACCTCCACCGGGATCGGTCCGATCCCCGGGATCTCGCAGACTTCACCGGCCTCGAGGTGCCCGCGTACCAAGGCGTCGTGGTCGACCCGGACGTGGACCATGGTGGTCGGCCCACCGTGCGAAGGACCGGTCGACCTGCCGGTGCGACTGCCGTCCGTGGCCACGGCTGAGCCCTTGCGGCCGGCCCGGCCGTTCCCGTCCTTCCCGTGGCCGGGATCCCTGCGCTCGTCCGCGTCGGTCGCCCGTGGATCGCCGGAAGCGCCGGAAGCGTGGCCGCACGCCAGTTGGATCAGGGCGTCGGCGGCGAGTGCCCTCCGAGGCTCGTCCACTCCGGCACGCCTGGCTTCCCCGGCGAGTCGGTCGGTTTGCGCCCGGACTGCGGCCACCAGGCGCGCCCCCTCGTCTGGGGTCAACCGGGCATCGAATCTCACTGCGCCCTCACCATCGACCCAGTTGTGCAGGTAGCGCTCCCGTCGGATCGCGTCGTAGGCGGCGCGCTGATCCCGACCGGCCGACTTCACGCGGCGGCAGCGTAGCTTCAACACGCTGAGTGGCTGGTTCCCTGCTGCCTCGACCAGCGCCCGCTCGGCCTCGGGCTGGATGATGGCGGCTCCGGCGATCTCCTTGACCTGAGCCTCCGAGAGGCGACCGCTACGCACCGCTTCGTCGGTGGCCGGGAGGGAACCGAGTTGGCGGGCGGCCTCCAGGGTGGTGATCGCCGGACCCAGCCCCGTACCGGTCGCCTGGGCGATGTGGGCGGCCGCCGATCGGTGGCCCGTGCGTCGCCAGACGTTGGAGGACTCCACCCGTCGAGCCGAGAGGAGCTTCCCGCCGGAGGCCAGCTTCTCGATCTCAGCGAAGATCTCGAGCAACCGTGCCGCGTCCGGTCCGCTGAGCCGCTCCGGTTCGAAGTCGGCGAGGGAGGAACGGAGGATTTCGGTCACCTGCAGCAGCCTGTCCGACAACATGGGCCCATGGTCCCAGCTGGGTGTGTCAGCGGAGTGGGGAGTGGGGGCCCCAGAGGTGCGTCTCGGGAGTATCCCGGCGGGGGAGGGACCCCGGGGAACCCCGGAGGACCCCGCCTTCCGCGCGGCTCCACCCGCGACTACCGTTTCCCCTGTACGAAAGGCCGCGTGCTCTCCGGCCCCCTCGACTCTCGCCATCGGAAAGGTACGCACAACATGTCCCGCCTCCGCAACTGGTCCTTGGTCGTGCTGGCGGCCTTCACGCTCGGACTGGCAGGGTGCAGCAGCTCGTCGACCAGCTCGTCGACCAGCTCGTCGACCAGCTCGTCGACCACCGGCGCCGCCGGTGCACCCTCCTCGACGTCGGCGGCCACCCCTCCTGTTCAGGACCCGTCACCGGCCGGGACCTTCGGCACGAAGCCGACGGTGGTCGTACCCCCCGGGGCACCTCCCACCCAGCTCGAATCCAAGGACCTCATCGTCGGCACGGGGCCTGCGGCGAAGCCTGGCGACAAGGTCACCGTGCAGTACGTGGGGGTGGCCTACTCGTCCAAGCAGCAGTTCGACGCATCGTGGGACCGAGGACAATCGCTCCAGTTCGTGCTGGGCGAGGGCCAGGTCATCAAGGGTTGGGACGAAGGGGTGGTCGGGATGCAGGTGGGTGGCCGGCGCGAGCTGATCATCCCGCCGAATCTGGCCTACGGGGCGAACTCGCCGGGCGCAGGCATCGCCCCCAACGACACCCTGATCTTCATCGTGGACCTGTTGAAGATCAACTGACGTGAAGATCAACTGACGGGGATCGGTCCGGGCGGTTGACCGCTGGGCTACCCACTCCCTACGTTGAGAGTCATGCCCGTCTCCAAGGTCCAGCTGTTCTCGTTGCCGGTCTCCGACCAGAGCAGGTCCCGCGACTTCTACGTGGACAAGCTCGGGTTCGAGCTGGTGGCCGACACCGACATGGGTCCCACCCGGCGCTGGGTGCAGGTCAGGCCACGCGGTTCGGAGACGTCGATCACCCTGGTGACCTGGTTCGGGTCGATGGCACCGGGATCGAGCAAGGGCACCGTACTGGAGTCGAGCGACCTCGATGCCGACATCGCCGTGTTCAAGGAGCGGGGGGTCGACATCGGTGGTGACGTCCAAGAGGCGCCCTGGGGTCGGTTCGTGACGTTCGATGACCCCGACGGCAACGGCATCGTCCTCCAGGAGGCGGCGGGCTCGGATGCCTGAGAGCGCACACCTGTAGCCGGCCCCGGGGGCCTGAGGCCGCGCCACTAGGCTCTCGCAGCGATGCCACGGAACGGCGATCGTCCCCCGACAGCTCCTGATTCATCCGGCCGACAGTCCGCAGCCTCGGGTTCGGGCGACGACATACTCATCCTGGGACGGTTCCTCCAGGGCATCGGGGGCGCCGTCATCCTGCCGGCCACCCTGTCGAACGTCAACGACGTGTTCGACGGCAAGGATCGGGCTACCGCATTCGCCATCTGGTGCGCGCCTCGGGCGACGCCGCCGTCGGGTTGCTGCACTCACTTCCCGTCGGGACGCAGATCTTACCGGCGGCCTCGAATGCGGCAGTCGATGCCACCCACGCGGTCGCGTTCTCAGCCGCAGCATTCATCCTCATCGGCCTGTTCACCACCCAGACCCTGCTGCCCTCGCCCGCCGAGGACGCCACGGAGCCGAACAAGCTCGAGCTGTTCGGGTCGTAGGATGCGATCCACCTTGCGGGCCGGCACGAACGAGACGCTGTGATCGGCACGTCGCTCTCCTTGTTGGCCGACGTCGCGCTGCCCAACATCTCGAGCAATCTTGGAGCGACCGCCATCGCATTCACGCCGAGTGTGCTCATCGGCGGAGCCACCGCCCTGTACCTCTGGGGAGCGTGGCGAGTCGGAAGGGCCGACCCGGAGAGCCCGTGGTCCGTCAAGCGCACGATCGCGTTTGTCGGTGCCATGGTGCTCGTGTTCGTCGCCATCGAGACGGTGATCGGCGTCTACGACGACACGCTCTTCTACGACCACATGATCCAGCACATCCTCCTGATCATGGGGGCCGCTCCCTTGATCGCGATGGGAGCCCCCGTCGAGCTGCTGGTCCGGTCGACGATCGGTGGCACCCACCGCGTGGTGACCAGGGTGCTCGACTCGAGGGTGGCCGAAGTGGTTGGCCACCCGATCACCGGGTTCGTGCTCTACGCCGTGTTCATCCCGGTGGCCCACCTCACGAGTCTGTACAACGTCATGCTGACCAACGACCTGGTCCACGACAACGAGCACCTGGCGTTCCTCGTCATCGGCTACCTGTTCTGGCGGCCGGTGGTGGCCATCGAGCCGAGCCGCCACCCCCTCAGCCCCGCACTCAGGCTCATCTACCTGATGCTGGCGGTACCTGTGGACACGTTCTGCGGGCTGGTCCTGCTCTCCACCAACCACGAGATGTTCTCCGCCTACACCACCATGCACCGGACCTGGGGCCCGTCGCTCGTCGGCGACCTGCACACCGGTGGTGCCATCATGTGGGTGTTCGGAGACAGCCTGATGGCGCTGGCCATGATCCCCGTCGTCATCCAGTGGGTCCGGTCCGAGGAAGTGCTCACCCGGCAGATCGACGCCGAGCTCGATGCGCAAGAAGCCCTGCGCCAGGAGATGGACGGCCAGTCGACCGACCCGCATCTTCAACCCTGAACGGTCTGCGCGCCGGACTCCGAGCCCACCGACTCGGTACGGGGGCCACCGGGTACCAGGTCTCGGGGCGCCGGGTGTGAAATCCGGTGGACGTTGGTGGGGCGGTCCGCAGGAGACAGTACCCAGCCTCCCCGGGTGATCCGTGACCGCCTGGGGCAGAATGGCTCCGCCGGTTGCGGACAACCCCGATTGCATCGCCTGAGGAGGTTTCCCAACGATGAAGGTCTCGATTCTCGACGACTACTTCGACACGCTCCGGACGCTCGACTGCTTCAACAGACTGGCTGATCACGAGGTCACCGTATGGAACGACCACGTCCAGGAAGTGGAGGAGCTCACTGGTCGCCTTCAGGGCGCCGAGGCCCTGGTGCTCGTCCGTGAACGCACTCAGATACGGACGCCCTTGCTCGAACGTCTTCCCGAACTGAAGCTGATCAGCCAGCGAAGCGTGTATCCACACATCGACATCGACACGTGCACCCGGCTCGGCATCGTCGTGTCCTCCGACCTGCACCAGGGGTCTCCTTCCTATGCGACGGCAGAGCTGACCTGGGGACTGGTGATCGCCGGCATGCGCCGCATTCCCCAGCAGGTCGCCTCCATGAAGGCAGGTCACTGGCAGGACGGAGTTGGGCGCTCGCTGCTGTTCAGGACCCTCGGCATCTACGGCTACGGACGGATCGGCAAGGTGGTGGCCGAGTACGGGCGGGCCTTCGGCATGAACGTCGTCTTCTGGGCGAGTGAGGCGTCACGAGCACGAGCAGAAGCCGACGGCCTCGTGGTCGCCACGAGCAAAGAGGCGTTCTTCGAGCAGTGCGACGTCCTCTCCTTGCACATGCGCCTGGTCGAGGCCACACGGGGCATCGTGACTGCGGAAGACCTCGCCCGAATGAAGCCTTCGGCTCTGCTCGTCAACACCAGTCGGGCCGGGCTTATCGAGCCCGGTGCCCTGGTCGAAGCGTTGCTGTTCGGCAGGCCCGGCATGGCTGCCGTCGACGTCTACGAGACCGAGCCCCTGGTGGACACCGACGATCCTCTGTTCCACATGGACAACGTGGTGTGCACGCCTCACATCGGCTATGTGTCCCGTGATGAGTGGGAGATCCAGTTCAGCGACATCTTCGACCAGATCAATGCGTTCGCCGCCGGGTCGCCCATCAACGTGGTCAATCCCGTAGTCCTCGATCATCGACGCTGAGGGGAGCGTCAAGCGGGATGTGGGGAACCGAGTGAGCCAGATCCCCGCCCAAGACGGCTGAGGCCGGTCCCCAAAGTGATGCGATGAAGGAGTGCCTCTCCGAGCTGGCTGTTTGGGACATCGTCGGTCTCCAAGGGAGCGAGCATCCGCTCCAAGGATTGGCCGTCTACAACAAGCTCGCCGTAACCAGCAGAACGGCAGACGCGGTCATCAGAACCGGACAGATCTTGAACCAGATGACCGGCGTACGGGCACCAGTGAGGCTGGTCAGCACGGCAAGTGCGAGCAGCAGTCCGGCAGCCGCACGGTAGACCCACTGACTGGTACTTGCCCCCGCTCCAGCCACGATGGTCACGCTGACGACCACTGCAGCGATGCCCCACATCGTGAACGCCTCCGCCAACCACTCCTGGAGGACAACTCTGCGGTTGTGCGTCGTGATCGGCTCGAAGCCCGCGAGAGCCTGGCGAGTCGGAATCGCATGTGCAACCCCCCACAGGGCCACGATCGCTGCAGCGGCATGAGCCAGGAATCCTGCCATCCTTGTGATCATTACCTACGGGCCCATGCAACCTCCGGGGCCATTGGTCACGAGGCTGCCGGTGCAGTGGACCGATTGGTCTACATCGAACGGTCGTGACTTCATCGACCGATGTTCGGTCCAGCTGTGGGCGGTTGCGGTTTCCTCGGTGTGATCAGGTGCCGATCGCAGCACGCAGCTCGGCGAGGCGCTGGCGACTGATCGAGTACCAGACCCATCTGCCACGCCTATCGCCCTGCACCAGGCCGGTTTCGCTCAAGATCTTCAGGTGGTGGGAGATGGTGGGCTGGCTCTTGCCGAGGGGATCAACGAAGTCGCAGACACACACCTCGCCTGCGGGTGCAGCGGCAAGGAGACTCAGAACCCTGAGTCGGACCGGATCGGCCAAGGCGGAGAACCCTTTGGCCAACTCAGCGGACTCGGTCAGGTCAAGCGGTGCCGCCAGCACCGAGGGGCAACACTCCACTGCACCTGTGAGTTCGATACCGCCGGTTCGCTTCTCCATGGATCGGCGCTCCTATTGACGCTCGTAATGTATCGATCGTAATCGATTCATTGACGTTCGTAAATGCTAGTGGAGGTATCCCGCATGTCCAGAGTCCAACTCGCCCTCAACGTGGCCGACATCGAGGCTGCCGTCGGCTTCTACACGAAGCTCTTCGGCACAGAGCCAGCGAAGCGTCGCCCCGGGTATGCCGACTTCGCCATCGCCACGCCCCCGCTGAAGTTGGTGTCGATCGAGACCGCTGAGTCACGCACGAGCGGAGTGGCCGGGGCGCTCAATCACCTTGGCATCGAGGTCGACACTCCCGCACAAGTCCAGGAAGCGACTCGTCGGCTGGCGGCCGAGGGGATCGCCCCCGATGTCCAGGAGTCGACCACCTGCTGCTATGCGGTGCAGGACAAGGCGTGGGTGAATGACCCTGATGGGGCACCGTGGGAGGTCTGTACGGTCCTGGCCGACGCCCCGGGCGAGTCCGAACTGGGATGTTCAACCGAAGGCTGCGCCCCGATGGACCGCCAGCCGGTCGCCGCAGGGGGGACGCCCGACGAGACGGTCAGCGACTCGTGCTGCTGAACGGTCAGAATCCTCCCTCCGGCCGATGGGTGGAGTGGTGATCGAGCTCGCTCTTTGGCGTCGGCTGGCCGCCGAACTGCTCGGTAGTGCCTTTCTGGCCGCCGTGGTCATCGGATCGGGCATCGCCGCGCAACAGTTCTCGCCTGGCAACGTCAGCCTGGAACTGTTCGACAATGCTGCAGCGACGGGAGCGGGGCTGTACGCCATCATCTTGATGTTCGGCCCAGTATCGGGTGCCCACTTCAACCCGGTGGTGTCGTTCGTCGATCCCGCCTTCGGTGGAGTGAGTTGGCGGACCGCCGCCGCCTACCTCCCTGCTCAGGTGGCCGGGTGCATCGGTGGTGCGGTGGTTGCTATCCTCATGTCCTCAAAGGCCGCCGTCAGCATCTCGACCCGTGACCGTGCCTCTCCAGCCCACTTCCTCTCCGAGATCGTGGCCACCCTGGGGCTGATCCTGGTCATCTTCTCCCTCGCCCGCAGTGCGCGGTCCCGCAGTACACCTGCTGCCGTCGGTGCCTACATCGGGGCGGCCTACTTCTTCACCAGTTCGATCAGCTTCGCCAACCCGGCCATCACTGTTGGGCGAATGTTCTCCAACACATTCGCTGGTATCGCCCCCTCCTCGGTCCCCAGCTTCGTTGTCGCACGGGTAGTGGGTGGAGTGGTCGCCGTCGGCGTCATCAAGATGCTCTACCCCGACATCACCTCCGCCGAGGCTGCCGACATCATGTTCCCTCACCACGTCGGTGACTCCGACGTGGAATCCCAGCCTGTGACCGTGACCTTGCCATCATCGGATCGCCCCGTCCCGCAGGACATGACGAAGGAGTCCCTATGACCGACAAGCCGGTGGTGCTGTTCCTCTGCATACACAACTCCGGTCGGAGCCTCGCCGCCCGAGTACTCCTTGATCACTATGCGCAGGGCCGCATCCAAGTCGAGTCCGCCGGGTCGGAACCGGGTGATCAACTCAACCAGTCGGTAGTGGCGATCCTGCGGGAAAGGGGCCTTGATCTATCCCATGAGTTCCCGAAGCCCTTGTCCGACGAAACCGCCCGCTTGGCAGATGCCATCGTCACCATGGGCTGTGGGGACACCTGCGCCGTCTATCCCGGAAAGCGGTACGTCGACTGGGAACTCGAAGACCCAGCGGGGAAGTCGGTCGAAGATGTCCGACCAATCGTCGACGGGATCGACCGCAGAGTCCAGGCTCTCCTGGTCGAGCTGGTTCCCACCGTTGAGGGATCCCCCGTCCCCTAGGCCTAGGTTGGGGGGTTGACGCAGATGGCTACCACGCTGGCAGCGGACGGAGTCTCACTCGCACCCAACGGGTCACTGGCGGTGCCCGCTAGCTGGAGGTTCTGGCGTCAGGCGGTACACGTTGGTCGTGCGCTCGTCGAAGCCCAAGCGCTGGTAGAGACGATTCGCCGCCTCTCGGCTGGGACGTGAGGTGAGGTCGATCGACTTGGCCCCTTCGGCACATGCCCGGTCGACGGCGGCCATCACCAGCGCCCCACCGGCACCGGCACCCCGTGCCGTCTCGTCGACCACCACATCCTCGATCCAGGCCCTGACGCCGGTCGGCACCCTGAAGAGCGCCAGAGTCAGTGAGCCCACGATCGTACCGGCGGTGTCATGGGCCACGAAGAGCACCGACGCCGCGGAGGTCGCGATCTCGGCAAGTTCGATCCGGGTGGGCGGCGGGGAGGACGACGAGAGCTGGGGCATCAGGCGAGTGAATGCCGCGACCAGCTCGGAGGTCACTTCGACGACCTCGCTCACCGTGACACCGGAGGCTGCTGGACCACCCGCCGCGCCGCCGGTTGCCGATTGCTCAGAGGTCACAGGTGGCGAGTGTAGCCAGCTCCGGCCTGGGCGATCCTCTCCGGGGTCAGCCGGCCGACGGAGGCGGGGCAAGAAGGAGCGAAAAGGAGCGAAAAGGAGCGAGAAGCCCGGGTCGTGGGGGTCACAGCGCCCGACGGGCTCAGGTCCGCTGGGGATCGCCACGCCAGACCGGCGACCGGACGGTGTCGTAGAGCACCTCGATGGGATCGCCGCGCAGGGCGGAGAAGACATGTTCGCCCCATCGCTCGGCGCCGGCCAACGGGAACGGCAGGTCGTCCATCGGAAACCACCCCACATCGGTGCACTCGAGTGGATGGGCCTTGAGCTCGCCGCCGATCGGCCGGCACTGGAAGACCAGGCTGTAGAGAGGGATGCGGCTCATACCGATCCGGAGGCCGTCGAGCACGGCGATCAGCCGGACCACCTCCACTTCGATGCCGGTCTCCTCCTCCACCTCCTTGACCACCACCTCGGACGCGGAGTAGCCGATGTCCGCCCAGCCGGTGGGGTAGAGCCAGACGCCGGAGTCGGCCCGCTGTATCAGGAGGATCTCGCCCTTGTCGTTGCCCACAGCGGCGCCCACCGCCACCTTCGGGGTCACGTAGCCCGGCACGCCCTTGCCGACCGACCCCAGCCACTCCTCGACCAGGCCCTCCACGTCCTGGTCCCCTTCGGCGCCCTCTTCCACCGTGGTCCGGATGTCGGCGGCGACACGCAGGATCTCTTCGAAGCGCTCCTGCTCGTAGAGGGACTCGGTAAATCCGAGGCCGGTCCGGGCGATGCCGGCCAGCGCCTCGCTCCACCGCAGGAGCTGTTTGGTGGAGGGTGCGGTGCCCACGGACCCGACGCTACCGCACCGCCACCGCGGACCGTCCGAGTTCGGGCACAATGGAGCGTGGCCGTTTTCGAGGATTGCCGTCATTACATCATGCAGACCACCGCTCACGAGGAGAAGCTCGAGCGGTGCCGGATGGGAGCCAACCAGCAGCTGCCCTTCGCCTGCCCGGACGGCTGTCTCTTCTACGAGCCCCGCAAGGTGTCCGGCGCGGGATGGACGATCCGGTCCTCCGAGGACCCGCCGGCCACCTGACGGCGTGGCGGGTCTCCCATGCCTCAGGGTCGGCACGCTCCGAGGTTCAGGGCAACCGGGTGGCGACCAGGGTGGAGGTGAGCGGCATACGGGGTCGGTCCTCCGGCGTCGTCCAGTGCCCGGGGGCCGATTCGACGAGCCAGGGGAACCGCTGGCGCACCGTCCAGTCGTGCTCGGTCAGGACGTCGATGCGCAGGCCGCGGTTGACGAGGGCGGTGACCACCTCGCCGATGCCGTGGTTCCACTCGTAGGTGCGCGTGCTGGCCAACGGTCGGTCAGCGTCGGTGTAGGTCTGTTGCGATTCGTCGACGAAGGGCTCGGGCTCCTCGAAGTAGGTGTAGGTGAGCAACGGCGCCTCGTCGGCCAGTGACCAGGAGATGGGATGGCTGTCGTGGAGGTAGAGGCGACCGCCCGGTCGTGCGAGGGCGGCCACCTGGGCCGCCCACTGCTCGACGCTCGGCAGCCAGCAGAGGGCGCCGAGGCTCACGTAGACGATGTCGAACGTCCGGTGACCGAGTGTCCCGGCCGCGTCCTGGACGGCCGCGCAGACGAACGACGCCCGTTCGGCAAGCCCTGCCCGGACGGCGAGGTCCCTCGCGGTCCGGACTGCCACCGGCGAGAAGCCGACGCCGACCACACGGGCACCGGCATCGGCCCAGGCCAACGTGTCGAGGCCGAAGTGACACTGGAGATGTACCAGGTCCAGCCCGGTCACGTCTCCCAGGGCGTCGACCTCACGGAGGCGCGAACCGGGACGGCTCTCCATCCATCGGTCGACGTCGTAGAAGCGGGAGGCCAGGTGGACCGGCACCCGATCGTCCCAATTGCGGCGGTTGGCAGCCAGGTGCTCAAAGGTCGGATCATCCGCCACAGGTCACCCGCCGGTCACCCGCCGGTCCTCTGCTGGAGCCTCTGCCGACGCCCCTGCCCCTGCCGACGGCGCGTCCCCCCGCCGGAGCGGCGATCGGGGACGCCGTCAGCTCTCGACGACATCTCCGAGCAGGTCGACCTGGACTCCCTCGCTCCGAAGCCATTCGACCGCCTCGTCGATGGTGGCAGCGTCGCCATCGAGCTCGCAGATGATCCAGCCGTTGCGCTCACCGACATCGGCTCGTCGGATGTTCGGCACGATGTCGAACTCCTTGACCATGCGGGCGATGATCGGCTCCCGCACCAATTCCTCGGGGAAGATCAACTTCACTCTGACACCGATCATCGGCCTGCTCCTGACGCCGCCACGAGTGCGGCATTGAGGTTCCCCGAACGGAACCCGTCGAGGTCGAGGGTGACATACCGGTAGCCGGCCCGGTGCACGGTGCCGGCGACCTCGTCCCTGCGGGCCACCACCATGGCCAGGTCCTCCGCCGGGACCTCGATGCGGGCGGTGTCCCCGTAGTGACGCACCCGCAGCTGACGGAAGCCGAGCGATCGAAGACCTGACTCGGCCTCGGCCACCGAGCGCAGCGTTCCCAGGGTGACCGGCGTGCCGTAGGGGACCCGGGAGGCCAGGCAGGCCGCAGCAGGCTTGTCCCACGTCCGGAGGCCGAGCTGTTTGGACCATGCCCGCACGTCCGCCTTGGTGAAACCGGCACTCACCAGGGGGAAGAGGGCCCCACGCTCCGACGCCGCCTGTTGCCCCGGCCGGTGGTCACCCAGGTCGTCGAGGTTCACACCGAGGACCACGGTCGACCCCTCGCTGCCGTTCTCCTGTTCGGAGATCGGCACCAGCGCGTCCATCAGCGACACCTTGCAGTGGTAGCAGCGTGAACCGTCGTTGGCGGAGTAGGCAGGGTCGGCCAGCTCGCCGGTGTGCACCTCGGTGAATCGGAGCCCCCATTCCGCGGCGAGGGCCCGGCAGTCGGCCAACTCCTCGGGCGCCAGCGACGGGGAGACCGCGGTCACGCAGTGCACCTGGTCCGCGCCCAGGGCCTCCGTGGCCACCCAGGCGACGAAGGAGGAGTCCGCCCCACCACTGAAGGCGACCACCAGCGGGCCAATGCCGGCGAGCTCTCGGCGCAGTGCGTCGAGATCGCCGCTCGCCGTGGTCCCACGTGCCGCCGTCACCCGTCGTGCTCACTCATCGGGAGCCACCTGTGCGAGAACAGTCTCGACGGGGGCGACGATCCCGGTCAGGAACGGGCCGAACTCGGCATACCGGGCCGATCCTTCGTCGAAGCGCATGGTGTAGACGCACTCTTTGAGGTCGTCGGGGTGCACGCCGAAGAGGGTCACGCCCCACTCCCAGTCGTCGATGCCGGTAGAGCCGGTGATCACCTGCACGATCCGGCCGGCGAACTTCCGGCCGGCGGAACCGTGCCCGTACATCAAGGTCTTGCGCTCCTCGAACGGCAGCGAGAACCAGTTGGACCCTTCGCCGTCCCCGCGTCGCTTGGACATCGGGTAGAAGCAGAACGCGGTCTTCCCCTCGGGGGGGAGTGAGGGGTAGAGACGGGTCTGCTTCATCTCGTCGGGGATGCCCTCGGCGTACTCGGAGACCTCGGTCAGGGAGACGTAGGAACCGACCATCTCCAGTCCTGCGGCCTGCAGGTCGGACTGGAGGCGGCGAAGGCGCCACAGGTCGGCACCGAGGGCCATGAAGCCGAGGTCGGCCTTGTGCCCCAGCATGGCGACCGTGACCACCTGGACGCCATCGGCCTCGGCTCCCTTGACCGCCTGGGTGACTGCCTGGGCGTCGGAGCGTGCCCGGCCTGCCCGGGACGTGGCGTCGCCCACTTTGCAGAACAAGTGGAGTACGCCCCAGCCGATGGAGGGAACGAGGGGTTGGGTCACGGTGCACAGTCTAGGGAAAGAACGAAGGGCGCCCCACCCGGGCGCCCTTCGTCTCAACGCCTTGTCCCCAGCCGGCCTCTCGGTCGATCGGGGCGGTCCAGCCGGCCGGGGGGCCGGCTGGGGACACTGTTGACCTAGAAGTCGTCCATGCCCCCGCCGGGCATGCCGCCGCCCGCTGAGTCCTCGGGCTTGTCCACGATGACGGCCTCTGTGGTCAGGAAGAGTGCGGCGATCGATGCGGCGTTCTGCAGCGCCGAACGGGTCACCTTCACCGCGTCGATCACACCGGCCTCGAACAGGTCGACGTACTCGCCGGTGGCGGCGTCGAGTCCCTCGGTGGGCTTCTTCAGGTTGCGCACCTTGTCGACGATGACCCCACCCTCGAGGCCGGCGTTGACGGCGATCTGCTTCAGCGGCTCCTCGACGGCCCGGGCCACGATGCGGGCACCGACGGCCTCGTCGCCTTCGAGCTTGTCCGCAGTCTCGAGCACCGCAACCTGGGCCCTCAGCAAGGCGACGCCACCGCCGGGCACCACGCCCTCCTCGATGGCAGCCTTGGTGGTGGAGACAGCGTCCTCGATGCGGTGCTTCTTCTCCTTGAGCTCCACCTCGGTGGCAGCCCCGACCTTGATCACCGCGACGCCTCCGGACAGCTTGGCCAGACGCTCCTGGAGCTTCTCGCGGTCGTAGTCGGAGTCGGTGTTCTCGATCTCGGCCTTGATCTGGCTGATGCGGCCCTTGATCTCGTCCTCGGAGCCACCGCCCTCGACCACCGTCGTCTCGTCCTTGGTCACCACGACCTTGCGGGCGGTGCCGAGCAGGTCGAGTCCCACATTCTCCAGCTTGAGACCGACTTCCTCGGTCACCACCTGGCCGCCGGTGAGGATGGCGATGTCCTGCAGCATGGCCTTGCGGCGCTCGCCGAATCCCGGGGCCTTGACCGCCACGCTCCGGAAGGTCCCACGGATCTTGTTCACCACGATGGTGGCCAGGGCCTCGCCCTCGAGGTCCTCGGCGATGATCACCAGCGGCTTGCCGGACTGCATGACTTTCTCCAACAGGGGCAGCAGGTCACGGACGGCGGTGATCTTCGATCCGACCAGCAGGACGTAGGTGTCCTCGAGGACAGCCTCCATCCGCTCCGGATCGGTGACGAAGTAGGGGGAGATGTAACCCTTGTCGAAGCGCATGCCCTCGACCAGGTCCATGTCCATGCCGAACGTCTGGGACTCCTCGACGGTGATCACACCGTCCTTGCCCACCTTGTCGATGGCCTCGGAGATCATCTCGCCGATCTCGGTGTCCGCAGCGGAGATGGACGCCACCTGGGCGATCTGGCTCTTGGAGTCCGTGTCCCGGGCGATGCCGCGCAGGGAGGTGACGGCGGATTCGACGCCGGCCTCGATGCCCTTCTTGAGCGACATGGGGTTGGCGCCGGCAGCGACGTTGCGCAGGCCCTCGTGGACCATGGCCCAGGCCAACACGGTGGCGGTGGTGGTTCCGTCACCAGCTACGTCGTCGGTCTTCTTGGCGACTTCCTTCACCAGTTCGGCGCCGATGCGCTCGAACGGGTCTTCGAGGTCGATTTCCTTGGCGATGGAGACGCCGTCGTTGGTGATGGTGGGCGCCCCCCACTTCTTGTCGAGGACGACGTTGCGGCCTTTGGGGCCGAGGGTGACGCGTACGGCGTCGGCGAGCTTGTTCATGCCGTTCTCAAGGGACCGACGGGCCTCCTCGTCGAACGTGATCAACTTGGCCATCTGGTGTTCCTCCGTGGTCGTTAGCACTCTGCAGTGTCGAGTGCTAACAGCAAACCACGTGGGCGGCTCTTGCGCAACCGCGGGGCCCGCACGCTGGGGTTTTGCGGCCGGGCACCGGGTGGGGGCTCCCGGTCGCTGCTGGCCGGCGTGCGGGCCGGGTCCTCAGAGCGCGTACCCGGCCCGCTCCACGAAGTGGTCGAAGAGCAGGCGGGTCTGGTACTCGGGACCCCTCCCCTCGGCGTCGAACCCCGACAGGAGCGCCTCGGCATCCGCCGGGCCGAGGTGCTCGCCGTCGCGGGCTTCGTCGATCCAACGGTGGACGATGGCCTCGGTCGCTTCGGGGTGGAACTGCACCCCGGTATGAACTCCCTGGATGAATGCATGCAGGGACATCTCGGAGCATGCCAGTGGCTCGGACCCCGGTGGGGCGCTGAACTCGTCCTCGTGCCATACCAACCACGGGCCACCAGGGATGCGGTCCGGGTCGACGGTGTCGATCCGGAGCCAACCGATCTCGGGTCGGGCGGCCCGCCGCACCTCTCCTCCGAGGACCTGGGCGAGGAGTTGGCCGCCGAAGCACACCCCGAGCACCGGGACACCAGCATCCACTGCCGAGCCGACCAGGCGTCGCTCGTGGTCGATCCACTCGATGGTCGTGTCGGTGGTCGACTGGACCGAACCCATGATGACCAAGAGGTCGAAGGAACCGGTGTGCGGGAGCGCCGATGGACCGTGGTCGGCCCGGTAGGCGGAGGTGGCGAACCCGAGCTCGCGGGCCCGGTCGCCGAGCACGCCCGGGGTGTCCGAGCCGCTGTGGTCGAGGAATGCCACGTGGACGGTCATCGATGCCTCGCCGGGAACGCGTCATGCACCGCGCAGGGCGGTTGCCTCGACTCCCCGCACCGGGTCGTCCAACGGCAGGACCATGCGCGGCGCCAGATTACGGTGCTGCCCGGCCACCAGGCGGATCACCGTGCCGTAAGCGGAGAAGCCGATGGCATGGTGGGCGAATTCCATCGGCCCCTCGGTCACTTTGACCTCCACCACTCCGGTGCCCTGCAAGGCCAGGGCTGAGCGCTGCATCCGCTCCATCGCCGATTCGCGTGCGGCGTACATGGCCTCGGTGAAGTTGGTCAGTTCGACATTCTGGGACGTCTGCTTCATGGCCGTGCCCATCGACCGGCGGGGGGCATAGACGAAACTGGCCCCGGCGGCCAGGCCCAACGGCACCCATCCGGACCCTTGCAGAAGGGTGAAGTCACGGCCGGACAGATCCGAGACGAACACCGAATCGGTTGAGGGAAGCTTCTTCGCACCCACCGGTCGCACCGCGGTGCCGGTCAGCGCGATACCGATGTGATGCCTGTCGACGGTCCGCTCGACGTGCACCCCGACCACGCCGTGACCGCCCGATCTGGCGCATTCGTGATGGATCCGATCGGTGGCCGCTGCGAACGAGCGGGCGAAGGCGCTCGACGCATGGGTGATCTCCCCTTGGCCCCAGTTCCAGACGCCCATCGGGATCGAGTGCAGGGATACCCCGTAGACCAGCTCGATCGGCTCCCAGCCGATGGAGTGCAGCGTGAGCTCTTCGTCGATCGAGAGATCCGAGGTCATCGCAGCTGCAGGAGATGGCGCTGATCGGTCGAGCGACTGCGCGGCGGCGAGCATCTCCTTCCTGATGTCGCCACTGGTGGCGTCGCCGGCACTGCCGTCCGGCCGGTCTGCGGCGAGCGGGGCGGGCCCGGTCACGACAGCCTCACCGTCGGTCGGGGAGCCGGCATGGGGTCGAACTCCTTGAAGCGGCGGACACGGTTGCCCCTGAGGATGCACTCGAGGTCGGCGTCCCCTTCGCCGAGCTCCCGCTCCCTGGTCCCCATGGATGCCCCGTGCAAGGAGTCACCCCCCAGCTGGGCCCGGACGCGCTCGCGGGCAATCCGGCGCACCGCCATCTGGGCTCTGGCCGTCTGCTCGATCTCGGCTCCGACGGCCTGACTCGTCCAGCCGGGATTGGTGCCTTCGGTCAGGTAGGCGGTGATGCAAGAGGCCCAGACCCGAACCGAGGCGACGGTGGCGGCAATCGACACCGGCATGTACCCGGCCTCGATGAGCTTGGCCAGACGCTGGCCGGCCAGATAGGTGGTCCACGGCCGGCCGTCGGCGGGCGGAGGCCCGTCCTTCACCTTCACGGCCGTTCCCTGCACTCGGAATTCGAGCACGCCGAGGTCGCCCAGCGGTGCCGACGTGTCCACCAGACCGACGATGCCGTGGGCACCGAGCGCCGAGGCCTCCTCGATCAGCCGCTCGTATGCCGAGGTGAACCCGTTGGCCCAGGCGTCCTCGACCCAGGGCTGCTCGTAGTTCTGTCCCCACACCCGGTGCTCGGCGGAGACGAATCCGTGGGGGCACTGCCAGCTCTCCGAGTACCCCCCGTGGGTGCCGGCGACGTTGGGGCCGTAGCCGCCGTACGGCCCAGCCCCCGGGTAGAACTGCCAGCTTCCCCACTTCATGACGCAGAAGCCCTGGACGTAGCCGGCCGGCTCCAGGCCCATCTGCAGGCAGGCGGCGAAGTCGGGCACGGTCAGCCCCGAGGTGAACGCCCCTTCGGAGAACCGGCGGGCGGCCGCCTCGGGCAGGTCGCCCGGGACGTCGTCCATCAGTTGTCCAACGAGATGATGGTGGTGGGTGCCGGCAACGTCACCTCGTCCGATGTCTTCACCACTGCGGTCCCGAGGGAGAGGAACTCGATGGTGTGGCTGCCCCACTGGTGGGACTTCTCCTCGAGCCGCACGCCGACGATGCCCGAGGCATCGAGCTGGTTGGCCTCGTCCTGCATCCGGGTCATGGCGAGCTCGCGGGCCTCGTACAGCGCCTGGGTGAAGTTGGGGAGCTCCACGTTCTGCCCGGCCGAACCGAGCGTCTGCCCGATTCCCCGATGGGCGATGTGGTAGACGCAGGTCCCCATGACCAGGCCCTGGGGGATGTGACCGGTCTGCATCAGCGTCCAGAAGTCCTGGCCCGAGAGGTCGGACGTGAAGGGCTTGCCCAGTTTGTTGCGATGGGAGACGCCGTTCTCCGCCTTGACGGCGGTGCCGACGGCGATGAACTCGGCGGCATCCTTTCCCCATTCGTAGTAATTGACGTCGAGCCGCACGCCGACGACGCCGTCGGCACCGAGCTCGGCGGCCTCTTCCTCCATGCGGGTCATGGCCAGCTCACGCGCGTTGTACATGGCCTCGGTCAGCTTGGTGAGCTCCTGGCTCTGCCCCCACTTCCGGGTCTGGATTCCGGTGTGGTAGATCGAGGAGCCCATCACGAACCCGAGTGGGTGGAATCCCACCTCCTTGATCAGCAGGAACTCGTTGACCGACAGGTCCGAGGTGAACAGGCCGTGCTCGAGCTCGGCGAGCCGCTTGCTCGCCCCTTCCGGAAGGTCCTGCGGGGTGTCGGTCATGAGCTACCTCCGATGACGATGTTCTCGAGTGCCTGGCGGACCGCCTGGCTGTTGGCAGCCTCGGCCTTGAGGGCGGCGAGCAGCCGTTCCAGCCACTCGTCCGTGCCCACCTTCTCACTGCGGATCCGGATGCCGCCCGACGAGTGGCCGATGGTGCACCGGAGGGTCGTGCCGTCGACTTCGGCGTCGAACTGGTCGTCCTCCAGGGTGATCCTGATCGAGCGGACCTCGTCCGACTTCTTGAAGAGCCCGCCGGACCGCTGCACGACGAGACGCGAGCCGAGCGCATCTCCAAGCTGGTCGGCCAGGACTTTGACCAGGATGCGTACGTCCGCCTGGTCGGCCCGGAGCGACGCGGCGGCCAATTCGAGATCGAAGGAGTCGTCCGTGCCGCTCACCTCGTGAACCCTACTGCCCCCGGTTCGAGCGTTCTATGCGCCGCCTGGCACAGCAGGTGCCGTGCGGGAACATGGTCGGAGGCGGCTGCAGCCCGCCGGCTCGCGTCAGTCCGCCGGGCAGCGCCTGCCGACGGGTGGGTAGCGCGGGGATCCGGCAGGGGGTCAGGCGCCGGCCGACGTCGCCGTGGGCCACAGACTTCGGAAGAGGCGACCGCTGTAGCCGGTCAGGGTCGTGTCACCCAGGGCCCTGGCCGTCGCGCTCCTCGGCATGTTCGACAAGGCCCCGAGCCTCGCCGAAGTAAGTCCCGGACCGGACCACGGTCAGGTGCTCCTCGGTGCCGCCCTCCTCGGTGCGGATGATCTCCACTTCCCCGGACTCCACCACCCAGACCAGGTCGCTGTCGTCGCCCTGGATGAACAGCATCCGGGCGGCCGTCGATGCCACGCTGTTGGGGCCCCCGCTCGGGCCATTCCCCTGTGAGCAGACACGATGATGAGCGGTTGGCCGACCTCCCGGCACGTCTTGGTGCTCTTCTCGCACTTGTCGGTGCCGGCCCGGTAGAGAGAGCGTCCGAAACGGACCGAGTCGCCGTCGAAGTCGGTCTGGCGGAGGGCGCAGAGCTCGCTCCGTCGGGCACCGGCCAGGACGGCCAGGGTCAGGAGCATCCCCCAGCGCTCGTTCCGCTCGGTGGCGGCGGCCAACAGGCTGCGCATCTCGTCGTCGGTGGGCACCCGGAGCTCGGTGCGCTCGAGACTGGGGGGCCGGGCACGTTCTGCCGGGTTGCAGTCGAGCCAGCCCCAGCGCACCGCCTGGCTGAGGGAAGCGGACAACACGGCGTGGTGCCGTCGGATGCTTGTTGCCTTGAGGGCCCGGCTTCGGCCCTCTCCGGTGGCAAGTTTGCGGTACCACTCGTCGAGGTCACGGGGATTCAGATCGACGATCCTCCTGTCGCCGAACTCGGGGTAGATCACCGTCTCGGCCGAGCTCCTGGCGTCGTGAAGGGTCCTCGGGGCACCCCCCGAGCCGCGCTGTGGCGGAGCCACTCTTCGATCAGGGAGCGTACGGTGGCATTGCCCGCTCCCATCGGCTCGCTGTCGGCGAGTTCCTCCTGCCACTGGCGCGGCTTGCGTTGCGCCTCCGTCTTGTTCCTCGCAGCGACGAACCGGCTGACCTGGCAGGGCCGCCCGGTCTCCGTGTCCGTCCCGACGAAGACCCGCAGTTGCCATTTACCTTGGCCGAGCTGTCGAACCGTTCCTGTACCCTTGGGACGTCTCCAAGCCTTGGTCGTGTCTTCCACTCCGGAAGACATGGGCCAGACATAGGCCAAAGGGGCAAGGAGAGGTGCGAGAGCGGCCGAATCGGACTCACTGCTAATCCGCTGAGAACCGGTCTCAGGCGTGAAGTGGTGGACAGCCAAGGCCCTCACCAGGCATGATCCGACGCCTCCGGAATTGGACGGATCGAAGAATTTAGGCGCGTTATAGGCGCGGATCTCAGGGGGCTGTCGCCAATAGACGATCCGCTATAGGCTGATTCTCCATGGAGGGAGAGCCACGAACGTCCGCCGCGCTGCTCCGGCAAGCCCGGCTGAGCGCGTCGCTGTCGCAGGCAGACGTGGCCCGACGGGCCCACGTCGCGCAGAGCGTGATCAGTGCCTACGAGTCCGGTCGACGTGAGCCTGCCCTGAGCACGCTCGAGCGGTTGATTGCGGCGACCGGCCACCGTCTGGTCCTCGGGCTCCAGACCGACCCGGACGTCCGGCCCGGGCTGCCCGATACGCCCCTCGGGCGGCGGCTGCGGCAACGCAGGTCAGCGGTCCTGGCCACCGCCCGTCGTCACGGGGCATCGAACGTCCGGGTGTTCGGCAGCGTCGCCCGTGGCGAAGACACTTTCGAGAGTGACATCGACCTTCTGGTCGACCTGGCCCCGGGTACGGGACTGTTCTCGCTGGGCACGCTCGAACGAGAGATCTCCGACATTCTTGGCACTCATGTCGACGTCGCCCCGTCCGACAGCCTGCGGCCGGCGGTGCGGGCCGAAGCTGAGGTTGAGGCGATCGAACTGTGAGTCGACGCGATGACGAGTGGCCGGCCGACATCCTCGACGCCATCGAAGCGATCGGGAGCTACCTGAAGCGAGGGTCACTCGATGACGGCCTCGTGTTCGACGCCGTTCGCCTCCGCCTCATTGAGATCGGCGAGGCTGTCAAGCGGATAAGTCTTGACGTGTTGGCGGCCGAACATGACATTCCTTGGGAAGACGTTGCCGGCATGAGGGACCGTCTGACGCACCGGTACTTCGACACGTCTCACGCAATCGCGGAGGCCACCGTCGACGGCGATCTTCCCGTCCTGGATGCCGGTGTCCGGCGCCTCCGCGGCAGACCACCCGCACGACGAGCAGGCGATCCGCCGGACCCCCCACGTCAGATATCTCCGCTATGAAGATCGTCTCCTACCAGGCACTTTGGGGACGGGTTATACGTGATCGGGCTGGGTTACTGGGCCATGGGCCAGCGGTCGCTGGGCGAAGACCACAGTGTCTGATCGCCCGGTCGAACCGCAACGCATCATCCAGAGCGTCCGGGCACATGCCGCGGGGTGCGT
>Ga0209385_1000119_pt1 | contig 28401 bp, 29 predicted proteins | sample NGEPerB_FD_184506 | JGI IMG/M metagenome (GOLD analysis project Ga0209385, IMG submission 184506) | Arctic peat soil microbial communities from the Barrow Environmental Observatory site, Barrow, Alaska, USA - NGEE PermafrostAB12-B... | ecosystem: Environmental > Terrestrial > Soil > Wetlands >... | reverse complement strand
GGGCCGAGCCCGGGAGGTCGAGCGCACGCACGGTGAAGTCCTTCGCGAGAAGCGTCGCGACCTCGGCCCAGTCCTCGGACGAGCCGCCCAGGCCGTGCAGCAGGACGAGCGTCCCCTTCGACTTCTTCGCGGCCATCGCTCAGAATCCTACCGGACGGGGTGTGGCGCAGCGGTAGCGCACCTGCTTTGGGAGCAGGGGGTCGGCGGTTCGATCCCGCCCACCCCGACCAATTCTTTGCAACGTTTGATGAGTGCCGTCGTGCCGGCATGTGCCTGATCGTCCTCGCGTGGGAGGCGTCGCCGAAGACGCGCCTTGTCGTCGCTGCCAACCGCGATGAGTTCTTTGCACGCCGCACGGCGCCGGCCGCGTGGTGGGCCGACGCGCCGGACGTCCTCGCCGGGCGCGACCTCGAAGCGGGCGGGACGTGGCTGGGAATCACGCGAGCGGGCCGGTTCGCAGCACTCACGAACTTTCGGGACGCGTCGGCCCCGAAGAAGGACGGAGCGCCCTCGCGTGGCGCGCTCGCCACGGACTTCCTGCGGGGAGAGGCCGCCGCGGCGGACTACGTCGCCGCCGTCCAGCCCGTCGCCGGCCGTTACCACGGCTTCAACCTCCTCGTGTCGGACGGCGCCGAGCTGTGGTCCTTCTCGAACGTGGAGGGCGACCCCGTGCTCCTCGGTCCCGGCGTCCGGGGCCTCTCGAATCACCTCCTCGAAACGCCGTGGCCCAAAGTAACTGCCGCCCGCTCGCGCCTCGAGGCGGCGCTCGGAGCCACGAACAGCGCGGAGGACCTCGAGCGCCGCCTCCTGGACCTCCTCGCGGACCGGACGACTGCACCCGACGGCACTCTCCCCGCGACGGGCCTGCCGCTGGATTGGGAGCGGGCCCTCTCGGCCGCGTTCGTCTTGCTCCCAGGTTACGGGACGCGGACCTCGACGGTCCTCGTCATCGGGGCGGACGGTTGGGCGCGGTTCGCGGAGTGCACCTTCGGCGAGGGCGGCGCGCCGCTCGGCGACGTGCGCGAGGCGTTCGAGGTCAGGGCGACGCCGAGAGCGTGAAAACGCTGGGAGGGATTCTTCGCGCCGTGACGCGAAAAGCCAGCATTCTGCGTACTCGTACTCCGAGAAGACGCAGCCGCACTCGATACGCGTGACGGAAAGGGTGTGGCTCTCGCTCAGGAAGAAGGCGAAGACGCGGGGCCTCAGCACGAATGCGGCCCTGCAAGTCGCCGCCATGGAACGGCTCCATCGCGACCGCTGAGCGGATGACCAGCAGTCGGCGCGCCCGAAGGCACGCCGACTGCGACATCAAAGCGGCCTACTGTTTCACCGCCACATATTGGCTGGTGGTCCCGTGCAACTTGTCGTTCACCGCGATGGTCATGCCCTTGCCGTCAGCAGCCACTGTCATGCGTATGACGCTGATGACTTTCCCATCTCGCTTATCAGTTTCCTCGATCGCATTCTTGTCCACTTTCTTGACCGACACGCTGGTCGTACCCGGATCACCCTTGTACGGCGCCTCCGTCCCATCCAGTTTCGCGGTATAGCTTTGTCCGGTCGGGGAACTCACGCTCAAGCTATCGCCTTCCACCTTGTAGGTGAACGTCAGTCCGTTATCCGAGACGGAATCCATCTTCGAGGTTCGCCAGGAACCCGAAATGGCGTGCGATCCGGCAGGACCCTTGGACACTCGGGTCGATTCACCTTTGCCGGTGACCGGAGCGGCGTTGGTGGCGCTGCTGTCGGTGAATTCGAACATCATCGTGTTTCCGTCGGCCGAGACCCAGGTTTTCGAAGTCGCGACGGTTTTTCCATTCTTCTTATCGGTTTCCTCGATCGTGCGAGCGTCGACTACCTTGATGCTCACCATGTCGTAGTACGGATGCCCGGACACCTTCTGGTCCCGCCCATCCGCCTTGACGTCGACCGAAGGAACGCACGTCTTGCAGTGGTACATCCCGTCTTGCAACAGGTAGACATCAGGCTTCGTCGGGAATTTCGCCGTCTTCAAGTCCACCTTCCACGTCCCGTCGAAAACACTCTGCGCCATTGCCATCGCAGGCATCAACAATGAAGCGATCAACACAAACCACCGCGTATTTTTCATCGCTCGTCCTCCATCTGGGGTGTGACTGGAATTTCCGATTTCAACTTCATCTTTGCCGAAAGCATAGGGGGCAGATAGCGCCGAACTCTTATGGCAGCGGCTTGAGAGTGACCTCGCGGAGGTAACGCGTTCCGAGGGCATCGCGCATGGCAAAGCGCGGGGCGATCATCTCCTGCTGCTTGGCCTCGTCCTTCGTCTTGAACTGCTTCTCGGCGATGGCTTTTCTCTTGTCGTCGTCCCCCTGGTTGAAGTCCAGGGCCTTGCCGAAGCTGGGGTAGAGCGTCGCGATCGCAATGTTCCAGTCTTTTTCATCACGCGGGGTGTTGAGGAGGAACTTCGTGTCGAGGATGAGGCCCTGCTTTTTTGCCTCGCCCGCGGAAACGAGGTAGTTCGAGCGAAGGTACTTCATGTAGTCGTTGAATTTGCCGGGCTTCGTCCGGATGTAATTGACCGCCCAGACGGGGCCTTCGGTGAAGTGCTCCTGTGCGAGAGCGGGAAGGCCGGTGAGACAAGCGCCGAGAAGAAGAGCGACGAGGGTGAACCGTTTCATTGAGCCTCCTGTGGCTGCGGTTGGTGGGAAAGTCGCTTCGATCCGCGCTCTGCGGCGGACAGGCGGAAGCAGTGTCGCTCCCGGCCCGGGCATGACGATCCCTTGAGAAGTTCGCGAATTCTTTGCCCCGCGCGGGCTTCTGTCAAGCCAGGAGGGGGCCGGGACAACTAGGGCACGAGGTCGAGCGGAGCGAGCGCCCCGGTCGCCTCGCGGATCGCCGGTCCCGTGACGGAGACGTCGTCGGAGATGACGCTCGCGGCGCCCTGGCGCGCGAAGTGCGCGGCGAGCGCGGGGTCGTTCACTGTCCAGACGTGGACGGAGAGGCCCTCGGCCTTCGCACGCTCAAAGAGCGCGTCCGAGACGAGCGCCACGTTCGGGCCGATCGCGGCACAGCCTTTCGGAAGGTCGGGCCAGAGCCGTCCTTCGGGCCGGTACGCCGTGCCGTCATAGTTGAGGCACGTCGCGACCCTGGGCTCGATCTCCCGGATACGGCGGAGCGCGTCTGGCGAGAAGGAAAGCACGACGGCTTTTTCGAGGAGCGCAAGTTGAGCGAGGAGAGCCGCGACCCGGAACTCGAGGAGGCCCGGGCGCGGCGCGGGGCCTGGCTTCAGCTCGACGAGATAGCGTCCCTGGGAGCCGTACCTCAGGAAGACGTCGCGCAGCGTCGGGACGAACCCCTGGAGCTCGCCGCGCACGATCGGGGTCTCGCAGAGCTCGGGGATCGTGAGGCTCGCGAGCGGCACTCTCCGACCGGCGAAGACGATCTCAGCGTCGTGGTGCACGACGGCTTCGCCGTCCAGCGTGAGCCGCACGTCGAGCTCGAACGCGTCGGCGCCGTCCGCCTCGGCGCGGTCGAAGCTCTCGAAGGTGTTTTCGAGCGCCTTCGTCGGAGAGCCGCGGTGCCCGACGACGCGCGTGGGGGAGGCGTCGAAGAAGTTCATGCTGGCTGGATTATCCTCGCGGTACATGTCGCGATTCGCACGAGAGCGGCCGGAGGGCGTCGTGCGCCACCGGCGCGCGGCGCGGCCTCTCCCCGAAGGGCCGTTTGCCGTGCCGCTGTCGACGATCGACTGGCTCGTTTCGCGCGAGAGCCCGGCGGCGCGCTATGTGGCCCTTCGCGACCTTCTCGGCCGGCCCCCGAAAGATCCCGACCTCAGGAGGGCGAAGCAGGGGTTCCAACGCGAGCCGTTCGTGCGCGAGGCGCTCGCGCTCCTCCGCGCGCGGCTCGCTCCGGGCGCGGGAGCCGCGGCGCTCGAGCGCCGTTACGACGGCGGGGTGTGGCTCGCGCTCTTCCTGACGGAGGTGGGCGCGGACGGTGCCTTGCTTCACCTTCACCACGCGGGCGACGTCCTCCTCGCGCGTTGGGAGAAGACGCTCGTGGCGATCGAGCGGCACGAGGAAGTCGACCTCGACGCCGCGCTGTTTCGCGCGGCCCTCCGCGTCCTTTCGCGGATCGGATGGGAACGCGATGCTCGCGTCCTCGAGGGCGCCGACGCCCTCGCGGCGCGCGCGCTCGCGGGGCGTGGCCGGACGGAAAAGGATCTTCTCCTCTTCGCGTCGCTGCCCGAAGGCGTGAGAAGCGAGCGCGTCTCGCGGGCCATCTCCTTCCTCTCGGCCCGGCTCCTCGAGGCCGAGCTGCCGGCCGCGCTCGCCCCCGGCGCGCCGGAGGAGCTCCTCATGCCCGGCTTTCCGTGCGGTGACGAGACCGATCTCGTCGAGATGCTCTTCGCGCTCGCCTCCGTGCTGCCCGCCGAGTCCCGGCGCGAGCCGGTGCTCTCCCGCGCCCTCGCGCAGCTCGCCGCGCGCGCCGACCATCGCGCGCGTTGGACGCTCGAGCGGCCGCGGCCCGAGCGGCTTCCCGTCGCCCTCGAGCGCACGGGTGAGCTCTCGCGGTGGGTCACGCTCCGCGCGCTGGCCATCCTGCAGCGCTTCCGCGGCCTCGAGGTGCCGGGCGCGCCTCCCCCGAGGAGGCGCCCGTGAGGCGGGTCCCGCCTTTTCTTCTTGGGATCCTCCTGGCGCTCCTTCCGGGATGCGCGGCCGATCCCTTCGGCGCGCCCCCGCGGGTGAAGACACACGGCTACCGCGCGCGCGCGACGCTCAAGAGCGACGGAGTCGAGAAGGCGGCGTTCGACCTCGCGGTGTTCCGGGATCTCAGACGCAAAGGGCCGGTGGACGGCCCGGCGCTCGTTCTCGACCTGGCCGCCCGCAAGGCGTTCCGGCTTGATCCGGCCGCGAAGACGGCGCGGGACGTTCCGTTCTCGGAGGCGGTGGGCGAGCTTCCAGGCGGAATCCCACTCGTCCCGGGATTCGACGAAAAAGCGGAGGCGGCGCGGCGGGACGTCAGCATCTACCATCGCGAAGGCGACGAAGTCTTCGCGGGACACGTGTGCACGCTCTGGCGTTTCGACGACGATCCGGCCGTGCCCGGATCCCCGACGACGACCTACTGGGTGGCCGCGGATCTGGACGGCCTCGTGACGCGGTACGACCGCGAAGCGACCGACAAGAACGGCAGGACGCGGAAATCCACGGTGAGCCTTACGAACGTGCGGGTGGGAGCGGATCCCGGCCTCTTTTCCCCTCCGAACGGCTGGACCCGGCTCTGAACGGCACCGGGGTCCTTCATGTTCCGGCCCCGTTCTTGCTGGTATCCTCCCCGCTCCGAAACGCCGTCGGGCGGACGGGACATCAGCTTGTAAGGAGTGCGCGATCCGCCATGAACACCGCGAACCCGACTCTCTCGCGTCTCGTGAAGACCCTCGTCACGGGTCTCGCTCTCGTACTCGTCGGGCCCCTGCCGGCCCAGACGGCGACGCCGAAGGACCCGAAGTCGCCGATCCCCGGCCTTCCCGACGGCCGTGGCCCATCCGGTCCGGTGGCGCTCAAGATCCTCTCGCCGAAGCCGGACGAGGTCCTCCCGATTCCGCCCGCCCCGACGGGACAGGCCGCCTCGACGGGCGGGCCCGTCGAGGTCCGCCTCGATCTCACGGGCTACGAGACGTTTCAGGATCCCGCGACGAAGGCGGGCCAGTACGTCGCTCTCGTTCTCGACAACTTCCCGACCGTCTTCGCGTACTACGACGTCACGAAGCCGTGGCTCTTCAAGAAGGTTCCAAAGGGAACGCACACGCTGCGCGCGTTCCCCGTGCGCCCATGGGGCGAGTCCATCAAAGACGACGGCGCGTTCGCGTCCGTCACGTTCCACGTCGGCGAGAAGGACGGCAAGAACGTGAACGTGCCCGGCGCGCCGATCCTCACGGTCATCTCGCCGCGCGGGAAGGTGAAGGGCGGGACCGGGAAGGTCCTTCTCGACGTCCTCGTCACCGGATGTCCGGTCGCCGAGTCGTCCGTGCCTCAGTCGTGCCGCCTGCGCTACAAGCTCGACACGCAGCCCGAGGTCACGCTCACGAAGCTCGACCCCGTGTGGCTCGAGAATCTCACCCCCGGGCGGCACGCGTACGTCGTGGGCCTCACGCGCGAACAGAAAATCGTGCCGGGAGCGTTCGCACTCTACCAGGGCTCCTTCGAGGTCGAGAACGGGGCGAACCCCGCGGCGCCGGGCTCGGCCCCTCCCGCGAAGGCCACGGGCCACTAAAATCTCCGGCATGGCCCTCGTTTACGGCGGCGATGGGACCCGTCCCTGCGCCGTCGACCCGCCGCTGATCCTCGCCCCGATGGCGGGGATCACGGACATGACCTACCGCCTCCTTCTCAGGCGCATCGGAGGCGTGGGCCTCGTGACGATGGAGTTCGTCTCGTCCGAGGGTTTGACGCGTGGAAACCGCAAGACCCAGAGGCTGCTCCGTTTCGATCCTGCCGAGCGTCCGCTTTCCGTTCAGATTTACGGAGCGGACGCCGCGAGAATGGAGATCGCCGCGGAACGCGTCGAGGAGATGGGCGTCGACGTCTGCGACATCAACATGGGGTGCCCCGCGAACAAGGTCCTGAAGGGCTGCGCGGGGGCGGGTCTCATGAGCGATCTCGGAAGGGCAAAAGAAATCGTCGCGGCTTGCCGGAAGGCGCTGAAGACGACGCCCCTCACGGTGAAGTTCCGGCTGGGCGTGACGGACGAGGCGGTGAACTACCTCGAGCTGGGCCGTATCTGCGAAGGCGAGGGCGTTTCGGCCGTTGCGCTCCACGCGCGGACGGCGAAACAGATGTACACGGGCCGTGCCGACTGGAGTTACATCGCGCGCCTCAAGGAGGCCGTGAGAATTCCCGTGGTGGGGAACGGCGACGTCGCGACGCCCGAGGACGTCCTCGCGATGTTCCGGGAAACCGGCTGCGACGCCGTGATGTGCGGCCGCGCGACGATGAAGAACCCGTGGATCTTCAGGCAGGCCGCGGAGCTTCTCCAAGGCCGGTCTTACCGCGAGGCGACGCTCGCCGAGCGGCGCGACGTCATCCTCGACCACTTCCGGCTCATCCAGAGGGACGACGCGGACGCGCCGAAGGCCGTCCTGGCGAAGCTCCGGACGTTCACGGGCTGGTATACGCACGGCCTGCCGAACGGGGGCGAGCTGCGCCGCCGCATCGCCTCGCTCGAGAGCCCGCAGGCGTTTCTCGACGCCGTCGAGGACTTCTTCGCGACCCACGCCAGCCGCGCTGCCGCGTGAAGGCGACGATGCGCCGCGCGCCGATGCGGAATTTGGTGCGACGCGATCTCAATCGCCATATCATTCTCCGCAGTTGATTCCGACTCGCCCGCGCGAAGCGCACCACGTTTCCGGGCGGCTGACCGAAGCAAGCGAGGTAGAGTGCAGGTTCTCTTCCGGCAGGAGGTGTTCCGCGCGGGTAGCCGGGTCTTCCGGTGGGAGGACGTGGTCCTGGCGGCTGAGCTATGGGGCGACTGGAACCGCATCAAGGAGAGGGCTCTTCAGAACCTGGCATTCCTCGCCTTCGAGGACGCCGGAACCGGGGCCACCGTACCGGAAGACGAGATCGACAAGGCCGCGGACGACTTCCGGTACGAGCGGGATCTCATCACCGCCGAGGAGTTGGAACGCTGGCTCTCGCGCTGGCACCTCGACGCCGAGATCTGGCTCGACTGGATTAGCGCCAGCCTCCTTCGCGACCGCCTGCCGGACGTCGCCCATTCAGCGAAGCCGGAGGCAGACGTTCGTCAAGTTGAGTCGGCCGTCCTTGCAGAAGCCGTCTGCTCCGGAGAGCTGGAGCGTCTGGCGCGGCAGCTCGCCGCGCGCGCTGCGATCGTGGAGCGGGAGAAGGAACGGAACCACGCCCCCGACGAGGATCGAAGCTCAGCCGGGGCGCTCGCCGAGCGCCGGGAGACCGTCGCCCGGCTGGAGCGGTCGTACCAGCGGTTTCGCGAGGAGGTGCTCACTCCCGACGCCCTGGCTGCGCGGGTCAGGGCGCGCCTGACCGACTGGACTCGAATCAATTGCAGCGTGCTGAGGCTTCGGGCCGAGGACGCCGCGCGCGAGGCGGCCATGGCGGTGCGCCAGGAGGGAGTCGACCTCGGGACGCTTGCGCAGGAGATCGGTGAGGCCACGGAAGACGGCGTGGAGTTTCTCGAGGAGGCAGAGCCGGAGGTTCGGGACATCCTTCTCTCGGCGCGCCCGGGAGAGCTCGTCGGACCGGTGAGCGTCGGCGACAAGTTCGTGCTCGTCTCCGTCCGCGCGAAGATCCCGCCGGAGCCCGACGATCCCGAGGTCCTGGAAAGAGCCGAGTCGAGTCTCCTCGAAGGGCTCGTCGCCCGCGAGGTCGACAACAGGATCACGTGGATATGGAAGCCGTGACGAGCAAGGCGAGCGCGGCCGTCCCGTCGGAGGTCGAGGCGGCCCGGACGCTCCTCGACGATCTGCCGCTCCTGAAGTTTCTCTCTCCCGCGTCGCGCAAGGCCGTGACCGGGAAGTTCGTCCCTGTCGCCTTTCCTTTCGGCGCCGTGATCCTCCGAGAGGGGGACTCCGCCGACGCCTTCTTCGTTCTCGTGTCGGGGAAAGCGCGCGTGGTGAAGATGGGGGAGCGGGGCGAGGAGGTATCCCTTGGCTTGCTCCGGCCCGGGGACAGCTTCGGCGAGATGGGACTCTTGGAGCCTTCGGCCAGGAGGCAGGCCACCGTCCGCTCTTCGAGCGCCGCGATCGTCCTTCGGCTCGACCGGAGCGCCTTCGACGAGCTTCTCTCCGGCGATCCCGAGATCCGGACCTGCCTGGAGCTCCACGGCAGGTACCGGAGCCTCCAGAACCTCTTTCGCCTTTACACCCCGTTCGCAACCCTTCCGCCATCCGTCCTCGGCGGGCTCCTCCATCGGTTCGAAACGGTTTCTGTCGTCGCGGGAGAGACCGTTTTCCGGCAGGGGGACGGCGAGGGCCCCCTTTTCGCCATCGAGGAAGGGCGGCTTCGCGTCTTCGCCGAGGAGGATGGGCAGCGGCGCAACCTCGCCTACCTGCGCAAAGGCGACATCTTCGGCGAGATCTCGGCCTTCACGGGTGAACCAAGAAAGGCCACGGTCGAGGCGGTCACGCCCTGTCGGCTCCTGAGCCTTCACCCGAGCGCCTTTCGGGCAATCACCGAGGCTTACCCCGACTTCCACTCGGCAATCAGGCGGCGTATCGCTCAGTACGACTACCGGAGGGAGGCGAGAGTTCCGCTCGACTTCGCCGACGAGCTCCTGCCCGCGGAAGCGGCGGTGGAGGAGGTGGGCCCGGACCAGCTCGACCAGGATGCCGATCGCGAGCCGCACGACGATACCTCGGCGGAAGGGCCCGCACCCTTCGCGACGGGGGACGGTCGGTTCGTAAAGGCGCCCCGTCGGATCCGCCGCTTTCCCTTCATCCGGCAGATCGACGAGATGGACTGCGGCGCGGCTTCCCTCGCGATGGTCTGCCGCCACTTCGGCCGCGCCGTGAGCCTCGCGCGGATCCGGCAGCTCCTCTTCACGTCGACCGACGGCACGAGCCTTCGGGCGATCTGCCGCGGGGCCGAAGAGCTGGGGCTCGCCGCGCGTTCCGTCAAGGCTTCGGCGCGGCACCTGGACGAGATGCCGCTCCCCGCCATCCTCCATTGGGGCGGCAACCACTGGGTCGTCCTCTACGACACAAACCCGAAGGAGGTTCGCCTGGCCGACCCGGGTGTCGGGCTCCGACGCCTCCCGCGTGCGGAGATCGAGAAGGAGTGGACCGGCTACGCAGCTCTCTTCGACTACACGGAGGCGTTCGAGAAGGCCCCAGTGGGGCGCTCCAGCTTCGCCTGGCTCGCCCGCTTCTTCCGGCCACACGCCGGCATCCTCGCGAAGGCGGCCGGTCTCGCGCTCATCGTCAGCGTCCTGCAGATGGTCCTGCCGGTCTTCAGTCAGATCATCGTCGACCGGGTTCTCGTCGAACGCGACGAGGGGCTGCTCCAGATTCTCCTTTTCGGGATGGGAGGCGTCCTCGTCTTCTCGACCGCTGCGATGGTCCTGCAGCGATACCTGCTGAGCTTCGCCGCAGTCCGGATCGACGCCTCGACGCTCGACTTCGTCACGCGGCGCCTCCTGTCGCTTCCAATGTCCTACTTCTCGACGCGGAAGACAGGCGACATCCAGCGCCGCCTCACGGGCCTCCGGCAGGTGCGCGAGTTCCTTGTCCAGTACGGGGTCTCCTCGCTGGCCGCCCTCTCGCAGCTCGCCGCGGTCCTGGTCCTGATGTTCGTCTACAGCCCCTTCCTCGCGGGCGTCTTCCTGTTGACCGTCCCCCTCTACGCCCTCTTGATGCGGTACTCGATGCACCGGCTTCGCCCCGTCTTCGACACGCTCGAGGAGGCGTTCGGAAAGTACTCCGCCCATCAGATCGACACCATCAAGGGGATCGAGACCGTCAAGTCGCTCGGCGCCGAAGGCTCCCTCCGGCAGCTGATGCTCGAGCGGTTCCTCGGCCTCGCCCGAAAGCAGTTTCGCGCCGACTTCACCGTCATGACGTACGAGGGCGCCGTTCAGGCCGTGAGCTTTCTCTCGATCGCCCTCTTCCTCTGGGCGGGGGCGATCCAGGTGATGCGCGGGTCGCTCACCATCGGCGGGCTCGTCGCGTTCAACGCCCTCGTGGCCCTTGCGAACGCCCCGATTGGGATCCTGCTCACGACCTGGGATCACCTTCAGTACGGGACGGTCCTTCTCGACCGCCTGAACGACATCTTCGAGCAGAAGCCCGAACAGGGCGACGACCGGTCCGCGCTTCTCCCCGTCCGGACGCTCGCGGGGAGGGTCTCGCTCCGGAACGTCGGCTTTCGATACGGCGGGCCCGAGTCGCCGCTGATTCTCGACGGCCTCACCTTCGACGTGGACCCCGGAAGGATGGTCGCAATCGTCGGCAGGAGCGGCTCCGGCAAGACGACTCTTGCCAAGCTCCTCTCCGGCCTTCTGGAAGCGACCGAGGGGGCGATCCTCTTCGACGGAATCGACATGAGGACGCTGAACTACCGCGACCTCAGGCGCCGCGTCGGCTTCGTCCTCCAGGAGAACTACCTCTTCGACGAGACGATCGCCCGGAACATCGCGTTCGGAGACGGCGAGCCCGACCTGGACCGGGTCCTCTGGGCCGCCCGGGTGGCGAGCGCCCACGAATTCGTCGAGAGGTTTCCCCTGGGCTATGACACGCGGGTCGGCGAGTCGGGTCTCGCCCTCTCCGGCGGGCAGAAGCAGCGCGTCGCCATTGCGCGGGCCATCTACAACCGCCCCCCGATCCTGATCTTCGACGAGGCGACCAGCTCCCTCGACACCGAGTCGGAACGGGCGGTCAAGGAGAACCTCGACCGCCTCCTGGAGGGCCGGACGTCGTTCGTGATCGCCCACCGGCTCAGCACCATCCGCGACGCGGATGTCATCCTCGTGCTGGAGAAGGGACGTCTCGTTGAGCAGGGAACGCACGACGAGCTGATGGACCGCCAGGGGCTCTACTACTACCTCTCGAGCCAGCAGCTGGGGATCTAGATGGACGACACGCCGTTCCTCCCGAGCGACCCGCCGCCGTTCGCGGCCCGGAGCCTCGCATGGATTCTGATCGCTCTCTTCGTCGTCGCCGTCGCCGTATCGGTGGCCGTCAAGGTCCCCGAGACGATCGTCGCCCCGTTCGCCCTGGTGCCGGTGCGCGGCACCGACCCCGTGCGCGCTCCCCGAGGAGGAACGGTCACGGAGGCTCTCGCCGTCGAGGGGCGCCTTGTGGCCAAGGGGGCGAGGCTCTTCGCTATCCGGTCACAGGAGTTCGGCGACCGGGCTTCCGAGCGGAAGACGCTCGAGGGCAGCCTCCGCGGGTTTGCCGAGAGCCTCTCCAATGCACGGAAGAGATTCGCCAGCGAGGCCAGCGCGACGCGCGAGGAGGCCCGAAGCCTGGACGATCGCACGGCTTATCTCGATCGGATGCTGGTTCTGAAAAGAGAGCAGCTCGCCTTGACGCTGGAGCAGGCCGAGCGGGCGAAGAAACTCGCCGATCAGGGGCTCGCGAGCTTCAACGACCGCTCCGACGCCCAGATCCGGCACAGCCAGACCGTGATGGAGCTCGAGCAGCTCCAGGCCGACCGGAGCGTGACCGGGAGCGCCATCGGGAAGCTCCGCGACACCGCAGCCGCGAAAGCGACCGAGTTCCACGAAGTGGAGCGGGTCCTCGAGGAGAAGATCGCTCAGGCGAGGATCAGGATCGGGGCGCTCACCGGTGAGGCGTCCTCCGCCCACGGGGACGGGGTTGGAAACGAGCTGGCCGTCGACTCTCCGTGCGACGGAACGGTCCTAGGCGTCGCGGCGAGGCGGGCCGGAGCGGTGGTTCGCGAGGGGGACGTCCTTGCCGAAGTCGTCTGCTCCGCCGAGACGCTGCAAGCCGAGCTGAGCCTTCCCCAGGGAGGGCTCGCCCGGATCCACCCCGGCCAGAGCGTTCGCCTCCTTCTCGAGGCATTCCCGTACCAGCGCTACGGCGTCCGCGGGGGAACGGTCCGGTGGGCCAGCCCCTCCGGGGTCGGAACCCGCGAGACCGCGACCTTCCCCGTCCTCGTCGACCTGGACGAGCAGGCCGTCGCGGCGGACGGGGAGCGCAGACCACTCCTGGCGGGGATGCGCGGCATGGCGCGCGTCGTCGTCGGCCGTCGCACCCTGGTCGAGTACGCCTTCGAGCCGCTCCGGCAGCTCCGGGAGAACATCCGTTGACGCGGGACAACCTTCTCGACGCAGCGCGCCTGACGCTCGAGAGCTTCCGGAGCGCCGACGCCGCGATGCTCCGGTGCCTCGATGTGGCGCGCGCGGCCTGCCGGACCGAGCTTCCGCTCCTCGTTCTCGGTGAGTCGGGGACCGGCAAGACCCTCCTCGCCCAGGCGATCCACAACTCATCTCGAAGAGCGTCGGGTCCCTTCGTCTCGTTCAACGCGGCGGCCCTCTCCGACACACTCCTCGACAGCCAGCTCTTCGGCCACGAGAAGGGCGCATTCACGGATGCCAAGCATCAGCTGCGCGGCAAGTTCGAGATCGCCGACGGCGGGACCCTCTTCATCGACGAGATTGCCGACATGAGCCCGCTCGCCCAGGCGAAGATCCTTCGCGCGGTCGAATACGGCGAGTTCGAGAGGCTCGGCTCCGAGCGGCTCCGCACGGCCGACGTCCGTCTGATTTCCGCCACCCACCACCCGCTGGCAACGTTCGCGAACACCGAACAGTTCCGGAGCGACCTCTTCTACCGGCTCGCGGGACTCACCGTCACCCTTCCTCCGCTCCGCGAACGGCCGAATGACCTGCGCGAGCTCGTCGCGGTCTCGATCCGTCGCGCCGCCCAGGGACAAGGACGGTCCATCTCCGGTCTCTCTCAGAATGCCGCGGATGCCCTCTTCTCGTATCACTGGCCCGGAAACCTTCGGGAGCTCGACCTCGTCATCCACGCCGCCGTCGCGATGACCGAGGGGACCGTGATCGAGGAATTCGCGATACTGATCAGGAACGGCGACCGCCCCGGGACGCTCCCTCCCGCCTTGCGACCGCCAGTTTCTGCCGACCTGCGCCTCCGGACAGTCGAGCGGGAGCACATTCGCCGGGTCCTTCGGGAGCTCGCCGGCAACAAGACGAAGACCGCCCAGGCCCTTGGCATCTCCCGCTCCCGCCTCGAGAGGAAGCTCGCCGACGCGAAGTGACGACGTGCAAGCCGCGGCGGCAAAGGGCTCGATGAGTCCGGAAAGGTGAAAGGCCATGGTCGCAAAGAAGGAAAAGGCCACGAAGACGATGAAGGATCTGGGCGCCCGGAAGTTGACATCGGCGCAAGCCAGGAAGATCAAGGGAGGAACCGGGGGAGGCGGCACAAAGAAAGTTGTGAAGGGTTGGATCGACATCTGACGAGAGCTGCTTGCCGAAAGGGCCGCCGTGAGCTGGCGGCCGGCAAGCATGCGAGCGCGCTCGCGGTCTTCGAATCGGTCGTCCGGGCGAGGCCGGATTGTGCGTCGGCACGGTACCATCTCGCCCGGGCGAGTTTCGCTCTGGGTGAGATCGAGAGGGCAACCCGGCATCTTCGTTCGTCTCTCCGGATCCGCACGGACATCCGGGCGTTGCGGTCTCTCGCGACGATCGCCCCTTTCGATCCGAGCCTCGACCACGCGGCGATCCTGAAGTACCGCCGGGCGCTGGGGGCAGCGGTTCGCGCGAGAACCGGCGCGCCGGCCGAAGCCTCGGTCGTCGGGAGCCCGGCGCGGAGAGTCCTCAAGATCGGCTACGTCTCCTCGTTCTTCGCCGAAGACAACTGGATGAAGCCGGTGTGGGGGCTGATCGATCACCACGACGCCCGCAGGGTGGAGGTCCACCTCTTCTCCGATGCGCCGGGCGCTTTTGCCGTTCGTCGCCGGGCGCGGGCAAGCGGCGCCCGGGTTCACGACATCTCGCGCCTCGACAACGACGCGGCGGCGCGCCGGATCGCCCGGTCGGGGCTCGATGTGCTCGTGGATCTCAATCAATACAGTCGGGTGGGTCGGCTGCCGCTGTTCTCGGCCAAACCGGCTCCGATCGTCGTGGCGTGGTTCAACATCTTTGGTACCTCGGGGATGCCGGATTTCGACGCGCTGATTGGCGATCCATGGCTCGTTCGGGACGGCGAGAGGCGCTGGTACATCGAGCAGGTCGTGACGCTCCCGCTGTCGTCTCTGACGTTCGCAGTCAATTATCCGGTCCCGAAGGTTGCGCCGCCGCCGTCGTTGCGAAACGGCTTCGTCACGTTCGGCAGCCTCTCGTCGCTCTACAAGATCAACGACGGCGTCGTCAGAGCGTGGGCCGAGATCCTGAAACGGAGCCCGGGAAGCCGTCTTCTCGTGGGCAACGCGAAGCTGGGAGACCCCGGCAATCGAAAGCACACGCTCGCGCGATTCGCCGCCCACGGCATCGAGCCCGGGCGTGTCACGCTCCTCGGTCCCGCCGAGCACTACGCCTTCCTCCGAAACTACGACGCCATAGACATCGCCCTCGACACGTTCCCGTACAACGGAGGGACGACGACCACCGAGGCGATCTGGCAAGGCGTCCCGGTGGTCGCGTTCTCGGGAGATCGATGGATCTCGCGCACCAGCGCCTCCCTGCTCGAAAACGCTGGTCTCGACGGCTTCGTCTGCAAGGACGTCCGCGGCTACGTCGAAACGGCCGTTCGGTGGGGGTCGGAGGGGAAAACGGAGAGGCGGAGAGAGCTGCGCCGCACGATGAGGACTCGCTTGAAGGCGTCACCCGTTACCGATTGTGCGAGGCTCGCGGCCTGCATCGAGGACGTTTACTTCCGGCTGCGAGACGCGAAGTTTCGCTCGGAGGCGCCATCTCCACGTCGCCTGCGACCGCAGCGCCTCGAAACGAGCCACTCGAAACGAGGCAGCACCGCATCGAAACGAGACAGCACTAGGCGGAATTTGCAGGCCCCGAGCACCTGAGACCACTTCTCAATACCTGGAACAGTACTTGCTCATCCTTCGCCAGTGACAGAGTGATGAAGACAGGCCGCCGCAGGACAAAGCCGTTCCCGGGGTTCGTCCCCCTCAGGGACCTCGTCCCCCGAAACGACCCCAAGGGCGGCTCGGCGCAGAAGACCCTCTTCGGCGAGCGCCCCCCGATCCCCGAGACAGAGGAAAAGCAGCCCTTCCAGGATGTTCCGGCCGAACGAAGGCAGAAGCCGGGTCACGACCGAAACAGGAAGAAAGGAGAAACGACATGAAAAAGACCACGAAGAAAAGCGCCGCGAAGGTCTCGCGCAAGAGGGCACTGAAGAATCTCGACGTCAAGCCCGCCAAGGGCAGGACGGTCCGTGGAGGGAGAGCCTTCGTAGGCTTCGGAGACATCAAGGGAGAGTCGACGGACAAAGATCACAAGGACTGGGTGGTCTGACCTTCGTTTCATGTTCGGGTCACGACCGAAACAGGAAGAAAGGAGAAACGACATGAAGAAGACCACGAAGAAAAGCCCCTCGAAGGCCTCTCACAAGAGAGCCCGCAAGAACCTCGACGTCACGCCCGCCAAGGGCGGGACCGTCCGTGGGGGTCTCACAATCACGAAGCATATCGACAAGGCTTCCCCCAAACTCTATGACTCATTGAGTTGACCAGCCCGAAGACTCGCACGGTGCGGCTTCCTACGATCCCGGACACCTCCGCCAAGGGCCCCGCTCCGCTCCATGGGCGCTGGCTCGAAGCGGCGCTCGGGGGAAAGGCTCCCTCCGAGCCGCACGCTACGTGCGAGAACTGCGCGATGCTCCCGGTGCCCGGCCGCGCAGACGGGCATCGGGACGCTGTCTTTTTCAATCCCAAGACGAAGTGCTGCACGTATCTGCCGCTGCTTCCCAACTTCCTCGTCGGCGCGATCCTGGCCGACGGTGCGCCCGACATGGCCGAAGGACGGGCGCGCGTTCTGGAGAGGATCGGAAAAAAGCTCGGCGTGACGCCGCTTTGGGTCGGTGCTGGCGGAGCGTACAGCCTCATGTACGACCACGGGGACGGGGCCTTCGGCCATAGCGAGGCGATGCGCTGCCCCTACTACCTCGAAGACCGGATCGGCGGCGGCTGCGGGATATGGCGTCACCGCAATTCCATCTGCATGACCTGGTTCTGCAAGCACGAGCGCGGGGCTCCGGCGAAGCGGTTCTGGGACTCGGCCAAGGAGCTCCTGATGGCCGTCGAGGAGAACCTTGCGATCCACTGCCTCGTCACCCTCGGTTTCGGCGACGCGGCGCTTCGGGCCAATTTTCCGTTCAAGGTTCCGAAATCACAGCGGACGGAAACCGTGAAGGGGGACGAGCTCGACGGCACGGTGAGCCCCGAAAGGTACGCGGCCCTCTGGGGAAGCTGGGCCGGGCGCGAGCAGGAGCTCTACCTCCAATGCGACGGGATCGTCCGGGACATGGAGTGGAAGGGCGTCGAGCGAATCGGCGGCGCGAACGTCGCTCTCCTCGCACGGCTCGCACGCGCTGCCTACCGCGCCGCGACCAGCGTCGCTCTGCCCGAGCGGCTCGAGATCGGCGAAGTCAACGTCATCGGTATGGGGCGTGAGACTGTGCACCTCGCCACGTACAGCGTTTACGACCCCGTCGACGCCCCGGCCGCGCTTCTTCCCGTGCTCCCCGCCTTCGACGGCTCGAGAGTGCCCGACGCCCTCCGGGCCATCGAGAAGGATCATGGGCTCGTCCTGAGCCTGGAACTCGTCCGAAAGCTCGTCGACTACGGCCTGCTTCGCGCGGTGGACGTCCCCAGCGTCAGTACGTCTTCGGGACCGCGTCCTTCGCGAGCGGGCTGACGTAGGGCTTCCCGGCGGTCGCCTTCACGAACTCGGCTTTCGCGGCGGCGACCGTCCTGGCATCGCTCAGGAGGTCGGTCATGGTCGACGCGAGGACCTTCGCCGCGACCAACATGCCTTTCTGTCCGAGCGCGTGCCCCGCGCAGGCCGTCACGGCCCAGTGGTGCCAGGGCTGGCCGGCGGCGCCCGTCGCGACCGCGAGCTCGGCGAGCGGCAGCGCCGCGCTCGTCTCTCCCACGTCGGACGAGGCCCCCGACCCGTGGCCGGGAGCATAGGGGAGAACGGTGTTCGCAAGGCCGGTCTCGGGAACGCCGACCTCTCTTTGAATGCCGCGCGCGAGCGCGAGGTCGGCGGCGTCCCATTTGGGCGCGCCGACGCGAACGAGATGCTTCTGAAGAACGTTCGAGAGCGCATCGTTGAAGAGCGGCTCGCGCGTCGTGGCGAGGAGACTGACCTTCGAGGTCGTCTCCGTCGCAAGGCCCGCGCCCTCGGCCGCCTTGCGGAGGCGAGACAGTATCTCGTTGACGCGCGCGATGGACTCGTCCCTTACGAACCACTGGACCCGCGCGTAATCCGGGATGATGTTCGCCGCGAGGCCGCCATTCTTGATCACCCGATGGAGGCGCGCCGTGGGGAGAACGTGCTCCCGCATGAGCGCGAGGGCATGATCGAAGAGCTCGACGGCGTCGAGCGCGCTCCGCCCGAGCCAGGGGTTCATGGCGGCATGTGCCGTCTTTCCGAAGAATTCCACGTCGACTGCGGTGATCGCGAGATAAGGCTTCGTGCACACGTAGTTCGCGTCCGCCGGGTGCCAGGCGAGAACGGCATCCGTTCCCGAAAAGACGCCGTCCCTCAGCATGAACGGCTTGCCGAGGAGCTGCTCCTCGGCCGGCGTGCCAAAGACGCGGATCGTGCCGGGAAGCTTCGCGGTGACTCGGGCGCGGTTCGCGGCGACGGCGGCCGCGACTGCCGCCGTGCCGAGGAGGTTGTGGCCGCAGCCGTGGCCGGGCGCTCCGGCTACGAGCGGCGTCTTTTTCGACAGGCCTCCCGCCTGCGAAAGGTCCGGCAGCGCGTCGTATTCGGCGAGAATCCCGACGACGGGCGCCCCGCTTCCGGCGGAAGCGACAAACGCCGTTGGCATTCCCGCGACGCCGCGCGTCACGCTGAATCCTTCTTTTTCGAGGACGTCCGCCAGGAGCGTGGACGACTTCGTCTCCTGGAGGGCCGTCTCGGAAAAGCTCCAGATCTTCTCGGAGATCTCGGTCCAGCGGGCGGAGGTGGAATCGAGCCAGACGTCCGACGCGGCGGTCACGGGGGGTGGAGCGGCCGTGACGGAGGCCGGAGCCGCGGAAAGGGCGAGGCCGAGGAGCGCCCCGGCGGGGCGGCGGAAGGGAACTTGCATCGAGCCCTCCTGAACGGGGGATGTGTCGCTTGAGAAAGACAGCATACGATGGCCGCATGACGAAGCGGGTCCGCGCGTTCGCGCTCCTCGCCCTCGCCGCCCTCCTAACGGCCCCGCCGGCGCGGCCGCAATCGGGCCGCCCCGGAGAAGGCCAGAAGACCCAGCTCGAGGCGCCGGGAATCTCGATCCCGATCGACGTGCGCGAGCAGTACCTCGGGCGGACCGGGGGGAAAACGGCCGTCAAGTTCGTGCTTTCGGTCAGCAAGGGAGACCTCCGCGGGGCCGGAAACGCGCAGCCGCGCGTGTATTCGTTCTTTCTCGCTGGCGACGTCACGGACGAGCACGGACAGGCCGTCGAGAGCTTCCGCGTGCCCGTGGACATCGACCTCTCGACGACGGACGTCACGAACGCCTCGAAACCCGTGGCGATCTCGTTTCTTCGCGCGCTAAGGCCCGGCACTCTCAATATCCAGCTCCGGCTCGAGGGTGTCGCGGGGGTGCTCCTCGGGACGCGGGCGATCTCGCTCACGGTGCCCGCCATGTCGTCCGAGTTCCGCGCCGAAGATGCCGGGGCGGATGGCGCGGGGCTGCCGAGCGCCGCAGCCGTGATCCTCGAAAGTGAGAACCGGCCCGCCGTCCCGCCGGGCGCCTCGGGGTTCGTGAAGATCCTCGCGCCGGAGCAGGAGGTGCCCGTCGGCCTCCTCAGGATCGAGTGCGAGGTAAAGGAGCCCGTGAGGCGCGTCGAGTTCTATCTCGAGGACAAGAAGATCCTCGTGAGGAACCGCGCGCCTTACACCGTCGAGCTCGACCTCGGGAAGATTCCGAAGAAGCAGACGCTCAAGGTCCTCGGCTACGACGTCCAGGGCAACTTCGTGGACGCGGACGCGTGGGCGATCAACGAAAAGGACGCGCGCCTCGCCGTGCGCATCCTCGAGCTGCCGAAGCAGAAGTCCGACGGCGACACCGTGGAGCTGAAAGTCGCCCTGCAGTCCATCGCGGGAGGCGCCGCGAAGAAGCTCCAGCTCTGGCTCGACGACACGATGGTGAAGGAGTGGACCGAGCCGCCGTTCACGGTCAACGTGCCCGTGGCGAAGATCCAGAAGGCCACGCTCATGCGGGCGACCGCGACGGACGCGGAGGGAAAGGAATTCACCGATCTCAAGCTCCTGAAGGGCGAGTCGCGCTTCATGACGAAGGTCGAGGTGAATCTCGTCGAGCTGCCGGTCTCGGTTTTCGATTCCGACGGCCGCCTCGTGAAGGGGCTCTTACGCGAGGAATTCACGGTGCTCGAGGATGGCGTCAAGCAGGATCTTTCCAGCTTCGAGTTCGCCGAGTCGCTCCCGCTGTCACTCGGCATCGTCATCGACGGGTCGGGCTCGATGAGGGACGCGATGCCTCTCGTCCACCAGGCGGCCTCCGAGTTCGCGCAGAAGCTCGTCTCGAAGGAGAAGGATCAGGGTTTCGTCATCGAGTTCCGTGAGCGGCCCACGCTTCTCGCGTCCCTCACGCACAAATCCACGGACCTCGAGCGGGCCATCGCCGAGACGCGCGCCTCCGGAGGCACCGCGCTCTACGACGCCGTCGTCATGGCGCTCTACCAGTTCCGCGCGCTGCCCGGGCGAAAGGCGATCGTCGTCCTCACAGACGGCGACGACAACCACTCGTGGACGGACTACGGGACGCTGCGCCGCTACGCGCGCGCCGCCGGCGTGCCGATCTACTTCATCGGCCTCAGGCTTTCCGTCCTCGACTTCGGCATCAAGTCGAAGATGACGGAGCTGGCCGTCGACACGGGAGCCGAAGCGTTCTTCATCGGCAAGGCGGCGGCGCTCGCCGAGGTCTACCGGAAGATCGAGACGGAGCTGCGTTCGCAGTACTTTCTGCGGTATCTCACGAATTCCTCGAAGGGTGAAAACCAGTTCCGCGCGATCGAGGTGAAGCTCAACAACCCGAAGCTACGCGCCAAGACGATCCGCGGTTATTTCCCGTAGCGGCGAAGCGTTTCGTTCCCTTGATTATCGGTCCGGCCGGGGCTTCGCGCTCTCTTGCTCGTCGAGAAGAGATCGCAGCGCGCGCAAGTGCGCGGCGTTCGTGCCGCAGCAGCCGCCGATGATCCGGGCTCCCAAGCCGAGCCAGCCGCGCGCCAGAGAGGCGTACTCGTACGGGTCGATCGGCTCCGTGAAGAGCCCCTTGGCCTCGTCGAGCGCTCGTCCAGCGTTGGCGTAGAGAACGAGAGGCATCTCTGGCGCCGCGTCGCGGAGTTGGGCGAGATCGCCGCCGATGCGGCGTGCGGGGACGCAGTTGATTCCCAGGGCGTCGGGGGGCGGAGAGAGAGAGAGAAGCGCGCTCGCGGCGTCCCCGATTGCTTCACCGGACAGAAGGCGCCCCTGGCCGTCGGCGACCATCGACGCAAGGACCGGTAGGCCGGTCGAGACGGCCGCAGACGTCGAGGCCACGAGCTCGCGAATCGAGTTCATCGTCTCGATGAGGATGAGATCGACTCCCGCGCCGGCGAGCGCGGCCGCCATCTCGCGGTGCTCGGAGAAGATTTCTGCTTCGGAGGGGACCAGATCGGGCCGATAGCAGTCCTCCAGGGGGGCGAGCGACCCGGCAATCCAGACGCTGCTGAGGATTTTCTTAGAAGGGGGTATTGCGGTGTCGCTCGGGCGAACGGCCCGGCGCCCTTGCTGCGGCGCGTCACGGTGCGCGGCCTCTACATTCACCTTCGAAGAAATTTCGGACGCAGCCCGACGGGCGATGTCAACAGCCTTCGCGACGAGCTCTCCCTGCGAGAGGGAGCAAGAACTCTCTCTTAGGTTCCTTCTGTGCAGCCGGAAGCTGGCGATCGTGAGGATCTCCGCGCCCGCCGCGACGTTCTCTCGGTGGATCGCCTCCACGAGCTCCGGGGCCTCGGCGAGAGCCCGGGCGCTCCAGAGCGGCGGCGCCGTGTTGGCGCCGCGGCGGGAGAGCTCCGTTCCCATGGCCGCGTCGAGAACCATCGGCGTGCCGCGCCCGAGCCGCTGACGAAAGTTATTCAGCATGGCGAGCCAGATTAACCTGCGCTCGATGCTAGGATTCCGCCACGATGGCCGGTGAACGCAACTGGGCGCTCGTCCTCGGCGCCTCCTCCGGCTTCGGCGAAGCGGCCTCGCTTGCGCTCGCGCGAGGCGGGCGCAACGTCTTCGGGGTGCATCTCGACCGCCGGGCGACGCTCCCGAACGTGGAGCGCGTCACCCAGGGGATCGAAGCGGCCGGCTCCCGAGCGGTGTTCTTCAACATGAATGCCGCCGACGACGAGAGGAGGGCCGAGGCCCTCGCCGGAATGGCGAAAGTCCTGGACGCGGAGGGCCGGAGGGCCGGCGTCGACGTGGTCATGCATTCGCTCGCGTTCGGCACCCTGAAGCCTTTTCTCGCCGCGGATGCCGTCGAGAGGATCTCGAAGCCCCAGATGGAGATGACGGTCGACGTCATGGCGCACTCGCTCGTCTACTGGATGCAGGACCTCGTCGCGGGCGGGTTCCTGCCCGAGGGCGCGCACGCCTTCGCGATGACGTCGGCGGGCGGGCACCGCATCTGGAAGTCCTACGGTGCCGTCTCAGCCGCGAAGGCGGCGCTCGAAAGCCATTGCCGGCAGCTCGCCGTCGAGCTCGCCCCGCGGAAGATCGCCGTGAACGCGATTCGCGCGGGCGTGACGGACACGCCGGCGCTCCGGAAGATTCCCGGGAACGAACAGATGATCGAGCGCTGTCTCGCGATTCATCCGGCGGGCCGGCTGACGACCCCGGAAGACGTCGCGAGTGTCCTCGTGGCCCTGTCGTGCCCCCAGACCGTGTGGCTCTCGGGGAACGTTCTGGGTGTCGACGGGGCGGAAGACGTCGTCGGCTGAGCGCGCGATGACGCCTGATGCCGGTTTCGCGCGCCTTCGCGCGACCCTCTTTCTCGCCGTATTCGCGGTCGTTCTGCCGGGAGCCTCGTGCGAGGTCGTGAAGCCCTCGGTGAAGGCCGCCACGGACGTCCCCTCCGCCGGGAAATTCCCGCACGGCCTCCTGGGCCGCCTTCTCGAAAAAGTGGTGACGGACGGCCTCGTGGACTACGCGGCGGTCTCGGTGGACGAGCCGCTTCTCGAGGAGTACCTCGCCGAGATCGCGCGCGTGTCGCCCGAGTCGAACCCGCACCTGTTCCCGACCGAGCCCGATCGCCTCGCCTACTGGATCAACGCGCACAATGCTTGCGCTCTGCGCGGCGTCCTGCGCTTCAACCGTCCGGGCAACCTGAAGGACATCGCGCACCGCTTCGACTCGGAAACCAAGTACGTCGTCGGCGGGAGGGACCTCTCCCTCAACGCCATGGCGGCAATCGCGTACAGGCGCTTCACGGATGCCCGGATCCGCTTCGCCCTCGTGGGGGCACGCCGGGGCGGACCTCCGCTCGCGAAGGAGCCCTGGGAAGCGGCCGACCTCGACGCGCGCCTCGAGGCGGCGGGGCGCGCCTTCCTCGCGGACCCGCGCAACGTGGACTGGAAGCCGCCGGCGCTCAAGGCGGGTCTGTCGCGAGTCCTTCTCGACTTCCGCGCCGAGTTCGAGCGCGAGGTCCCGTCGACGGTGTCGGGCGACTCGCGGCTCATTGCGTCCCTGAACCGCTTTCGCGGGCAACGGGAGAAGATCAACGCAATCGAGGTCTACCCGATTCCCCTGGACGAGCGGCTCAACGACCTGGCCAATCGGTAGCCAATGCCCCATTCGCGTCTCGCCGCCCCGGCACTTTTCGCGGTGCTCGCGTTCTCCTGCGGCCGCGGTTCCCAGGAGCCGCAGCCCGCGCCGGCAACCCCGGCGTCGCGGCCCGCGAGTCTTCTCGCGCTGCCGCTTTCGCCCGGCCTCATCCTCGCGCTCGACCCGAACCTGCCCGGCGTCGATGGCGAAGACCTGCCCGAGTCGGCGCGCCGCGAGGTGGAGGTTCTCGAATTCGGAAAGGGCGGGCTGAGGCTGCGCTGGTCGGGCCGCGTGCGCATCGAGAAGCCGGATTCAGCCCGGCGCCGTGAGGAGTGGGTCCGGGCACGTGCGAACGCGCCCCAGAGCGCGACGCCCGTCGCGGCGCCGCCCGCGGCGTACGAGTCGCGGGAGGTGGGCGGAACGCTCCTCTTTCCGGACTTCGCGACCGCCACCGAGTTCCTGCTGCCGGGCCTCTGGCCCGAGGGCGTCGCGACGATCGCGGGATCGTCCGCGCTCTGGATCTCGCCGAACGCGTTCGCCGAGCTCAAGGCCGCGGGTCGGGCGACGGTGCCGTTCTCGCTCTCGTCGAGCCGCTTGAGGAACCCCGCTGCGTCTCTCCTGAAGCGCGCCTTCCTGCTTTCGAGCGAGGCGTCGGCCGGCCCGCCTCAGCTCTGGACGCGCGAGACCGAGACGGACTTTTCGCTGCGCGTGGACGGAATGGAAGCCCACGTCAAGGCGCTCGGCGCGCGCAACTGGTTCGGCGTCTACACCGTTTTCGCGGCGGACGGGCCGCCGCTCGTTCTGTCCGTCATGCCGGGCCCCGCCCCATCGCTGGGCCTCGATCTATTCGCTCCCGCAAGCGTCCTTAGGACGCTGCTCGGCTATCGCGTGTCGGAAGTGGTCCGCTTGCCGCGACGGAATTCGTGACGCACCCAGAGCTCGCCGTCGTCACCGGCGCCTCCTCGGGAATCGGCGAGGCGCTGGCCCGCCGCCTGGCGGAAGAGGGCCGCGATCTCCTCCTCGTCGCCCGCTCGGGCGATCGTCTCGAGTCTCTCGCGGAAGAGGTCGCGAGAACGAGCGGCATCGAAGCGGGGTTTCTCGCCGCCGATCTCGGGAAGCCGGAAGGGCGCGAGGCCGTGTTCGCCGTGACGGAGGGCGCGGGCAGGATCGTCTCGATTCTCGTAAACGGCGCCGGCTTCGGCCTGAACGGCCCCGAGGCCGAGCTGCCGCTTCCGCGCGTCCTCGGAATGCTCCAGCTCAACGTCGTCGCGACGGCCGAGCTCACGCACCGCTTCCTCGTGGCCATGCGAGCGCGGCGCGGGGGCGCCATCCTCAACGTCGCGTCCACGGCCGCGTTCCTGCCCATGCCCTATTTCGCCGCGTACGCGGCGAGCAAGGCCTTCGTTCTGTCCTTCACGCACGCCCTGCACGAAGAGGCGAAAAAGGACGGCGTCACCGTGACGTGCCTCTGCCCGGGCTACACGAAGACGAATTTCTACTCCGTCGCGGGCATGCGCGGCGCCGAAGCGACGCCGTTCCCCGAGATGACGCCGGACGCGGTCGCGAAGATCGGCCTCGAGGCGCTGCGGAAGAAGAAGGCCTACGTCGTGACCCACTTCCTCGATCGCGCGTGGATCGCGTCGGGGCGCTTCGTGCCGCGCTCGGTGCCGGTGAAGCTGAGCGCCGCGGTCTTCTCGCGCACGCGGCTGCCCGGGAAATCCTAGAGGGGAAGGTGAGGAGGTTCTGTTCATCCTCATCGGAGATCGTTACGCGGCCAACTGAACGTTGCCGGAGAAGCATGGAGGGTAGAGATGTCGCTCTTTCAACCCTCGCTTCAGAAACAGGACCGTCGTGAAGTGCCCGAAGTGCGGCGTGGACCAACCCGATGGTCAGGCCGAATGTCTTGCTTGCGGCATTATTTTTGCCCGGTACCAGCCTCGGCCTGCTTCGGCCCAGCCTCCAGCACCTTCGGCGATTTCTGACGAATGGGTTTTTGCGGGGTTCTGGGATCGTCTTTTCGCGGACTTTTGTGATGGCGTGATCGTCCTCGTTCTCGCTTTCGCGGTTTACTACATTGTCGATCGCTCGATGCTGGACCATCGGGGCGGTTTCTTCGACGAACACAGGTCACTTCGCGCCGCCGATATATTTGCGTGGGCGTGGGTCCTCTGGAACCTCACGTACCTCGTCGGCGCTACAGGCCAGTCGTGGGGTCGCAAGGTCGCAGGTTTGAAAGTGGTCAGCACCGAGGGCGGCGCAATCGGCTTCTGGCGCTCACTCGGCCGCAACCTTTTCGCCGCGCTCATCTCCGCACCGGTCCTTTACCTCGGCTTCCGCTGGGTCATCTGGGACGGTGAGAAACAAGCCTGGCACGACAAAGTCTTCCGGACATACGTACTCAGGCGCGTCTCACGATAGCCGCTTCCTGAAGGGAAACTGAACCTAATCGAAGAGAGGCAGCCCTAGAAAGCCTCAGTGCTTCGGGGCGGCGTCGCCCCAGAGCTCCTTCAGGCGCGCGTCGCGCCCGCAGCCCGAACGGTAGAAGGAATAGCGGATCGGATTTTTCTTGTAGTAGCTCTGGTGGTAATCCTCGGCCTTCCAGAAGGTCCCGGCCTTCAGGATCTCGGTGACGATCGGGCGCTTCAGGACGCCGGAAGCCTCGAGCGCTCTCTTGCTGGCCTCGGCCGCCTTCCGCTGGGCGTCGTTGGCGACGAAGATCGCGGTGCGGTATTGCGAGCCGTTGTCGCAGAACTGGCCGTACGCGTTCGTAGGGTCGACGTTGTGCCAGAAGAGGTCGAGGAGCTTCTCGTACGTGACTTTCTTCGGGTCGTACACCACTTCGATCGACTCGCGGTGCCCCGTGCCGCCCGCGGAGACTTCGTGGTACGTGGGATTCGCCTTCTCGCCGCCCGTGTACCCCACGGTCGTCGAGACGACGCCCGGGAGGTCGTCGTACGGCCTCTGCATGCACCAGAAACAGCCGCCCGCGAAGGCGGCTTTCACGAGTCCAGCCGGCACGGGCGCCGTCGCGACGATCGGCTCGTCCGCCCGCGCGAAGACGGTGAAGAGGACGAGGGTGAGGAGCGGAACGAGAAATCGAATGCTGCGGCGCATCAGAAGCATCTCCAGCGATTGTCCTACGAAACGACCGCGCCTCATGGATGACCGAGAAGACCCTGTTTTTCCCCCGATGAAAGAGCGATCCAAGCTGCCAGGGCGGCGAGCTTCTGGTCCTGGGCCCAGGGCGGGCCCCCGGCACGGCCAAGCGCCCCAAGCCGGTGTTTCAGCTTCGTCTCGGGAATCCCGAGGACCTCGACGGCTACGAGGAACAGCTCCTTCTCCTTCACCTCGAGGACGGAGAGGCCGGCTCGCTTGCCCGCGTGTCTCAGGGCCTCACGAAACATCTCTCCTTCGGCCGCGTGGATGAGCGGGTGCGAGGCGAGCACGCTCTCGAGCGCGGGAAGGGTTCGCCCCGAGCCCGAGAGAACGGCACAGCAGTCGACCTCGCGGCCGAGAGAGAGCAGATCGCCGGCGAGCGCTCGCAGGTCGCGCTCCCCGAACCGCCGCGACTCCTCGATCGCGCGCCCCACGATACGCTCCGCCTGCGCGAGCGGCAGGCCCTCCGACGCGTGATAGGGCTGGACCGGGCGGGGCGTGGCGTCGTCCGCGAGCGCGAGGCGCCGGCGATCGAGAAGGACGGGCGCCGTCGCCTCTCCGCCCACCGTGACCGCCGCCGCCCAACCGGAATGGGCGCGTAGACCAACCGCGGCACGACTCATCGCTCACACTCCATAGGTTCGCCCGAAGAGCCGCGAAAGCGCGTCGGCCGCCGAACGGAAGGCGAGCTCCAGCCCCGCGGCCTCTTCCGCCGTGAACCAGCCCACCTCCAGCGTCTCGTCGCCCGCGTGCGGCTCGCGGCTGCCGACGGCGAGCGTGCCCCGGTAAACCACGACGACGACGGGCCTTCCGGGATACGAGAACGCGCCCAGGAGATCCCCGAGATCGGCCGTCGCGCCGCACTCCTCGAGCGTCTCGCGCAATGCGGCCTCCTCGAGAGTCTCGCCTCGGTCCACGTGCCCCCCGGGGAACGTCCAGCGGCCGAGGCCGGGCTCGATCGCGCGCCTGACGAGGAGAACCCGGTCCCCGCGCACGAGGAGGACGCCGGCCGCGATCTTCGGGTCGATCCAGTGTACGGCGCCGCAGTTGACGCAGACCGGAACCTTCTTGGCGGAAGGGCCCACGGGCTGCTCCTCGAGCCGTGCGGCGCACTGCGTGCAGAAGATCGGAGCTTCGTACAAGGCCTCAGGCTACCGCGTTTCAAAGGAGCCGTCCGGGGGCGCGGGACGCCTGGGCACAACGCCCCGGCCCCCTTTTGGACGCCTCCTTGACGCGGGGGAGAGACGTGAAGAGAATTCGCCGTTTGCTCCGAACACCTCCGGGCCCGGGAGGCCCCTCCAAATGATCCTCAGGAAGTGGACCGACGACGACGCCCGCTGGCTGAAAGCGAACTTCGGCCGGATGGACCTGCAGACGCTTTCCAAGGAGCTCGGGCTGCCGCTCGAGGACCTCGAAAAGAAGATCCGGCAGATGAAGCTCGCCGGGGCCGAGCCCGACCGGCCACGAAAGGCGCCGGCTTCGCTCAAGGAGGCCGTGAAGGAGACCTCGGCGGCGCGCAAGGAATACGAAAGGGCCATCGAGCTCTTCCACAAGAGGCATTTCGACGAGGCCGCGCGGCGCTTCGAGGACCTCATCGAAAAGCACCCCGACGAGAAGGAATTCCTCGACCGCGCGCGCATGTATCTTGGCGCCTGCCGCACCGGAAAGAGGACGAAGGGCCCCACGGCGGCCGAACCGGAGGAGCTGTACCACGCCGCCGTGTTCGAGAAGAACCGCGGCAACGTCGAGAAGGCGCTCGAGCCG
>Ga0209385_1000117_pt1 | contig 28804 bp, 32 predicted proteins | sample NGEPerB_FD_184506 | JGI IMG/M metagenome (GOLD analysis project Ga0209385, IMG submission 184506) | Arctic peat soil microbial communities from the Barrow Environmental Observatory site, Barrow, Alaska, USA - NGEE PermafrostAB12-B... | ecosystem: Environmental > Terrestrial > Soil > Wetlands >... | reverse complement strand
TCCGAGAGCACCGGTCCGAAGATTTCCTCCTTGTAGATTTTCATGTTCGGCCTCACCTCGTCGAACAGGCAGCCGCCGATGAAATTGCCGTGCTCGTAGCCCTGCAATTTGAACCCGCGCCCGTCCACCACGAGCTTGGCGCCTTCCTTGATGCCGTTATCGATATAGCCGCGCACTTTGCCGAGCAGCTCCTTGGTGACCATCGGGCCGTAGTCGGCCTGCGGGTCGCTGGAGGGACCGATCTTCAGGTTCTCCACGCGCGGGATCAGCTTCTCCAGCAAAATATCGGCGGTCTTCTTGCCGACTGGCACCGCCACTGAAATCGCCATACAGCGCTCGCCGGCAGAGCCATAGCCGGCGCCAATCAGCGCATCGACCGCCTGGTCCATGTCGGCGTCGGGCATCACGATCATGTGGTTCTTGGCGCCACCGAAGCATTGCACGCGCTTTCCGTTGGCGCAGCCGGTCGAATAAATGTATTCCGCAATTGCCGACGAGCCGACGAAGCCGATCGCCTTGATGCGCTCGTCGGTGAGCAGCGTGTCCACGGCTTCCTTGTCGCCATTGACGACATTGAGGATGCCTTCCGGCAGCCCGGCTTCGAAAAACAGCTCGGCAATCCGCATCGGCACCGACGGGTCGCGCTCAGATGGCTTGAGGATGAAGGCATTGCCGCAGGCGATCGCCGGCGCACACTTCCACAGCGGAATCATCGCCGGGAAGTTGAACGGCGTAATCCCGGCGACCACGCCGAGCGGCTGACGCGTGGAATAGATGTCGATGCCGGGGCCGGCGCCTTCGGAGTAATCGCCCTTCAGCAAATGCGGAATGCCGCAGGCGAACTCCACCACTTCAAGTCCACGCTGGATGTCGCCTTTGGCGTCCGGAAAGGTTTTGCCGTGCTCGGAGGAGAGCAGCTTGGCGAGATTGTCGTATTCCTTCTGCACCAGCTCGAGGAACTTGAACATCACGCGGGCGCGCCGTTGCGGATTGGTCGCCGCCCAGGCCGGCTGCGCGGCTTGCGCATTGGCGATGGCGTGCTCGACCTCGGAATGCTTGGCCAGCGCTACCTTGGCTTGCACCTCGCCGGTGTTAGGATCGAAAATGTCGCCGAAGCGTCCGGAGACCCCTTTGATCGCCTTGCCGCCGATGAAATGGCCGATCTCTCGCATGGCTCGTTCTCCTCCGGTTCTTAAGGGGTCCTGGGACGGGACCTTAGGGCTTCAGCGCCCATTTGCCGTGATTTTTGCAGCATTTTGCCGGCCGGTCACGGGTAGACCCAGCCAAGGCGGGCGTTTTTCTTTCACGAACGGTTAGCCTTTACCGCCTCTTAACAGCGCCAGTCTAGGGTCGTTTGCAGCGGCCATCATACGGTTTTGTGCTGCAATTCGTGCGCGTTGGGTGGGAAGTCATGGATATCGCAACGAGTTTAGGCCTGCTATGCGGCGTCGGTGTCGTGGGCCTCGTGATTATGATGGGCGGCGACCTGCACATGTTCGTCAGCGAACATGCGTTTATCGTTATTTTCGGCGGGTCTTTTGCCGCCACCCTGATCCGGTTTCCATTCTCTTCAATCATGCATGGCCTGCCACTCGGCGCTAAATTTGCGTTTTCGATGCGCCGTATGACCCAGCGCGAACTGGTCGATGAACTGGCGGGACTTGCCGAAGTGGCCCGCAAGTCCGGACCGATCGGACTCGAAAAAGTCGAGATCGAAGACCCGTTCCTGGCCAAAGGCATCCGTTTCGTCGCCGACGGCTATGACACCAATTTCATCCGCGACAATCTCGAGCGCGACCGCGACAACTTCCTCACCCATCTCGACGAAGGTCAGAAGATCTACCGTGCGGTCGGCGACTGCGCGCCGGCCTTCGGCATGATCGGCACCCTGATCGGCATGGTGCAGATGTTTGCCAACATGACCGATCCATCGAAACTCGGCCCGTTCATGGCGGGCGCGTTGCTGGCGACCTTCTACGGCGCGGCACTGGCCAATCTGTTCTGTCTGCCGATCGCCGACAAATTGCATCTCAAGCTGGTGGACGAAGAAATCAACCGCACCTTGATGATCGACGGCATCCTGATGATCCGCGAAGCCAAGAGCCCCACTCTGGTGCGCGAGATGTTGCTCGCCTACCTGCCCGAGAAGCATCGCCACAGCGAAGCCGAGGAAGGCAAAGCGGCAGAGGCGGTGGCCGCTTAAAGCGGCGCATCCGGAACAACGACCATGGCCAGACGCAAGGAAGCGCACGCCGGCGGTCACGGCTGGTTCGTGACCTTCGCCGACCTGATGGGGTTGCTGGTCAGCTTCTTCGTGATGCTGGTCGCGTTTTCCACCCAAGACCAGCAGAAGCTGAAAATAGTTGCCGGCTCGATGCGCGACGCCTTCGGCGTGCAGGATAACGTGCGCTATTCCGGCATCATCGAAGTGCTCGGCTTGCCGACGCGGCCGAAACTCAAGAATGTCGCCAACATCGATCCCTCCGAGGCGTCCGCGACGCCGACCCCCGACGATAAGGATCACGAGCGCAAATACGGCGCACGTTTAAAGAGAGATGAGAAATTCGCGCTGGCTTCGGCCTCGCTGCGCCAAGCTTTGCAGGAAATGCCGGAGATCACCGAGGCCTCCAAGCACATCATGGTCGAGGAAACCAAGCAGGGCCTCAATATCGAGATCGTCGACCAGGACGGCCGCTCGATGTTCCCGGACGGCGCCAAGGCGCCCCATGAGCGCACCCGCAAGCTGATCCAGAAGATCGCGCCGGCGCTCAAGGCGATGCCGTATCGCGTCTCCATCACCGGCCATACCGCATCGAGTAAGGTGCCGGATAAGCCGGGTTATGGGCCTTGGGAACTTTCCGCCGACCGCGCCAATGCGGTGCGCGAAATTCTTACCGGCGAAGGACTGTCGCCCGGGCACGTCTATATGGTGGCCGGCAAGGCCGACACCGATCCGCTGTTCCCGGACAACCCGTACATGTCGCCGAACCGCCGCGTCACCATTACCCTGATGCGGGAAGAACCGCCGATTCCGGTCGATTTGACCCCGTAATAGGCCGCAAAACCGCTTCCGCGCCATGGCGGAAGGCCCCTGCTAACGACGCATGGCTCGTTTCCTCACAATGCGCAAACGGCTATGCAGACCAGGGGCTGCGGCGTTATAAGCCGCGTCCCACAGTTTTTGCATTGCAATAATCGATCCAGGCCAACATCGCATGTCACCCAATAAGGCCGCCCACGGCGGCTCGGTTGCGGCCAATGGCGGCAGCGACGTGCCAGTGAAGGCCGGCTTCTGGGCGCTCACGCTCGGCTGCATCGGCGTCGTCTATGGCGACATCGGCACCAGCCCGCTCTACGCGATGCGCGAGTCGGTGCTGGCGGCGGTCGGGCCCGGCCACGCGGCGAGCGAGCCGGTGGTGCTCGGCATTCTGTCGCTGATCATCTGGGCGCTGTTGCTGGTGGTCACCGCCAAATACGTGCTGATCCTGCTGCGCGCCGACAACAACGGCGAAGGCGGCACGCTGGCGCTGATGGCGCTCGCCTCACGCGCGCTCGGCGGCAGCCGCGGCGGCGGGATCGTGATCCTGCTCGGCATCATCAGTGGCGCCCTGTTCTATGGCGACGCCATCATCACGCCGGCGCTGTCGGTGCTATCGGCGATCGAAGGTTTGAAAATCGCGACGCCGGCGTTCGACGAATTTGTGGTGCCGATCACGGTGGTGATCCTGATCGCACTGTTCGCGGCGCAGTCGCGCGGCACGGCAAAGGTCGCCGCCTTGTTCGGCCCGATCACTTTGATTTGGTTCGCCGCCATCGCCGTCGCTGGGCTTTGGCATATCGGGCAAAACCTCAACGTGCTGCTGGCGTTCAATCCGTATTACGGTGTGCACTTCCTGCTGCACCACGGCATCATCGCGTTCTATACGCTTGGTGCAGTGTTCCTGTGCGTGACAGGCTGCGAGGCGCTCTATGCCGATCTCGGTCATTTCGGCCGCGGGCCGATCCGCATCGCCTGGACGGTCGTCGTTTTGCCGGCGCTTGTGATGAATTATCTCGGGCAGGGCGCGCTGGTGCTCGCCGATCCGAAGGCGATCGAGAACCCGTTCTTCCTGCTGTTTCCGGAATGGGCGCTGCTGCCGATGGTGGTGCTGGCGACCGCCGCCACCGTGATCGCGAGCCAGGCGGTGATCACCGGGGCCTATTCGCTCACGCAACAGGCGATCCAGCTTGGCCTGCTGCCGCGCCTGGAGATCCGCCACACCTCGGAATCGCTGTTCGGGCAAATCTACATGCCGCGGGTGAACACGCTGCTGCTGGTCGGCGTCTTGCTGCTGGTGGGACTGTTTCGCTCGTCGAGTGCGCTCGCTTCCGCCTACGGCATCGCCGTCACCGGCACCATGGTGGTCACCGCCATGATGGCGATCGTGGTGATCTGGCGGGTTTGGCACTGGCGGTTGATTTGGGCGATGGGACTGATGCTGCCGTTCCTGTTCATCGATTTCACGTTCCTCGCCGCCAACCTGCTCAAGGTCGTCGAGGGCGGCTGGATGCCGCTCGCGCTCGGCGCCGTGGTGATGACGTTGATGTACACGTGGCGGCGCGGCAGCCGGCTGCTGTTCGAGAAGACGCGGCGCCAGGAAATCCCGCTCGAGTCGCTGGTCGCCAACCTGGAAAAGAAGCCGCCGGTCCGCGTGCCCGGCACCGCCGTGTTCTTCACCAGCGATCCGCTGAGCGCGCCGACCGCGCTCTTGCATAGCCTCAAGCACTACAAGGTGCTGCACGAAAAGAACGTCATCCTCACCATCGAGACGGCGGATACACCGCGCGTCAATGCCGCCGAGCGGGTGCACATCGAGCCGGTGGGGGAAACATTTTCACGGGTTGTGCTGCGCTTCGGCTTCATGGAGACGCCGAACGTGCCGAAGGCGCTGGCGGTCGCGCGCAAGCTCGGTTGGCAGTTCGACATCATGTCGACGTCGTTCTTCCTGTCGCGGCGTACGCTCAAGCCGGCTCCCCATTCCGGCATGCCGCGCTGGCAGGACCGGCTGTTCATCGGGCTCACCCGCGTCGCCAATGACGCCACCGACTATTTCCAGATTCCGACCGGGCGGGTGGTGGAGGTGGGAACGCAGGTGACGGTTTAAAAGATTGGTGCGGGGTGATTGGATTTCGGCTAAAACCGCGCATAATTGTTTGCGCACGATCTTATCCGAAAACCGGTTCCCACTTTTCGGGATCATGCGCGGATCACCGGAGTTGCGTCATGGCCGAGGAAATGCCGCGCGCCGACGAGGTGCAGAATCTGACACCCGAGCAGGTGGCGGCGGGCTTAACCGAAGGCCGCATGTTGCTGGTCGATGTGCGGGAGCCGAACGAGACGTCGGTGGAAAGCTATCCCGACGCGGTGATCGTGCCGCTCTCCGCTTTCGATCCGGCTGCCATCCCCGATCCGAAAGGGCGGCAGGTGGTGTTCGCCTGCCGCTCCGGCCGCCGCTCGGTGACGGCCTCGCTCGCCGCCCAGGACCAGGGTTATCCCTACAAATCCCACCTTGCCGGCGGCATCATCGCCTGGAAGGCGGCCGGCTTTCCGACCAAAACCTGAGCCACCGCAGATCGAGGCCGGCTACCGAAGACTTTTCTCGTCTTCCGGGCGCCAGCGGCGGTGCAGCCAGAGCCACTGCTCGGGATGCTCGCGAATCCAGCCTTCGACTACGCTGGTGATGATCTGCATGGTGCCGGCGATGTCGATCTTGCCGTCGGCATCGCGCGCCGGCGTGATCTCATCGGTGATCTCGCTGCGGAAGCGGTGACCGGGCAGTCGGATGATGCGGGTGCCGTGAATTGGGCAGTCGAAATGGCGGGCGAGCCGCGCCAGCAGCGGGTTTGCCATGGTGCGGCGGCCGAAGAAGGTCACCTCGACCCCGCGCACGTAGTACTGATCCACCAGTATGCCGACATGAGCGCCGCGCTGCAGCGCTTCGGCGATCTTGAGCGGCGCATCCAGGCCGGCGGAGATCAGTTCGCCCATGTTGGCGGTACGGGTCTCGCGCAGCCAGCGGTCGATGCCGGGAATGTTCGGACGCCGATACAGCACCGCGCTGTCGAGTCCGTAGGTAGCCGCGCCGATCGCCGGCAGCTCCCAATTGGCGAGATGCGCGGCAAAGATCAGCGCCGGCTTGCCGTCGCCCTGGAGTTGGATGAAGCGTTCGATGTTCTCAGGCGTGATATCGATGCGGCCACGCCGGTCCGGAGGGTCGGGGTCGAAAACCAATAGCCGGTCGAGATGAGCGAATTCGGCGCCCATGCGCCCAAGATTGTCCCATACGCCGCGCAGGATGGCATCGATCTCGGCGGCAGATTTTTCCGGAAATGCGGCAACCAGATTCTCGCGGCCGATGCGGTTTTCCGGCAGCAGCGGACCGACCGTGCGCATCAGCCAGCCACTGAAATCGGCCATCCGGTCGGGATTGGTGAGGCGCAGACCCTTGAGCAGCGCAAGGGCGAGAGCGCCCAGCAGCGCGTTGCTGACGCGCTTGCCGCCGCGCCGCACACGCCGAATCATTCGCCTTATCCCATCAGGCATCAGAAATTCACGATCACCTTGCCGAACACCTGCCGGCTTTCGAGCCGCGCCAGGCCGCGCTCGAAATCGGCTAGCGTCACCTCGGTATCGATGATCGGCGCCATGCCGGCGGCGATCTTCGACAGGCTGTCGCGGATATTACGCATCGAGGCGCCGAACGAGCCGAAAATCTTGTACTGCTGCTGGAACAGCTGCATCAGATTGATGGTGACGCTCGGTCCGGCGGTCGAGCCGCAGGTCACCAGCCGGCCGCCGCGCTTGAGGCAAAAGAGTGAAGCGTTGAAGCCTTCGCCGCCGACATGCTCGAAAACAACATCGACACCCTTCTTGGCGGTCAGCTTGCGGGTGACACCCTCGAAGCGCTCGGTCTTGTAGTTGATGACGTGATCGGCGCCGATCGCCTTGGCTTTCGCCGCCTTGGCGTCGTCACCGACCGTGGTGATGACGGTGCAGCCGATCGCCTTCGCCATCTTGATGGCGACCGAACCGATGCCGGAGCCGCCGGCATGCACCAGGATGGTCTCGCCCGGCTTGAGCTTGGCATTGTCGAAAAGCATGTGCTCGGTGGTGCCGAAGGCGATCGGCGCGCAGGCGGCATCGCGCAGCGCCACGCCCGCCGGCACCGGGATCACCAGGCGCGCCGGCAGATTGATCAGATCGCGCGCGAAGCCGTCGATATGGAAGCCCATGATGCCGCCGACGTTCTCGCACAGGTTATCGCGGCCCTCGCGGCAGGCGGCGCAGTGCCCGCAGGTCATGGCGCCGTACATCACCACCTTGTCGCTCGGTTTGAAACCGGTCACGCCCGCGCCCGCCGCTGCGATCTCGCCGGACGCCTCGGCGCCGACTACCAGCGGCAGCTTGCGCTTGGCGAAGGCCATGCCGCGAAAGCCCCACAGGTCGAGGTGATTGAGCGCGACCGCCTTGACGCGGATCTGCACCTCGCCATCGCCGGGCGGCGGCGGGGCCGGCACGTCGGCAAGTTCAAGCTTGCGATCGGCGATAAGTCGTAAGGAGCGCATGGCGGACTAGGCGAGGGCGGCTTTACGCCGCCGGCTCGCGCCCCATCACCAGCGAGACGTTCTGCCCGCCGAAACCGAACGAATTCGAAATGGCGTGCGTCACCTTCGCGTCGCGCGCCTTGTTGGGCACCACATCGAGCGGGATGGCCGGATCCGGAATGTCGTAATTGATGGTGGGCGGAATGCGCTGGTGCTGCAGCGTGAGCAGCGAGATCACCGCCTCGACCGCGCCGGCCGCCGACAGCGTATGACCGATCATGGATTTGTTGGAGGAGATCGGCACGCGCTTCATGCGCTCGCCGAACACGGTGGAGACGCCGAGATACTCCATCTTGTCGTTTTCCGGCGTGCTGGTGCCGTGCGCGTTGACGTAGTCGATGTCGTCGGGCACGAGCCCGGCGTCCTTGATCGCATTGGCCATGCAGCCGATGATCGGCTTGCCGTCCGGGCTCGAGCGGGTGCGGTGGAACGCGTCGGTCATCTCGCCGCAGCCTTCCAGCACGCCCAGGATCTTGGCGCCGCGCGCCTTGGCCGCCTTATAACTTTCCAGCACCAAGGCGCCGGCGCCTTCCGCCATGATGAAACCGTCGCGGTTTTTCGAGAAGGGCTTAGAGGCCGATTTCGGGTTGTCGTTGCTGGTCGACAGCGCGGAAAGCAGCGAGAAGCGAACCAATGCTTCGGGATTGATCGAGCCGTCGGTGCCCATGCAGAGCGCGGCATCCGTCTCGCCGCGCCGGATCGCCTCGACGCCGAGCTGAATCGCGCTGGCGCCCGAGGCGCAGGCGGTGGACAGCGAGATCGGCGAGCCCTGTGTGCCGAATTTTTCCGCCAGATGGTCGGCCACCGATCCCAACAGAAAGCGCTGATGATAGGCCGGAAACTGCGAGCTCGCGCGCAGCAGGTCGCTATAGGTCACCTTGTCATTGGCGCCGGACTTGGCGCTGACTTCGAGCCGCTGCGGCCAGTCTACTTCAATCGGCGGCACCGCAAGGAACAACGGTCCTGGGAATTCGCCGCGGGCGCCGATGCCGGATTCGGCGATCGCTTCTTCGGCGGCGAGGTCGGCGAAGCATTCGGTCAGCGCGGCCGCGCAGGGCTGCGGCGGCAGATAATCGATGGTGCCCGCGATGCGGGTCTTGAGGCCGTCGGTCGGGAAACGGGTGATGGCGCGGATGCCGGACTCGCCGGCGGTCAGCTTGGCCCAATTGTCGGTCTTGCCGGCGCCAAGCGAGGTGACCACGCCAAGACCGGTCACCACCACGATCGGCCGTCCCATTTTGTCTTTTGTCGATGACATCTGTGCCCTCCCTCAGCCGACCCGTTCGACCAAAGCGAGGGCTTCGCCTCGCCAATGTCCGACACTGGTCACCAGGACTTGTTCCAATAAGCCTTGGCTCAAGTCCCCGCTCATCGGTCGCTCCAGCCCGGTCGAGTCGCAGGGTGGAAACAGACTACCATGACTGAGCGCGACCGCAGCCAGCGCCACATTCATGGGGAATTGTGGTTCCAGCCCATGACCGAGATAGGAACCGGTGGCGCGCACGGCAAGGTCGCCATGCTGGCTGAGAAATTCCCGCTCCTCGGCGGTCGCGGGGTTCACACCGGTGGCGCCGGACAGCACCGCGGCGTGGCCGCTTTTGACCTTGTCTTTGATCTTGTCCCAAAGCCCCCTGAGGCTTGCCGCGACGGTGCCGGGCTGCCGGTTGGCGCGGCCGGATACCACGGCCGACAATCGCGCCAGCGGTTTGGCGCCGCGCTTCTCGGCGTGCTCGCGCGCCTCGATCACCAGGAAGGCGCCCATCGATCCAAGCGCCATAGCGCCATTGCCGCCACGCTCCCAGACCGGCGCATAGTGGTCTTTCAAGTTGATGCCGCCGAATTGATAGATGATCAGCAGGTCGGGCCGCTCGGCATTTTGTGACCCGCCCACCAGCGCGATATCGCTTTGTCCGGCGACGATGCGCGAAAGTGCGATGCGCACGGCGTCGACGCCGGACGATTCCTCGCCCATGAAGGTGCGCGACGAGCCGGTCACGCCGTGCACGATCGAGATGTTGCCGGCCAGCAGATTGGAGAGCTGCGCCAGGAACAGCGTCGGCCGCAGGTCGCTCATCAGGCGCTCGTTGAGAAAGGCCGCCGGGTTGGCCGCGTGCGGCATGCCGGACAGGATTGTGGAGTCCACCGCGAGGTCGCGCTCGCCGCCGCCGGCGGCGACGATCATGTCCATGTGCGAGAGAATCTCGGGCTTGCCTTTGACACCGGCGGAATCGAGCGCCAGGCCGGCGGCGTAAGTACCGATGCGCTGCCAGTTCTCCATCTGGCGCTGTTCTTTCTTGGGAATCTGCCCGTCGAAATTGATCGGCGCCAGCGGATGCACGATGAACGGCGCGAAGGTTGCGGTGTCGGCGCCCGGATGCGCCTCCATCAGCTTCTGCCAATGCGCTTGCGACCCTTCGCCGAGGCACGAGACAATGCCGACGCCGGTGATCCAGGCTTCGCGGGCAGCCTCAGCCATCAGCGGGCGCCTCGACGGTAAGTCCTATCGTTGCCGCCCTGTCGCGCATCTCCCGTTCCATTTCCGCATTGGGGAAATCGAGCACGCGCAGCGTCAGCGTGGCGTCGCAAATCAATTTGCGCTCGACCCTGATTTTCGCCTCGACGATCGCGTAGCCGGACCCGTCATGCTCCAGACGGGCGTCGATCGACAGCAGCTCGCCGGGCTTGACGAAGGTGCGCAGCTTCGCCTCTTTCACCGCGGCGAGGAACGGCATGCGCTGGAAGCGGTTCAGCGCCACCACCAGCCAGCCCGAAGTCTGCGCCATCGCCTCGATCAGCAGCACGCCCGGCATCAGCGGATAGCCGGGGAAGTGGCCCTCGAATATCGTGCTTGCCGTCGGAACCAGCGCCTCGCTGCTGATCTTGCGATCGGCGAGATTGAGGTCGACGATCCGGTCGATCAGCTGAAAATACTCGATACGCATTTGGCTATAGCGCGGTTTAGGCCCCCTTGGCAGCGACGAGCTCGTCGATGCGGGCGCTCAGGTTTTTGAGCACGAAATACTGCTCGGTGGTGGCCTTGCCGTCGTTGACTTCCTGCGTCCACTGCTCGAGCGGCAGCTTGATCCCGAACGCCTTGTCGATGGCAAAGGCGATATCGAGGAAATCCAGGCTGTCGATGCCAAGATCGTTGATGGCGTGGCTCTCGGGCGTGATGGAGTCGCGCGGAATATCGCAGGTCTCGGCGATAATATTGGCGATGGTTTCAAATGTCGAAGACATCGGTAACTCTCTGATTGATTTGGGGTTCTAGCGATCGGACGGCCAAGGTGCCCGGTCCTGCGCGCTATCCCCCGGCACGGCCATTCACTGACATACGGTTGGCAGCCCGTATAGCGAAGCGCCGGGTTAAGTTCAATGGCGGCGGCATTTGACGGAAAATGAGGCAAACGGCCAAAACGCCTTGCCGACTTGCACCGCTTTGCCCGTGCACGGGCCTCACCAGCGGTCCTTGGTCACCTCCACCGGCGAGCAACCGCGCCGCCCCGACAACACGCAATCCTGGTTCTTGCGCATCTGCGCCATGGTGTCGGCCAGCCAAAGGCCGGCGCCGATCAAGGCGATCACAAACACGAAGACAACGATGTTGACGGTCATGCGGTGGCGATAGTCGTCGGCGCCACCGCCGCGCTCGAATTTGGCAAGATCGTCCACTGGCGGCGGAACCGTCGCCGGCGTGCGTGCGCCGGCCCGGCCATGGGGGAACTTCACCACCCGCGGCTCGCTCTCGGACGAAGAAGATCCATCCCCGGTCATGACGGATAAGTCTATCACGGCGCTCACGGCTGTTCGACCGGGTCATGGCGCGCGGTTGCTTACGTAGACGCTCATACGCCATCCGCTTAGACTGGCGGCCATGAGCGAATCCGCCCGAACCCGGCGAGTTATCGCGCTGGCCGCGGCCTATGTGGTCGCGTTGCAGGCCTTGCTGTTGCCGATGTCGGTGGCGGCCGGCGGCCCGTTCGAGTCAAGCCTGTGCGCTGCGGCCGCGCCGGTCGATGGCTCGCCATCGCCGGCCGGTCACGACAGCGGCTGCCCCTGCGCCGCCGGCTGCGGGACGCAATGCTGCGTGCAGACGCTGGCCGGCCCGCCGCAAGTTACGGTCACGCTCGGCCTGACGCGCACCGTCACGATGACGCCGGCGCCCGCGATCGAGCCGGTCATCCGAGCGGCCGATCGAAATCCGCAAGTTCCGCGCGCGCCGCCCGCGGCCTGACATTCCCGCTTCCGATCCCCACCACAATGTCCATCTGCACGCCGCGCTTAACGCAAGCGGGCGCTGCATCGTCAGGAGACCAAACCATGACCCGCACTGTATTCATTGTCGCCATCGTTCTCGCCGCCTGGGCGGCGCTGCCGGCACAGGCCGAAGACGTCACGGTCGGCGGCTTAAAAATCTCCGCGCCCTGGGCGCGCGCCACTCCGAAAGGCGCCAGCGTCGGCGGCGGCTACATGAAGATCACCAATACCGGAACCGCGCCCGACCGCCTGGTCGGCGGCTCCACCGACATCTCCGGCAGCTTCGAAGTCCATGAGATGAAGATGGAAGGCGACGTGATGAAGATGCGGCCGGTGGCCGGCGGCCTCGAGATCAAGCCGGGGCAGACCGTCACGTTCGACCCGAGCGGATATCATGTGATGTTCGTCGACCTGAAGGAGCAACTCGTGCAAGGCGAGCGCTTCAAAGCGACGCTTGAATTCGCCAAGGCCGGCAAGGTCGACGTCGACTTCACCATCGAGGGCATTGGCGCCCAGACCGGCGGCGGCGACCATGACCACTCCATGCCAGGGATGGGCGGCATGCAGATGAAGTGACGATCGTCACTTCGGTTCGGCGAACGCCAATTCTGCGTCCGCCGCCGGCATCATGCGGAACACATTGAGCGTCATCGAGATCAACGCGTAATAGCCAAGGATGCCGACCAGCTCGACCGTGCCAGGATCGCCGAGGAAGGCGTGCACGCGCTTGTAGGCGCGCTCGCTCACGCGGTGGGTCTTGTAGAGCTCGCGGATGAAGGCATGGATCGCGCGCTCGTCCTTGGGCGCGGACGTCGGTTCGCGCCCGGCGCGCAAAGCCGCGATCGTTTTTGTCTTCACGCCGGCTTTTTCCGCCATCGGCGCATGTGCGAACCACTCGTACTGCGCGCGCCACAGCCGCGCCGTGCAAAGAATGGCGAACTCCGAAAGCCGCGGCGGCAGCCCGGTCCGGTAGCGGCAATGGCCCCCGAGCGCCTGCGCCAAATGGCCGAACTCCGGCGCGTGCAGCCAGACCGCGAACGGCCCGCGCGGGGTGATCGATTTGCCGCGTGGCCCGGAGCGGATCGCCTCCAGCAGCGCGCGCTGGGCATCGTTCATGTGCGCTTCGTCGATCAGGACAAGGCGGGGCGCCGGGCGCTTGGCGGGCATGGGATTTTCCTTGTGAGGCAGGGCGGCGGAAGCGGTAGGACATGACGGGGGACGCAAGCTTTGAGTAGTATAGCGCAAAGCGGGTTTAACATTCACAGCGCGCGGGGGGCACACCATGGTTGGCCATCGACTTAAAATACTCACTGCCGCGCTGGGACTGGCGATGCTGGCGGGCCCCGCCTTCGCCGACGCCATCGACGGTAACTGGTGCCACAGCGACGGCCGCCGCTTTACTATCCGCGGACCGGAAATCGTCACGCCCGGCGGCAAGCGCATGGAAGGCAATTACAGCCGGCACTGGTTCACCTACACGGCGCCGGCGCCGGAGCCGGGCGCCGGACAAATGATCTTCATGGCGCTGGCCGATGAGAATACCGTGCATCTGCGGCTGGGTGAGCAAACGTCCACGCCGGAAACCTGGGTGCGCTGTTCGCCGTCAGTCAGTTCACTGGTGGTATTGCCGCGGTCGTAACCCGCCGGGCTACTGCACCGCCACCGTCACTTTCATCAGACCGCGACCGGTCATGTGCAGCGCCTTGGCGGCGGCAAGTGACAGATCGATCATACGGCCTTTGTTGAACGGTCCGCGGTCGTTGACGGTAACCACGACGCTGCGGCTGGTCCGGGGGTCGGTGACGAGGACGCGGGTGCCGAACGGCAAAGTGCGGTGCGCGGCGGTGAATTTATTCGGATCGTAATGCTCGCCGGACGCGGTCGTTCCCTGATAGTCTTTGCTGTAATAGGCGGCGACGCCTGAAGTAATTTTTGGGCTCTGCGCGGATGCTGCTCCGCTCGCCAAGCAGCACACCAATACCAAGCCTGCTGCCGCGCCAACTCGCCAAGGCATGAGCCGATCCGATCACAAACTCTTAGAATCAAGATCAAAAGCAAAGACCCGCAGCGTTACGTGTTGAATCTAACAGACGCTACAAGCCCCGATGCTAGACTACTGCACCGCCACCGTCACGTCGATGAGCCCGCGCTCGATCATGTGCAATTCAGCGGCGGCGGCGAACGACAGATCGAGCATGCGGCCGTCGATAAACGGTCCGCGATCGGTAACGACCACGTCCACGCTGAGATGAGTCATGGAGTCGGTGACGCGCAATCGGGTGCCAAACGGCAGGGTGCGGTGCGCGGCGGTGAATTGTTTCGGATCGTAGAGCGGGCCGGATGCCACAGCGCCGGTATAATTCTCGCTGTAATAGGAGGCGACGCCTAAAAGTTGTTGCGAGTCCTGCGCCGAGGCGTCCCCGCCCACGACGCTGCACGCAAGCGCCAAGCCTGCCGCCACCCACATCGCGCGGGGCACGAGCCGATCCGATCATGAAGTCTTGAAAGCGGTCTTGAAATCCGCTGCTTCGTTAACCGCGTCGTTGAACAATGGTTCCGGTCGCCGCGCGGTTAAGAATTTTCGGCACGATGCGCGAATGCGTACGCTTCTCAACGTGCGGGTCGGTTCCGGAATTCCATTATGCGAAATTTGGCAGTTTCTGCCTTAAGCGCCCGATATTGGCCCAAGGGTCCTTGCGCAGGCGGCCAAGCCGCGCCGGCAGATTGAGCACGGTATATTGGTTGGCGCCCTTGAGTGCGCCGAGTTCGGACCATTCGATTGGCGTGGAAACCGGCGCGCCCGGCCGCGCGCGGGTGGAGTAGGGCGCCACGGCCGTCGCCTCGCGGCTATTGCGCAAGTAGTCGACGAAAATACGCTTGTTGCGTTTGCTCTTGGTGGCGGTCGCCGTGTAGCGCGCGGGCTCATCCGTCGCCATGCGGTTGGCGATGGCGTGGGCGAAATCCTTGGCTTCATCCCAGGGCGTCGGCTTGATCGGCAGCACCACATGCAGGCCCTTGCCGCCGGAGGTTTTGACGAAGCTCTTGAGCTTCAGGCGCGCGAGCCGCTCGCGCACCTCGCGCGCGGCGGCGACCACGTCGCTCCAGCCGGTGCCCGGCCCGGGATCGAGATCGAACACCAGCCGTTCGGCGCGATCGCGGTCGCCGCTGGTGGTGCCGCGCGTGTGGATTTCCAGGACGCCCGCCTGCACCAGCGCGATCAAGCCGGCGAGATCGTCGAGCGAGATGATCTTGTCGCCCTTTTCGGAGACCAGATGCAGGTGCTCGGTGGCGATGCCGGCCGCGGCATGCTTCTGGAAAAAGCATTGCCCGGCCGCGCCCTCCGGGCAGCGCAGTAGCGCGATCGGGCGCCCGGTGACATGCGGGCGCATCCACTTCCAAATATGCGTATAGAACTCGGCAAGATCGCGCTTGCTGACGCCGGCGTCTTCCCAATAGACGCGGTCGGGATGGCTAAGCCGCACATTCCCGATCACGGCCTGGGCCGCGTTCGACGGCGTCCGCTTAGGTGTTTTGTTTGGCGCCACGGTGCCGTTTGTCCCCCGCAACGATTGGCTCGGATTTCTTACAGCCAACTCGACATTGGCCAAAAATGGCCCCGTGCGACTGCGGTCGCGCGGGGCCTCGCTTATTTTCCGCGATCGTTCAATAGCGCGGGTCGTACATTTGCGACTGCACGTATGCGAGCAAGTCCTTCGGCGGCTGCCCGGCGGCAAGACCGCGTTGGTAAGCAACTTCGGCAACCGCCGCGGCGATGCGGGCTGAAACCTCGCGGATGCGCGGGAGCGCGGGGTAGAGGCTGCCCTGATCGAGGTCCGCTTCGCTGACGAGCTGCGCCAGCGTGTGGGCGGCGGCCATGAACATCTCGTCGGTTATCAGCCGCGTCCCGCTCGCGATGGCGCCGAGTCCGACACCGGGGAAGATGTAGGAATTGTTGCCCTGGCGCGGCACGAAGGTCTTGCCGTCCAGCTTTACCGGATCATAGGGACTTCCGCATGCGAACAGCGCGCGTCCGCCGGTGTGCCGGTAGGCTTCTTCGGCGGAACATTCGGCCTTCGATGTCGGGTTGGAGAGGGCAAATATGATCGGCCGCTTGTTGATCTTCGCCATCGTCTGCAGCACCTCGGGCGTGAAAGTGCCGCCAACCGCAGCAACGCCGATAATCGCGGTTGGCTTGAGCGTGCGGATCGCCGTCAGGAAGTCGTCGATCGGCGGGTGCTCGTGGGCATAGGCAAGCTTGTGCTCGGTCAGGCCAGAGCGGCTTTTTACGACCAGGCCGCGCGAATCCACCAGCCAGGTGCGCAAGCGCGCCTCGGCTTCGCTCGCCCCTTCCGCCTTTATGGCCGAAACCACTAGGTCGGCGATGCCGGTTGCCGCCTCGCCGGCGCCGAGAAAGAGCACCTTCTGCTCGGAAAGCTTGCCGCCGGTCACACGCAAAGCCGAGAACAAGCCCGCAAGCGCCACCGAAGCCGTACCCTGGATGTCGTCGTTGAAGGTGGGAATCTTGTCGCGATATTTGTGCAGCAGTTGAAAAGCCGAATGATTGGCGAAATCCTCGAATTGAATCAGCACGCCGGAAAAAGCGGCGCGCGCAGCGGTCACGAACTCATCGACGAATTGGTCATAGGCCGCGCCGCTAAGCCGTTTCTGGCGCAAGCCGACATAGTAAGGATCGTCGAGCAGCGTCTGATTGTTGGTGCCGACATCGAGCATCACCGGCAGGCAGAGCTTGGGATGAATGCCGGCGCAGGCGGCATAGAGCGAGAGCTTGCCGACCGGAATGCCCATGCCGTTGGCGCCGAGATCGCCGAGACCCAAGATGCGCTCGCCGTCGGTGACGACGATGAGCTTCGCCACATAAGGCCAATTGTGCAGCAATTCGGCAATGCGTCCGCGATCGTTGGCGCTGATGAAGAGGCCGCGCGGCCGCTGAAAAATATGACCGAACCTTTGGCACGCAAGGCCGACCGTCGGGGTGTAGATCAGCGGCTGGATTTCATCGATGTTGTCGGCCACGACACGGACGAACAGCGCCTCGTTGCGGTCGTGCAGCCCGTTCAGCGCCACGTATTTTTCCAGGTCGTTCGGCAGGCGGCGCAGATTGGTCATCACGCGCTCGGCCTGCGCTTGCATGGAAAGCACATGCGCCGGCAACAGACCGCGCAATCCAAGCGCGTCGCGCTCCTGCTCGGTGAAGGCCGTGCCCTTGTTGAGAAGCGGATCGCGCAACAGCGCCATCCCGTGCGGGTGATCGGTATCGCTCGACGGAGCGGTCGCCCGGTTGAGCCTGTTCATGGAAATTACCCCCAACAAAATCAAGGCACTTATAAAGACAAGCGATCAGTTAGCAGGTCCATGGCGAAGTGTTAGCGGATGCGCCATGATTTCATGGAGCTTAGCGCTATTCGCGGTCCAGCGGCTGATGACGACGGTAGCTTCGCGGCGAGCGTGACCTTGCATGAAGCCACGCGGGGGTTGTTGAGCTAAGTCAAACGTTTACCGGCGGCATATCAGACATGTTTGCCTTGCCGCACGGCAATCACCTGCTCGGCGGCTGAAACCCCGGTGATCCAGCCGCCATGCGCGGTCGAGAAGTCGCCGCGCGAGCAGGCTTCGCCGGCGAAGAACAGGCGGCCGTCCACCGGCGCAGCCAACGCGGCACGGCAATCCGCCATGCCCGGCAGCGCATAAGAATATGAGCCGCGCGCAAACGGATCGGCGCCCCAGCGATGCATATGCATAGGCTTCACCCGGAACGCGAAAGCGCTGCCGAGCAGACTGACCAGTTCGGACACGGCGAAATCGAAGAAGGCGCGCTCGCCCTCGGCTTCCAACGTGGCGGCATGGCTGCCGCCGAAATAGGCCTCGATCTGCGGACGCCCGAACGGCCGCAGGTGATAAGCGGCCGTCGCGACGCGATCGTTGGCGCCGAACAGGCGGATGTCTGGATCGAATTCCTCCGCGCGGTCAAGCGACAGGAACAGTTTGTCGGCCAGGCCGAGCGGCAGGCCGCGCGCGGCCTGCGTCTTCTCCGGCAGCAACGGCGTGAACAGGCGCTCGTTTTCGGCGAGAACCGCGCTCGGCAATGTCACGATCGCCTGATCGGCCGTGATGACGCCTTTCGCCGTTTCGACCTTCAATCGTTGTCCGCTGTGGTCGATCCGACGCACCGGACAGTTGAGTGCGACCGGTAAATCGTCGCCGGCGGCGGCAATCGTCGCGCCATAGCCTTCGACCACGCGCCAGTTCACGCCGTTGTCGGCGTAGTTGGCGAAATCGTGGGCGGAAATATCATTGAACTCAGCGCCGCTGATGTAAGTACCGACCGCGACGATCAGGTTGTTCCAGCGGTCATCCGGCGCGAGCAGCGTTGCGGCCGCGACGTCGGGGCCTTTTGCGGCCGCCTCGATACGCTCATGAAATCCCTCCATGGCGTTGCTGAAGTCGTGCTGCTCGGCCAACGAAAAACCGATCGGTAGCGTGGGCTTCGTCCAGGGCGGCGGCGTACTGTCAATGGTGCGGCCTTGGCCTTCGGCAACTTTCAGCCACGGATTGCGGTCGGCCGAATGCAGCCAGCCGCACCCGAGATCGAGCGCGAAACCAGATTGGTCGGTAACAGTCCAGGCCCGCCCGCCCAGCCGCGGCCGCGCCTCGATCACCAGGCAATCGGTGCCCGCCGCGCGCAGGCGCCGGCCGGCCGCGATGCCGGCCGCGCCGCCGCCGATGATCGCGACCTCGGTTTTGCTGTTTGTCATTGCGGAATTCTAACTTGCGGCGGGCGAACGTCGATAGCTATCCCTGTCGCGGGCGGGTCCTAGCTAAGAACTCTGAGAGTGGAATAGGAAAAATATCGGACCGCAAAAAATAATCTAAATGCCCTACTCCCCGCCGCCGGCCATCACCGCCCGCGTCTGCTCGTCCGGCCCGAAATCGTCGGCACCGGCGATCGACATCAGCTCGGCCAGCCGGGTGCGCGCCCGATTGACGCGCGACTTGATGGTACCGACCGCGCATTCGCAGATATGGGCGGCCTCCTCATAGGAAAATCCCGAAGCGCCGACCAGGACGAGCGCCTCGCGCTGGTCCGCCGGCAATTTCACCAGCGCCTCGCGGAATTCGCGAAACTCGACGTGGCCGTATTGCTCGGGCTGCGTTTTCAGCGTCTCGGCATAACGGCCTTCGCCGTCCTCGACCTCGCGCCGGCGCTTGCGATATTCGGAGCGAAAATGATTGCGCAGGATGGTGAACAGCCAGGCCGACATGTTGGTGCCGGGCTGGAAAGAATCGATATTGGCGAGCGCGCGCAGCAGCGTTTCCTGCACCAAGTCGTCCGCGCGATCCACGTTCCCGCAGAGCGAGATCGCGAATGCGCGCAGGCTGGGCACCGCGCCGAGAACGGCTTTGCGGACCGACTCGTCCATGGGCATCAGTGCTTGTCCTTGTTCCCATTGCCGTCGATACGATTGAGCAGGTCGGCAAACCGATCCGGTACGCCTTGGTTCACCACGTCGTCGTACATGGCGCGAAGTTGCTGGCCGAGACGGGCTTGCACCTCGCGGCCAAGTTTTCCCGGCTTGGGGCTGGCTTTCCGGTTGCGGGTTTCCGCGGTTTCCATTGGTATTAGTTGTCCCACGGGTTTGCGTTCGTTCATCGTTCAACCCCAATTCCCGTGCCCGGCTGGGCGTAGGGTCCCCCGTCTGCGTTTATTTAAAACCCACGAATTGGCCGATGGTTCCATAAGTAGGGAACTTTTTTCCAATGACCACGTTAAGAGAGCTAAGTAGGCTTGAGCGGATTTTCGGGGGGCAGTGCCCAATCAACCCAGGGCGCATTGGTTCGGAGGGATTCTTGTCGACATCTCAAACAGTTGCGCAGCATCTACCCTATCTCCGCCGGTACGCCCGGGCGCTGTCGGGCAGCCAGGCTTCGGGCGATGCCTATGTAGCGGCGACCTTGGAGGCCCTGATCCAGGACCCCAAGGTCCTGGATTCCACCGCCTCGACCCGGATCGCGCTCTACCGGCTGTTCACCAAAATCTGGAATTCGGTCGCACTCAACAGCAAGTCCGGCACGCCTGAGTCCAACCAACCGGTCGAAAAGCATCTCGCGCAGATCGCGCCGATGCCGCGCCAGGCGTTTTTGCTGGTCGCGCTGGAAGGGCTATCGGAAGACGACGCCGCCAAGGTGCTGGATATCGACGTGCCGAAGCTGCGCGAACTGGTGGAGGATTCCGGCCGCGAACTCGCCGCCGAGATCGCCACCGACGTGCTGATCATCGAGGACGAAACCTTCATCGCGCTCGACCTCGAGGGTCTGGTGGAAGGGCTCGGTCACAAGGTGCTCGGCGTCGCGCGCACCCATAAAGAGGCGATTGCGTTGGCCAAGGTCAAGCGGCCGGGGATAATTCTCGCCGACATCCAGTTGGCGGACGGCAGCTCGGGGCTCGATGCGGTCAACGAGATGCTGCGCACCTTCGAGGTGCCGGTGATCTTCATCACCGCCTATCCGGAACGCTTCCTCACCGGCGAGCGGCCGGAACCGGCATTCCTGATCGCCAAGCCGTTCCAGCCGGCGACGGTGTCGGCGGTGCTCAGCCAGGCTTTGTTCTTCGAGCGCAACGCCAAACGGCGCGAGCGGAAAGCGAGCTAGCTTACTCGGCCGCCTTTACGGGCCAGAGCATAGCCGAGCATCACGGCTTCTACGAGCATGGCGATCTGCATATTGCGTTGGTTGCTCAGCGCGCTGAGCGCTGCCGGAACATTAATCGCCTTCGGCCGTTTCTATTCGTCCCTTGCAAGGCTCGTCGCTACAACATCCACGCCGCGAGGGGCGATGGAGTACGCCCGATGCGCGGCATCGCTACCTATCTCAAGGCAGGCACCCTGGTGGTGATGGCGATGGGTTTTGTCGCGCCGCCGGTGGGGCTCGGCTTGGCGGTTCGCGCAACGCCCGTGGCGGAGCGTAGTGCGACAACGCAATTCGTCGACCGGACCCATAAAGGCGACCGCTTGAGTCTGCCGGCCTCCGTCGGCGAGCAGCAGACGCCGGAGCCGCCATCGCCGATAATGATCGGATGCGATCCGCCGTTCAGCCGGTTATCGGCGTCGGCGCGCGTCAATGTCTCCGGCCGCTGCGTTGCAGAAATGGCGCATCCGCTGGCGGGATAAAAAACTGTGCGGTCGGGCGTGCGCGGAACCTTTCACGGCGCCTCACGTTGTTGAATAATCTCAATCAAATGGGAGTTTGAGACATGCATAGGCGTCTCAGCGCTCTCGCCGCCCTGGCGGTCGTCGTGGCGTTGGCATTGCCGGCACCGTCCATCGCCCAAGGTCGGGAGCGGACCAAGGTCGGCAGTTTGACCTGCGATATTTCGGCTGGCATCGGTCTCATCATCACATCGAAGAAAGAGTTGACCTGCATGTTCACGCCGTCCCAGCCGGGACCGCGTGAGGTCTACACCGGATCGATCACCAAATTCGGCCTCGATCTCGGCGCCACTACGGGCGGCGAGATGGTCTGGGCAGTCTATGCGCCGACCAATCGCCGGTTCGGCGCGCTGGCCGGCCGCTACGTCGGCGCGAGCGCCGAAGCGACGGTCGGCGCCGGTGTCGGGGCCAACGTCCTGGTCAGCGGCTCGAACCGCACCGTGAGCCTGCAGCCGGTATCGGTGCAGGGGCAGGCCGGCCTCAATCTCGCGGTCGGTGTCGCCGGACTTGAATTGCGGCCGGCACGGTAGTTTTTCGTAGCGTAGCGTTGTGTTTGTGCGGCCGCCCTCGGTGCGAGGGCGGCCGTTGTTATATTCGTCGCGTAGTTTCAGCCGAAGGTGAAGGCGTCGTGATAGGCGCCCTGCACCTGGCCGCCGGGCACCGGGCCACCGCCCGGCACGTGCACCATGTTGCCGATCACCGCGCAGGTCGCGCCATGCAGTCCGTGGCGCGGGATCGCCATCGGCATGAGCGCTTCCCAGCTATCGGTCTTGGGATCGTAGGCCTCGTTGGTGCCGAACACCTTGCCGGTGGCCTCGCCGCCGAACACCACGATCTTGCCGTCGATATAGACGCAGGAGGGCCCGCTGCGGGCCGTCGGCAGCGGCGCGCGGAAGCTCCAGCCATCGGTCTTCGGATCGTAGACGGCATTCAGGCTGGTGTTGAAATCGTAGCTATCCATGCGGCCGGCGATGGCGTGGATTTTCCCATCGACCACGGCGACGCCCATATGGTCGCGCTGGCCGACGAAGGGCTGGGTGCCGGTCGAGCCGCGCATGCCGCCAAGGATGGTATATTTGTCGGTCGCCGGATCGTAAATCTCATGCCACTCCACCGAGCGCACGTCGCGTCCGCCGAGCAGGTGGATCTTGCCGTCGAGCACGATCGCGGAGATCGCGCCGCGCGGCCGCGCCAGTCCGGCGGTCGGCGCCCACTGGTCGGTGGTGGCGTCGTAGACGAAGCACTTGGAATGCGGGCAGCGGTTCTGCTCGATGAAGCCGCCGAAGGTGTAGATTTTCGACCCGATCGAGACGCCCGCCACGTGATTGCACGGCAGCGGGAAGGGCGCCTTCAACGACCAGGTGCCGGCTTTCGGATCGAACACCTGGTGGAAATTCTGATCGACGCGATGTTTTGCGTAGCCGGCGATCGAGTGAATTTTGCCCTGGCATTCGATCACCGCATGTTCGCCGGTCGGGATCGGCATGCGCGGCTGCTCGATCCATTTGCCCGGATTGGCGGCCTTGGGCGCCACGCTGGCCATATAGCGCTGTTTCTCGACCGTCTTGGGGATGGCGGTAACAGTCTTGTCGTTCAGTCCTAGAAAGAGCGGGAGTTCTTCTGCCATGATCAAACCCTCAACTAACGTAACCCGGGACGGCGTCCCGCAATAATTGCTTCGTGAGTTCGACGCCCTCGCGCGCGACATCGTAGGGCGAGCGCGCCCATTGCTCGGGGTTGGGCGCCTCGTAGCTCAGATAGCCGGTGTAACCCTTTTCCGCCAACAGGCCGAGCATCTCGCGCCATTTGACGATGCCCTTGCCCGGCGGCAGCCGGTCGGTCGGCCGGCGTACGCCGGTCACCGGATTGGGCGACAGATCGCTGTACTGGAAGCAGTAAATCTTGTCGGCCGGCACGCTCTCGAAGCCGCGGCCGCCGGCGCCGCTGCGCGTGAAATGATAGGCGTCGATCAGATAGCCGCAATTCGGCTTGGCGGCGTCTTCGATCAGTTCGGTCAGCACCGCCAGGCTGTTGAGCACGTCGTGCTGCGAGTTGAACTCAATCGCCAGCCGCAGCTTGTACTCAGCCGCAATGTCGCCGGCCTCGCGCAGATATTTGATAGCGTCCTTGATCGGGCCGTGCACCTGGCCCGGCGCGCTCATCAGCATATTGCAGCCGAGCGCGACCGCGTTCTCGCAAGACTCGCGGAACACCTTGAACAGCCGCTTGCTCTCCTCGCCGGTGGCGAACAGCCAGCCATATTCAACGCCCAGCACGCCGACCGGAATGCCTCCCTTGACGATCAGGTCGAGCACCTGCGCGTTGCTCATGCCGGCATCGAAGCAACGCTTGAAATCGGTGCGGCGCAGTTCGACCGCGTCGAAGCCGCCTTGTTTTGCCGCATCGAGCGCGGTGGCGAGCGGCGTGGTGTCGATGGTCCACATATGCAAAGCGAGGCACCCGAACTTCTCACTCATGATTGATCAATGTCCTTCGAATTGTAAAATATACAGGCCGGCATTGGTGTCGGTGAGATACATCAGTCCTTCTTTATCGACATAGACGTCGCATGATTGGATCACCTTGGCGGGGTTCGGCCGCTGGTCGACGATTTTTTCCGGCGCTGGTGGCACGAAATAGCCGATTTGCTTTGGCTGGAACGCATCTCGAATATCATAAATCCGCAGGCCGGCATTGTGATAGGTGGCGAAGATAAGGTCTTCGGTCTGCATCGAACCCGGCCGGTTCTCATGCAGATTGTGCGGCCCGAATTTAGCGCCCTTGGCGCAGAAATCCTCTTCCGCCGGTGTCGGCAGCGTCGCGATCGAAACCGGGTTAGACGGTTCACGCACGTCGATCAGCCAGGTGTAGGCCAGCCCATTGGCGCAATTTGCCGAGGTTGCTTCGTCGGCGAGCACGAGCAGTTTACGTCCCGGCAGCGGCAACGGCGTATGCGCGCCGCCGCCGAAAGGCGGTGCAAAGTTGCTGTGGCTGATCAATTTCGGATTGGGCGGATCGCTCAAATCATGAATGGTGAAGCCGCCGTCGCGCCATGCGGCAAAGCCAAGGTTTCCCGCGCTGATGAGATGATGGAGCGCGGTTCGCTTGCCGAACGACGCAGGCGGCGTCTCGCCGCCGGCGCGGTTCATCCCGGGCAGCCACCAGCGCCCGGCCAGCGTCGGCTTGCTGGGGTCAGACACATCGATCACCGCCAAGGCGTGATCGATGAACCCTTCGAAATGCACCGATACATAGGCGTAACGGCCGCCGACCCACCAGATGCGATGCGCGCCGAAGCCGGGCATGTCGAGGAACGCGATTTCGCGCGGGCTTGCAGGTTTCGAAATGTCGAAGACGCGCAGCCCGGCCGCGAACGGCTGTTCGGTCTTAACCGAGTCTATGAGCGACTTGCCGTAGTAGTCTTGCTGGCTGGCATATTGCTGCATCGCCCAGATATTCGGGCCGTTGACCGCGAGCAGAACGTCGCCATGGATTTGCAGATGGTGTGAGCGGGTATTTTTCGGCGCCGCGACGAACGCGACCGTCTTTGGTTGCAGCGGATCGCGCACGTCCACGACGGAATAACCGTCGCTGAACATATGCCCGATAAAGGCGTGACCCTTGTGCAAGATGACCTGCACGCCGTCCGGCCGCCCGCCCTGGTCGCAACGCGACACGAAGCGGATCTTTTTGGCGCTCGCGCCGGGAACGAGAGTGGGCATGCGGGTCAGACTATCAAATTGTCGGTCTAAATTGGCGAGGCCCGATCCGGCATCGCGCCGAACCGGGCCCCGCAGCTTTGCACCGGACGCGTATCAGCCCGTCGGCGGGGCGATTTCGTCGAGGCCCTTTTGCTTGGCTTCCGGGCCCAATTGGGTGACCGCGCCCGCTGCGATCACCAGCACGATGGCCAAGCACACGAACACCGTGGTGAGCCCGTAGCCGGTCTGGACCCACAGGATGGTCGGAACGATGAAGGCGGTGGCGAGACGCCCGACGCCCGCGGCCCAGCCGAACCCGGATGCGCGCGCGTTGGTCGGGAACACTTCCGACGCGAAGATCTGCATCGAGTTGCCGGCGACTTGGATGAAGAAGATCATCACGAAGCCGGCGACCAGCAACTGCATGTCGGATGCGGCATTAGCGAACACGATCGCCATCAGGCCTGCGCAAATGAACGCACACACCGATGTGATCTTGCGGCCGAACTTGTCGAGCGCATACATCATGAACAAGCTCGCGCACGGCACCGCCAGCGTCATGCCGAAGGTGTAGGTGAGCGACTTGGTGATGGTGAAGCCCTTGGAAGTCATGATGTTGGGCAGCCAGGTGCCCAGCCCGATGGCGACGCCGAAGAACGCCGAGAAGCAGATCATGCCGGCGATGACGCGCGTCGGGAACTTCGTGAACACGACGGCGAACGGGTCGCTCTTGGTGTCGCTCGCGGCATCTGTCGTCAGCGGCTCCTTCGGCCCGGCTATGCCCATGCGTCCGAGAACGTCGAGCGCTTCCTTACCGCGGCCGTGGGTTGCCAGATAACGCGGCGATTCCGGGAGCCAGAAGCGGAAAACCCAGACGATGAGCGCGCCGATGCCGATGACGATCCATACGCCGCGCCAGCCGATCGAGTCCCGGAACGCGAGGGTAAACAGCGCAGCGATCGGCCACACGCAGGCGCCGCCGATGAAATGCACGATCGCCAGGATGCGGCCGCGGATACGCTTGGGCGAATATTCGCCGGCATAGGAGAAGGCGAGCGGCTGTTCGGCGCCGATGCCGATCCCCGCGATGAAGCGTGCCGCCACGAGCCATATGACGGTCGGGGCCAGCGCGCCCAGGATCGTGAACGCGCCAAACAGCAGCAGGTTGAATTGATAAATGGTCTTGCGGCCCCAGCGGTCGCTGAATTCGCCCTGACCGGCAGTGCCGATGAACATTCCAAAGACCGTCGCGCTGCCGATCATGGCGGCTTCGGGCCCGGTTGCGAACTTGGATTGAATCATGTCCGGGATCAGCGAGCCGAACACGATGACATCGATGACGTCGAAGAAGTAACCGGCGGCGATCAGCGCGATCACCTTGACGTGGAGCGGCGTTATTTTCGCGTTGTCCAACGCGTTACCGACGAATCCCTCAATTGTTTGAGCCACGGTGTTTCCCCCTATCCCGTTTATAATTTGTGCTTATGAGGCACCCCGTCAGAATGATCCACAATCGGAACGTTGCCTAGCCCAATTTCACCACGGCGGCACATTCGCGATGGAGCGGTGGTTTCGTTTGGTGAAAATCGGAAGAAATGGCTGGGGGACCTGGATCCCGCACCAGACTTCGTTGGCCCGCCTAAGGCTTGCGGCCCGCAGCACTTTTCGTCAGCCGCGGCAATCACGTGTCAGCCCTTGTGGACCATGTCCGTGGACCATGCAAGGGGCGCGAACATTCACTCCGCTGCCACTGCCTCTGTGGTTGCGGCAGTGCGCGTCGGCGTCTTGGTCGTCGCCGGCTTCGTCGCCGTCCTCTCGGGCTTCTTGGGCCGGCCGCGGCCACGACCGCGTGCCTCGCGCGCATGATCCGCCGCCGCGTGGATCGACTCCATGAACGAGGCGTCGCGGGCAAGCTCGTCGATGCGGTCGACAAGGGCGCGCGCGTCGAAGGCATCGCGAATCCGCTTTGCCCAGGCCTGGCCGGCGATCGCCGCGGCGAGGTCTTTGCCCAGCGCGCCGCGCGCGGCGATAACGGCGGCCTCGGCCTCCCGCAGCCGAAGCTGATACGAAGTTTCAGTCGTCACTGTGATCTCCTCTCTGTGAATGTGGAGTAGACGACCCCGTACTTAGTGCAAAAATCGCCTGCGATAAGGGCACGGTGCCATCACTCGCTGCCGCGTCTGGTCGGGGGAGGAAGGTGCGCCGTCGGCCGCCTGGAGGACGGGCTCTGTAAGGGCTGGGGAAGCCCGTACAGGGGCAGCGGCTGCGCAGGGCGCGCAAAGAGCCGGTGCAGCTATTCGGCTGCCACCGCCTGCCCGCGCCTTAGTTTGACGTTGGCATGAGTTCGAGTACGCGCCCTGTAGATCGCGCGGCGCGGAATGCCGTTTGCGCCTGTACGATATCGTCGGTCGTCAGCTCGTCGTGCCGAAGCCGATGCGTCAAAATTGCTAGCTGCTGCGCCTCGACATTGAGCAACACCTCGTGGCCATCGATGTCGCCGCCTATCGTCAGTCTGTCCGCCAGCGTCGCCTCGATGTTTCTTTGTTCGCCTTGTTCTTGCAGCCGCGCCTGCCGAACGATCTCCGGCTCATGATGGACTTGCGCCTTCTGTTGGTTGATCGCCGGCGGTGAAGGAGGTCGGTCCTCCTTCTTATGGGTAATAATGTTGGGTAAGATAGAAGGGTAGGAGAGACTCTGCTGTCGGGTTTCTCGGACAGCGTTGTCGGGTTTTTTGGACAGTGGTGTCGGGTTTCTTGTGACCGGATCGTCCGATCGCTCGGGGGCGCCATTCGGAATGATCGCCCGATAAACGTTCGCGTAGCCGCGGCCTTTGGACCTTGTCACGCTCAAGTGGCCGCGCCGCTCTAGCTCGGCGACGGCGCGTTCAATCGACTTGGGGCTGACGCCGAGCCGCTTTGCAAGCGTATCGTGACTAATGAATGTCGCGCCGCTCCACCTATTAAGGTGTGTGCCGATGGCGTGAGCCACGCGAGCGCTCAGATGAGACAGCGCAACGTCAAACGTTAGCGCATCATACCAGAGCAACTTTTCTTTCGTGGTCAAAGCAGGTTCGGCCATTGTGAATCTCCCAACCAATTGCAGCGACCACGGAATGTGGAGCAACTGCCATGGTGGAGGATTCTCGTCAGGATCCTGCAAAGGTCAAACAGTCGCCAAAAGGCCCAACGATTCGATGCGCCGCCGATGCCGCCGACCGATCCGCTGATCTACCGCTTCTACAAGCTGGTCATGGTCAACGGCTTGGCCTGGAAGGCGCTGATCGAGGAGGAATTCGGCGACGGCATCATGTCGGCGATCGACTTCGACATGACCATCGACCGCCAGGCGGACCCGAAGGGCGACCGTGTCAAGATCGGCATGACCGGCAAGTTCCTGCCGTTCAAGTATTACGGCGCGACGGGCAACGCGCTGGCGTATGGGTTGAAGGAGGAGTAGGGGGAAGCATCTCGCGCTCGGCATCACCCGGGCCCCCCTTTAGGGGGAAATTATGACCCCAAGAAATGGTGCGAGAGGGGACATCGCCGGACGTCAGGTCGTACCAACAGTGTCGTGTTTTTGATAAGGTTCAAGCGAAAATCTTCTCGAGCGACGCCAAGTCGAAACCATTGCCGCTGAGATCGGCCCGCGACCAGTCCACGAAGCGATACCGCTCGACAAAACGAGCTTTGGACGTGGCATCCGGGAAAAAATCGACGATGGCGAGCGGTGTCTTCTTTCGGCCGAGTTCATCCTTCTCCAAATTATATTGCTGATAGTTTGTTACCCACTCGTAGAGAATTTGGCGGGCATACTCGTCCTGGATCGGCAGGGAAAATCCAATAACCGGGCGTCCAATCTTCGACCGGGCCCATTCGATCACCTGGATGAGGCAACGCTCAATGCCGCGATCGCTGTGATCTCATCGATCAATCCCCAAACAGAACTTGCGGCCTTGATGGCCGTCCAAATTGTGGCGAA
>Ga0209385_1000115_pt1 | contig 28943 bp, 23 predicted proteins | sample NGEPerB_FD_184506 | JGI IMG/M metagenome (GOLD analysis project Ga0209385, IMG submission 184506) | Arctic peat soil microbial communities from the Barrow Environmental Observatory site, Barrow, Alaska, USA - NGEE PermafrostAB12-B... | ecosystem: Environmental > Terrestrial > Soil > Wetlands >... | reverse complement strand
CACCTTGAGTGACTCGGGTGAGGACGCGGTGCGCACGTTGACCGAGCGCGGCGCGGTCATCAACCAAATTCGTCTGGAGACCCGATGAGTGCGTGGTTCGGATCGGTCGATCCGCTCTACGGTGCGGGCCCCCTGACGCTCGCGATTTTCTTGATCGTCGTCATTCGTCTCGTCGCGGCGTTCTCGGTCCTGATGGGCGCCGTGATCATCATGATCTGGTTCGAGCGCAAGACGATCTCGGACATGCAGAGTCGTATCGGTCCTCAGCGCTGGGGTCCCTTCGGACTCCTCCAGACGCTCGCCGATGGCATCAAGCTCATCCTGAAAGAGGACTTGATCCCCGCCGAGGCTGATCGATTCGTCTTCAAGCTCGCCCCCTACCTCGTCGTGTTGCCCGCGTTCATCACGTTCGCGATCGTGCCGATCGGTGGCACGCTCACCATCGCGGGACACCCGGTCCAGTTGCAGGCGGCGAACCCTCCGATGGGGATTCTCCTGTTGCTGGCGATGTCGGGCATCTCGGTCTACGGCGTGATGCTGGCGGGCTGGTCGTCGGGCTCGAAGTACCCACTGCTCTCCGCCGTGCGCGCGAGCGCCCAGATGATCAGCTACGAGGCCGCGCTCGGCATGACGATCGTGACGATCGTGCTCGCGACGGGTTCGCTCTCGATGCATGACATCGTCGCCTCGCAGGCGCACGGGATCTGGCACTGGAACCTGATCCGCCTCGGCGTCGTGCCGTTCGTCGTCTTTCTCATCGCGATCACCGCGGAGCTCAATCGTCCGCCCTTCGACGTCGTCGAAGCCGAGAGTGAACTGGTCGGGGGGTTTCACACCGAGTACTCGTCGTTCCGGTTCGCCATCTTCTTCCTCGCCGAGTACATGAACACGATCACGATGTCGGCGATCATGGTGACCCTGTTCTTCGGGGGGCCGGCGGGATGGATACCCAACATCTCGCACCTTCGGTGGGTCTTCCCGATCCTGTGGTTCCTCGCCAAGACCGTGGTGTTCGCCTTTTGCTACGTGTGGTTCCGCGCCTCCCTGCCGCGGCTTCGTTACGACCAGTTGATGGACCTCGGCTGGAAGCGACTCATCCCACTCAGTCTCGGTTGGATGTTGGTCGTCGCCGGTTTCCTGATCAGCCGCGCCTGGGGCTTCATCATGGCGACCGCAGTCCTGGTCGCCTGGACCATGCTGACGCGCGCTTTCGAACTCGGCCACCGCCGAGAGCGCGGCGTGGCCTCGGTGCTGCCCGTGGTGGGCGAGCGGCCGGTGCCGGGCGAGGTCCTGCGAGCGATCACCGACGCGGACGAGGAGGAGTAGTGGCCAGTTCCCTCAACTTCTTCGGCGGCTTCAAGCTCACCTTCCTGCACCTGACGCGTCCGCGCGTCACGACCAGCTACCCACAGGCCAAGCGACCCAAGCAGCCGCGCCAGCACGGGCGTCACGTCCTCAACCGGTACGAGGACGGCATGGAGAAGTGCATCGGCTGTGAGTTGTGCGCTGGCGTCTGCCCGGTCAACTGCATCTACGTGCGAGGGCTGGACAACCCACCCGACCACCCCGTCAGCCCGGGCGAGCGATACGGCTACGTCTACGAGATCAACTACCTGCGCTGCATCCACTGCGACCTCTGCGTCGAAGCCTGCCCTACCCAGGCGATCACCGAGTCCAAGATGTTCGAGTTCTCATTCACCAATCGGGCCGACGCGATCTACACCAAGGCCGAACTGCTCGTCGACGACCAGGGCTTCCCCCAACGCCTGCCCTGGGAGGATTGGCGCGAGGGTGAAGCGGACATGACCGGCGGTTGGATGCGCGCGACCTCACCGGCCGGCGACGCGTCGTTCGAAGGCGTGGTCCAGTGGACCGCCGATCTCGGCTTCGGGGTGCGCGCCGCTGAAGCGGGCCAATCCGAGAACCGCGACGACGTCGCGACCGGTTCCAAGCAGTTGCGCAACGTCTTTCCCCGGCACCTCCAGCCCGAGGACGTGCCGCTGGACCAGCGCGGGTTGCAGGCCAAGTTCAACAACGCGCGCAAGAAGATGCCCAGGCGCCGACGCTCGCGAGATCGTTCGTGATCGCCGTCGCTTACGCCTGGCCGAGCATCGTGGTCTTCGCGACCGCGGCGCTGCTGATCCTCGTCGGTGCCGTGGGCGTCCTCGCCGCGCACAATCCAGTGCACTCGGCGCTCAGTTTGATCATGACGCTCTTCGGCGTCGCCGTTGCGTTCGTCGCCCAGTCCGCCGACTTCCTCGCCGCCGTGGAGATCATCGTGTACGCGGGGGCCATCGTCGTGCTCTTCCTCTTCGTGATCATGTTCCTCGGCGTGGACCGGCGTGACCCGGTGCGGGTCGAACCACTCGTTGGCCAACGGGCCTTCGCCGGCGTCGGTGTCGTCATCACCGTCGCGGGTCTCATCACGCTCATGGCGAGGTCGCACTGGGTGACCGGCGCCGTCTCGGTGTCGTCCAAAGGTGCCGCGATCGCCACGGGCCAGGGCAACGTGAAGCAGCTCGGCACCGCGGTGTTCACGACCTACCTCTTCGCCTTCGAAGCGACCGCGGCGCTGTTGATCATCGCGGTCGTGGGCGCGGTCCTGTTGGCGCGCCGCGAGCGCACCCAGAGCGAGGTCGAGGAATGAACGTCCCCGCCGCCTGGTACCTGGTGCTCGCCGCGCTGCTCTTCGGCGTCGGCGCCTTCGGTCTGTTGACCCGCCGCAGCGCGCTGATCATGTTCATGTGCGTCGAGCTGATGCTCAACGCCGTCAACCTGACCTTCGTGACCTTCTCTCGCACGCTGGGCGACATCGGTGGACAGGCCATTGTCTTCTTCGTCATGGTCGTCGCCGCCGCCGAGGTGACGGTGGGACTGGGCATCGTCGTGTCGGTCTTTCGACGTCGCTCGTCGACGTCCGTGGATGAACTGTCCGAGATGAAGGGCTGAGATGGCACATTTCGCGACGTTGATACTGCTCATGCCCCTCGCGGGCTTCCTCTTCGTGATGCTGAACGGCAGCCGGATGAGCGAGAAGCAAGTGGGGACTCTCGCGACTGGTGCGGTCCTCGTCAGCTTCGCCTGTTCGGTCGTGACGTTCATCTTGCTGCTGCACCAGTCGGCCCGCGAGGTGACAGTGCACCTGTTCTCGTGGATCACCGTCGGCACACTGCACGTGCCCGCGGCGCTACTGGTCGATCCACTGTCGATCGCCATGTGTCTCTTCGTCACCGGCATCTCGGCGTTGATCCACCTGTACTCGATGGGCTACATGCACGGCGAGAAGGACTACCGCAAGTTCTTCTTGTACCTCAACCTCTTCGTCTTCTCCATGCTGACCCTCGTACTCGCCAACAACCTGGTACTGACCTTCGTCGGTTGGGAGGGCGTCGGCGTGTGCTCCTACTGGCTGGTCGGCTTCTACTTCGATCGTGACTCGGCCGCCTCGGCGGGCAAGAAGGCCTTCATCTACAACCGTGTCGGCGACGTCGGTCTGCTGATCGCGATGTTCCTGCTCTTCTCGCACACCGGCACGCTCACCTACCTGAGTGTCTTCGCGAAGTCCGGTGCGCTGTCGCCGACCATCGCCACGCTCACCGTGCTCGCCCTGCTCTTGGCCGCGACCGGCAAGAGTGCGCAGATCCCGCTCTTCAACTGGCTGCCTGACGCAATGGAGGGCCCGACCCCGGTGTCGGCACTCATCCACGCCGCCACGATGGTGACCGCCGGGGTGTACCTGCTCTGTCGCATGGCCCCGGTCCTCGCGCTGTCGGTCCCGGGTCGCACGACGATCGCCATCGTCGGTGGCGTGACTGCCTTCGTCGCGGCGACGATCGCGACGTCCCAGAAGGACATCAAGAAGGTCCTCGCGTTCTCCACGATCTCCCAGATCGGTTACATGGTGCTCGCCGTGGGCGCCGGCGCCTACTCGGCCGCGATCTTCCTGATGATCAGCCACGCGTTCTTCAAGGCGTTGCTCTTCCTCGGTTCGGGTTCGGTGATCCACGCGCTCAACGGCGAACAGGACATGCGAAAGATGGGCGGTCTCGCCAAGTTCCTGCCGCTGACGTTCCCGACGTTCCTCATCGGGTGGCTGACGATCTCGGGGATCCCGCCGTTCGCGGGATTCTGGTCCAAGGGCGAGGTGCTCACTAACGTCTACCAGTACTCGAAGATCCTCTGGGTCCTCGGCGTACTGACCGCGATGCTGACCGCGTACTACATGAGTCGTCTGTTCGTACTCACCTTCCGTGGCACCGAGCGTTTTCGCGAGGAGACCGAGGGTCACGACCCCCACGAATCACCGTGGTTCATGACGACGCCGCTGGTCGTGCTGGCCGTGTTGTCGGTGCTCGGCGGTCTCCTCGACCTGCCGTGGGTGCACCACAATTCCCTCGCCGGATTCCTCGACCCGACGTTCGGCTTCATCCCCGCCATCGGTCACTCGAGCACGCTCGCACAGTACGGTCTCGCCGCGGTGGACGTCGTGGCCGCGATCGTGGGCCTCTTGGCGGCGTTCTCCATCTGGCGTACCACCGTGTCGTCGTCGCGTTGGGAGTCGCCGTTCCTCGAGCACGTCTGGCACTGGGATGACGTCTACGACGCGACCATCGGCCGTCCGTTGACCCGCGCCTCGCAATTCGGTGACGACGTCATCGAGCCCAAGGTCATCGACGGAGCGGTCGGCGCCGTCGCGGTCTCGGTGCGACACAGCGGTGAGGGCCTGCGCAAGGTCCAGTCGGGCTTCGTGCGCCACTACGCGCTCGCGACGGTCCTCGGGTTGAGCGTCATTGTGGTCTATCTGGTCGCGAGGGTCATCTGATCATGCACTCATCACTCTGGCTCGCCGCGTTATTGCTGATCCCCGTGGTCGGCGCTGGCTTGTCGTCGCTCGTCGCCAAGCGTGAGGGCTGGTCCTACGCCGTCGCGGTCGGAACGGCGAGCGTCGAGATGGCCGTCACCCTGGTCGTCGTGGTGCTCTACAACAACCACGTCGCTGGCGCGCAGACCTTTGACTTCGCCAGCCGCCACGTGCTCGCCGCGCCCTTTGGTCTCGCCTACGACGTCGCGATCGACGGCATCTCGCTCTTGATGGTGGCCCTGACGTCACTGGTCGTCCTGGTGGCGCTGCTCGGCGCGCGCGACAAGCGCCGCGAGCCGGCCTTCGTCGCGTGGTTGCTGCTGCTGACCTCGTTCACGATGGGTAGTTTCGTCAGCCACGACCTGCTTGAGTTCTTCATCTTCTTCGAACTGACGCTGGTGCCGTGTTACTTCATCATCTCCCAGTGGGGTGGAGGCGAACGGGCGAGGGCGGCGCTCAAGTTCTTCATCTACACCTTCACCGGCTCGGCCTTCCTCTTCGTGGGGACCTTGTACCTCGGCTTCGCCCACCAGCACCAGACCGGCGGCGCGTTGAGCTTCGCGTACTCGGCGCTGTCGGCGACGACGATGAGCCACGCGACCGCGGTGTGGCTGTTCTGCGCCTTCGCGATCGCGTTCGCCGTGAAGTCACCGATCTGGCCACTGCACACCTGGTCGCCACTGACCTACGCCGAGGCCCCGACGGCGGGCTCGATCGAGCTCTCGGCACTGCTCGCCAAGCTCGGCTCGTACGGACTCCTGCGCTTCGCGGTCGGACTGCTGCCGCTCGCTCTGCCCACGATGCGACCGTTGATCCTCACCCTCGCCATCATCGGCATCCTGTACGGTTCGGCACTCGCGTGCGTGACGCCCGACCTCAAGCGGCTGGTCGCGTACTCGTCGCTCGCCCAGATGGGTTTCATCACCCTCGGTATCATCACTGGTTCGAAGATCGCCATGGTCGGCGCGGTGCTCTTGATGTTCAACCACGGGGTGATCACGGCCGGCTTCTTCCTCATCATCGGCTTCGTCGAGCGCCGCCGAGGTAGCGCCACCATCGCGGACTTGAAGGGCTTGCAGGGTCCCGCGCCCGTGCTCGCCGCGCTCTTCACCGTCGTGATGCTCGCGTCGATCGGGTTGCCCGGCCTCTCGGGCTTCGTGAGCGAGTACCTCATCCTCATCGGCGCCTTCGCCACCCACGTCTGGTGGGGCGTGCTCGGTATCTTCGGCGTCGTCCTCGCGGCGCTGTACCTGCTCTGGGCCTACCAGCGCGTCTTCCAGGGACGTGTCGAGGGGGCCAACGCGCAGATCACCGACGCCACGCCGGGTGAGCGTTGGGTCCTGGCGCCGATCGTCGTGCTGATCGTCGTTCTGGGCGTGTTCCCGAAGCCGGTCCTGGACCGCATCACGCCTTCGGTCCAGCAGCTCATCGAGCACGTCGCGCCGGCGGGGGTCAACAAGTGAAGTTGATCGTCCCCCAGATCCACTACCTGGCGATCCTGCCCGTTACCATCCTCTTCGCGGCCGCGCTGATCCTGTTGTTGATGACGGCGCTGCTGGGCACGAGGGTGACGACCATCGCCGCGTCGGCCGTGACCGTGCTCGCGGGCGCGGCGACGTTCGCGGCGACCTTCGTCCAGTGGGCCGACGTCGCCAAGAACGGGCCGTCGACCACCATCGCGCACGCGATCGTCCTGGACGGCTTCTCGATCGTGGCGAGCGCCACCATCGCGGTGAGCCTCGTGATGGCGACGTTCGTCTCCTACGACTGGGCTCGACGCGAGGGCGTGTCGGGCGCGGAGTACCAGATACTGGCGCTCGCCTCGGCGGCCGGCGCCGTGCTCATGACCCAGGCGAACGACCTGATCGTCGTCTTTCTCGGTCTCGAGATCCTCTCCATCGGCCTCTACGTCCTCGTCGCCTTCGACCGCCACCGCGCGACGTCGTCCGAGGCGGCCCTTAAGTACTTTCTGCTCGGCAGCTTCGCGTCGGCGATCTTCATCTACGGCGCGGCGCTCGTCTACGGGGCGACCGGCTCGACCAACCTGACGTCGATCTCGTACTTCCTCGGCTCGAACGTGCTCCTGCGACCGGGTCTGCTCTACGCCGGCGGGGCACTGCTGTTGGTGGGCTTCGCCTTCAAGATCGCCGCGGTGCCCTTCCATCTGTGGTCACCCGACGTGTACGAGGGCGCCCCGACGCCGGTCACCGGGTTCATGGCGTCGATCGTGAAGGTGGGCGCCTTCGCCGCGCTGGTACGCGTGCTCATCTCCTCGCTCGGCACCCAACTCGCCACCTGGCGCCCGATCCTCTGGGTGCTGATCGTGCTCACGACCCTCGTCGGCGCGAGCCTCGCGCTGGTCCAGCGCAACGTGAAGCGGATGCTCGCGTACTCCTCGATCAACCACGCCGGCTTCATGCTGCTCGGCATCTGGGCCGGCACGATCCGCGGCACCGCCGCCACGCTCTTCTACCTGATGACTTACGCGCCGGTGGTGGTGGCGACCTTCGCGGTCGTGACCCTCGTCGGGGGACCGGGTGACGAGAACCACTCGATCGACCGCTACCGGGGTCTCGCGCGACGCCAGCCGTGGCTCGGCGGCGCGCTCGCGGTCCTGCTGCTCTCCCAGCTCGGGGCACCGCTCACGACGGGCTTCTACGCGAAGTTCACCGTCCTCGCGGCGGCGGTCGATTCGGGCGCCGGCGTTCTCGCACTAATCGCGTTGTTCGCCGCGGCGATCGCCGCGTACTTCTACCTTCGCTGGACCATGGCGCTCTACGCCGACGACGACCTCGAGGCGACGCGTGTCGTCGTCCCGCGCTCGACCGGCTTCGTGATTGCCCTCGGCGTCGCGGCGACGCTCGTGTTCGGCGTGTGGCCCGGCCCGCTCGCCAGCCTGGCCCAACACGCGACGGTACTGTTCACGCCGTGAGCCGCGTGGCGATCGCCACGTGCGCGGGCGAGGACGTAGACCCTGATTCTCGCCCGTTGCTCGACGCCCTCGCGGCCCAGGACGTCGTCGGCGAACTCGCGCGATGGGATGATCCCCAGGTCGACTGGGACCGCTTCGATCTCGTCGTGATCCGCTCGACCTGGGACTACGCGCCACGACGGACGGAGTACCTCAGCTGGGCGAAGAGTGTCCGGCGTCTCGCCAATCCGTACGCGGCGGTCGCGTTCTCGAGCGACAAGCACTACCTGGGCGAACTCGCCGCGCGCGGCCAGCGCGTCGTGCCGTCGTTCTTCTGCGACGTCGGCGTCGCGCCGCAGTTCCCTGACGCCGACTTCGTCGTGAAACCGAGCGTGGGCGCCGGTTCCCTCGACGCCGACCGCTACGGCCGCGACGAGGTCGAGCGCGCGACGCGTCACGTCGCGGCGCTGCACGAGCGGGGCCGCGACGTGTTGATCCAGCCGTACGTCTCGTCGGTGGACGAACAGGGCGAGCGGGCGCTGATCTTCATCGACGGGGCGTTCTCGCACGCGATGACCAAGGCAGCGATGCTCAACGTCGTCGCCCTCGACCGCCGCGCGCTCTACCGCCGCGAGCAGATGTCCCTCGCCGAGGCCGAACCCGACGCGGTGGCGCTCGCCGGGGCCGTGCTCGAGGACTTTGGCTTCAGCGGATTGCTCTACGCGCGCGTGGACCTGGTGCGCGTTGCCGAGGGATGGGCGATCATGGAACTCGAACTCGTCGAGCCTTCCCTGTTCCTGACGTACTACCGCGACGCCGCGACGGCGCTCGCCGCGGCGATCGCGCGTCGACTCACCTAGGGCGTCCCCACGCCCGACGCCTGCTTGGCCGCCTCGAGCACCTCGTCGGGGATCACGGTGCCCGGACGGTTGGACGGGTCGTTCGCGAGGAAGCGGCCGAGGACCGGGATCTCGGTGATCGATTCGGCCCGCAGCACCGCCGCGACGACCGGGACGAAGCTCTCCGCGGCGGGGTAGATGATGTAGCGCGGCAGCCACGCGGGGTCGTACTTGGCGTTAAAGGACCACAGCGACTCGATCGGCAGGATGCCCGACAGGCGCTTGAGCGCCCAGCGCTCGACCCTCGTGAACGTTCCGTCGCCGCGTTCGCCGTCGAGCACCGAACGAAAGGCGGCGAAGTTGAGACTGAGCCCGCGAGCGCCCCGGAGGCGAAGGTGTTCAATCGTCGAGCAGAGCGCGTAGTCGATGAGGCCGTTGGGGTGTTCACCCGGGTCGCGGCGCATGAGGTCGAGCGAGAAACCGTTGATCGCGGGCGAGGGGACGAATTGGCAGACCGCCGCGGGCTTGGCGTCGGGTCCGAGCACGACCGTGAGGAGCAGTCCCTTGTCCTTGGGGTTGAAGAGTCGGCCCAACATCATCGAGAAGCCCCGCTCGCCCTCGCCGCGGCGCAGCAGGGAGATGAGCTCGACGATGTCGTTGACGTCGCGCGGTTCGATCTCGGCCGGATCGATGAACGAGACCGTGTAACCCTTTCGCGCGAGACGCGTGCAGGCCTGTCGCAGCCCCTTCATCTTGCCGCCCTGGAGCGAGAACGTCTGGCAGTCGACGATCGCCTCGTCGCCCAGGTAGACGTAGTGCAGTCCGGCCGTGTGATAGATCGGCAGCCAGTCCTCGCCGGCGCCCATGACGCCGATGGTCCATCCGCGCGCCTCGGCGTAGGCGCGAAACGCGCTGAAGACCTCGCTGCGCTCGGCTTCGGGTCCGATCGGATCGGGTGAGATGAGCGCCACGCCGCCGTAGACCGCGTAGGCGACGAGCGAGTCGCGAAAGAAGTAGAACTGCTTGTCGTCGCGCAGGGCGAAGTAGTCGAGCGTGCCACGTCCGTGGCGTCGCACGATCTCGCGCGCGCGAAACTCCGCGAGCCGCCGCTCGGTACTCGTGCCCTTCTCGGACAGTCGGCGATCGACCACCGGGCGGGTCACGACGTAGAGCACCGAGACGATGAGTGACAGGCCGATGGTCAGCAACGTGGGATTGATGAAGTCGCTGACGCGGTCGGGCAACACGATCGATCCCGATCCGACCAGGCGCTCGATGCAGGCCGTCAGGACGACGCCGAACGAGGGAAGGTGGTGACGTCCGGCGGCGGCCTCGATGCCGATCGCGGCCGCGAGCACCGAGACCGTGCCGATCAGCGCGAGACGCGGCAGTGATGAGCGCACGCTCGTGCGATCGCTCGAACCCTGGAAGTGCGCACGTTGCAGGATGAGAAAGCCCACGATCACGGTCGCGATGAGCGATGAGACGACGGTGCCGCCGCGAGCGAGATGAAGCAGGATGGTCACCGCGAGCGCGATCACCGCGAGGAACCAGGCCCGCTTCTGACCTCGTCGCACGCCGCGCGCCGTCATGATCATCGCGATGCCGGCGAACGCGGTCAGCGCCGCGGCGGACTTGGCGACCCCGAGGGGAAGGATCGACAGGACCGTGTGGAGGCGGCTGCGCAGCGGTGGTGACGCGGTGACGATCACGTTGATCAGGCCGTCGAGAAAGAGCAAGCCGCCGGCCCAGCGCCGCACCGCTCGTTGACGGCGCTGGGCGTGCAAACGGTCGACGGTGACCGGGAACGGGTTGCCCGCAGGCCACGAGCCAACCGCCGAGGTCGTGTGGGTGGGTGACGGCTGCACGGTGGGACCAGACACCAGTCGTTCGAGGATGGTGCTGCGCTGTCGTGGCGACTCGCCTGCGTACAGTCGGATCTGCACGGCGCTCGCGGCCTCGATCTCCACGACGCCGAGGCGTTCGACGGACGCGAACACCGGCGGAAGGCCCAGACGACCGCGACGTTCGACGATGACCGTGCGCGAGGGGCCGGGTGAGGCGCTCACGGCGCGATCGAGGAAGGCCAACACCGGACGTCGCGCGCCGCCGATGACCGCGCCGACGCCGCCGCGCTCGGCGACACGCCGGGCGAACTCCAGCGCGTCGACGTCGTCGACGGTCGTGAGCACCAACGGCTCGTTGGTCACGGTCGCCTCGGTTGTGCGCACGCTTCGGTGAAAACGTCGGCGCACGATGAGTCCCGCACTCGCGACGACGATCCCCTCCAGGATCGCGATGAACAGGAGGTTGAGCACGAGGTTGCCCCAGAAACTCTGCGCGTGGGGGGCTTGGACGCGCAGGTGATGGTGCGTGAAGTGGTTGATCACCGAGACGAGCGAGTTCCAGAGGTCGAACGTCGCCATCGCCAGTACGCCGAACCAGACCCAGCCGCCGAGGCGGCGGTAGAGCACGCGCGAGGCGACGAAGCGCGGCAACGCCACGGGGTCCTCGAGCCGGTCGGCGTCGGCCCGGTCGCTCACGTCGGCGCGCGACACGTCCACGGCGCTCGTTCCCGCGGCGACCGCCAGATCGCGCACTCCCGTCGCGGTCGCGACCTGCAGTATCAGGTCACTGGCGAACGTGACGCCCAGTGCCGCGAGGGCGTGCTGGGCGCGCTCGTCGTCACGCAGTTGGCCGTCGTTGCTGCCGGGCAGGACGATGAAACGATGCCCGGGATTGCTCGTGTACGTCGTGATCGCCGCGAAGAGTTGTGGTACCGCCAGCAGCGTCGCCTCGACGGACCCGGCGAAATCGAGGCTCGGATCGCAGAAGAACAGATTGCCGGCGACCACCACCACGGCCGCGTCGTCGATGTCGTCGAGTAGCTCTATGAACTCTCGAACCGGGCGACTCGTCGCCTTCGACGTCGGCGACAGCGACAGATCGCTCGCCACGTAAACGTGGTGCCCATAGGGGATCGGTAGCGTTTGTCGTTCAGTCGCTCCCACGCGGTCTAGTCTCGCAGAGTTCCCCCCGGCGAGTGCCGGAGAGCCGAAACCGCTGATGACATCCGACTACGTACGAGAAAACTGGCACTGGCGTGCCGAGCCTTTGGCCTCGGGCCCGGCGGTCATCTTCGACATCGACGGCGTTCTCGCCGACGCCGCGGGTCGTCAGCACTATCTGGACTGGGGCGACTGGAAGAGCTTCTTCGACGCGTGCGGCGACGACCCGATCATCGAAGAGATCGAACGGCTGCTCGAACTGCTCGACGCCTCACTGACGATCGTGCTCTTGACGGGTCGTCCGCGCCGGGTACAGCCGCACACGCTGGCGTGGCTCGAGCGCTACGGGCTTCGCTGGGACGTGTTGATCATGCGCGAGTACGGCGATTATTCCGGCGTCGACGAGTTCAAACGCGGGGCGGTACGCGACCTCGTGGCGCACGGCTTCGACCTTCGTCTGGCGCTCGACGACGACCCCAAGAACCACGCGATGTACATCAGTGAGAACGTGCCGTGCATCTATATACACTCGGGCTATTACTTGTAAGACGACGCCGACCACGTCGTGAGTCATTTCGTTGCCACTTCCTCTCTTGACTCGAAAGGAGATCGCGTTGACAGTGACCGACGAGCGTCGCACCATCGCACCACCGGACTTGCTCGCAGTGCGTGCGCGTCACTTTCGCCGTCTCGCCCGGCGGATCTTCCTGCGCGTCGTCGCGCCGAGACACCTCGACGGCTTCGGTACGCTCGAACTGCTCGAGCGGTGGGGACGTCGAGACGATTCTCGTGTGGTCGGCCACGGGGAGCTGCGCGCCGATCTGACCGTGCACGACGTGAACGCGTACGCGGCCCTCGTCTACGGCGGCTCGAAGGGCCTCGGCCGTAGTTACGTGAACGGTCTGTGGGACACGAGCGATATCACTCAACTCATCCGCTATCTCTTTCGAGCCACCCAGCCCTCGAGGCGTCGTCTCGACGCGCTGGCCCGACGCTGGAGGGTCCTCCTCGCGTTGCTGCAACGGTCGGGTCCGTCCAAGGATGTCGATCGCGAGAACATTCACGCGCACTATGACCTGTCGAACGAGTTCTTCGCCCTGATGCTCGACGAGACCATGGCGTACTCGTGCGCGATCTTCGTTGACGCGTCAACCACGCTGCACGAGGCCCAGGTCGAGAAGTTCGACCGGATCTGTCGCAAGTTGGAGTTGGGACCCGGCGACCACGTGATTGAGATCGGCACCGGCTGGGGCGGTTTCGCGATCCACGCGGCGAGCCGCTACGGCGCGCGCGTGACGACGACGACCATCTCGCAGAGCCAGCGGTTGGCCGCGCTCGCGCGCGTGCGCGCCGCGGGCCTCGAACACCTGATCACCGTGCTCGGTGATCACTACGACGACCTCTCGGGCACCTACGACGCGCTGGTGTCGGTCGAGATGATCGAGGCGGTCAACTGGCGCCGGTACGATCAGTTCTTCGCCAAGTGCTCGTCATTGCTGAACGATCGAGGCCGCATGGTGCTCCAGGCCATCACCATCGCCGATCAGAGTTTCGACCGGGCGAAGTTGCACGTCGACTTCATCCGCGACCTGATCTTCCCGGGCGGCTGTCTGCCGAGTGTCGAGGCGATCATGGGCGCTGTCACCCGTACGACGGATCTGCGCGCGGTGAGTCTCGACGACATTGGGCTGCACTACGCCACGACCATCGACCGGTGGCGCCGCGCCGTTCACGAGAAGCGCGACGCCGTCGCGACGTTGGGTTTCGACGATCGTTTCCGCCGCCTCTGGGACCTCTACCTCGGCTACTGCGAAGCGGCCTTCCTCGAGCGCCACGTCTCTGACGTGCAGTTCGTCTTTCACAAGCCCGCCACCGTCATCGTTTAGCCAAGCGATCGGGGGGTACTAGGTCGAAAGAAAGGCGAGGGCCTCGCGTGCGGCCCGACGGCCCGAACCAATGCACGCCGGCACGCCGACGCCGTCGTAGGCACTACCGGCGAGCGTCACGCGCAAGCGAGTACCGGCGGCCTGCGCCGACGCCACGAGTCGGTCGTGGCCGACGAGGTACTGCGGTAGACCGTCGGGCCAGCGCTGGACCATGGCGTCCAGTGGCGTGGCGAAGTCGCCGAGCAGGACTCGTAGTTCACGACCAACTCGATCGATCAGCTCCTGTTCATCCATGGTCGCCCAGCGCTGGTCGTCGATGCGTCCAACGTGCGCGCGCAACAGCACGCTCTCTTCTCGATAGAGGTGCGGCCACTTGCGATCGAGAAACGTGATCGCGGTCACCATCAGCGAACCCTCTCCGGACCAGGACGTACCCAGTGGCACCAGGACGCCGGTGCCGTGCTCGGGCAGCGTCACGTCGCCGCGAGCGAGAGAGAAACTCACCATCGCCGCTCCGGCACTCATGACCGTACCGAGCGCCTCGAGGGCCGGATCGAACTGACCCAACAGTTGACCGGTGACGGGCGCCGGCGTCGCGACGACGAGTGCGTCGGCCGGCGTCGTCGTCGCGGCGGTGTCGACTTCCCAGCGGTAGTCACCCGAACCCGATCGGCGAAGTGCCGTCACGCGAACGTTTGACCGCATCACGACGTCACGTTCGTGGAGTTGACGGACCAGTTCCACCGGCAGCGAACCCATGCCGCCCAGCAGCGAATAGAACATCGGACCGCTCGTGCTCGTCGCGGCGCCGGGTCCGGGGTTGACCGGACCCTTGGGGCGCATCGCCTTCATCAGCGATCCACCCTGGTGCGCGGCGTGGAGCAGTGCTGGAAAGACCGATCGGGCCGAGAGTTGATCGATGCGCCCCGCCTGGATCCCGCCCACCATTGGTTCGATGAACTGATAGGCCAGTTCGTCACCGAGTTTGGTGCGCACGATCTCGCCGATCGTCGCGTCGTCGCCGACGCTGAGACGCCGGGGGAACAGTTCGTCGCGTCGCGCGTGCAGACGTGCCCGGCGACTGAGACCGGGCAGCGGCGCGAGTGACGACGACGACGTCGGTACGCCGAGGGCGAGACCCGCCGGGATCTCGTTGAGCGCCCCGCGAAGCCAGAGACTGGCGCCACTGGCGGCGATCGGTTCGAGTTGTTCTTCGATACCGAGTTCACGAACGAGCTCGGTCGCCTCGGGGCGACGAGCGAGGAATCCGTCAGCGCCGAGATCGATCGTTCGTCCGGCGAACTCGGTTGTCGCGAGGACGCCACCGAATCGACTGCGCGTCTCTATTAACTCGATACGTGGCGTGTCGACCGTCGGGCCATTCGCGCCACCCGAGAGTTCCCACGCGGCCGCGAGTCCGCTGATACCGCCACCGACCACGACGACCGAGGGCCGCGCCACTCAGGCCGCCGCTGTTCGAATGACGTTGGCGAGCACGGCGACGAACTCGGGGTCCGCGTTGAGTGACCGGGTTCGCACGAGATTGAGTCCGACCTCGTGCGCGACGCCCATCGCCTCGACGTCGATGTCGAACAGCACCTCGAGATGATCGGCTACGAAACCAATGGGACAGGACACGACGTCACTCACGCCGTCGACGCGCTTCTGGCGCAGCACGGCCAGGATGTCGGGTCCGATCCAGGGGTCGGCGGTTCGTCCGGCGGACTGCCAGGCGACGTCCCAACGCCCGACGCCGGCGAGAGCGGCCGCGCGCTCAGCGCTGTCTCGTAATTGATCGGGGTACGTGTCGCCGCGCGCGAGGATCTTCTCGGGCAGCGAGTGCGCCGAGAACAACACCTCGGTCGTGTCGAGCCGCTGGGCGGGAACCGTGTCGAGTGCCTCGCGCACCCGGCCAGCGATGAGTTCGAGGAAGCCCGGCGCTTCCCACCACGCGCCGATGGCGCTGAAGTCGACGTCGGGTCCGAGCGCGGCGCGGGCTCGGTCCATGTACTGGTCGGTCGACATCGACGACGAGTGCGGCGCGAGCGCCACGCCGATCACCGAGGTGAAGCCGTCGCGCAGAAAGGACTCGGCGGTCGCCTCCAACAACGGTGGCTCGTACTTCGAGCCGAAGCGGACGTCGAACTGTCCCGGGACCACGTCGTCGAGCACGTCGGCGATACCGCGTACCTGGTCAGCCGTGCGATGTGCGAGGGGAGAGGTGCCGCCGATCGCGTCGTAGCGTCGCACCAGATCGGCGAGCAGTTCGGGGGTCGGCGCGCGGCCGTGGCGAATGCGGGTGTAGTACGCCTCGACGTCGTCGCGCGTGGTGGGTGTGCCGTAGGCCATGATCAAGACGCCGATCGGGGCCGTCATACGCCGGCCCGTCCCTCGTCGTGGACCACGCGAACGATCGCCTCGAGGACCGCGGGATCGGTGCCGGGCAGGACACCGTGGCCGAGATTGAAGACGTGTCCCGCCTCGCGCCCGGCTCTCGCGATGACGTCGCGCGCCGCGTCGACACCAAGCTCGACGCCGCCCAGGCATCGCGCGGGGTCGAGGTTGCCCTGGACGGGCTTCGCCCCGACTCGTCGGCGTCCCTCGTCGAGATCGACGTGCCAGTCAATACCCATCACCGAACTGCCTGCACTGCTCATCAGTGTCAAGAGTTCTCCCGTGCCGACGCCGAAGAGGATTGTGGGCACGTCGAGGTCACTGATGCCTTCGAGCACGCGCTGGGTCGCGGGCAACGCGAAGCGCCGGTACTCGTCGCGCGTCAGCGAACCGGCCCATGAGTCGAACAACTGGACCGCGCGCGCGCCGTGGGCGATCTGAGCGCGCAGGAACGCCACGGTGATCGAGACGAGACGCTCGAGCAACTGGTCGAACAGTTGGGGATCGGCGTGCATCAAGCCCTTGATGACGGCGAAGTCGCGCGTCGGCGCACCTTCGACCAGGTAACTGGCCACGGTAAAGGGCGCACCCGCGAAACCAATGAGCGGGGTGTTCGCCGCAGCGAGTTGCTCGATCACCAGGTCCACGGTGGCCGTTACGTGCGCGATGTCGACCTCGGTGAGGTCGCGAAGTCGCTCCAGGTCGTCACGGCTCGCGAAGGGCTTGGCGATGACCGGACCTCGACCCGGGACCACGTCGACGCCGAACCCGATCGCGTGGTAGGGAACGACGATGTCCGAGAAGAGGATGGCGGCGTCGACCCCGTAGCGCCGAACGGGTTGCATCGTAACTTCACACGCCAGCGTCGGATCGGCGATGGCGTCCAGAATCGAGCCGGTGCCGCGTAGCGCCCGGTACTCGGGCAGGGAGCGACCGGCTTGGCGCATGAACCAGACGGGAACGTGTTCGACACTCTGGCCGCGACAGGCCCTGAGAAATACCGGCTCCACTGCTCTCCTTCTGTTGGCCCCCAATCTAGGGGCGTTGCCCCTTTTGGTCCCGTGCCGGGTGTCACTCGCATTCACCTAAGATTGATAGACCCCAATCGGGGTCATCGAAAGAGGTCGCCATGGCGCACGAGCGCGAGATTGCGGAGGAGCAGAAGTTCCTCGATCTCGCCTTGGACGCGTTGGACCACATGCGCTCCGAGGCGCGGTCGCTGCGCGACAGCGCGGCGGTGGCGAACATGCGCGGCGCGGGGGACCTGGTCGAGCGCGACGTCGTCATGGGAACGGCCCTGCATCGTCTCGATCAGTTGGCCATTGGTGACCAACCTCTGTTCTTTGGCCGGATCGACTACGTAGAGAACGAGTTGCGCCACGTCGACACCTACCACGTCGGGCGTCTCGCGGTCTCGGACGACGAGCTGAACCCCCTCGTTGTGGACTGGCGTGCGCCGGTCGCCGAGGCCTTCTATCGAGCCACGGGCGTCGAGTCGCTCGGACTCTCTCGACGCCGACACGTCGCCATCCGCGGCCACGCGGTGTCGGGCGTCGAGGACGAGTATTTCGCTGACGCCAACGGGGACCTTTTGTTGCCCGAGGACGAGGTGCGTTCGGCGACCGAAGAGGGATTGATCGAAGGCGGACTCGCCCTTGGTGGTCCAGGTGCGTTGTTGGCCGCGCTGGGACGGTCGCGCACCGGTCGAATGGGCGACATCATCGCCACGATCCAGGGCGAGCAGGATCAGATCATCCGTACGCCACTGCCGGGCGTGTTGCTCGTTCAGGGGGGGCCGGGAACCGGCAAGACCGCGGTCGCGTTGCACCGAGCGGCCTACCTTCTCTTCACGCACCGCGCAACCCTCGAGCGCCAGGGCGTGCTCGTGGTGGGTCCCAATCCGCTGTTCTTGAACTACATCGAGAACGTCCTGCCGTCACTCGGTGAGTCGGGCGTGACGTTGTCGACCATCTCAGGACTCGTCACCAACGTCGAGGTGCTCGGTCGCGACGTCGACGAGGTCGATCGTCTGAAGGGTGACCTGCGCATGGTCCAGTTCATCGCTCAGGCCCTGCGCACACGCCAGCGTCCCCTGCGAGAGGATGTCCAAATCCCCATCGGACGCGCCATCGTGGTCTTGAAGGCGCGGTACACGAAGGAGATCGTCGAGCGCGCCCGACGCCGTCCGGGCAATCACAATCAGCGGCGTTCGGCGGTCGGACGCGAGCTGGCCAACCGACTCGCGAGCGAGTACCACGAGCGATTCGTTCGCGACGGTAGTGACGAGGGGACGGCGCTGAGCGAACTGGCCGACCTCATTCGCGCCACCCCGGAGTTCAAGGCGACACTGCAGCGCATCTGGCCCCGCTTGTCGGGCCAGGAGTTGCTGCACGACCTCTTCGGCGCGCCGGCACTTATCCGTGCCGCGGGTCACAACCTCTTGAGCGAACAAGAATGCGCGCTGCTGTACCGGGCGCGACCCGAGTCGCTCGAGGAGACGGCGTGGACCAAGGCTGACACCGCGCTGATCGACGAAGCCCGGGTGCTGCTCGGACCGCGCAAGCGTCCTCGTCCGGCGGTCAAGGCGAACGACACGGGGATCCTTGACGGTGTCGACCTCGACGCGTATCAGGGCGACGTGCGCGCGGCGGCGCTGCGTGAAGCCGCGCGTCTCGCGCCGAGCCAGAGCACCGCGCTCGACGAGGCCGAGTTCGTGACCTATGGACACATCGTCGTCGACGAGGCCCAGGACCTCTCGCCGATGGAGTTGCGCGTGCTTCGACGACGAGACCTCACCGGGTCGATGACCATCGTGGGGGATATGGGCCAGGCGACGACCGCCTCGTCCTCGGCGTCGTGGAACACCGTGTTAGAGGTGCTCCAGCCGCGGCGTTCGCCGGCCCGGGTGGATCTCACCGTCAGCTACCGCACGCCCGAAGAGGTACTCAACTTCGCCGCGCCGACGCTGCTCGCGGCGTCACCCGACCTCGAACCACCTCGACCGGTGCGCAGAGCGGGAACCCAGCCCATCGTCGAGTTGACGACGCCCGCGGAGTTCTCCACGACGCTGGTGGAGGCGACCCGTCGCGAGTGCGCCGCCGTGACACCGGGTCGCGTGGCGGTCATCGTCAGTGCCGCCCGAGTCGACGAATTGGTCTCGATCCTGCGCGGCGCGGGTCTCGACGCCGTTGACCCGCGAGAGCACGAATCACGGGGGCTGAGCGCAGATTTGGTGGTTTTGGCCGCTGAGGGCGCCAACGGACTCGAGTTCGACGCGGTCGTCGTCGTCGAACCCGGCGAGATCGCTCGGCGCGGCGACGCGACCAGGAGCGTCGACACGCCGCGGGGTCTGCGCACGCTGTACGTGGCGATGACGCGTCCGACGCGACGGCTGTCCATAGTCGCCAGCGAGCCCTTGCCGGTCACCTTGACTGTGAGTCATCTCAGAGGATTGGAAACATCGAGGTGAGCATTTCCGCTAGAAAGGTAGGCGTGAGTCAGGCGATTCCCCTCAATAGCCTGGCGAAGCCAGAGAAGATTGTTCACGATCGTCCCCCGATGCTGGCCATCGGAGTGATGATTTGGCTCGGGAGCGAGTTGATGTTCTTCTCGGGACTCTTCGCCGCCCTGTTTACCATTCGTGCCCACCTGGCCTCGTGGCCACCGAAGGGCACGCACCTCGACGTACTGCAGTCGGGCGTCTTCACGATCATCCTCGTGGCGTCATCGTTCACGATGCAGTGGGCCGTGTGGCTGATCGAGCATCGTCGTCGTGCCGAGGCCCGCCGCTGGATCATCATCACGATCATCATGGGCACGCTGTTCGTCGGCAACCAGGCCTACGAGTGGACACACCTCGTCACTCGTTGGTACACCAATTCCTACGGTTCGGTCTTCTTCATCACGACGGGTCTGCACGGACTGCACGTGTTCCTCGGACTGGTCGCGATGGGCTTCCTGCTGTTTCGGATGCGCGGAAGTCAAGGCGACCCGGGCGAGCTCGCGACGTTCCAGGGCGTGAGCTACTACTGGCACTTCGTCGACGTCGTCTGGATTGGTTTGTACTCGGCCCTCTTTCTCCTCAAGTAGTTCGAGATGACGGCCACCTTTCTCAAGCGACTCGGAGCGTTGGCGTTCGCCTCGCTCTTCGGTCTTGGTCCGGTCGTCCTCTTCGTCGGCAGCGCCCACGCGTCGGGTGGCACGGCGTACAAGCGGACGCCCTACCAGACGACGCGCGCGAACGCGGGCACGCCGAACTCGGACAACGTCGTGAAGAACAGCAAGGGCGTCGTCATCAGCTACGGCAACAGCGCCATCACCTACAACGCGCCGCCGTCCACGCTCGCCGCCCTCGGCAAGGCCCTCTTCCTGCAGAACTGCGCGTCGTGCCACGGCAGCGAGGCCGACGGCGTCCCCGCGAACGGCACGAACGGCGCGTTCCCGAATCTGGTCGGACTGGGACCCGCGACCATCGACTTCTGGGTCGAGTCGGGTCGCATGCCGGCCGCTGATCCTCGCTCGATCGAGGCCCCTCGTCGCCAGCCCCGGTTGAACCACGATCAAGCGCTGGCGATCGCGGCGTGGGTCAACTCGTTGTCGCCCGCGTTTCCGAGTATCCCCACCGTGAATCTGAAGAGCGCGAACGTCGCCAACGGTGCGGCGCTCTTCGCACTCAACTGCGCGGCCTGTCACACCATCGAGGGCGACGGTGACGCGTTGGCGATGGGCACGTACGCGCCGTCGCTTCGACACATCCCCGCGACCCAGGTCGCCGAGGCGATCCGCACCGGTCCTGGCGACATGCCGCGTTTCACCGGCAACCTCAGTGACTACCAGGTGCGCGACCTCGTCAAGTTCGTCACGACCGAGATCCAGCACCCCCAGAACATCGGCGGATTCGGTCTGGGTGGCCTCGGACCGGTCGCCGAAGGCTTCGTGGGCCTGGCCCTGGGCGTGGGTATCCTCGCCCTGTTCGGATTCTGGATCGGAGAGCGTCAGTGAGCGAAGTGCCCGAACACCGCACGCCAGTCGCCTTGAGCGGGCTCTCCGAGGACGACCCGCATCTCCAGTCGGCGGCGAAGAATCCTTTGCTCGTCGAACGGGTCATCGCGTTCAACTTCCTCCTGGGCATCGTGCTGGTCGCGGGCTTCGGTGCCGCCTACTGGGTGAACGCGGAGCCCTGGATCCTCGGCGCGACCATGGGCGGCGGCCTCTTGTTCCTCGGCGTTGGACTCGTTGCGTGGGGCAAGTACCTCATGCCCAAGGGCCCCTTCGTCGAAGAACGGCATGATCTCGCCAACGCCCAGGTCGATCGCGACGCCTTCGCCGCGGCGATCGTAGAACGTGGTGGCGGCGTCATCAAGCGGCGCAAGATGCTCGGCGGACTGCTCGGCGGGGGACTGGGCATCTTCAGCGTCGTCGCGATCTTCCCCTTGCTGCGAAGCCTCGGACCGCTACCCAAGGGCACGCTCTTTCACACCGACTGGCGCTCGGGTTCCTACGCGGTGGACCAAACGGGTCGTCGCGTCCAGGCGGGCGACCTCGCGGTGGGATCGATCATGACGGTCTTTCCCGAAGGCACCCAGGACACCGATCGTGGACAGGCGGTCGACCAGACCGTGCTGATTCGTATCTCGAACCAGAACTTCACGACCCAGAAGGGCCGTGAGACCTGGGCGCCGCTCGGTTACGTGGCCTATTCCAAGATGTGCACGCACCTCGGCTGTCCGGTGGGACTCTACGAGCAGCAGCTCCAACTGCTGGTCTGCCCGTGTCATCAGTCGATGTTCAACGTCACCAACGGCGCGATCCCCCAGTTCGGTCCGGCGCCGAGGCCGCTGCCCCAACTGCCGCTCTTCATCGACCCCCAGGGCTACATTCGCGCGCAGAGCGACTACCACGAGCCCGTCGGACCTGGATTCTGGGAGCGCTCGTGAGTAGCGACGTCGTCGACACCAAGCGCGTGAAGAAGCAGGCGCTCGGACCGTACGGCCCGGTCGGCAAGGCCCTCGGGGAACTCGACGATCGCCTCGGCGTCGCCAAGGGCGGTCGCTCGTTCCTCGACAAGATCTTCCCCGACCACTGGTCGTTCATGCTCGGCGAGATCGCGCTGTACTCGTTCGTGGTGCTCTTGGTGACCGGCGTGTTCCTGAGCCTCTATTACATCCCGAGCCAGGCGATCGTGACCTACCACGGCAGCTATCTGCCCCTCGACGGTCAGCGCGTCACCCAGGCCTACGCCTCGTCGGTGGATCTTTCCTTCGCCGTGCGCGCGGGACTCTTGATGCGCCAAATGCACCATTGGGCGTGCGACATCTTCGTTGGTGCCATCGTCATCCACATGGCTCGCGTGTTCTTCACCGGTGCGTTTCGAAAGCCCCGCGAGCTCAACTGGACGATCGGCTCGACGATGCTCATCCTCGCGATCGTCAACGGCTTCCTCGGTTACTCGTTGCCCGACGACCTGGTCTCGGGCACGGGCATCCGCATCGCGTACTCCATCATCCTGTCGATCCCGCTCGTGGGCTCGTACCTCGGCTTCCTCGTCTTTGGGGGGAACTTCCCCGGCACCGCGATCCTTCCGCGCTTCTATATCCTGCACGTGCTCATCGTGCCGGGCATCATCATCGCGCTCGTCACGTTCCACCTCATACTCCTGGTGCGCCAGAAGCACACCCAGTTCCCCGGCGAGGGAAGGACCGAGAAGAACGTCGTGGGTTCGCCCATGTTCCCGGTCTTCATGGCCAAGACGACCGGCTTCCTCTTCATCGTCGGCGGCGTCACGGCGCTGCTCGGCGCGTTCGCCCAGATCAACCCGATCTGGCAGTTCGGCCAGTACGACGCGTCGCGGATCTCCTACGCCGTCCAACCGGACTGGTACATGGGCTTCCTCGACGGGGCGCTGCGAATATGGCCGTCGTGGTCGTTCCATAGTTTCGGCTACACGATCCCCTTCGAGGTCTTCATCCCGGCGGTCATCCTGCCCGGCCTCATCTTCAACCTGGTCTTCGTCTGGCCGGCGCTCGAACGCCGTTACACGAAGGATCACGCGATCCACAACCTCCTCGACCGGCCGAGCAACCGCCCCAAGCGCACGGCGGCGGGCGTCGCGGTATTGGCGTTCCTCGGCATCCTCTTCATCGCCAGTTCGACCGACGTGATCGCGAACTTCTTCCACCTGCCCCTCAGCGCCGTGCTGTGGTCGATGCGGATACTCACCATCGTCACACCGTTCCTGGCGTACCCGATTACCTACAAGATCTGTAAAGAGCTCCAGGCGACCAAGGGTGGCGGCAAGCGAAAGACGCCCAACCAGGTCAGCCGCACGGCCGAAGGTGAGTACGTCGCCACCCCCGCCCCGGTCTACGTCGACGACCAGCACAACGAGTTGGCTCCGACCGAGGTGCCCAAGTTCATCACCGCTCCACCGCCCGAGTCGGACGACGACGGCGTGCGCATCATCGAGCGCTAGTCGCACGTGAAACCGCTACGCCCTCGAGGCTTTCGTCGAGTAGTCCCGTACGGCCTCATCACCCTGCTCATCGTCGGTGCCACCACCGGCGTCGTGCTGACGAACACGGCTGGCACGACCACGACGTCGAGTTCGACGACGACGTCCACCACCACCACGACGACGCCACCCGAGCGACCCCAACCCGGCTGGACGGTGGCGAGTTCGTCGTCGCGCGGCGTCATGGTCGACTATCGCAACGTCGTCGTCGGCGCGGTGACGTTTCGCGCCCTTCGCCTGCACGCGCGCACCACGCTGCTGCGCTGGCACGTCGGCTCGATCGACCCCAACCTCTCGTCCCGGGCCCCAATCGACGCCGGCCCCGCCATCGATTGGGCCTCTGAAGGTCTCGCCGGCGTCGTGGCGCTCTTCAACGGCGGTTTCAAGCAGTCCGCCGCGGCGGGCGGCGCCGTCGTCGACGGCCTGAGGCTCGTGCCCCTGACGCGAGGGCGCATGACCATCGGGATCGACACCGGCGGTCACTGGGCGATGGGCCTCTGGGGATCGACGACGTTTCCGCCGAAGGGTTTTCACCCGGTCAGCTATCGACAGAATCTGGGGCCACTCGTGCTGAACGGCGTGTTAACGCCGTCGGCGGCGCCCGCGCTCTGGCGCGAGTGGGGTGATCCGCTCGGTGGGAACCCGCTCGAACCGCGAACGGGTATCGGTGTCGATCGCCGCGGCAACCTCATCTACGTCGCCACCATGGGCCGCGTGCTGCAGAACCAATTGGGTCAGGCGCTGATCAGCGCGGGCGCCGTCACGGCGATGCAACTGGACATCAATCCCTACTGGCCGATCTTGGGTGCCTCGCTGCACCCGGTGCACGCTAACGGCGGCCTCTTTCCGGTTCAACTACCCCTGAGCGAGCACAGCCCGACGATCTACGAGGGTGGTTGGCTGCGTGACTTCTTCGTCGCCATGGCCGAGCCGAACCGCTGGGCCTGCAACTGGGCGAGCCGCGGTCTCTCGGGTCCTCCCGGCACCGTTCACCCACAGCCGCTCTTTCTCGTTGGCAAGGCCTGTCGGACCACGATCAGTACGACGACGACCAGCACCACGACAGTGACGAGCACCACGTCGAGCACGACCACGACGCAGGCGAAGTCCTAGTACCGCTCGAGGCGGCGTGCGTAGCATGGCGGATGTGACGATGACCAATGATCCCCACTGGCCCTCGGCCGCGTCACTCGTGCACGACGGCCTCGTCACCGATCGGCGCAACGTCGGACTGCTCGGCGTCTTCACCTACACGACGTCGGTGACGGCGCGTTCGTGGCACAGCACACCCGACGCGATCCGCGAGGCGCTCGAGCGCTACTCGACGTGGTCCTACACTGACGGGATCGACCTCGCGGAATCGATGGCCCTGGTCGATTACGGCGACGTCTTTGACCCCGACGGGGCGGAAGGTTCTGAGCGGGTCGCGACCGCCGTTTCCCACTTCGACGACGCACTGGCGATGGCGCTCGTGCTCGGAGGCGACAACGCGGCCACGTGGCACGCGCTGCGCGGCCTTGCCGGACCGGCCCTCAAGGACTGGGGACTCATCACCCTCGACGCCCACCTCGACCTTCGAGACGGTGAGTCGAACGGCTCACCGGTGCGTCAACTCCTCGAGGCCGGGCTCGACGGTCGATACGTCGTCCAGATCGGTCTCGCCGACTTCTCCAACTCCCCCTTCTACGCCGCGCGCGCCCGAGACGCGGGCATCACCGTCGTCTCTCGTGATGAGATGCGGGCTCGAGCGATCGAGGACGTCGTTCAAGGTGCGCTCGAGATTGCCGGAGCGAACCAACGCCACGTCTACGTCGACGTCGACATGGACGCCGCGGACCGGTCGGTCGTGCCCGGCTGTCCCGCCGCCGCGCCGGGCGGGTTGAGCGCCGACGAGATGCGACGATTCGTTCGCACTGTGACGGCCGACGCCCGCGTGCGCGCGATGGATATCACCGAGATCGACGTGGGACGTGACAGCCACGACCAGCGAACGGTGCGACTCGCGGCGCTCTTGGTTCTCGAAGCGCTCGCCGGCGTGCGAAGGAGAAAGTGATGACCATCGAGTTAGGTATCGAGCCGCTCTCGCGCGCACAGTTGCTGGCGGTCGCTCGCGGACTCGAGCCGCTGACGATCAGCGACGACGTATTGGCCCGTCTCGAGCGTCAGCGTTCGGCCATCGACAAACTCGTCGAGGGTGGAACGCCGATCTACGGACTCTCGACCGGGTTCGGTTCGCTGGCGACGACGTTCATCTCGCCCGATCAGCGTCGTGACCTGCAGCGTTCGCTCATCCGTTCCCACGCGGCGGGGGTCGGTGCGGAAGTGGAGACCGAGGTGGTGCGCGCGATGATGGTCTCGCGACTTACCAATCTCTGCAGCGGCGTGTCGGGTGTTCGCCCTTCGACGGCAATCGCCTACGCGGCACTACTCAACGCCCAGATCGCTCCGGTGGTCCACGAGTTCGGTTCGCTCGGCTGCTCGGGCGACCTCGCGCCGCTCGCGGCCGTGGCGCTGGCGTTGATGGGCGAGGGCGACGTGCGCGACGCCGGTGGCAAGCGGATGATGGCGAGCGAGGCGCTCGCCTCGGCCGGTCTCTCGCCGGTCGTGCTCGCCGAGAAGGAAGGGCTCGCGCTCATCAACGGCACCGACGGCATGTTGGGTCAACTGATCATGGCGATCGACGACAGTCTTCACCTGCTGAAGACCGCCGACCTCGCGGCGTCGCTGTCGATCCAGGCACTGCGTGGCACCGACCGGGTCTTCCTCGCCGAGATCCACGCGCTGCGTCCACACCCCGGCCAGCGCGACAGCGCCGCCAACCTGGCGATGCTGCTCGCTGACTCGCCGATCGTCGACTCGCATCTCGACGACGTCACCCAGGTCCAGGACGCCTACTCGTTGCGCTGTGCTCCCCAGGTCCACGGCGCGGCACGCGACACGCTCAGTCACGCGACGCGCGTCGCGGACGTCGAACTCGCCTCGGCGATCGACAATCCCTCGGTGCTCGCCGACGGCACACTCGTCTCCAACGGGAATTTTCACGGTGCACCCGTCGCCTACGTCATGGACTTTCTCGCGATCGCACTCGCCGACGTTGCCTCGATGGCCGAGCGGCGCACGGACCGCCTGCTCGACGTGAGCCGCAGTTTCGGGCTTCCGCCGTTCCTCGCCCATCAGGCGGGCGTCGACTCGGGACTGATGATCGCCCAGTACTCGCAGGCGGCACTCGTCTCGGAGATGAAACGACTCGCGTCGCCTGCGAGCGTCGACTCGATCCCCTCCTCGGGCATGCAGGAGGACCACGTGTCGATGGGCTGGCACGCCGCGCGCAAGCTGCGCCGCTCCCTCGACGCCCTCGCCGACGTGCTGGCGATCGAGCTGCTCGCCGGCGCGCGGGCCCTGGCCCTGCGCGCGCCATTGCTGGCGTCACCGGTGACCCGCTCGGTGAGCGAACGGGTCAACGCCGCCAGTGGCGGACCCGGCCACGATCGCTGGCTCGCGCCCGAGATCGCCGCGGTGGGGGAGCTCGTTCGCGACGACGAGTTGCTCGACCTCGTGGGTCGCTACGTCGCACTCGCGTAGATCGTCAAAGGAGTAGCCATGGAAGGTGCCCGACCGGTACGAGCAGCACGGGGCACGACGCTGTCCACGTTGGGCTGGCCACAAGAGGCGGCGCTGCGCATGTTGGAGAACAACCTCGATCCCGAGGTCGCCGAACGACCAGACGACCTGGTCGTCTACGGCGGCACCGGGCGCGCCGCGCGCGACTGGCGCAGCTTTGACGCCCTCGTGCGTACGCTGCGCACGTTGAAGGGTGACGAGACGATGCTCGTCCAGTCCGGTCGTCCGGTCGGGGTCTTTCAAACCCACGAGTGGGCTCCTCGGGTGCTCATCGCCAACTCGAATCTCGTCCCCGACTGGGCCACGTGGCCCGAGTTTCGCCGCCTCGAGGCGCTCGGGCTCACGATGTACGGCCAGATGACGGCCGGGTCGTGGATCTACATCGGCACCCAGGGCATCCTGCAGGGAACCTACGAGACCTTCGCCGCGGTCGCGCTGAAGCGATTCGGCGGCACGCTCGCGGGCACCCTGACGCTCACGGGTGGCGCGGGCGGGATGGGTGGCGCGCAGCCCCTGGCGGTCACCATGAACGACGGGGTGTGCCTGTGCGTCGACGTCGACCCTTCGCGCCTGCAGCGCCGCGTCGACCACCGTTACCTCGACGAATGGACCGACGACCTCGACGACGCAGTGGCGCGGGTGCTCGCCGCCAAGGCCGCGCGTCGCGCGCTCAGCGTCGGGCTGCTCGGCAACGCCGCGACGATCTTCGCCGAACTCCTGCGCCGCGGGGTCGAGGTCGACGTCGTCACCGACCAGACGTCCGCGCACGATCCGCTCAGCTACCTGCCCGAGGGGATCGACCTCGCGGACTGGCACGACTACGCGGACAAGAAGCCCGAGGAGTTCACGGACCGCGCCCGCGCCTCCATGGCCAAGCAGGTCGAGGCGATGGTGGGCTTCATGGACGAGGGCGCCGAGGTCTTTGACTACGGCAATTCCATCCGTGGCGAGGCGGCGCTCGGCGGCTACGCGCGGGCCTTCGAGTTTCCTGGCTTCGTGCCGGCCTACATCCGACCACTGTTCTGCGAAGGCAAGGGCCCCTTTCGCTGGGCCGCGCTGTCGGGGGACCCCAAGGACATCGCGCGCACCGACGAGGTGATCCTCGAGCTCTTCCCCGACAACGAACCGCTGCACCGCTGGATTACCAAGGCCCAGGACCGCGTCGCGTTCCAGGGACTACCGGCGCGCATCTGTTGGCTCGGCTACGGCGAGCGCGACCGGGCGGGACTCGCCTTCAATGACCTCGTGGCGTCGGGAGAACTGTCCGCGCCCATTGTCATCGGGCGCGACCACCTCGACAGCGGATCGGTCGCCTCGCCGTACCGCGAGACCGAGTCGATGCTCGACGGATCCGACGCCATCGCCGACTGGCCCCTGCTCAACGCGTTGCTCAACACTTCCTCGGGCGCCACGTGGGTCTCGATCCATCACGGTGGCGGCGTGGGCATCGGGCGTTCCATTCACGCCGGCCAGGTCTGCGTCGCCGACGGCACCGCGCTCGCCGGTGAGAAACTGGCGCGCGTGTTGCGCAACGATCCCGGCACGGGCGTGATCCGCCACGTCGACGCGGGCTACGAGTTGGCCGATGAGGTCGCGCTCGAACGCGGCGTGCGCATTCCCATGCGCGAGGGTTGATGTCGACGCGGGTCATCGTCAACATCGGTGAGCTGATAACGAACGATCCGACGATGGGCGACGAGTCGGTCATGGGTCGTTGTCACGACGGCGCGGTTGTCCTCGACAGCGAACGCGTGCTCTGGATCGGACCGAGCGCGCAGGCGCCCGAAGCCGACGAGATGATCGACGCCGAGGGTGCGGCGGTCGTGCCGGGTTTCGTCGACAGCCATACGCACCTCGTCTTCGCCGGCGAGCGGTCCGACGAGTTCGAGGCGCGCATGGCCGGCGAACGCTAC